>Ga0190271_10002788_pt1 | contig 10769 bp, 9 predicted proteins | sample Popmic356T_FD_133747 | JGI IMG/M metagenome (GOLD analysis project Ga0190271, IMG submission 133747) | Populus adjacent soil microbial communities from riparian zone of Weber River, Utah, USA - 356 T | ecosystem: Environmental > Terrestrial > Soil > Riparian zone | place: USA: Utah | collected...
CCCGTAGAGCGCGCCCTCTCCGAAGGTGGCTCCCCCGTCGCCGTAGGAGGAGACCGCGAGCACGGACTCGCTGTAGCGGTCGCGCCAGCCGTAGGCCTCGGCGTAGTCGTCGAGATCGAGCAGCAGCCCTGCCTCGACGAACGCCCCCATCGTGCTGCGGGTGTTGTTCGCCTGCACGACGTCGGGGGCGTCGTCTCCGGTGAGCGCGCCGCGCAGCGTGGTCTCCAGGTCGTCGAAGGACTGCGAGACGCGATCGATCGTGACGTTCGGGTACGCGTCCTCGAACGCCGCGTTCAGCTGGCTCATCTGCTCGTCCTGACCGCCGCGGACCTCCTGGTCCCAGACGGTCAGCGTGACATCGCCCAGCGCGGCGACGTCGGTGCTGATCTCCTCAGGCGCCTCGGACGAGCCGTCATCGGTCGTGCCCGACCCCGGGGCGCAGGCGCCGAGGAGCAGCGCGAGCGCGAGCCCGCTGGCGACCCCTACAGCTGCGGTGGACGATCTCATCGGTACTCCTGTGGTCGATCGGAGGGCTGTGGCGCCCGTTCGTCAGTCTTCCACGACGTCGGGGCTGCTCAGAGGACGTGAACGAGCTCGACCAGGCGTGTCAGCACATCGGGGTCGGTCGTCGGCGGCACGCCGTGCCCGAGGTTGACCACGTGCGCCGGCGCAGCGCGGCCCCGCTCGACGACGTCGCGCACGTGGCGCTCGAGCACCTCCCACGGCGCCGCGAGCAGCGCCGGGTCGATGTTGCCCTGCAGGGGTACGCCGGGCACCAGCGCCGCGGCCTCGTCCAGCGGGGTGCGGTGGTCGATGCCGACGACGTCGCTCGCCGTCGCCATCGCCGCGAGCAGGTGCCCGGTCCCGGTCCCGAAGTGCACGGTCGGCACCCGTGCGCGGGCTGCGGCGAGCGCGGCGGTGGAGGCGGGCAGCACGTCGCGCTCGTAGTCGGCCAGGCTCAGCGAGCCCGCCCAGGAGTCGAAGAGCTGGACCGCGCTCGCGCCGGCGTCGATCTGCGCCGCCAGGAACGCCGCGGAGAGCTCGGCGGTCCAGGCCATCAGCGCCGCCCAGGCGGCGGGGTCGGCGTGCATGAGGGTGCGGGCGGCGAGCTGATCCTTGCTCGGGCCGCCCTCCACCAGGTAGGCGGCGAGCGTGAACGGCGCTCCGGCGAACCCGATCAGCGGGGTGCTCCCGAGCTCGCCGAGAAGGATGCGGACCGCGGAGGCGACGGCGTCGAACGCCTCGGGCGGGACGCCGTCGGGCGCGTGAGCGACGAGCTCGGCGACATCGGCGGCGGTGCGGACCGGGTGCGCGAGCACCGGGCCCTTGCCGGGCACGATATCGACGTCGACACCCACGCACCTGAGGGGGACGACGATGTCGCTGAACAGGATCGCGGCGTCGACGCCGTGGCGGCGGACCGGCTGCAACGTGATCTCCGCGGCGAGCGCGGGGTCGAGGCAGGCGTCGAGCATCCTGGTGCCGACGCGCAGCTCGCGGTACTCCGGGAGCGAGCGTCCGGCCTGCCGCATGAACCACACCGGCGCACGCCCAGGGCGCTCGCCACGGTAGGCACGCAGCAGCGGTGCGGTGATCGAGGTGGGCACCGGTCGATCCTGCCACCGCCACCAGCAGGTGGGACGTGACGCCGCGTCACCACGACGGCGGCTGTGCCCGCCTACCCTGGTCTCGTGCTCGTGTGCCTGGGAGCGAGCCACCGCACGGCGACGTTCGATCTTCTCGACCGGCTCGCCACGGGGCTCGCGGACGATGTTGCGCTACGCGCTGCCCACGGCCGCGTGACGCTCGCGACCTGCAACCGGTACGAGCTGTATCTCGACGTCGACGACGAGGCGGCCCCCATCGCGCTGCTGACCGACCTCGCACGGACCGCCGGGATCGACCCCGACGAGCTCGCGCACGGCATGCGGGTCATCACCGGCAGCCGCGTCAGCGCCCATCTGTTCGCGGTCGCCTCCGGGCTCGACTCGATGGTGTTCGGCGAGCGCGAGATCACCGGTCAGGTGCGTCGCGCGCTCGCGGAGGCGCAGCGCGGCCGGGTCTCCAGCCCCGCCCTCGAGCGACTGTTCCAGGGCGCGACGGCGACCTCGCGGGAGGTGCGCGCGATCAGCGGCATCAGCGAGGGCGGGCAGTCGATCGTGCAGCTCGCACTCGATCTCGCGGCCAGCAGGATGCGGGACTGGCGCTCGGCACGCGTGCTGGTGATCGGCTCGGGCAGCCATGCACGCGCGCTGTGCGGCGCGCTGGTCGAGCGCGGCGTGCCCGCCATGACGGCGTGGTCGCCCTCGGGCCGGGTGCTCCCCCACCCCGCGGTGGAGATGGTCAGCGGCGCAGCGCTCAACCGCGAGCTCGGTGCCGCCGATCTGATCATCACCTCGACCACGGGGCACGCCTTGACGACGACGCGGCTCGCGCTCGCCCGCGGGGACGGCGCGCACGCCACCCTGGTGGTCGATCTCGGGCTGCCCGCGAACGTCGACCCCGCGATCTCCGAGCTGCCGGGCGTGGACCTGCTGGACCTGCCGACGATCGGGCTACACGCCCCGGTCCCCGAGCTGCAGGCGAGCGCCCGTGCCCACGATCTGGTGGAGTCCGCGGCCGGGGCGTTCGATGCCAGCGCGGCGGCCGGGCCGGTGATCACGGCGTTCCGCGACCACGTGCAGCAGCTGCTGGAGGCGGAGCTCGCCCGGATGCAGACCCGGCCGGGCACCTCGGTCGAGACCGCCGAGGCGACCGAGCGGGCGCTGCGGCACTTCGCCGGCGTCCTGGTGCATGGCCCCACCACCCGGGCCCACACGCTGGCCGCCGAGGGTCGGCTCGACGAGGTGATCGCCGCCGTCGACACGCTCTACGGGCTGCGGTCGCAGGCTCAGGTGTCCGAGGCGCCGTCGGCGGAGTCCGCGACCGCTTGAGATCACCCCGGCAGTCCTCAGGGAGCGGGTGCCGCCACGTCCTCACGGAGGTCGCGGCCGGACGTGAGCAGGTTCTGCAGCCAGCGCGCCTGGGGATCGGAGTCGGCGAGCAGCGCCTTGACCAGCAGCGTCATCGGTACCGCCAGGATCGCCCCGAGCGGGCCGAGGACCCACGTCCAGAAACCGACGGAGATCACGCCGACGGCCATCGAGAGGCTGACGGCGTCGCCCACGATCTTCGCGGGGAGCAGCGTCGTGATCAGCGAGTTGAGCACGAAGTAGACGACGATCACCAGCAGCATCAGCTTCCAGTCGCCGACCAGCAGAGCCAGCAGCGCGGGGGGCACCATCCCGATCACGAACCCGACGTAGGGGATGAAGTTGCAGACCGCCGCCAGCACGCCCCACAGCCAGGCCAACGGGATGCCGATGATCGCCAGGAAGATGGTGTCGAGCACCCCGACGAGCACCGCGAACGCGCCCACGACGCCGTAGAACCGCCGCGTGTGGGAGACGAAGGTTCGCAGCGACTCCCCGACCCGCGGGTGGTCCAGGCCGAGCCGGCGGAACCGCAGACCAGCATGTGTGGACTCGATCGTCATGAAGATCAGCAGGCTCACGAAGAACACCACGCTGCTGGCCAGTCCGAGGGCCGACGGCAGCTGGGACGTCAGCCATGGCGCCAGCCCCGCCACGTCGAGCGAACCCACCAGCGCCCCGGCCTGCTCGGGACCGATACCGAGCGACTCGAGCCAGTCCGCGAGCCCGTCGGAGGTCTCCCGCCACTGCGCGACGTAGCCCGAGAGCAACGTGGCCAGCCTGGCCATCGCGAACACGATCAGCCCGAGGACGGCTGCGACGATGCCGAACACCGCGAGCAGCAGCCCCGTGGTGGCGAGCAGCCACGGCACCCGCCGCTGCAGCAGCGCGGCGTGCACGGGGTGGACGAGGATCACGAGCACCATGGCGAGCAGCATCGGAGCGAGCAGCCAGCCGAGCTGACGGGCCCCGATCGTGACGATCACTGCCGCCGCTGCGGCACTGAGCACCAGCACCCCGCGGGGCAGCCCGGACCATGCCCGCGCCGAGGACTCGCTCACGATCGCCCTTCTGAACGGCCCGGGTCGAGCGCCGGGGGACGCTGCGGAGATTAGCAGTGCGGCCGCTCGCCTACGCTGGACCCCCGTGGCTCACCTTCTCGGCGCAGAATCGGTGAGCGTCAGCTACCCGACCGGCACAGTCCTCGACGGCGTCACCCTCGGCGTCGACGCCGGGATGCGGATCGGGATCGTCGGCCGCAACGGCGACGGCAAGTCCACCCTCCTTCGCGTGCTCGCCAAGCAGCAGGCGCCCGACGACGGCCGGGTCACGCACCGCGGCGGCCTCCACGTCGGTGTGCTCGGCCAGACCGACGACCTCGCCGACGACGTCACCGTCGCCGGCGCCGTGACCGGTGACCTCGCCGAGCACGAGTGGGCGACGGACCGGCGCTCACGCGACGTCGTCGACGCGCTGGTCGGCGATCTCGACCCCGAGACGCTCGTCGGCACACTGTCGGGCGGTCAGCGCCGCCGTACCGCGCTCGCGGCCCTGCTCCTCGGCGACTGGGACGTGCTCGTCCTCGACGAGCCGACCAACCACCTCGACGTCGACGCGATCGCCTGGCTCGCCCGCCACCTGCGTGGTCGCTGGTCGGCCGACGACGGCGCCCTGCTGATCGTCACGCACGACCGCTGGTTCCTCGACGAGGTGGCGACCACCACCTGGGAGGTGCACGACGGCGTCGTCGAGCCCTTCGACGGCGGTTACGCCGCCTACGTGCTGCAACGCGTCGAGCGTGACAGGCAGGCGGCCGTCGCCGAGGGCAAGCGGCAGAACATGATGCGCAAGGAGCTGGCCTGGCTGCGCCGCGGCGCACCCGCGCGCACAGCCAAGCCACGGTTCCGGATCGAGGCCGCCAACCGGCTGATCGAGGACGTGCCGCCGCTGCGAGACCGGGTCGAGCTGTCCCGGATGGCAACGACGCGGCTCGGGAAGGACGTCGTCGACCTGCACGACGCGGGCGTCTCGTTCGGCGGGCGAGCCGTGCTCACCGATGTGGAGTGGCGGCTCGCGCCGGGCGAGCGTACCGGGATCGTCGGTGCCAACGGCTCCGGCAAGTCGACGCTGCTCGGGCTGATCGCCGGGACCCTCGCCCCGACGAGCGGACGGGTCAAGCACGGCAAGACGGTCGTCGTCGGCACCCTCGACCAGCAGTTCGGCGAGCTCGCCGAGATCGCCGACGACCGCGTCCGCGACGTGCTCGCCCGGCACAAGACCAGCTATGTGATCGATGGGTCCGAGGTCACCCCGGCGCAGCTGCTGGAGCGGCTGGGGTTCCGCCGCGAGCTGCTCTCGGCCCGCGTGGGCGACCTCTCGGGTGGGCAGCTCCGCCGGCTGCAGCTGCTCCTCGTGCTGCTGGGCGAGCCGAACGTGCTGATCCTCGACGAGCCCACCAACGACGTCGATACCGACACCCTTGCGGCGATGGAGGACCTGCTCGACACCTGGCCCGGAACCCTCGTGGTGGTCTCCCACGACCGCTACCTGCTCGAACGCGTCACCGATCAGCAGTACGCGATCCTCGACGGCCGCCTGCGTCACCTCCCGGGCGGCGTCGAGGAGTACCTGCGACTGCGCGCCCGGCAATCGACGGCGGCGCGCGCCACCGCCACGACGGCAGCCGCGCCGTCGGCAGCCTCACCTGGCCTGGGCGGCGCCGAGCTGCGCGCCGCACGCAAAGAGCTGGCCGCCGCCGAGCGCCGGATGGCGAAGCTGGGCAACGAGGTCGAGCGCCTGCACGAGCAGCTCGCCGCGCACAACCCCAACGACTACGAGGGTATGGCCGGCGTGACCGAACGGCTGCGCGCCGTCGAGAAGGAGAACACCGCGCTCGAAGAGCGCTGGCTCGAGCTGTCGGAGCAGCTCGGCTGAGGTGGCCTGACCTCCGGCCGAGATCCGTAGTGACTACGGATGCTGGCCGCCGCGCCGGTCGTTAGCGTGGCGAACGCACGGCCGGCGTGGGCGGGCCGTGGCAACCCGACCCGAGAAGAGGTCCTGTCGGTGCGCGTCCCTGGGAGCGATGCTGGCGCGCGACGTGCTGCCGTGGCGCTGGCCCTCGTGATGACGATCGCGCTGCCTGGATGCACACTCTTCGACGACACCTCGGACAGCGTCTCGGTCTTCGAGCTCAGCCTCGGCGACTGCGTGCTCGCACCGGCCGAGCCGGAGCTCGAGCTGACGGAGGTGGCGACCGTGCCGTGCGACGAGCCGCACGAGATGGAGGTCTACGCCGCGGTCGAGTTCCCCGAGCCCGCGGACAGCGCGGCAACCTCGGCGGCCGGCAGCACGTTCCCGGGCGACTCCGCACTGAAGGACTTCGCCGACGGCACCTGTGCCCAGGAGTTCGCAGCGTACGTCGGCATCGACTACCGCGACTCGTCCTTGTACTTCACCTATCTCGTCCCCTCCGCCCGCGGCTGGGAGGCCGAGACCGACCGCACGGTCGTGTGCCTGATCACCACCACGGGCGACCAGCTCACACAGTCCGTCGAAGGAACGGGGTGGTGACGATGCTCGCAGTCGACATGTGGGCGGAGCGAGGAACCGGCAGGCAGGCGAGGTAGATGGGACGACCAGCAGCGACCACCAGCGCGACGATCCTGTGCAGCTTCGGGGTGGCACCGTCCACGCTCGTCGCCACCACGGCACCGACCGTGCTGATCGAGGGCAAGCCTGCCGCGACGGTGCTCGACAGCGCCCCGATGGCCAACATCCCCTCGTTCGGGATGTGCATGTCGCTGGCGAACCCCACCGTCGCCGCCGCGACCGCAGCGGCACTCGGTGTGCTCACGCCGATGCCGTGCGTGCCGGTGACCTCGCCCTGGCTGAACGGCGCGACCACGACCCTGATCGGTGGCGCGCCGGGGCTGACGATCGGCGCGACCTGCATGTGCGGCTACGGCGGCGTCATCCAGATCGTCAACCCGGGCGCGCTCAGGACGTTGGAGGGCTGAGCGGCCTCGGCCGCGGATGGAGGCGTCGTGTCCCAGCAAGCTGTACCGGAGAAGCTCTCCGACATCGAGCTCGATGTGCCGTTGCTGTCGTCGAGCACGTTCGACGCGCAGCCCGCCGGCGTGCCTGCCGCCCCCGCCGCCGCGCTGGTGAGCCAGAGGATGACGCGAGGCACGGACACCGTCAGCAGCGGATCCAGATCGCGCGCCGAGCTCCCCAGCGTGCAGCAGCTTGTCCGCGGTCACCTGCAGGGCGATCAGCCGCAGGAGGGCTGGCCCGCCTTCACACCGCTGAAGACGGCGGGGAGCGCGGCGCACAGCGTCGCCGTTGTCCTGCCTCACGCGAGGAGGCCGATGTCGGGAGAGCGGGTCCGCCAGCTGCTCAAGCACATGTCGACGGCGTTGCTGACCTACGCATTCGCGCTCGATGAGAACCCGATCGAAGTTCAGTGCATGCGGGTGCAGGACCGAGTGATCATCGCCGGCAACAACGCTGGGGCCATGATTGCGCTCTACGAGCGCCTGAGGGCTCAAGGCCTGCCCGCTGTGGCAAAGATGGCGTTGGCGAGCGTAGGCGCACCCCCTGTCGCCACCCAGACTGCCCCCAACGGCCCCGCGGAAAAGGCCATGACGCAAGAGACCACAGCGGAAGAACGCGTGGAGCAGGCGCGCCACGTTCAGAAATTCGCGGATGTTGCCCGCACCGGGAAGCTGCGGAAGCCGGCACGAGCAGCGATGGCGGCGGAGGCCGACACCCCCGAACGGCAGGATGCGGCCAGCGCCGCAGCACTCGCCGAGCTGATCAAGGCGGCCGAGAACCGCGGCCTCATCGATCTGGTGACCAGCGAGAAGAAGGCTGCTGATCTCCTGATGAACAAAGCAAGCGCCGGCCACGTCATCGTCCTCGCGGGTGGGAGCTTCCCGCACGCCGAGCAGAACCTGATGAAGATCCTGCTCTCGCTCAAGGAGAAGCCGCACGCCACCATCCAGGGCGTCAAACGGTCCTGCACAGCCTGCTACCTGTGCCTCCAGCTCCTCACCAAGAAGAAGGGCTACAGCATCGACTTCTCGAATGAGCCCGGAGCGGCGTTCACCGACGGGTTCAAGCAGATCGACGTGTTCTTCCAGTCGCACCTCAGAGAAATGGAGGTGAAAGGCGCGGGCTCGGAGCCGCTCGACCGCGCGGTCCTCGATCTCCTCAAGGAACTCCTTCCGAAGGAGCGGCACGAGACACAGATGACGAAGCACACGAGCAGGACCCTCGACACGCTGTCCGACAGCGAGACGGAGTTGTAGGACCGCGACAGATTCTCAGATACCGAGCGTCGTCCGCGACGTGACATCACCGACCCGACGCCCGAGCTTCATCATCTCTCGACCGCCGGCTTGTCGCAGGTTCTCCATCCCGACAAGCCCGCGCTGTGCGACGGCGTCGTAGGTCGCGGCCAGCACGATGTTCCGGATGTCTCCTCCCGAGAGCTCGAGCGCCCCGGCGAGCAGGTCGAGGTCGATCGGATCGTCCGGGTCGGTGTCGGGGAGCTGGGCCAGGTGGTGCCCCCACAGCCGGCGGCGCGTCGCCACATCGGGCAGATCGTCAACCCGGCGCGCTCAGGACGTTGGAGGGCTGAGCTCGTCGTCCTCGTCGTCCGGCGCTGCCTGCGCGGGCAGCCGGCCCGGGCCACGCCCGTCGCCGCCGCGGTTGAGATCGATCACTGCGCTCTCGGCGCGCACGTAGGCGATCGGCTCGGCGTGCATCAGCGCATAGACGGCGACGCGACTGACCAACGGTGCCGATGGCGTCGCCAACCGAGCCACGAAGAAGCGATCCTCTTCGCTTCCCCCGGACTCGAGCACGATGAAGTCTGCAAGACTCACGCTCATCCTCCTCCCCAGTTGTCCTGGTATCGGGCGTCGACCGCTGTCGTGCGGACGTGATCGTTGCCGACCTCCCAATGGCGTCCCTGCGCGTCCTCGAGCAGGTACTTGTACCGGATCGTCTGATCCTTGCAGACGCTGACCACTGCCTCCCAGGAGCCGCCTCCGAAGGTCAGCGGAAGCGCCCTCGCCGCGCTCCACGCGCCCATCTCCTCCAGGCTGCCGACGACGTAGAGCCGCTGCCCCGGCTGCGTGACGTAGTTGCACTGGAACGTCGCGGCGACGGTGCCGAGTACTCGCCTTCTCATGACGTGCACCGGCTCACCGGTGATCTGCATGATCTGAGCCTCGCGCTGCTGGATCAAGTTCACGCGTGCAGCGCTGAACTGGGCTGCCTGCCGGCTCGAGAGGTCGCGGAGCGAGTGCTCCCTGTTCGGGAGCTGGGCCATGTTCGCGTTCGTGGTGTTGACGATCGCTTCCTGAGGCGATCCCGGTGGTATCACTGCGATGCCGCTCGGGAGGAGCTGCGCGGTGAGCTGGGGCAGATCGACGTCGTTGTTGTTGGTCGACAGCTGTGCCATGGTGGCGTCGATCGCGCCAGGGTTCGGCGTCAGCAGCCAGGTGGTCTGGAATCCGGGAGGCATGGCGGGATCGTTCTGCGTCACCACGTTGTAGAGGCCGGTGGCAGCGACTGCCATCAGCTCACGGGCCAGCGCTGACAGCTTGCGCTGCTCGTCGCCGGTGGTCGCGTTCTCGACCATCTCGGCCTCGGGCTTACGGAACAGGCCGCGCTCGGTAGGCGGGGCGAACAACTGGAACCGGACACCGTGGTGGCAGCAGGCGAGCAGCCAGACCACGTTCAACGGCATCGTGTGCACGTTCGCATCCCCGCCGCCAGCGTTGTCGGTGGGCAGGCCACCAGCGCCACGCCAGGGTCCGTACACCAGTCCTTGCTGCGAGGCCTGCTGGGCATCGACACCAGCACGCCCGTACTGGAAGTTGTGGGCGTCGTGCCACTCGAGCTTGTGGAGCACCGCGATGTCCGCCGGGCCGCGCCCGTCCAGGCGTCCGTACATGTCGAGGGCGACATCGAGATCGGTCGCGCTTACCCCATGTCCCACCATCGACATGATCGTCGCCGCCGTGCGTCGAGCGACCTCGGTGTGGACATCGGCGAGCGTGGCGAAGTTGTGCACAGCGGGGTCGCGCTGCAGGCCGAGCAGCTCGTGCTGCGCGAGCGACTTCACGCGAGCGGCAGCCGGCGGGTTCGGCAGCGGGTTCGGAACGGGGGCAACGATCAGACCGGTATTCACCACGTCTGCCCAGTTCATGCCGCGGACATCGAGCCAGCCTCCCCACTCCGCCATCTGCCAGCCGGCGGTGTTGCTCCCTGGGTCATTGCAGGCGATCTGACGCTGAACCCGGTCGCTGCGCTTTGACGACGCGCCCGGCGAGCTCCCGACGACCTCACCACGTGCCGCCCGCGCCCCCAGAGCATCGGCCTCGGCCTCGAGCACGGGATCCATGACGATTCCGGCACCGCCGTGGGCAGCGGCCGCGTCCACGCGGCCGGCCCGCTGCTGCACGACGTGAGCGAGCTCGTGCCCGAGGAGCTCCCTGCCCGCAGCCGTCGTCGTATCGAGCTCTCCGGGCGCGAAACCGAGATCCTCGCCGCGTGTGAAGGCGCGAGCGCTGATCGCGTTCGCCTGGCTCGTCTCCTGCACGCTCACGTCCGAGAAGTCGGCACCGAACGCGTGCTCCATGGAGTCGCGCACGTCCTCCGGCAGGGGCTTGCCGCCCGCCAGGTGCAGAGGCGCCGAGTCCTGTGCGCTCGCCTCGGCACCGGTAGCGACCTTGCGCTGCACGGCGGGCTCGGCAATCGCGTGCGCGATCTCGTGAGCCAGCACCG
>Ga0190271_10002789_pt1 | contig 10769 bp, 22 predicted proteins | sample Popmic356T_FD_133747 | JGI IMG/M metagenome (GOLD analysis project Ga0190271, IMG submission 133747) | Populus adjacent soil microbial communities from riparian zone of Weber River, Utah, USA - 356 T | ecosystem: Environmental > Terrestrial > Soil > Riparian zone | place: USA: Utah | collected...
AAACAGAAGATGAGGTTCGATTCCTCGCAATAAAAAGCAAAGTCTAGTTCGCCGAAGAACGTAAGTGGTCAAATGCTTCAACCTACGGGTAATGAAGCTTCACGAAACTCGCAAGGTCTAGTGAATTATTGGAACAATTTTCGTAAAGGGTTAGCGCCCTTGAATGGTCCCGCAAGACCAACGGTAAGGAAGCCGATGAGTAGTTTTTCGGGTTAAAGGAACCGCCTCCTTTCAAAGGCGACCATGATTGCAGACGGGATGATCTTCTCCGGAAGACTCACGTGGACGAATGTGAACCTGAAGTGCCTTATGGCCTTCCTCGCAAGGATCAGGATAATACTCGAGGTGCAATTACTCAAATGTGTAGTCTCAGCATTTGAATTTGAATTTTCAAGTGGAAGGAGTTTCTTCCATCAATGTGAAACAGGCATCACAACTTGGACCCTTAGCACAAAAGTAGTGCGCGCGCCTTTTAACCGCTGAGAAGACAGGGCAGTACTGTCAGGGTCTACCATTAAACAGTAGGAAGTTGGCTTAGAGGCAGCCATCTTTTAAAGAGTAGGCATTCTAACCGACGCAATCGGTCCTGATATTAGTGAAGGGTGAAGATCAGCCCGACCTTTTGGCGTAACAGCACACTATTGTATAAGGAAACAAATGCGCTTAACAGACTTACAGCGTGATTTTAATTTAATCTTCGGGCCTATTCAGGGACCGTTAGAATTTAAAGAAAGCATAAAACTGATTAAACGAGAAAACAAGATCATTGATAGACTATGGGCTGAACGCCACAAATAGTTCCGAATTCTTGCGGTAACCCCCACGGTCAGGGCAACCAATGTCAATTCACGGACTACGAGTCGGATGGCAAGACGCTGGCTTCTTAACCCATGAGGACAGAGTTCGAATCTCTGGTAGTTCACCAATAAATATACGGGAGAGGGTAGGTTGCCCCCAGGAGATTTATAAACTCTTTGCACCTGATGAGTGTCTAGGCTTCGGTTCAAGTCCGAACTCCCGTACCAATTTTTGGAATTAATAATGACCAAAGTTATTGCACGATACGACGATTATGCTCACCCACCAATTTTAACGCTACACATCCACGGTGCACCCCATAAACGGATGCACCGTGCGGTGTTACAACGATTTCGTGAAGACATTTATGCTGCTGCAATTCGTGGCATTGGTTCGCTAGTTGATTTACCAATCGACCATCCGATTGATCTTAAAGTATTTTACACTAATCCGTCTTCACCGGACTTAGATCATCTGATCGAAGCAACCTATCAGGCACTTGATGGAAAATCATTAAAAGGTCCTTCTGTGTTAGTCGATGATAGACATATTTGGGCACTTTCTGTTGCTAAATATTATCCCGTTAAACAAACTAAGCGTGATGGTCAAAGATGACAGTTCAACAGTTTGCATTACTGTTTGGTATTTTTTGGTTGACCTTGTTATTCAATAGTTTATTATCAACCAAATACAGTTCAATGCATTATGAAAGTCCAAAAGAAGCACCGGTACCTATTACGGAACCATGACAATGAAAATATTATTGCCTCTTGCTTTCATATCTATCATTTTTGGTTTCTTTTTCTTTGTATGTGCCGCATTATATACAGGTGAATGGCGATATTTTATTCCGGCTTTAATTTGTTTCGTGCTGTTTGCAAAATGAAAATCAAAATATTAGTAGTTGATACTAATTTTCCTGTTAATATTAGACAGGCAGTTCCCAATAAACATTTACCGCAAAATGCATTGAAGTGTTTGCCGCTAATGATGGCGTGTCAATATGGATACGAGTTACTCATTAATGAGGGTTTCACAATTACCTGGAATGGCGGACCAAACAATTCGGATACAAAAGTAGTTTGGGATGATTCCCATGTTCAGCATCGAAACATTTACATTAATGGTGGGAATGGTTTCTTTTCAATTCTGTCAAATGTAATTTTACGGACTCCTATTGGAGTCAATACCTACATAACTGGTCCTCTCAATCATTTTTCAGCAGGTATTCAGCCGATGACTGCTATTGTAGAAACAGATTGGAACATTGTACGTTTTGCAATGAATTTTAAGTTGATGAAACCAAATCGTAGTGTTAAATTTAATGCTGGTGAACCATATTGTAGATTTTTTCCTATTGAACGAAAGTACGAGGAAAAATTCACAGTGTCTATTGAACGATTAGCCGACGATAAAAAAGAATTTGATACATACATCAAATGGCAAAATGCTATTAATGAAGGTAAGGATACTAGATCAGGAAAATATCGAGATGGACTTTATCCACATGGTGATGAATGTCCTATTTCAGATCATCAGAAAAAACTTCTAATTCCTGATATAAATAGAATAGAATAATGGAGAGTTAACTGCTTGGGAAGCAGAACCGCCTTGAAAGCGGCTTGGACTAACGTCTGGGGATCGAGACCTCAGCTCTCCGCCAATATGGATGATTAACTGGTCAGGGATCAGCGCTGCCTCGAAAACAGCTGGGACGAAAGTCTGGAGATCGAGACTTCAATCATCCGCCAATATGGAATGTTAATTGCTTAGGTAGCAGCCTCGCTTGGAAAGCGAGTGGGACTAACGTCTGGGGATCGAGACCTCAGCATTCCGCCATCAAGTGAAATTCGGATGTACAATGCACTTAGTCGAGGAGTTTACTAGCCTCACATTTCATATGCACCATGTTTGGCCTAGACATGCTATAGGACCGCCGCCTAAAAATAATATTCTAAAATGTAATGTAGCGATGCACGCTTTTATGCATAAATTAGAATATGAGAAATGGGGCAGGCTGGAAGATAAAATGGCATGGTTAGGCCTATTAAAACATATAGGTAAAGAAGAAATAATACGCAACCTTTCTTCTTTTGGCGGAAGTAAAAATAAAGGTAGAAAAATTATTAAAAGAAAGAGTAAAATATCTTTAAATAGCGAACATAAAGAAAAAATTAGAAATGCAGCCAAAGAAATGTGGTTGAAAAGAAAACAAAATGGATGGGTATCAACCCAGATTCCATGGAATAAAGGTTATAGCGGGCAGGACAAACGGTAAGTTGTCAGTCTCATAAACTGAAGAAACTTGGTTCGACTCCAAGGCCCGCAACCAACACACGCGGCATTAACATAAAGGTAATGTATTTGGTTGCCAATCAAATTAAGTCGGATCGTTCCCGACATGCCGCTCCAATATGCCCATGTAGCTCAATGGTAGAGCGGCGGTTTGAAGAACCGCGCGTAGGAGGTTCGATTCCTCCCTAGGGCGCCATTTTAAAGTAATGAAAATGAACTTTACTACCTTTTTACTTTTGGCTATTACGTTTCCATATTGGTTTCCATTTGTTGCATTATTCTTTATTGGACTTAGTGCAATCTGGATGATTGGTTACCCGATAGCATGTACTGTACATATGCTTTTTATGAAAGCGTGGACTGGTAAATGGGTACATTGGCATTTATTATATCCAGGACAATAGGGGATTGGTCTAGTGGCATGACACGAGTCTCTGAAGCTCAGGACATAGGTTCGATTCCTATATCCCCTACCAGTCGGTTTAGTTAAGTGGTTATAACAGGGCATTTGTAACGCTCTATCAACAGTTCGATTCTGTTAACCGGCACCATTTGTTGATTTAGTTTTAATAGTAAAACGGCTCTTTGGTAAGGAGCAGTCAATGGGGCGGAACCATTAATCAGCACCATAAATAAGGAGTCTCATGGCAAACTTCAAACGTAAAAAAGCACGACGCAAATGCCGTTGCAGTTTATGTACTCAATTGCGATGGTTAGGTAATGCAAAACGTAGAAAAAGCATTAGAGATTTAAGAAAACTACAAGATAAAGATGTTATGGCGTCCTAGTCCAATTTGGCAGAGACAACGGTCTTAGAAACCGTGTGTTGTGGGTTCGAGTCCCACGGACGCTACCATTACGGTCCATTAGCTCAACTGGATTAGAGCATCAGTTTACGAAGCTGGGGGTTGAGGGTTCGAGTCCTTCATGGATCACCATTTCTATCCAACTAAGGAAACTGCATTTTGCCGTGCACCGACAGCGATTCTAGACAGCGCCCGAGTGGGAAATAGGTTGTTGGATAGATATAAATATAAAACACCGAAAGGAATCTTAGATGTTTTATACAATCATTAGTTTAATGCGCGATGCAGCAATTATGCGACATCAAATTCTTCACACATTTTTTCGAGATGATTGGCAACCACATGAAGAGATGATTAAGACGGTGTATGGTTGGTAAACAGATCAACTTTTCTAATCGAATTTCTATTAGAATAACAAACTTCAACTGCAGATATTACTGCTTCAACTTCCTGTCTCCAGAAATCTAAAAAAGTATGTATTCGGGGAAATTCAGGAACGTGGTCATCGCATTGCCAAATAAACTCATTAAGAATGAGAGTTTGTGGAATGTAATAGTAAACATTTAAAAGAACAAGTTGTTTCTGTTTAAAGATTTTCATCGGATATTTATATGATTACCATTACAGACCCTGCTAGAAAATACATTCTGAACCTGCTGATCGAGCTGGATAAATCTGTATTGTTCTTTGGTCTACAAGGTGGTGGTTGTGCAGGTTTTGAATATTCATGGGAACCTTTAACTGATGGTGAATATAAATTCTATGGTGATGAAGAAGCAGATCAAAAAATATCCCTTGACAATAATCATTTAGTCATTGTAGATTCATCTATGCTGGATAAACTTGATAATTCAGTCATTGACTTTAAGAAAGATATTACGGGTTCACAATTAACAGTCGATAATCCAAATGCTAAAGGCGGTTGTGGATGTGGTACCAGTATTTCACTATAACGCCCTGTAACCGAGTAGGTCTTCTAAGCCTTTAATCGTAATGGAGTTGAAAATGAGGGTTCGAATCCTTCCAGGGTGACTCATAAAGTTCGAAAGAGGAACAAATGTTGTTAATTGGTGATGTTCATGGTAAATATGCAAGATACAAGAAAATTACTAAAAATTTAAGAAACACAATCCAGTTGGGGGACATGGGAGTTGGGTTTAGACGAGCAGCCGGCGAAGCATATGCAAATCCGCCGTACGATCACATGGTGGCTGGCAATCATCGGTTTATCCGTGGCAATCATGATAATCCTAGCAGTTGTCGTAGACATTCACAATGTATTGATGATGGGACTGTAGAAAACGATGTTATGTTTGTCGGCGGCGCATTTTCTGTTGATGCCGCTTATCGCACTCATGGTTATGATTTTTGGAAAGATGAAGAAGTCAGTCAAGACAAATCTAATGAAATCATTGATACCTATCTCCGAGTGAAACCAAGAATAATGCTCACACATGATTGTCCTATAGAAATTGTTTCGAGAATGCATTCACACCATATGTTTGAAAATTCTTTTACTCAAAAGTTATTTCAACATCTGTTTGAACAGCATCAACCCGAACTCTGGGTGTATGGACACCATCATAAATCTTTCACTGATACGGTAAAAACGACTAAATTTGTCTGTTTAAATGAACTTGAATTAATGGAGTGTTAACTAGGAAGGCCCTAGACCTGCCTGCTAAGCAGTGTGTACCTTACGGTATGGTTATCGTGCAACCAGCACTCCGCCATTTGGGGGATTCGTCTAATGGAAAGACATGGGTCTTTGAAGCCCAACATGTGGGTCCGATTCCTACATCCCCTTCCAATTTCCCGCTGCCTCAAGTCGAGGAAATAGCTCTCATAAGGCTGTTAGGCAAGGGCAGTACTTGCCTGCGGGACCATAGGACCAATTCGTTGATAAATACGAATGAAAGGAATTGATATGACAGAAGGAATTATGCCATGAAATATTAGAGAAGCAATTACGCTTCTTCTAATAGGAGAAGAATATCATGGCAAAAACACAGAAAAGTAACAAAATGCGTAAAGTGGGCCGCAATGCTCTCTTTTGCAAATCCTATCTTAATACCAATCGTCGTGAAAAGAATAAGCTCGTCAAGCTCAACAAGCATCTTGCTCGTTTTCCTGATGATGCAAATGCCCTTAAGGCAGTTGATGCCGCAAAGGCTGCTATTCGCGGTTACTAAGCAAAAACCCTACGCTTTAAACGGCGTAGGGTTTTTTTTGTTGACAGGTATTTGAAGCTATTATATAATCCTATACATAATAAGAAAAGGATAAAATAATAATGTCAAAAACCTATGTTCATTGGTCCGTACGTCGCATTGATCCGAGAGATATTCATTACAACATTATTCAAGAGAAAGAAACTTCATTTTCTTCCTTTATTGCCGCAGCAAAGTTTGCAAAGGAAATACCGCACCTCAAGAACAATGAAGAGCTTGTTGGTAAGCCGGTGGTTATGGAGCTTTAATGGAAAATGAAGAAATTTTCAAACGGCTAGAGAAAATACCGCATTTATCTCTCGACCTAGAATTTGATCTACCAAGCATGTTAAAGGAATTGGAAAACATCGATGTCTATGTTGGCTATCAGACGAATTTTGATTCTGAACTTGTTAAAGCACACTATGCAAGAGCCTGGAAAGGAAGAACATTAACCGGCATCTCGCCAAACAGCAAAGATGGCATCCGTGAATCTACTCCTGTAAAAGGAGAAGAAACTGCGAAAATTATTCCAACCGATCTAGCAATTCAGTGTACTAATATCATGCGTTCTATTAGATCTATTGGCGGCGATCAGCGCATTTCTAGAATTATGAAAATAACGCCGGGTGAAAGCCTGCGCTGGCACAACCACGTAGATAATGGTCAAACTAATCGTATTTTTACAGTGCATATTCCCCTAGTAATGCCTGATAACTTTACATACGTCGTTGCGGATAACGGTAACATGGATACACGACGCCGAATCCTATTAGATTCTAAGGCGGTTCATGCTGCAAAGTATCCTTTAGCTAGGCCTACTATATTCAATTCTCTTCATTATCATAACGTATTCAATCCTGACCAGACTGAACGTATTAGCTTAATGATGTACTGCACTTTTAATAATGCATGGTTCAAGCACTCGGTTATTCGTGCCTTGACTTCCTATGATGGTCCCCTTATTCAGGAGTACATTCGTGACAATTAGTGCTAAGATTATCACCGATTCTATTTCATCAGATGGTACCCGTTTAACAACTATGCAATTACGATATCCTCGGTTTATTCATTCCGAGTTTATGACTCATCGTGTATTTTCTAGGAATGCTTCATCCTCGCGCGCGATACCTGTTTCTCGTTTGATTGATGATATTATTATGGATACTGCAAAACCCATTCACTGGGGTAAAAATCAAAAAGGAATGCAGGCTGATGAAGAATGTAATGAACTGCTTGGTGCTTCAAAAATTTCAAAAGAAGATGCATGGCTTGAAGCACGAGACAATGCAATCAAGGTTGCAAGGGCATTCAACAATGCAGGTTACCATAAACAAATTGTTAATCGACTACTAGAACCATTTTCTCATATCAATGTTCTTGTTACTGCAACTGAATGGAATAATTTTTATGAGTTGAGGCGCCATAAAGATGCTCAACCTGAAATTCATGAACTTGCAGATGTAATGTATCATGTTCAATCCGAATCTATACCTAAACATGTGGCATATGGAGCATGGCATACTCCTTATGCTTATGGATCTAGTCAAGACGAAGATACTGCTCTTAAAATCTCTGCTGCAAGATGTGCTAGAGTTTCATATCTTACACAAGAAGGTAAAATTCCAACCGTCGAAGAAGATATAGCATTGTTTGATAGACTAATGGGAGCAATTCCATTTCATGCTTCACCTACCGAACATCAAGCAACCCCCACAATAGGCCCGGTTACCTCTGGTAACTTTAAAAATTGGCTCCAATTTAGGCATACATTAACATGAAAATCAACGCATTTTTTTTAGCAATAACGATACTGCCCGTCGTCACCCTTTTGTATCTTTTAGTTTGGGCAAATCATAAATTTTATGAAAAACAGCAGTTTGCCTGCGCCCATATTGTTGCAGAATATAGACCTATGGACGTAGAAGGCGTTTGTATCAAGGCAGATGGCTCACTTTGGAAGGTTCCTGATCTAAAATAAGTGCATAAATAACATAGTATATCAACTGGAACTAAATATGAGCAATAGTTTAGACATTTTCATCAAACAAGGAGCTGATTTTTCGCAAGAATATGAGCTCACTAATCGTTCCGGCGATCTTCTTGATGTTTCTGGGTATACTGGTAAGTCACAACTTAGAAAATCACCAACTTCTAACATTGCATATGACTTCGTTGTTACATTAGCGAGAGGTTCATTGATCTTGAGCATGCCAGCATCGACTACGACTCTTATTAGTCCTGGAAAATATCAGTATGACACGCTTTTAATGTCCTCTGGTAATACAACCGTCACCCGAGTCATTGAAGGCATTGCAACATTAACCCCTAAAATTACAGAATGAGATAAATAATGCTTGGATGGTTTAAAAAAGTAGTAAATGATGGACTAGCGATGTCTTCTAATCAACAGGAAGTAAAACAGCAGTTGTTTGCTACTGTTATTCCAGCCTGCAATACATGTGGAGCAGTCGGTGTAGATTCAAGGGGTGTAGATGTTGGGCCTATTTGTCCAGTCTGCTATGCCAATAGACCAAATAACAAAAAACTAGGAAGAATTTGGAAAAAGGATAGACGATAATGGAAATTAAATTCACTGTACACAGTGTTGAACCTTCATCTGACATTGTTGAAGCAGAAGTTAACGGTCAAACTCTACGAGCTACTATCGATGCTCTTGAAGTTGAAATGACTTCGGATCATTATGGTTCTTTGAAGCTCAGATTTATCGGCGCTGAAATTCAAGAAGCAAAAGCATTGTTTGAAGTTGACTCTACCTACGTATGGACGCTATAAACAAAAAAATTGCTGAAGAATTAAATGCTTATGCGTCAGAGTGTAAAAAATCACATAAGTATAAGACTGCCAAAGTAATTGTAGAACGCGCGATCAAGATGAGCCCTGAGTCGGGCGTTCTATATAATAATTTGGGAGCTATTCTTTGGAACCTGAACCGTTTTCAGGAAGCAGAAGCTTCATTCAGGAAATCCTTTACTCTTGGTTATGATAACGAAACTTCCCAGGCAAACCTGGGCCTTTTGTTGGCATCAGCGAATAGATTTGATGAAGCTAAAGAATGTTTCACCATTGCCACAGAATTAAAGCCCGATAACAAACAAGCAAAATGGGAAAATGCACTTACTCTACTTGATGCTGGTGAATGGACCGAAGGGTTCAAAGAATATGATGTTAGAAGAGATGTTAAAGCTGAAATTAAACCTCTTAATTATACTCTTTGGAATGGTGAAGATCTAAACGACAAAACCATTTACATTCAATCAGAACAAGGATTCGGTGATCGGATTCTTTTCTCCCGATATATTCATTGGTTGAAAGTTACCTACCCGCGCGTGAGAATACTCTTTCTTTGCGATCCCAAATTACATAATCTGTTCTGGAATTTGAAATTGGCAACCGATCTGGAATTTATTCCAGATAAAGTGCCATGGCCAAAAGCAGATTATGGTCAATACCTACTGAACCTACCTCGTTTACATGGTACAACACCCGACAATGTATATCCTGATCCGGGATATATTCTTGAACGCGCTAAATTGACCCCATGCAATATTCCAATACCGGAAATCCCTGATAATTTGAAAGTTGGAATTTGTTGGACTGGAAATCCGGTTATGGAACAGAACATTCAACGTACTATTCCATTTGAACGATTATTAGAATTAGCTGAAAACCCAGATGTGCTTCTTTATTCTTTCCAGGTTGGAAACAATGATATTGACACATATATAGCCGATAGATTGATTTGCAACATAGCACCTGAACTTGAGAAAGAAGGATTTGCTGGTACTGCAGCTGCTATGTTAAAAATGGATGTGATAGTTACTTGTTGTACTTCAATTGCACATCTTGCCGGCGCACTTGGTATTCCTTGTTATGTTCTTCTCTGTTATGCACCATATTGGGTCTGGTTACGAGAAAGGGATACATCAGTATGGTATCCTTCTATAAAATTGATCAGACAAAAAGAACCTGGAGGTTGGGACTATTGTATTGATGAAATTAAAAAAGAAATTAATCTCCTAGCGAAAAATAAAGATTCATACATGAACCATTAAGACGCTTTATGCATCATCTGTGATACAATAAAAAACCCGGTAGATTTTGGTCTACCGGGTTTTCTTCGTTTAGGTTGCCAACCAGATTATGTCAACTGATCAAGGAATGTAAAGTTGATCGAGTCGGAGACGCTGAGAGCGATACCTGCGAAGTCGGCATGAGCAAACATTGAACCACCAAAGTTAGCAGCAGATGCTTGGTTAGTACCAGCCTGACCAGATGTTGCACCACCCTGACCTGCACCACCATCACCACCGACCGTTGTAGGAACACCTGCGTTATGAACAGCAGAGGTAGAACCAAGTGCACCACGAGTAATAGTTTCCGTAGTGGTATTAGAACCACCAGTAACAAGAACCGTTTCGTTTTCAATTTGGCGATAATAGGAAGAAGTAGCAATACCGGAAGCGTTACCAAGAGAAACTGTAGTTTGTGCAGCAGTCATAGATGCTGAAACAGTCGTTGTTGGTGAAAGAGTCGTGGTATCAAACAATCCTGCTTCGGTAATAGTCTTAGCACTGACAAGACATGTCAATGTTCCAACGCCCTGATATGTATCACCAAGGAATGTCGTGGTTGTCTG
>Ga0190271_10002790_pt1 | contig 10765 bp, 7 predicted proteins | sample Popmic356T_FD_133747 | JGI IMG/M metagenome (GOLD analysis project Ga0190271, IMG submission 133747) | Populus adjacent soil microbial communities from riparian zone of Weber River, Utah, USA - 356 T | ecosystem: Environmental > Terrestrial > Soil > Riparian zone | place: USA: Utah | collected...
CGGGACGCCTGCCAGCCGACGACCATCCGACTGTAGACGTCGAGGATGCACGCGACGTCGACACAGCCGATGTACGTCTTGACGTAGGTCAGATCGGCCACCCACAGCCGGTTCGGGGCCGGCGCTCGGAACTGCCGCTTGACGACCCTGAACATCTGCTCATCCTCTCAACGAGACGAGCAGTCACCGATCCCGGGGCGCTTCAATCCCGTGACCAAAACTCTGTACACCCACCTCGACATCGAGATCCCCTGCCGACCGAGCAGGTGTGGGCAGTCGTCACCGACTACGCCACCGACATGGTCTGGCGCAAAGGGCTCACCGAGATGACCCCCGACCGAGACGGACCGCCCCAAGTCGGCACCAACGTGCGTGAAGTGCTGCAGCTCGGCGGCCGCCGATACGTCACCGACACCACCGTCACCGAAGTCGGACCCGGCATGAGCTACCGCTTCACCGGCGCCGGCACCAGCGGCGTCTTCCGGGCGCCGCAGCGTCACCCCGGCTACGAGCGGCGACACGACACTCTTCACCTACGACGTCGAACTCGGACCACAGGCCATCCCCCGCTTCGCCCGCCCGCTCCTGCACTGGTGGCTGCAACACAGCCTGCTCCGCGACCTGCGCCGCCTACGCACCCTCATCACCACGACCTGACAACGAACGACCCACACCCACGAGCGTTGGTCGCGTGCGGCCGCCCAGGAGGTCGGAAAGGAGCGATGGGATGGGGAAAGCACGTCGGAGCGCTGAGATCTTGTGGATGAGCCAGCCCGCTCGTCGCGCCTGACCGCCTCGGTCGCGGCGTCACGAACGATCCGCGCCCTGAGGTCCCGGAGCACCGCAGTCCACCGGCGCGTCCGGAGAGAGGGTTCTCGGGTCAACGCCCGGGTCGATCGGTAGTGTTCGCACCGATGGCGGCGATCTCCGGACGAGCCAACATCCGGCAGGTGGCGACGCTCGCCGGAGTCTCGCACCAGACCGTGTCGCGGGTGCTGAACGGCCACGCGAGCATTCGCCCGGCAACGCGAGCACGGGTGCTGGAGGCCATCGAGGAGCTCGACTACCGCCCGAGCCACGCGGCGCGAGCGCTGGCGACGAGCAAGACCGACCGGATCGGCGTGATCGTCGACAGCGCCGTGGAGTACGGGCCGAACAGCACGCTGCGCGGTCTCGAACGGGCGGCGCGGGCGGCCGGGTACTCGGTCATCTCGGCGACGGTCGGCGACGACGACCCGCTCGGGCCGAGCGTCGCCTTGGAGCACCTCATGTCGCAGGGCATCGACGCGCTGTGTCTGATCGCACCGCGCTCGTCGTCGCTCGATCACCTGCGCAGCTCGAGCATGCACATGCCGGCGTTGGTCGTGACGGCCGCGAAGGACGACCGGTTCTTGACGGTGTCCGTCGATCAGGAGTTGGGCGCCGCCCTCGCGGTCCGGCACCTCATCGACCTTGGCCACCGACGGATCGCCCACCTCGCCGGACCACTCGACTGGCTCGATGCCTGGGCCCGCCATCGCGCCTGGCAGGCCGAGCTGAAGGCGGCCGGCCTCGACGAGCTCGACGTGGTCGTCGGCGACTGGACAGCCGGGTTCGGCTACGAGGTCGGTCACGTGCCCGGACGCCTGCCGAACTGCACCGCCGTGTTCGCGGCGAACGATCAGATCGCGCTCGGTCTGATCCACGGCCTCGCCGAGCGCGGCGTGCGCGTCCCGGAGGACATGAGCATCGTCGGCTTCGACGACCTGCCGGAGGCGAAGCACTTCCTCCCCCCCTTGACCACGGTCCGCCAAGACTTCCGGGCACTGGGCGAACGCACGGTCGAGGTGCTGCACGCCGCTCTGGAGGGCAGCGAGCTCGACCGCCGCTCGATCATCGCGCCGCTGCTGATCGTGCGCGAGTCCACCGGACCTCCACGTCGGTCCTGAGGCCGCCACGAGACGTGGACTGGGCGAGAATGCTCTTGACAGAATCGATGTGATCGGTCACATTCGGGGCATGTGACCGATCACATCGGCGGTCACCGGGCCTGTGGGGAACGCAGGCACGCCCTGCGAAGGGGAACTTGGGGGGAACCAATGATCATACGCAAGCGTCTGCACCGGGCCGCGGCCCTCGCCGCGGTCGTGGCCGTGTCCGTCGGTCTTGCCGCCTGCGGCGGCGACGACGATGACGCCACCTCCGACAGCGCGTCGGCACCGGCGGCGACCGAACCCGCGGGATCCGATTCGACGGCGGCGGGGGCGGCGAGCGACGCTCCGGCCGACGGCGAACCGATCTCGGTCGGATTCGTCGCCGTGGGTCCCGAGGGCGCATGGCGCGCGGCCAACGAAGCCAACATGCAGGAGACGTTCAGCGCCGAGAACGGCTTCGATCTGAAGTACGCACCTGCGACCAACCTCGACCAGAAGTCGCAGATCGATGCGTTCACCTCGTTCGTCGACGAGGGCGTCGATGTGATCCTGCTCTCCGCCACGGAGGGCGCTGGTTGGGAGGACCCGCTGACCCGGGCCCAGGAGGCCGAGATCCCGGTCATCCTGATCGACCGCGGCATCGAGCCCGACGACCCCAGCCTGTACGTCACCCGCATCGCCCCCGACAACGTCGAGGTGAGCAAGGGCGTCGCCGACTGGGCGGTGACCGCGTTGCCCGACGGCGGGAACTACTACGTGCTCGAGGGCCCGGCCGGCGTCGGTGTCGTCAACGAGCGCAACAACGGTTGGGACTCCGTGATGGACTCCCAGCCCCAGTTCGTCAAGGCCGGCGCGCAGACGGCGAACTGGTCGGCCGAGGAGGGCAAAAGCGTGACGGAGACCGTGCTCAAGGCCAACGACAACGACATCCAGCTCATCTTCGCCCAGAACGACGAGATGGGTCTCGGGGCGGCGCTGGCCGTCGAAGAAGCCGGGCTTGTGCCGGGTGAGGACGTGCTCATCGCTACCATCGACGGCACCAAGGGGGCCATGGAGGCGCTGGCGGCCGGCCAACTCAGCTTCGTCGCCGAGTACAACCCGCTGTTCGGTGACACCGCCGTCGACGTGGTCCGCAAGACGCTCGCTGGTGAGTCCGTCGAGTCTTACATCATCGTTCCGAGCGGAACGTTCGACTCGCCGGAGGCCGCCCAGGAGGCGCTCCCGACCCGTCAGTACTGAACCCTGCCCAGCCCGTCCGGCGACGATGGAGATCATCGAGTGACAACTGCACCGATCGTCGAGATGCGCGGCGTGTCGATCACCTTTCCCGGTGTCAAGGCGCTCGACGAGGTCGACTTCCGGCTGCTGCCGGGCGAGGTCCACGCGCTCATGGGCGAGAACGGCGCCGGCAAGTCCACACTGATCAAGGCCCTCACCGGCGTCTACGCCGTCGACGCCGGTGAGATCCTGATCGACGGGGAGCAGCGAGGGCTGCACGGGACCGCCGACGCCCAGACGGCCGGGATCTCCGTCGTCTACCAAGAGGTCAACCTCTGTCCCAACCTGACCATCGGCGAGAACGTGATGCTCGGCCACGAGGTCCGCGGACCGTTCGGGATCAGGTGGAAGGCGACCCACCGCAGGGCCGAACAGGCGCTGGCCAGGCTCGGCCTCCACGATCTCGACACCCGGGTGCCGTTGGCGTCGCTGTCGTTGGCCGTGCAACAGCTCGTGGCGATCAGCCGGGCGATGATCACCGACTCGACGGTGCTCATCCTCGACGAGCCGACATCGAGCCTCGATGCCACCGAGGTCGAGCAACTGTTCGGCGTCATCCGTCAACTCCGTGATCGGGGTGTGGCGATCCTGTTCGTGTCGCACTTCCTCGACCAGGTGTACGAGATCAGCGAACGCATCACCGTGCTCCGCAACGGACGGTTCGTCGGCGAGTTCCTGACGGCCGAGCTCGACCGCACCGACCTCATCGCCAACATGATCGGCAAGGAGCTCTCCGTGCTCCGTTCGATCGACGCCGTCCGCCATCAGCGCCGCGCCGATCGCACGGACGCCCCGGTGCTGGCGGCGAGCGCCCTCGGACGCAAGGGGGCGATCGCCCCGACCGACTTCGAGATCCACACCGGCGAGGTCATCGGATTCGCCGGCCTCCTCGGATCGGGCCGCACCGAGCTCGCCCGATTGCTGTGCGGCGCCGACAAGGCGGACTCCGGCACCGTCGTCTTCCAGGGGCGCAAGGCGGTGCTCAACTCACCGGCTGCGGGTCTCGCCCATCGCATCGCGTACTCGAGCGAGAACCGACGTGACGAGGGCGTCGTCGCCGACCTCACCGTGCGCGAGAACCTCGTGCTGGCGGTCCAGGCCCGGCGGGGCTGGATGCGACGGCTCTCCCGGCGGGAGGAGAACGAGATCGTCGACACGTACGTGACCGGCCTGGGGATCCGGCCGGCGGACCCCGAGGTCCGGGTGCGCAACCTGTCCGGCGGCAACCAGCAGAAGGTGCTGCTGGGCCGGTGGTTGGCGACCCGGCCCGACATGCTCATCCTCGACGAGCCGACCCGCGGCATCGACGTGGGCGCCAAGGCCGAGATCCAGGCCGCCGTCGTCGCCCTCAGCGACGGCGGTGTCGCCGTCGTGTACATCTCGTCGGAGATCGACGAGGTCGTCCGACTCAGTGACCGGATCGTCATCCTGAAGGACCGGCGCAAGGTCGACGAGATCGATGTCGGTCCCGACACCACGACCGCCACCATCGTGGACATCATCGCCGGTGCGGGGGCCGCGTGACGACCGACGAGACGACGGATGACATCGTCGAGGTGCCGCCCGTTCGTGAGGCGCGCTCGACGACCGGTGGTGCCCGTGCCGTGCCCTCGCGCCTGCTGCGTTCTCAGCACATCTGGGCCGTCGCCGCCATCGTCGGGTTGCTGTGCATCAACGTCGTCAAGGACCCGGGCTACCTCAGCATCACGTACAGCTCGAACACCGGAGCGTTCGTCGGCAACCTCGTCGACATCGCCCGCGCTGCGGCCCCGCTGATCATGATCGCCACGGGGATGTGCCTCGTGATCGCGACGGGAGGGATCGACCTGTCGGTCGGCTCGATGATGGCGGTCGCCGGCGCGGTCGCCATGGAGTACCTCAGCAGTGCGAACGCGCCGAGCTCGATCGGTGCGGCCGCCGCGGCCATCGGCCTGGCGGTCGGGCTGTGCGCCGTCCTCGGGGCGGTCAATGGCATCCTGATCTCCGTCGTCGGCCTCCAGCCGTTCATCACGACGCTCGTGATGATGCTCGCCGGGCGCGGACTGGCCAAGGTGATCACCGGGGGCCAGAACACCACTGCCGTCAACGAGCGGTACCGATGGATCGCCAACGGCTACGTGCTCGGCCTGCCGGTCGTGTTCCTGGCCTCCGCAGCCATCGCGGTGGCGGTGGCGTTCGTGATCCGGAGATCGGCGCTCGGCATGATGATCGAGTCCATCGGGATCAACGCCGAAGCCAGCCGGCTCGCCGGCCTGAACCGGCGCGCCTTGCTCATCACCGTGTACGTCGTCAGCGCGTTCCTCGCCGGCATCGCCGGGATCTTCTCGACCGGCACGGTGATGACCGTCGACGTCTCGCAGACCGGCTATCAGTTCGAGCTCGACGCGATCCTGGCCGTCGTGATCGGCGGCACGTCACTCGCCGGCGGCAGGTTCTCGCTCGCCGGCGCGGCGATCGGCGCGCTGTTGATCGCCACGCTCGACAAGACCGTCGTGTTCCTCGGCGTCCCCGCCTCGGCGACCCCGGCGTTCAAGGCCGCCGTCATCATCGTCCTGTACGTCGCCCAGTCACGGCGCGTGCGCGGCTGGGCCGCGGGCCTCCGGCGATCACGCCGGAAGTCGGTTCGACAGGTGGTGGCGACGTGAGGACCACCGAGACGCTCGAGTCGACCGGGCCCGTCGAGCCGACACCGCCGCCCGGCGGGTCGGCGGCGGAGCCCACCGGGGGACATCCGCCCTCGATCAATCGGTACCTGGCCCGCCACCGTGACGCCACGTCCACCGGCGCGGCGTTGCTGATCTTCGTCGCCATGGTGATCTACGGGCAGATCACCTATGGCGCGATCCTCCAGCCGAGCACGATCTCGAACCTGCTGATCAACAACGCCCATCTCGTGATCCTGGCGGTCGGTCTCACGTTCGTGATCCTCACCGGTGGCATCGACCTGTCGGTCGGTGCGGTGATCGCGTTCAGCAGCGTCGCCGGCATGATGCTCGCCCAAGCGGGATGGAACCCGTACCTGGTGGTCCTGATCATGGTGCTGATCGGCTCGGCGATCGGTCTCGTGTCGGGCTGTCTCGTCGAGTTCTTCGACATGCAGCCCTTCATCGCCACCTTGTCGATGATGTTCCTCGCCCGTGGGCTGGCCTCCACGTTGAGCACCGTTCCCGAACGCCTCGATCCCGACTCCCCGATCAAGGAGCTCGCCCACCAGTGGAAGCTGATCGACGGTGACAAGGTCAACGACCTCGTCGTCACCCCCGGTGTCGTGATCGCGGCGATCGTCGTGACCGGCGGACTGCTCGCCGTCCATCGCACCCGGTTCGGGCGCACGGTCTACGCGGTCGGCGGTTCGGAGCCCTCGGCCAGCCTGATGGGCCTGCCCGTCCGGCGCACGAAGATCCTGGTGTACGTGATCAGTGGAACGCTGGCCGCCATCGGCGGCGTGGTCTACACGGCTCGGCTCGGCAGCGCCCAGAACATCACCGGCATCGGTTGGGAGCTGGACGCCATCGCCGCCGTCGTGATCGGTGGAACGCTCCTCACGGGCGGGTCGGGATCGATCGTCGGGTCGGTGATCGGTGCCTTCGTGCTCGGCCTGATGAACGTGCTGATCACGCGCGACGGAGGGATCAGGCCGGAGATGACGACGATCATCACGGGCGGCATCCTGTTCGTGTTCGTGCTCCTGCAGCGGGCGATCAAGGGCCGGCGCGGGTGAGCGGGTCGACACGGGACCGGTTCGTCGTCGGTGTCGACTTCGGCACGCTGTCAGGACGCGCCCTCGTTGTGGGCGTCGGCGACGGCGAAGAGCTCGGGTCGGCGGTTCACGACTACCCGCACGGCGTGATGGACGCCCGTCTGGCCGCCAGCGACGTCGCGCTCCCGCCGGAATGGGCACTGCAGGACCCCGGCGACTACCGCGACGTGCTCCGCCACGCCGTCCCGGCCGCCGTCGCGGCGGCCGGTGTCGATCCTGCCGACGTCATCGGCATCGCCACGGACTTCACGGCGTCGACCCCGCTCCCGGTGTGCGCCGACGGAACACCCGTGAGCGAGCTGGAGGAGTTCCGCACGCGGCCCCACGCCTATGTGAAGCTGTGGAAGCACCACGCGGCCCAGCCGCAGGCGGACCGCATCAACGCGGTCGCGGCGGCCCGTGGGGAACCATGGCTCCCGCGGTACGGGGGCTTCATCTCCAGCGAGTGGGAGTACGCCAAGGCGCTCCAGTTGCTGGAGGAGGACCGCGAGATCTACGAGCGGATGGATCACTGGGTCGAGGCCGCCGACTGGATCGTGTGGCAACTGTGCGGGCACTACGTCCGCAACGCGTGCAGCGCGGGATACAAGGGGATCTGGCAGGACGCGGCCTACCCGACGCCGGACTTCGAAGAGGCGCTCAACCCCGACTTCGTGGGCTTCGCCAAGTCGAAGCTCGACCATCGGATGGGCGCGCTCGGTGAGCGGGCCGGTGGTCTGACGGCGCAGGCGGCGCGCTGGACCGGGCTGCCCGAGGGCATCGCGGTTGCCGTGGGCAACGTCGATGCCCACGTGACCGCGCCGGCGGCACGTGCCGTCGAGGCCGGGCAGATGCTGGCCATCATGGGGACGTCGACGTGTCACGTGATGAACCACGACCAGCTCGTCGACGTGCCCGGGATGTGCGGCGTCGTCGATGGTGGCATACTCGCCGGCTCGTTCGGCTACGAGGCCGGCCAGTCCGGCGTCGGCGACATCTTCGCCTGGTACGTGGACAACCACGTGCCCGAGCGGTACTTCCGGGCCGCTCGGGCCGCCGGCCGGTCGATCCACGACCACCTCACGACGCTCGCCTTCACCGAACCACCGGGTGCCCACGGGCTGATCGCGCTCGACTGGATGAACGGGAACCGTTCCGTGCTCGTCGACGCGTCGCTCTCGGGCCTCGTCCTCGGGCAGACGCTGAGCTCGCGAGCCGAGCAGGGCTATCGGGCGCTGCTCGAGGCGACGGCGTTCGGTTCCCGCATGATCGTGGAGACGTTCGGGGTCGCAGGGGTTCCGGTCCGCGAGTTCGTGGTCGCTGGCGGGCTGATGCGGAACCGCCCGCTGATGCAGATGTATGCCGACGTGCTGCGCATGCCCATCTCCACGATCGGCTCCGAGCAGGGTCCGGCGCTCGGTTCGGCGATCCACGCCGCCGTGGCTGCCGGCGCGTACCGGGACGTGCGGGCGGCGAGCGACGTGATGGGTCGTGTGGAACGTGCGGCGTACACACCCGACCCCCGCGCCGCCGAGGTGTACGACCGGCTCCACGCCGAGTATCGGCTGCTGCACGACCACTTCGGGCGCGGCGCCAACGATGTGATGAAGCGACTCAAGCAGCTGCGCCGGGAGGCAACCGCGTGATCGACGGCGGTGACATCATTGCCGAGGCGGTGCTGGCGACCCGGGTGGAGGTGTGCGCACTGCATGCCGAACTGCCGCGCCACCGCCTCGTCGTGTGGACCGCCGGGAACATCAGCGCGCGTGTGCCGGGCCTGGACCTGTTCGTCATCAAGCCGTCCGGTGTCGGCTACGAGGAGCTCACTCCTGACGCCATGGTGCTGTGCGACCTCGACGGTGTGCCTGTCGCGGATGCCATCGGCTGTGACCGTTCGCCGTCGTCGGACACCGCCGCCCATGCCTACGTGTACCGGCACATGCCCGACGTCGGCGGCGTGGTGCACACCCACTCGCCATACGCCACCGCGTGGGCTGCGTGTCATCGGTCGATCCCGTGCGTGATCACCGGCATGGCCGACGAGTTCGGCGGCGAGATCCCGATCGCGCCGTTCTCGATCATCGGCGACGAGTCGATCGGACGGGCGATCGTCGACACGCTCACCGGCCACCGCTCGCGAGCGGTGCTGCTCGCCAACCACGGCGTGTTCACGGTCGGCAAGGACGGCCGGGATGCGGTGAAGGCCGCCGTCATGTGTGAGGACGCGGCGCGCACCGTGCACCTCGCGCACCAGCTCGGCGCGCCGGTGCCCATCGCGACGGACGACGTCGATGCGCTCTTCGACCGATACCAGAACGTGTACGGACAGGCGCCCGAGGGTGCGCGGTGAAAGGAGACACGTGATGGGTCGCAGCATCGTTCCGAACCTCGCGGACCACGAGGTCTGGTTCCTCACGGGCAGCCAGACGATGTACGGCGACGAGGTGCTGGCCCAGGTCGCCACCCAGTCGCAGCACGTGGTCGACCTGCTCGACGGGTCGGGCGAGATCGCCTGTCGGGTCGTGTGGAAGCCGGTGCTCACGTCCCGCGACGGGATCCTGCAGTTGATCCGCGAGGCCAACGTCGCGCCCCACGTCGTCGGGATCATCACGTGGATGCACACGTTCAGCCCGGCCAAGATGTGGATCGCCGGGCTGGGCGCCCTCGACAAGCCGATGCTGCACCTGCACACGCAGGCCAACACCAAGCTGCCGTGGGGCACCATCGACTTCGGCTTCATGAACCTCAACCAAGCCGCCCACGGCGACCGCGAGTTCGGGTACATCGAGACCCGGCTCGGGATCGCCCGCACGACCGTGGTCGGACACGCATCCGACCCGTCGGTCACGGCGCGGATCGGTGAGTGGTGTCGCGCCGCAACGGGCCGGCTGGCGGCCCGGGACATGAGCGTCGCCCGGTTCGGCGACAACATGCGGTACGTCGCCGTCACCGAGGGCGACAAGACCGAGGCCGAAGCGATCTTCGGTTCGCAGATCAACACGTGGGGGGTGATGGACCTGGCGTCACTCGTCGAGGCTGCCTCCGAGGTCCAGATCGACGCGCTGATCGAGGAGTACCTCGACCTCTACGACGTCGTACCGAGCCTCGTGCCCGGCGCCCCCCGCCACGAGTCGTTGCGATATGGCGCGGCGATCGAGGTGGGCTTGCGCCAGTTCCTCGAGGCCGGTTGCTTCAGCGCCTTCACGACGTCGTTCGAGGACCTCGGCACGTTGCGGCAACTCCCCGGGCTGGCGGTGCAGCGCCTGATGGCCGACGGGTACGGGTTCGGTGCCGAGGGCGACTGGAAGACGGCGATGCTCGTGCGGATCGCAGCCGTGATGGGCGCGGGGTTGCCCGGCGGAGCGTCGCTGATGGAGGACTACACGTACCACATGGTCCCGGGCGAGGAGCTCTCGCTGGGCGCGCACATGTTGGAGGTCAGTCCGTCGTTGTCGAGCCAGCGGCCGCGGCTCGACATCGCGCCGCTGTCCATCGGTGGCAAGGACGATCCCGTACGACTCGTGTTCACCGCCGACCCGGGGCCTGCGGTCGTGCTGGCGCTGAGCGACATGCGTGACAGGTTCCGGTTGGTCGCCGCCGAGGTCGAGTGCGTGCCCCTTCCCGCAGCGATGCCCCACCTCCCGGTCGGGCACGCCGTGTGGCGGTCGAAGCCCGACTTCCGGACGGCGGCGACGGCCTGGCTCGCCGCGGGCGCCTCACACCACACCGCCATGAGCAACCAGATCACCACCCGCACCGTCCAGGACTTCGCAACGATGACCGGCGTCGAGCTGCTCGTGATCGACGACACGACGACCATCGAATCGGCCGAACG
>Ga0190271_10002791_pt1 | contig 10765 bp, 10 predicted proteins | sample Popmic356T_FD_133747 | JGI IMG/M metagenome (GOLD analysis project Ga0190271, IMG submission 133747) | Populus adjacent soil microbial communities from riparian zone of Weber River, Utah, USA - 356 T | ecosystem: Environmental > Terrestrial > Soil > Riparian zone | place: USA: Utah | collected...
GAGATGTCGGAGTCCGAGCTCGCGCAGCGCTTCATCGCGTCGCAGGCCTCGATCAAGGGCGACGACCTGCGCAAGGGCAACGTGCCGGCGTCGCGCTGGCCGAAGATCCTGCAGGCGAGCGCGCGGCTGGCCAACTCGCCGCTGTACATCGACGACTCGTCGGATCTCTCGGTGCTGGACGTGCGCGCGAAGGCGCGGCGGCTCGCGCAGCAGCACGCCGACGGGCTCGGGCTGATCGTCATCGACTACCTGCAGCTGATGCGCGCGGGCGGGTCCGTCGACAACCGCGTGGAGCAGATCTCGCAGATCTCGCGCGGCCTCAAGACGCTGGCGCGCGAGCTGCAGGTGCCCGTGATCGCGCTCTCGCAGCTCAACCGCGGCGTCGAGCAGCGCACGGACAAGCGCCCCGTGCTGTCGGATCTGCGCGAGTCGGGCGCGATCGAGCAGGACGCGGACCTCGTGATGTTCATCTACCGCGACGAGTACTACGACCACGAGTCCGAGCGCGAGGGGATCGCGGACGTGATCATCTCCAAGCACCGCAACGGCGGCCTGGGCACCATCGAGCTGACCTTCCAGAAGGAGTTCCCGCGCTTCATGTCCTACGTGGCCGAGGACCGCTACTGATGGCCGCGCCGCCCTGCCCCGACGGCCGCTGCGACGGCTCGGGCTTCCTCTACGACGTCGAGAAGCGCAGCGCGCGCGCGTGCTCCTGCCGGCCGGCACGGCTGGCCCGCAAGAAGGCCGGCGCCGTCCAGGGCCGGCTGCCGCGGCGCTTCCGCGAGGTCTCCTTCGACCGCGAGCCGCTGCTGTCGATGGAGCGCACCGCCCCGCACGTGATCCGCGCGGTGCGTGCCTACTGCCGCAACATCACGGGGAACCTCGACGAAGGCCGCGGACTGTGGTTCTTCGGCGGCACCGGCACGGGCAAGACGACGCTGGCGATGCTGATCTCCAAGACCGCGATGGAGGCCGACCGGACGGTCGCGATCTACTCCCTGCCGCGGCTGCTGGGGATGCTGCGCGGCTCCTACGACGACGACGCGCTGTACTCGCTCAACGACCTGATCGACCGGCTGTGCTCCGTCGACCTGCTCCATGTCGACGACGTCGGCGCGGAGCAGAGCTCGCCGTGGGTGCTGGAGCAGCTCTACACGATCATCAACACGCGCTACGAGGACGGCCGCGCGGTGCTGGTCACGACCAACCTCGGCGACCCGGAGCTGCGCGACCAGATCGGGGATCGCACGGTGTCGCGGCTGCACGAGATGTGCGAGACCTATCCGCTCGACGGCGAGGATCAGCGCCTGGACGGCCACTACGAGCTGCCGGAGCCCGCCCAGGGCCCGCCGGGCGTGGGTCGCTGGCTCAGCGACGCCGACCGGGCGTGGGAGGACGCGGACCCCGACGAGCCGCCCGCCTACGGGCGGCCGAGGCGCACCGCCTAGACTGAGGCACGGCTATGGCCGGCATCGTGATCGTTGGCGCCCAGTGGGGCGATGAGGGCAAGGGCAAGATCGTCGATCTGCTCGCGGAGAACGCGGATCTCGTGATCCGGTTCCAGGGCGGCAACAATGCCGGCCACACGATCGTCCGCGACGACGTCAAGTGGAAGTTCCACCTGATCCCGAGCGGGATCCTCTACCCGGGGCTGAAGTGCGCGATCGGCAACGGCGTGGTGATCGACCCGAAGGTCCTCACGGGCGAGCTGGACGACCTGCGCGCGAAGGGGATCGACCTCAACGGCCTGCGGATCAGCGCCAACGCGCACCTGATCATGCCGTACCACATGCTGCTCGACCACGCGGGCGAGGCCCGCCTCGGCAAGCTGCAGATCGGCACGACGCGCCGCGGCATCGGCCCCGCCTACGCCGACAAGGCGGCGCGGCTGGGGATCCGCGTCCAGGACCTGCTCGACGAGAAGATCCTCAAGAAGAAGATCGTCGCCGCGATGGAGCCCAAGCGGCTCAGCCTGCGCCCGTACGCGAAGTCCCCCGAGCTCGACCTGCAGTCGATGACCGAGGACTACCTGACCTACGGCCACCGGATCGAGCAGTACATCGCCGACACCGCGCGGCTCACCTGGGACGCGCTGGACGCCGGCGGCAACGTCATCTTCGAGGGCGCCCAGGGCACGCTGCTCGACATCGACCACGGCACGTATCCGTTCGTGACGTCCTCCAACCCGGTCTCCGCCAGCGCCTGCACCGGCACCGGCGTCGGGCCGAAGGACATCGACGAGGTCTGGGGGATCGCCAAGGCGTACGCGACGCGCGTCGGCGCCGGGCCCTTCCCGTCCGAGCTCGACGACGAGCTCGGCGAGCAGATCCGCCAGGCCGGCGGCGAGTTCGGCACGACCACCGGCCGCGCGCGGCGCACGGGCTGGATCGACCTCGTGGCGCTGCGCTACGCCGCCCGCATCAACTCGCTCACGCACCTGGGCATCACCAAGCTCGACGTCCTGAGCGGGATCGGGCCGATCTCGGTCTGTACCCGCTACCGCGGCGGCGACGAGGCGATCTTCGACCACTATCCGTACCACCAGACCGTCATGCACAACGCGACGGGCGAGTACGAGACGCTGTCCGGCTGGGACGAGGACATCACGGCCTGTCGCGATGAGGGCGAGCTGCCGCAGGCCGCGCGCGACTACCTGGCCTACATCTCGGACTTCGTCGGCGTCCCGGTGGCGCTGATCGGCGTCGGGCCGGGCCGCGACGAGGTCATCTGGACCGAGTCGGGCCGCGAGAGCGCGGCCTACCGCGAGCCCGCCGCGGCGTAGGGGCGGGTGGGCGGGATCCGATCCCGCCTCAGGTCTTGATCACGCGCGTGTTCACGACGAAGTCGTGCAGCGCGCGGTTCTCCTCGTCCCACAGCGGCCAGAGCACGTCGAGCAGCGACGCGAGCCCGAACGTGATCGAGGACAGGACGCCGAACAGCAGCGACTTGATCAGCACCTCGCGGATGAACGCGAAGCCGAACGTCATCCGGCCGCCGTCGGCGCGGATCACGCGGATGTTGACCACCATGCGCCCGACCGTCTGGCCGTTGGTGCGCGACATCATCAGCGGCGCGTAGAGGAACGCGACGATCGTGACCGCGGCCACGCCGATCAAGGCCGTGGCGAAGAACGCGACCGCCCCGCCGGTGGTGTCGACGCTGAGCCCGAGCGCGGCGAGCAGCCCGATCAGGAGCGCCGCGCCGGCCCCGATGATCACGCCGTCGATGATCTGCGCCACCACGCGGCTGAGCCAGCTCGCGAGCTGCGGCCGGCCGGGCAGGCCGGCTGGGCCGGCGCCGAACTGCGGTGCCGGACCGCCCGCACCGGGCGGCGCCGGCGTCGTGTAGCCCTGCTGGGAGCCGCTCCACAGCCCGTCCCCCCGCTCGACGGGCGGGCCGCCGCCGCCGCCGAGGGGGTCGCCCGGTGTCAGTCCGCCACGCTCGCTCATGTGGGCGGACCCTACCGCCAGCGCTCGAGCAGGTCCTCGTCGCCGACCTCGCGCACCACGCGGGCCGGGACGCCCATCACGACCGCGCGCGGCGGCACGTCGCGCACGACGACCGCGCCCGCGGCCACGTAGGCCTCCTCGCCGATCTCGGTGCCGGGCGTGATCACCGCGCCGCCGCCGATCCGGCACGCGCGGCGCAGCAGCGCGCCCTCGAGCGAGAAGTCCGCGCCGTGGCGCGACATCGTCGAGTCGTTGGTCGTCAGCGCGCCCGGACCGACGAAGACGTCGTCCTCGACCACGCTGTAGGCGGTCAGGTAGACGTCCGTCTGCACCCGCACGCGCCGGCCGATGAGCACGTCGTTGTCGACCGCGCTGCCGCGGCCGATCACGCTGCCGTCGCCGATCCGCGCGCGCTCGCGCACGAACGACTGGTCGCCGAGGATCGCGCCCTCGCCGATACGGGCGCCCGCGAGCACGATCGCGTGCGCGCACACCACCGAGCCGGCGCCGAGCGTGAGCGGATCGCCCTCCCGGCGCGGGGCGGTCGAGTGGCGGGCGAGCTTCGGCGGCTTGCCGAGGACGGCCCCGTCCTGGATCTCACAGCCGTCGCCGATCACGGTCCCGGGATGGATGACGACGTGCGCGCCGAGGCGCACGCCCTCCCCGATCTGCACGCCGTCGCCGAGGACGAGCCCCGGGGCGAGGTCAGACAGCCGCATCCTGATCTCTTCGCGACGCGTCGAGCGAGGCCTGCAGGCCCTCCAGCACGCGCACCACGCGCAGGCCCGAGTGGCCGTCCGAGCGCGGCACCTCGCCGTCGCGAAGGCACTGCACGAAGTGCTCGCACTCGAGCCGCAGCGGCTCGCGGTTGCCGATCGACGGGCTCCAGATGTCGCCCGCCCGGGTGATGTACTCGCCGTAGGAGCCCGAGCTCTCGTCGAAGCCCTTGTCGTAGATCGTGACCTTGCGCTCGAGGTCCATGTCGTCGAACGTCGCCATCCGCTTGGAGCCGACGACCGTGAAGCGGCGCTCCTTGTGCGGGTCCAGCCACGACAGGTGCAGGTGCGCGGCGAGGCCGGACGGGAAGCGCAGGAAGCCGAACACGACGTCCTCTATGCCGCGCTGCTTGTAGGCCTCGCCACGGGCGGAGAGCTCGAAGGGCTCCTCGTCGGCCAGGTGCAGCACGACCGAGATGTCGTGCGCGCCGAGCGACCAGAGCGCGTTCTCGTCGGCGCGCAGCTTCCCGAGGTTGAGCCGGTTGGAGTAGATGTAGTGGATGTCGCCGAGCTCGCCGGAGGCGGCGACCTCCTTGAGCTTGGCCACGCCCGGGTGGTACTCGAGCAGGTGGCCGACCATCAGCGTCCTGCCCGACCGCTCGGCGGCGGCGACGGCCCGCTCGGCCTCCTCCACGGACTGCGCGAGCGGCTTCTCGACGAAGCAGTGCTTGCCGGCGTCGAGCACCCGTTCGGCCAGCGCGCCGTGGGTCGGCACCGGCGTGGCGAGCACGACCGCGTCGAGCGCGTCGTCGGCCAGCAGATCGTCGAGGTCGGCGGTGAAGCGGGTGCCGGGGAAGCTCGGCGCCCAGCGCTCGCGGGCGGCCTCGGAGGCGTCGCAGCACCACGCCAGCTCGCAGCCGGGGATGCCCGCGAAATTGCGGGCCAGGTTCGGGCCCCAGTAGCCGAGGCCGGCGACGCCGATCCGCAGGCTCATGCCACCCCCGCCCGCTCGCGCAGCGCCAGCAGTGCCTGGACGACCCGCTCGCCCGCCCGCCCGTCTCCGTACAGCGGCGGGCGCTCGGCCGGAGCCTCGCGCTCCAGCGCCGCCCGCGCGGCCTCCGCGTCGAGCCCGACGAGCACGTTCCAGCCCGTCCGCACGGTCTCCACCCACTCCGTCCGGTCGCGCAGCGTCACGCACGGCACGCCGGCCAGGTAGGCCTCCTTCTGCACGCCGCCGGAGTCGGTCAGCACGGCGCGCGCGTGCAGCAGCAGCGCGGTGAAGTCGAGGTAGCCGAGCGGCGGCACGAGCCGCACCCCGGGCGCCGCGCGCAGGTCCTCCATCAGCCCGGTCGCCTCCAGCCGCGCCTTCGTGCGCGGGTGCAAGGGCAGCACGACCGGGTCGGGCATGCCCGTCAGCAGCGCGACGAGCCGCTCGAGCCGCTCCGCGTCGTCGACCGTGCCCGCCCGGTGGGCGGTCGCGAGCAGGAAGCCGCCCGCCTCGACCTCACAGGCCTCCAGCACCGACGTCCGCTCCCTGGCGCGCGGCGCCAGCAGCTGCGCGACGTCGACCATCACGTCGCCGACCACGACGACCTCGCCCGAGACGTTCTCGTGGAGCAGGTGCTCGGCCGGCGTGGCGGAGGAGCAGAGCAGCAGGTCGGAGGCGTGGTCGGCCAGCACCCGGTTGAGCTCCTCGGGCATCGCGCGGTCGAACGAGCGCATCCCGGCCTCCACGTGGGCGACCGGGATCCGCATCTGCGCGGCCGCCAGAGCCCCCGCCAGCGTCGAGTTGGTGTCGCCGTAGACGAGCACCACGTCGGGGCGCTCGGCGGCCAGCAGCGGCCCGAGCGCGCCCAGCATGCGCCCCGTCTGCTCCGTGTTGGAGCCGCCGCCGAGGTCGAGCAGGTGCTCTGGCCTCGGCAGCTCGAGCTCATCGAAGAAGACCTGGGAGAGCTCCGCGTCGTAGTGCTGGCCCGTGTGGACGAGCACCTCCTCGGCCGCCTCGCGCAGACGGAACGACACGGCCGCCGCTTTCACGAACTGCGGCCGGTTGCCGATTACGGTGAGAACTTTCATGAGAATTGGGTAATCAGAGGATCGCAATGCCGAAGTTGTTCCGCAGCGCACTCACCGCCGCCGGCCACCTGCTCTGGTACGTGGAGTTCCAGGCGAGCGGCGCCCAGGCGGCGCGCAGCAAGAGCTAGGCCGGCGCGCCCAGCTCCCGCTCGATCCGCTTCACGAGGCGCTCTCGGGCCGCTTCGGTGACCGGCCCCGGGGCGCTCGGCAGCTCGATGTCGTCGACGGCGGCGATCGGCATCACCTCGCGCACGCTGGAGGCGATGAAGGCCTCCTCGGCGCCGCGCACGTCGTCGAGCGTGCAGACCGCCTCCCGCGCGCCGCACTCGTCGATCACACGGTCGCGCGTGATCGAGGCGAGGATGCGGTCCTCCAGCGGCGGCGTCAGCAGCGCACCGCCGGCGACCCAGAAGAAGCTCCAGGTCGGGCCCTCGAGCACGCGCCCGTGCGGCGTGACGTACAGCGCCTCGTCGTAGCCCTGCTCCTTGGCCAGCCTGCCGGCGAGCATGTTGCCCGCGTAGGAGAGCGTCTTGAGGCCGTCGAGCACGCGGTTGGGGGCGTAGGGCACGGTCATGACGCGGGCGACGGCCTGCCGGTGCGGCAGCGGCTCGATCATCGCCAGCCGGCGCCCCCCGCGCGTGAGCACGATCCGCAGCAGGCCCTCCACCGGCCCGGCCTCCTCCAGCAGCGCGTCGACCTCCGCGCGCAGCGCCGTCAGGTCGAACTCCAGGCGCAGGCCGTTGCTGGTGCGCTGCAGGCGCTCGTAGTGGTCGTCCATGGCGAACGGCCGGCCGCCGTAGAGGCGGGCCACCTCGAACGCGCCGTCGCCGCGCAGCAGACCTTCGTCGGTGACCGGGATGCGCGTCTCGGCGAGGGGGCCGATCGCGCCGTCGAGGCTCGCGAGCATCCGACGAGGGTATCGCCCGTCGCGCCGCTCCCGCGGCTACCGTAAGAGGCTTCATGCGAGCTGCAGATCCGGTTCACAACGTCGAGCTGCGGCGCAACTCGCAGGGCCACGACTCGGTCGTGTTCGCCTTCCCCTACCGGGCCGACATCGTCGACTCGGTGCGGGCGATCCCCGGCCGCCGCTTCGACTGGGAGGCCAAGGAGTGGTGGGCGCCGCGCGCGGACGCCGTCGCGCCGTTCGTCAAGGGCGTGCTGGAGCGCCATCCGACGCTCAGCGTGGCGCCCGACGTGACGGAATGGCTCTCGCGCGCGGTCACGGGCTGGATCGGCCGCGTGAGCACGGGCAAGATCGAGGGCTCCGGGCACTTCAGCCTCGACACGATCGCCGGCGAGCTCGACGAGCCGCTCGCAGAGCTGGCCTCGGACCGCGGCGGGCGGCTGTGGCTGCCGTTCACCCGACCGGTCGCGGAGGCGCTGCTGGAGACCCGCGGCGCCCGGCTGGACGCGCGCGCGCTGCGCTGCGCCTCGCGCCTGCAGGTCGACCTCGACCCCGCGCCGGCCTCGCTCGCGCTGGTCGAGGGCTACGGCGAGCTGCGCTTCAAGCTCGACATCAACTGGGACCCCGACACGCTGCCCGCCTTCCTGGCGCTCCCCGCCTGCGAGGCACACGGCCGCACGCTTCCGGTCGACCCGTACCTGCTGGAGCCGCTCGAGCACTACCTCCGGCTGTTCGGGGTCGAGCCGGCGCCCAACGCGCGCGAGGTGCTCGACAGGCTGCGCCGCGAGCACGATGCGGCGATCGACGACGTGCGCCGCTCGCGCGCCTTCGACGCCGGTGCGCTGGCGATCGAGGACCGGCTCGGCGGCGAGCTCAAGCCGTTCCAGCGCGCGGGCGTCGCCTACGCGCTGCACGCCCGGCGCACCTTCCTGGCCGACGAGCAGGGTCTCGGCAAGACCGTGCAGGCGCTCGCGACGCTGGAGGCCGACGACGCCTACCCGGCCGTGATCGTCTGCCCGGCGGGGCTGAAGCTCAACTGGCTGCGCGAGATCGAGCACTGGCTGCCGCACCGCTCCGTTCAGGTGATCAACGGCACCGGCGTGGCGCCGATGGAGGCCGAGATCTCGGTCCTCAACTACGAGATCGTGCACGCGCACCGGGTGCGGCTGCAGCTGCGCGGGCCGAAGGCGCTCGTGCTCGACGAGTCCCACTACGTCAAGAACCCGCGCGCCAAGCGCACGCAGGCCGTGCGCCGGCTGGCGGAGGCGCTGCCCGAGGGCGCGCTGAAGCTGGCGCTGACCGGCACGCCGGTGATGAACCACCCGGAGGAGCTGATCGCGCAGCTGCGGATCCTCGGCCGCCTGCAGGAGTTCGGCTCCGGGGCGCGCTTCGCCCGCCGCTTCCAGGGGGCGGGCGCCGAGGAGCGCATCCACTGGCACCTGCGCCGCTCGTGCTTCGTGCGACGGCTGAAGTCCGAGGTGCTGCCGCAGCTGCCGGCCAAGACGCAGGTCGTGCTGCCGGTCGCCCTCGACAACCAGCGCGAGTACAAGCTCGCCCAGGACGACGTGATCGCGTGGCTGCGCGAGCAGCCGCTGGACCTCGGCGAGGTCGAGGCGAAGATCGCCGCCGCGCTGCGGGCGCAGCGGCTGGCGCAGCTCAACGCGCTCAAGCGGCTGGCCGCACGCGGCAAGGCGAGCGCGGCGCTGGCCTGGATCGACGACTTCCTCGCCTCCGACGAGCCGCTGGTCGTCTTCGCCGGCAATCGCGAGGTGCAGGAGCTGCTGGTGGAGCGCTTCCCGGACGCGCTGCACATCCTCGGTCGCGACTCGATCCAGCAGCGCGAGGCGGCCGTCGACGCCTTCCAGGATCCCGACGGCCCGCAGCTGATCGTCTGCGCGACGCGCGTGGCGGGTCAGGGCATCACGCTCACGCGCGCCTCCAACGTCGCCTTCCTGGATCTCGAATGGACCCCGGCGATGCACGACCAGGCCGAGGACCGCTGCCACCGGATCGGCCAGCACGACGCCGTCACGGCGTGGTACCTGCTCGCCGCCGACACGATCGACGAGACGATGATCGAGCTGATCTCGCGCAAGCGCGGGATCGTCGGCGCGGTCACCGACGGCCGCCGCGACGAGTCCGAGGCGCTGATCCAGTCCGTCGTGCGGGAGCTGCGCTCCAGCAAGCCGCGCCGGCGGCTGCGCTCCGTGGCCTGAGCGGCGCCCGCGAAGAACTTTCGGCGGAGCGATGAATAAATCCGCTGAGAGGCGTCTTAAGGAGCATGAGCACCTCGACCGGGTTCCCCGCCGCGCCCCGCACGGTCCGCCGGCGCCTCCACGTGTCCGATCAACGGGACGACGACGCGCCCCCCGCCGTCACTTGAGCGAACGCGCGCTACGAGGGCGATCTCGCGGCGCGCGCCGTCAGCCGAGGGCGTGGCGCGAAGCGGACGTCAGCGGCGCTACGCCTCCGGCGCGGGATCGACGACCACGGAGCGGCGCGATGCGGCGGGGGCCGCGAACGCGAGCAGGCGCTCGCCCTCCTCGATCAGGTCGTCGCCGAGGTCGAGCGCCTCGAGCGGCTGGACCCGCAACGTGGCCGCAGCGCCGTCGCGCTCGATCCGCCAGGTGGCGCGGGCGAAGCCGTCGACGAGCACGAACGAGCTGCCGCCCACGACGCCCAGCCGGTGACCGTACGGGAGCACGCGCGAGCGGTCGTCGTGGCCGAGCAGGAGGTTGTCGAACCACGGCAGGAAGCGCGGCGGGGCGGGCTCGTCGCCGGTCGCGATCGGAGCGTCCGGGAGATCGAGCAGCTCGCGGCCGCGCTCGTCGGCGAACACGCGCAGGCCCGGGCGCAGGCGATCGACGACCGCGGCGAGGCCCGGCAGGCCCGACCAGAGCCGCATGTCGGCCACGCTCGCGGGCCCGAACGCGGCGAGATAGCGCAGGATCAGCGCGTCCGGCTCGGTCTCCTCCGCAAGCGCCCGGCCGGTCAGCTCCGGCACCGGCGCCACCACGGCGCCGCCGCCGGCCTTCTCGAGCGACGTGCCGCGCGGCGGCAGCTGGGCGAGCGGCACGGCGAAGCGCACCGCGTAGGCGAGCGCCGTCGGGTCGGCGCCGGGCCAGCGCTCCGCCAGCGCGCGGCCGAGCGAGGCGGTCGTGCCCGGGGTCTCGGCGAGGACGGCGCGGCCGGCGGCCACGACCTCCGCCACGTCGGCGCCGCCGAGCTGCTTGGCGAACGGGCTGCCCGCGAAGCGCTTCTCGATCATCGCCTGGTGCATCGGGCGCCAGGCGAGGAAGTCGGTGGTGGTCGTCAGGTGCAGCGTGACGCGCATCAGCGTCGTGCGCAGCACCTCGTGGGCCTCGAGCAGCGCGACGAGCTCCGCGGGCTCGAAGCGCTCCAGCCGCGACCAGAGGCCGTAGAACGGCGCGGGCGGCTCCTGGCACTGCATGCCGGCGAGGTGCTCGATCGCCTCGCGCGCGCTCAGCGGGGAGCGGCGCAGCAGCAGCTGGCGCTCGAGCAGGGTCCGGTTGAGCTCGCGGGTGCCGAGGACCAGCGGCTCAGGCATCGGCGCCTAGGCGCCGACGGGGTGCCAGGCGGTCTTGAGCTCGGTCAGCGCC
>Ga0190271_10002793_pt1 | contig 10760 bp, 15 predicted proteins | sample Popmic356T_FD_133747 | JGI IMG/M metagenome (GOLD analysis project Ga0190271, IMG submission 133747) | Populus adjacent soil microbial communities from riparian zone of Weber River, Utah, USA - 356 T | ecosystem: Environmental > Terrestrial > Soil > Riparian zone | place: USA: Utah | collected...
AGTTTCTTTTGAGATGACATCCGGACGATTTCCAAGGAGGGCAATCATCCAGTTGGCCATGTCAGAAATACTTGCGTTAACCCCTCCGGCAGGCGCAACGTTGTAATACGTATCCGTGATTTTAGTCGGGCCCCACTTTCCTCTCCTGAGATTGTGAGGGCTTGCGATGTTAGGGTTTTGCATAATGCTCGTGTAGTCGACAGAGGCGGTTTTCATTCCAAGGGGAAGAAAAACCTTTTCTCTTAACTGATCTTCATATGTCTTTCCTGTCCTTGCTTCGATCACTTTACCGATGATACTATACGCCACATTTTGATAACTGTATGACTGGCCGACTCTGGTTCCAAGGTTTATGTTTTTTAGCCACGATAGCATCGAGTCTAATGATGCCCCTTCTTCAACCATATTGGTGTATGCATGGTAGGGAAGACCCGTTGTATGCGAAAGCACATGCCGAATAGTAAGTTTGCCTGTCTCTTCCTGGGGTCTTAATTCGAATTTTGGAAGATACTGAACAATGGTGTCGTTCCACAAAAGCACACTATCCTCAACCAGCACACCGGTTAAGAAAGAGGCAAAACATTTTGACACGGATGCAATGCGGAAAACGGTACGGCTATTTACAGAATCTGGTTTGTTGACATTCCGCAAACCAAACCCTTTGAGATACACGATAGTGGAATCATAAACCACCGCAATCGCTGCACCTGGCGTGTGGGAATCGCGTGATAATTCGTTTATTTCCTTTTGATATTCCGACAACAGGCTCGTGAGATATGGATTAACCAATCGCTTTGGAGCCACCTTTTTTGGAGGAGTTATAACCGGTTCTTCCTTCGACATGACCTGAGCCACAAGAATGGGAACCGCAATCACCAACAGGCCAATAAGAAATGGATGTTTTACTTTCATCACCTATCCAACGACTGATTTTCCTTTTATTACATTTCTCATATCAGTCCTTCATCTGCAAAGCTAAAATATTTCTGCCCTGCAATAATAAGATGATCGAGAACTTGTATTTCGAGCAGCCTTCCACCGGCAGCAAGTTTTTTGGTAAGATCAACGTCTGCCTGACTTGCTGTTAAGTTTCCCGAAGGATGGTTATGAGCGAGAATGATCCCACTGGCAAGTTCCTCCAGGGCTACTTTAAATATGATTTTGGGATCAGCCACGGTTCCTGTCACCCCTCCTTGGCTGATTTGATATTTTTTCACCACGCGGTTTGCTCTGTTTAACAAGATAATCCAGAATTCCTCATGGGGAATATCCAGCAAGTCCGATTTGAGCAGTTCGTAAGCGTCAATAGAACCGCCTATTTTCGGTTTCTCCTCCCATTCACGGTAATTTCGTCGTCGGCCAAGCTCAAGTGCTGCGACGATAGTAATTGCTTTCGCTTCTCCTATCCCCTTAGTGCTCATGAGTTGTTTTACGCTCAATTTAGCCAGCTGATGAAGGTTTTGACCTGCTGATTGCAGCATCGCCCTTCCCAACTCAACAGCGCTCATCGTTTTTGTACCCGAGCCAAGTAAAATGGCTATCAATTCGGCATCTGAAAGGGCGGACCTACCCTTCAGGACCAGTTTTTCACGAGGACGATCCTCGGGCGCCCAACTTTTGATGTTGAGGCGCTCATCATGTGTATGCATAATAGCTAACGGTTAATTTCTCTAAAAGTACAGATCAGCACGGACTAGTGGAAGACTGGGCCGGTTAATAAAAAAGAAACCCCGCCCAATTAGGGGGCAGGGTTATAAGTTCTGGTTGTACGGGGTATTTTTTTATGCCAGCTTGTTCACAAAGCGGCTCAATTTTGATTTCTGATTAGCAGCTTTTTTCCAGTGTATAACGTTCTTTTTGGCCAGCTTATCAATCAAGGAAGACACCTCTTTTAAAAGGGTCACCGCATCACTCTTCACGGTAGTCGTCCTCAATTTCTTAATCGCTGTACGCGTCGTCTTATGCTGATACTTGTTTCTAACGCGTTTTGCCTCGTTTGCGCGGATTCTTTTTTCTGCTGACTTATGGTTTGCCATATGATTCTAAAAATAGGACTGCAAAGGTAACGGATTTGCCTGAATTGCAAAAGGATGTTTTAATGATTTGTGCTCTTGCTGGTTGAAAAAGCCAGTTTCCCCACGTCAGAACTTCTTTGATGCTAGTGGGAGGGGCTGTGTCGCCGGCCATTTTTCCACATTCGTCCCGGAATTTACCCTGCATTTCGTTAAATTGATCACTTACACCCGTTGTTAGTCATTTTAGTGCCATGAACCGACCCATCGCCATTATTTTCTCTATAGTAGCCCTGTTTTTGTTTTCCAGCTGGGGATTTTTTGGACATCAGCGCATCAACCGGTTGGCCGTTTTTACGCTCCCGGGGGAAATGATCGGCTTCTACAAAAATCACATTCAATACATCACTGAGGCTTCTGTAAATCCAGATCGCCGCCGATTTTCCTCTCCCGATGAGGCCCCAAGGCATTATATCGACCTGGATCATTATGGCGACAGCGCTGTCCAAGTCATGCCACGATACTGGAGCGATGCGGTCAAAAAGCACACTGAAGACACGCTGAAAGCTTATGGAATTGTACCCTGGCACATCAGTCGGGTATTTTATTCATTACGAGATGCGTTCCTGCTGGGAGATCCGGAAAAAATTTTAAAAATCTCCGCAGAGCTCGGACATTATATCGCCGATGCGCATGTGCCACTGCATACCACAGAAAACTACAACGGCCAATTGACAGGTCAGGAAGGGATTCATGCGTTCTGGGAGTCCCGCCTTCCGGAACTGTTTTCCGACGACTTCGACTATTTCGTGGGGAGGGCAGAATATATTTCAAACCCCCAGCTGGCTGCCTGGGATGCTGTGATCTTATCGCATCAGGCCGTGGATTCTGTTCTGGAACTGGAAAAAAAACTTTCTGTTAAAATGGAGGGCAAGAAATATTCCTTCGAAACCAAGGGAAGGCAAACTGTGAAGGTCTATTCAAAACCATACGCAACGGCATATTTTAAACAGCTGGATGGGATGGTTGAGCGACGAATGCGGGCAAGTATTAAAATGATCGGTGATTTTTGGTTTACAGCATGGGTTGATGCTGGTCAGCCAGATATAAAAGCACTCATTAGTCATACACCGTCGAAGGCGGAACTTGATGAACGTCAAAAGGAGCTTTTACTTAGAAAAGAGAACAACGTAAGGGCAAGGGATCACGAGGCGGATAATTAATGCAACAAAGCTTTTGTTATTTCCTCCCATTCTTCTGAAAGACTTTTTTTACTAACGGGCTGGTTGGCGCGGTGGTACCAATAAGATGCGTTTCCGAGGTCTCCCTCTTTTCTGTGAAGATATGCATGGATCCACGACCCATCCTTCGTGTTAACCTCTTGTGCCAGGTTGTGGGCTGCTTCCCAATCTCCCTTTGCATCATACCACATTGCCTGTAATAAGCTGCTGAGGCTTGGTGGCGGCGTGTGTTGAGTAATGGATTGTTTAAATTCAGAGAAAGTCATTTCATAAACATTACCGTGTAGATATCTAACGGAGGCTCCGTAAAATTACTACATCTTGAACGAAGCTTTATTGCCGGGTTTTGCCTTCGACCAGTTTTTTCAAATCTTTCAATCCCTGATCGTACTGACCGCTTAGCATTGAGCCCATTATTATCCAGGTTGCTTTTTCCTTTGTGTCACCATTATGTCCGTCAAACGTCCAGGTTACACGCGTTTGTTGTCCCTCATTCTCAAGAATGAATTCATTGTAAAATTTTTCATCGTAACCTTCAAAGGTCATCCCGTTTCTTACCCGTTTGTTTTCTTCAATTTCCTCTATCCATTGCGATCCCCTGCCGGTTTTGGGCCCATCCCATAACATTTTCGAACCCACTGTGGCATCCGAACCTTCGAACGTGTGTTTAGTTTCGGGATCCATCTTTGCCCATGGAGACCAGACATTAAAGTTTCTGTAGTTACTCACTTCGGGAAAAACGGCTGATGCGGGCGCGTTGATTAGAATGGTTCTTTCAATGTGAGCGTCCGATGGTTGGATCGCAATTACGATCGTCAGAATTAAGATCAAGGCCAAAACAACAACGCCAATGATTTTCAGCGTTTTCATATTACCATATGGTTTCGTGCAGCCAATTTACTAAAATTATTAGCTCCGAAAACGTTGTAAATGACTTGAAAAATGTAAATTCGGATAAACCAAATTCCTTCAAGACATGAGCTTTTTTTCTGACCCTAATAGAATACCTGAGAGTTACGGCTTGCGAATTGCCGCAGGATTGATCCTTTTTTTCATCATTATGAAAATCGTGGGTCTCAGCCATCACATTGAGCTCCGGCTCTTGAACCTGGTGATCCTTACGGCGGGCATTTATTTGGCCCTTAGAAAATTTAAGCTCACACATACGGATCATCTCAATTATTTTCGTGGGCTAATCATGGGTGTCGCTACGGGAGGGATTGCCTCGTTGGTATTTGGAGTGTTCCTGTTTATATATATGCAACTTGATACGGACATGATGCAGTCTATAATTGATAACGAACCCATGGGTCGCTACCTGAATCCATACATGTCAGCCTTTATTGTCGTACTGGAGGGATTTTTTTCCGGGTTGCTCGTAACTTTTGTGCTACTTAACTGGGTGACTACGGACGAGGTAAATACTCCATTGGACAAGGAACTATAAAAGCACTTTTAACCTTAAGGAACGTTACCCGAAACAGCCAGGCCATCCTGGTATGCCTGTTCTTTATCTCTTCGTCACACGCCCAACAGCTCACGCAGGAAGAAAGGGATTTTGTTATCGGAATGTTAGAGGAAAACAGCAAAAAATTTCTAACGGATATTGAGAAGCTTAGTGAAACTCAATGGCAGTATAAACCGCCCGATCAGCAATGGTCGGTAGCCGAGGTTTCAGAACACATTACCTTGTCCGATGGTTTGATGTTGTCCATCGCGCAGAAGTCATTGAAATCACCTGCTGAAAATGAAAAATCCAATGCGCTTACCGGGAAGGAGAATTCAATGATCGAGCGACTGAAGGACAGAACTCAAAAATCGAAGGGACCTGAATCGCTAATGCCCACCAATAAATTTCCTACAAAAAAAGACCTGATTACAGCTTTTAAGATTGCGCGCGAAAAGACTATTGTATACGTAAAGAACACCAAGGATCCCCTAAAAAATCACATTACCCCACACCCGCTCTTCGGCGACCTTACAGCCTACCAATGGTTGGTCTTAATACCCGCTCACGCGAATCGTCATGTTGCCCAACTCGAAGAAGTGATGGCAATGAAGGATTTTCCCGTCGAATGAAATTCAGTATCTACGGTTATCTTATCTCCAACTCAATTACTGTATCAAGTTCATCCATTTTTTCTTTTGGAACTTTGATCGTGATACCAAATTCATTTTCCTGGAGAGATTAACGAGGTTCGGGTTGCCTTCATAGACATTTAAATTAAATTAGCATTTCTGAAAAAAAGGGGATTCAACATGAGATACAAAAAAATAAATAAGGAACTCTTCGTCAAGAACCGGCAGAGACTTTTGAAGACCTTAAAATCTAATTCGATAGTCGTGCTCAATGCGAATGATGTAATGCCGACAAATTCGGATGGCACGATGCGCTTTCGCCAGAATAGCGACCTGTTTTATCTTACGGGTGTCGACCAAGAGGAAACTGTTCTTGTGTTATGTCCGGACTTTCCCGATAAGCGATATCGCGAAGTTTTGTTCGTGCGTGAAACCAATGAACGTATCGCCACATGGGAAGGTCATAAACTTTCGAAAGCGGAGGCGCAAGCCGTCACAGGTATTGAAACCGTTCTGTGGGAAACGGAATTCCCGGCCTTATTTAAGACAATGATGGTGATGGGAGATGTGGAACATGTGTACCTCAACACAAACGACCACTATCGTGCGGATGTAGGAGTTGAAACCCGCGAAATGCGGTTTGTAAAGTCATGCACAGAAAAATTTCCTTTACACAAATACGAGCGCCTCGCGCCAATCATGCACAAGCTTCGATCCATTAAATCGAAGTTCGAAATTGATTTGCTGCAACAGGCGTGTGATATAACCGAGAATGCGTTCAGAAGAGTTTTGAAATTTGTAAAGCCGGGAGTGAAGGAATTTGAAATCGAAGCGGAATTAGCGCACGAGTTCTTAAGAAACGGCTCGCGCGGGTTTGCCTACGAGCCCATCATTGCATCGGGAGCAGACTCGTGTGTTCTCCATTATATCGCCAATGAAAAAGAATGTAAGGCCGGTGATATCTTGTTGCTGGATGTAGGTGCCGAATACGCAAATTACAACGCTGACCTTACCCGCACGATTCCGGTGAATGGAAAATTTTCAAAACGGCAGAAAGATGTCTATAACGCCGTACTGAGGGTACAGCGGCAGGCTATCAAGCTCCTGAAGCCCGGAGAAAAATATTACGACTATCACAAGGAGGTTCAGAAGGTTATGGAGAAAGAACTCATTGGATTGAAACTCCTGGATAAAAATGACATAAAGAATCAGGACGCGAACAAACCATTGTTCCAAAAGTACTTTATGCATGGCACAGGTCACCAGCTTGGCCTGGATGTTCACGATGTCGGCAACATGTACCACAAAATGCAGGTCGGACAGGTGTGGACAGTGGAACCGGGAATTTATATTCGCGAGGAAGGGCTGGGTATCCGCCTGGAGAATAACGTGGTGATCGAAAAGAATGGAGTGTTTGATCTGATGAAAAATATACCCCTTGAAGCGGACGAAATCGAAGAAATAATGAATTCTTAGCGTTGTTATTTTTGTTTATACAGTATGGCAAAAAAGCTTACGTCGATATTGATTTGTTTATTCCTGATGACCCTCGCGCAGGCGCACGAATTTTGGCTGCAGCCCGCCAAATTTTTTTTAGCGCCAGGTGAACGCGTAGATGTTAGGTTTATGGTTGGCGAAAATTTTATGGGAGAGCCGTGGGATCTGACTGTACACCAAATAGAAAAGCTGGATCTATATCAAACGACGGGCGTTCTGGACGTGCGTGACAGCGTAAAGGCCACGGCTAATAATTTGAGAATTTCTTTAATGGATGAAGGGACCTCCCTGCTTGCTATGCAAAGCAGTAATGCCAAGATAGAGCTGGAGGCTGAAAAGTTCAACGCGTACCTAACGGAAGATGGGCAAGACGATGTACTGGAGGTAAGAAGAAAAACGAATTCCTTAAACAAACCCGGAAAAGAATTTTATTCCCGCTACACAAAGTTGCTCCTTCAGGTAGGTGAAAAGAAAAATGATACCTATAAAAAGGTTGTGGGATTTCCGATAGAAATCATTCCCGAAAAAAATCCTTACCTGCTTAAGAAAGGGGATCCGGTACGTTTTACAATTCTCTTCGAGGGGAAGCCGATCTTCGGTGCCAAAGTGAAGGTGTGGAACCGGTTCGACAATCGTACGACCATACAAAATATTTATACCGAGAAAAACGGTGTGATTGAAACCCATATCAGTAACCCAGGCCCATGGATGGTAAGTGTTGTGAAGATGGTTCCATCGAAAGACAAAGGTGCTGACTGGCAAAGTTACTGGGGTAGTCTGGTGTTTGGAATTAAATAATTTATGGACAAAATAAATTCTGACAGTGCGCCCAAACCCGTGGGTGCCTATCCGCATGCACGAAGAGTTGGTGATCTGCTTTTTTTGTCAGGTGTCGGTCCGAGGAAAAGGGATTCGAAGGATATCCCTGGAGTGAGTTTGGATGCGCAGGGCAATGTCGTTAGTCATGACATAGAACTTCAATGTCATGCCGTATTTCAAAACGTGCGGTTCATTCTGGAGGCCGCGGGTAGTCGCTGGGAAAATCTGATCGATGTAACTGTTTTCCTTACGGATATGAAAAGGGATTTTCCTCTCTTCAATAAAATTTACGGGGAGTATTTTAAAGAAAACCAACCGTGCCGTACTACGGTCGAAGTGAACGCACTTCCGACGCCCATAGCCATTGAACTGAAATGTATTGCAACCGTGTAATTAGGGTGTTGGCAGGTGGTGTACACTAAACCGCTACACTGCACTTCATAGAAATATTCAAACGGAAAAACTTTCACCGCAGCCACACGTGCGAGAGGCATTCGGATTGATGAATTGGAATCCCTTACCATTCAATCCATCGGAAAAATCAAGAGTTGTGCCAAGAAGATATAACAGACTTTTTTTGTCGACAAGAATCTTAATCCCCTTGTCCTCAAAAATCTGGTCCGCAGGCTTTATTTCATCGTCGAAATTCAGATCATACATCAGGCCTGAGCATCCGCCACCCTTCACCATCACTCTTACATTGTTGTAATCGGCCTTTCCCTCTTCTTTGCGAAGAGCGATGATTCTATTTTTCGCTTTATCGGTTACACTTATCATATTCAATAAAATTTAAACGATTACGTTTCTCAGGAGATTGGATTAAGGACAACGCTGAATACGGTGATTGTATTCATATCGCGACCGTAATAGAGTTTTTGAAGAGCGTTCAAAATGTTGCTTGCCTTAAAATATGAGGTATGCAATTCCGTATCTCCTTTTGCTACCCATTGAATCGTATACGAGTTTTCTTTCTCTTTATAGTTTTGTACGTACGCCAACATCTTTTTCAGCGCATCTACTTTATCCGCACCACTTTCGCTGTGAAACAAAAATGCCTGATTGTGCCGTGGGTTGATGGTTATGAGATCCAGTCTCACCTTACCCTCAACGGTTGAGTACTCAAACACAAGGTCAGAGGTGCGAAGCCCCAGATAATCCTTGATTTCCTGCTGAATACGGGCAGCTTCAACGTGCATTTCACTAAGGGTTTCGGTCATGGTACTAAAGTTTCAATGGCTAAACTTTCGATTTAGTCAAAAAGTTTCTTCTTTGGGTACAAAGTTAACAATTATGGAAAAACTTGAACATATCGGTATTGCCGTCAAAAACATCGAAAAAGCGAATGCAACGTTTGCGCAGCTGTTGGGAAGGGAGCATTACAAGGTAGAAGACGTGGAATCAGAGGGGGTACGGACATCTTTTTTTGAGATTGGCGGGGTCAAAATCGAGCTGCTGGAAGCCAGTCGGGAAGACTCGCCGATTGCACGATTTATTCAAAAAAAGGGAGAAGGAGTGCATCACCTTGCTTTCCAGGTAAAGGACCTTCGCCAAAGTATCGAATCTTATAAAGCCAAAGGATTTGAGGTTATAAACGAGGCACCAAAAAAGGGTGCAGATAACAAGATGATTTGTTTTCTGCACCCTAAATCAACAGTGGGTGTTTTAATCGAGTTATGTGAAGAAATCTAATACTTTTTTTTCATTTCGATGGCGCTCTTTCCGCCAAACTGAATCTCATTATAATACTTTTGTTTCTTCTTTCCTTTTGCCGTTTTGTAGGCTGGTTTCGGGCCACAGGCGGCCAGCACAAAAAGACACAAGATCAATAAACCAACGATTTTTTTCATCTTATACTTTTGAAAGTGCATAGTTACACACAATATAATGCTCAATTCTGGCATATTCATCTATAATCTTACTTTTGCAGGACGAATGGCTTCCTTAACCGCCAAAAAGGATTATAAGGCCTAACTATTACCACACATGAGCGAGAAGCGATCGGAAATTAGTCAGCTGGGAGAGTTCGGTCTCATTGACCGTATCAGTAGCAACGTTAAACTTGCTAATCCGACTTCCCTCAAAGGTATTGGTGACGACGCAGCCGTTATTCACGCCGGAGAGAATTGTTTACTGATTTCTACGGATATGCTGGTGGAGGGAATTCACTTCGATTTGAGTTACGTGCCATTGCAACATCTGGGCTACAAGGCGGTGGCGGTAAATGTATCTGATATTGCGGCCATGAACGGCGTGGCTGAACAAATTACGGTGAGTCTCGCACTCAGCAACAGGTTTTCGGTTGAGGCTATTGACGCCCTTTACAGTGGCATTGCAATGGCATGCCAAAATTATAAAGTCGACCTGGTTGGAGGTGACACTACATCATCTTCATCTGGTCTGATCATTTCAATTTCCGTAGTAGGACGGGCTAACAGGGAAAGAATCACGTTTCGAAACGGCGCGAATGTCAATGACATTATTTGTGTAACGGGGGACCTCGGAGCAGCCTTCATGGGTCTCCAGGTGTTAGAGCGTGAGAAGGAAGTCTACCTCACAAATCCCGAGATGCAGCCAAGTATTGAAAAGTATGAATACCTGGTAGGGCGCCAGTTGAAACCTGAAGCGCGGACAGATATTGTTTATGATCTGGCTGAAGCCGGTGTTGTGCCTACTTCGATGATCGACGTATCCGATGGTCTTGCGTCGGAGTTGTTTCATATTGTAAAAAACTCCGGCGTAGGCGTCCGGATTTACGATGATAAAATTCCAATCGATCAGATTACCTACGAAACTGCTGTAGAATTCAAACTCGACCCGCTCACATGCGCGTTAAATGGTGGAGAGGACTATGAGCTCCTTTTTACGATAAAAAAAGAAGACCAGGAAAAAATCAAAAACCATCCCGATATCCACTTCATTGGATATACGCACGATCGCAAAGATCAAAACGTTCTGGTGACAAAGGAGGGCAATGTTGTTCCACTTCGTGCCCAGGGCTGGGATCACTTCGTAGCAGGAGCTAGTCTACCGGAAAAGGAATGAATACGAAGTTTGTGAATTGCAGATCGATGACAAACAAACAACAAAATTCATCGGGATCCTTATACGCATC
>Ga0190271_10002795_pt1 | contig 10759 bp, 13 predicted proteins | sample Popmic356T_FD_133747 | JGI IMG/M metagenome (GOLD analysis project Ga0190271, IMG submission 133747) | Populus adjacent soil microbial communities from riparian zone of Weber River, Utah, USA - 356 T | ecosystem: Environmental > Terrestrial > Soil > Riparian zone | place: USA: Utah | collected...
CCGCTTAGCTGATCAGGCCGTTCATCCGTCATGGTCATCTGTGACTCCTCTCAACTCCAGCAGCAAGCGCCGGAACTCCGATCGGGTCGGGGCCTCTCCCCGCCCGTACTGGTAGTTGTCAGGACGGGTGTAGCGACGACCAAGCAGTTCCCCTGTTGCGAAGCTGACCGTGTCTCGACGCTCCATCCCGCACCGCTCACACCGGAGCGTGAGCGGGGTTCCCCAAATCGGAGTCCAGTTGCTGTCGTAGTCGAACCATGAGTGTCCCATGGTCCTGCACCTGATGTACGGACGCTTCTCGGCGTCCATGTACGGCAGACGTAGGTCAGGCTTCTTCGCCATTGTGCTCCAACTGTGTGCTCCAAGGAGGGGTACCTCCTATCAACTGAGGGGCACCTTAGCACTAGCTACTAGTCAGGACGCAATCTTCTTCTCTTTCTCCCACCGAGTCACGCCCTCTTCCAGGGCGCGTTCGATCAGGAAGTTGACCGACACGTCGCGCCGGTCGGCCTCCCTGCGAAGGCGGTCACGAAGCTCGGTCGTCAGACGGAACTGCAACTGCACCCGTCCGTCGTCGTTCTTCGGTGCCGCTGTCCTTCGCGGCTTTGCTGCTGTCTTGGTAGTCATCTCATTCCTCCGTGAGCCAGAAGGCATACGTCGTGCTGTCCTCGTAGAGCCCAGCTAGTTCCTTGTCTGTGATCTCGCCGCGATAGTTCGCTGCGAGAATCGCATCCTCTGATACAACCGTCACCACTTCCGTGCATTCCTCAACGAGGTCCTTCTTCTGTAGGAGGGCCATGGCCCTGTCGGTGTTGAGCGAGGTGGCCGTGCGCTCTCGGCGCTCGCAGCCGACGATGACCTTCTCACGAGGCTTGCCGTCCCGGTACGTCGTGAACATGAGAGGCTCGTCCAGATCGAGCGTGAGCTTGCCCTCACCAGGAGCCCCTCGCTTCTCCAACTCGGCCATCATCTGCTTCTTGAGGGTGCCCTCGTGATAGTCCGAGCGCTCCCGCATACTGCGGTGCAGGAGGTAGTCCTTCATCACAGCCTGCATGTCGATGATGCGCTGACGCGTAACGGTTCTCTTGGTGGTGGCAGCCATTCCACCCCATGATAACTGACATCACCAGGTACGTGCTACAGCCCCCTACCCGTTGACGAAATCCCGCAGGCTCTCCAGGTCCAGGCTGAGCGTGCCGGAGCGGGCGTCGAAGTCACCGTCGATGAACGCCGCCGACACCTTGCGCTTCTGCTGGAGCATGTCGAACATGCGTTCTTCGATGGTGTCGGCCCCGAACATGTACCCGATGATGATCTGATCGAAAGCCGAGTTGGTGCGGTCGATACGGCTCACACGCTGGGCTAATGCACCGGCACTCCAGGGCAGGTCGTAGCAGATCAGGTGGCTACCCTGGTTGAGATCGACACCGTAGGCACCAGCATCCGAGGACAGGAACACACGACAGGCGGGGTCGGTGTTGAACCGCACGATGTACTCGTCTCGCTGTGCGGCGGGAACGTCACCAGTAATCTTGACCCACGGTGTCTTCGCTTTGGTCAGTGCAGCGCCAATCATGGCGAGCATGGGCTTGAAGTAACTGAACACCACCACCTTGTGACGTGGGTCTTCACTCAGTATCTCATCAATGTGCTCCAGCAGCGCATCGAACTTCGCCGTGCTCTGAGGCAGGTTGTCGAGGAGGCCAGCGCCCTTGAGATCGCTGGCGTACTGCGACCCCCACCTGGATAGCTCGTTATCAAAGGCATCAGCCGAGAGTCGCAGCAGGTGTGGATGACTCGACAGCATCCGCATCGCTAACATCCGAGCCATGACCTGGCCCATCGCCATCATCGACTCCGAATGGTCGGTGCGCCCATAGTGGGACATGACATCGAACTTCCCACCTGTAGCCCCGAGGGCGAGCGCAGCCTCAATCGCTATCGCCAGGTCATTGCGAACGAACTCATGCAGGTCCATCGTTGCATCATCGAGCACGATCGGCATCGGTATCTCAATCCGCTCGGGGAGCCATTCCTTGATGTCCTCTCGGCTCTTGCGATACATGGCGGAGCCCAGCACGTTCTGGAGGAGTGGCAGGTTCTTGTACTTCTTCGGCTTGCCCCAATGGTCGCGCTCGATGAACGTTCGATCGAACTTGTGGAAGCCGCCGAGCACGTCTTTGTCCAGGACCTCCATGATTGAGAACAGTTCTTCGGGCTTGTTCTCGACCGGCTGACCCGACAGCCCGATCCTGATACCGGCATATGGAGCGAGCGCCTTGGCGTGCCGGGTGCGCTTGGCCGTGAAGCCCTTGAGCGCCGTGATCTCATCGAAGATCACGAAGTCGATCGGCAACCACTTCTTGATTTCTTCCCAGTCGTTGACCAGGCACTCGTAGTGGATGATCGAGTAGTCGTACTGGTGTGCCTTCCGAATGCCGTGGACACGGTAGGCCTTGTCACCCTCGATGATCTGGACCTTGGCGCGGGGGTCCCACTTGTTGATCTCCCGCACCCACTGGCCCTTGGTGCTCTTGAGGGCGAACACGACGCCACTGTTGACCTTCCGCAGACGCCGTAGCTTCCGCACCGCTGTGATACTGGTAGCGGTCTTGCCTGCGCCCATCGTCAGGGCAAGCAACAGGTTGCCACGCTCCAGGATGCGGTCAACGGCCTCAACTTGGTACGGACGAAGCTCCACGACTCACCACCCGCTTCCGACGCACGAGCAGCGCTTCGCCCTGACGACGACTGTTCGTCTTACCCGCATATCCGTTGGGGGCCTTCCACTCGATGGCCTCCCATCCTGCCTTGAGCAGAGCCGGGTACTCGTCGGCATATCCAGCGAGCACGATCTTGACGTGGCGAGGCTGGCGCAAGCACCAGTCGCTCACCTCCTCGTTGAGATGCAAGTCCTCGGCATACAGGCCTTTGGCTCGGTCGCCCATGTAGGGCGGGTCGAGGAAGACGCCGACACCGCGGTTGAAGCGGTTGATAATCGCCTCGGTCACCGAGCGTTTCCATGCGTCCTGCCAGTCGCCGGAGAGGATGATCACGTTGCCGAGACGATCGGCCACACGGCTGATCTTCTCGTCGGTCATGCCTTTGGCCCATGCGCCCTTGAGTGAGCGGTCGATGTGTGGACGCTGACGGCTCATCCTCCAGCCGTAACCGGAGCCGAGCCAGGACGAGATGCCTTCCCACCACCACGCTGCAAGCTCGGAGTCGAAGTAGTGGACATCATCCAGCTTCTCCGTCAACGACGAGCGAGCGTTGATCAGGGCGGCGTGCTTAGCCCGCACGTCAACCTCCGACACTGCCAGCGAGAAGTACGGCTCCATCGCTCGCCAGTCATGTTGGATCGTGCGCCAGAAGTTGACCAGCAACCCGTCGAGATCGACTGCGATCTCCGTACGTGGAGGCGTCGGTCGGTTGAGCAACACGGCCAACGAACCGGCGAAGGGTTCGACATATAGCTCTAGGTCACCGAGCAGTTCCCACACCACCGGGGCGGCTTTGGACTTGGCTCCGAAGTATGGAAACAACATGCTGTGATACTAGGGGGTCCACCAACGGTTAGTCTCGACCATTCTCGCCTTGATCCGGTCATGAATGTCATCGACCGTGAGCCACGCGTTGTCGAGGTCTTCCCCCTCCACGTCTTCGATGGGATACTCCGCTATCTGGCACAGCATTCTCCCGATCTCAGACATCTCGTCATCCTCGGGAGTCTCTCCGTCGTAGTAACCCGTCTCTTCCAGGACATGGCGGAAGATGGTCAACAAACTCCGCATCAACCCCTCTGAGAGACGATCACCAGGCCAAGGTTTGTCGGTGATCTCGATAATGGATGCGAGCACAATCCTCTGTAAATCCCCCAGCCCACTGATGGGCATGGGTCCCACGTCCGGCTTCTGGCCGTGGGACCCCTTCATGCTGGGGATGATGGTGGGATCATCAATCATGGGCATACCCTATCAGTAGTCCCCTTAGGGCCGCTTCTTGCTCCGCTTGATCTTCTTGCTCGTCGGCTTGGACGTGGCGGTCTTGACCGTCTTCCGAAGCAATGACTCGACCAGGTCTTCCACCGAGTTGAGGCCCGCCAAGGCGAACGACAGGTGCAGGCCATCGAACTGACGTTGTACATCAGTTGATGTCCATCCGATCGCCGCATCCTTGACGTAGACCACCTTGCCCATGGCTTCGATGCCGTAGGCAGACTGCACGTCGTCCTGCACCTTGGGACGGGGCAGCAATGGGTTCTTGTCCAGATACTTGCCGAGCGTCCTGACGAAAGGGTCACCGGTCTTGCGGAGATAGATCACCTTCGACGCACCGCCTGGGAACCAGGCCCATCCCTTGTCCTTCGCCTCGGCATCAGTGACAGTATCACTCCACGTCGGCTCGCCTGGGAACGATGGGACATCGGGCAACCAAGTCACCTTGAGGTCGAGGTACAGCAGGTTCTGCTGAGAACCCTTGACACTGGTACGAGTCTTGGGCTTGGCCCGACCCGCCAGTTGGTGGGAAGTGCTGTTGTGACTGCCATCGTTCGTGCCTGCCTGGTTCCCTGGCAGCGGTCCTGGGTTCGGACCTGGACCAGGATGGTGTGGACCAGGGCCACCGTGGATCGCGCCACCACTGGAGCCCTCTCGGGCCACGACGGAACGTTCGGGCTCGACCCACAACGAGCCATCAGGATTGACGACGTGTGTGAGCTTGCTCGATATCCGCTTATGCCAGTCGGGATCGAGACGGTCCAGGTCTTCGGCCGAGATGGTGTCACTGGCCTTGTAGTCAGTATCCATCAGTTCCTTGATCGGAGTCGGCATATCCTCACCGAACTCCTGACCCCAATCCAGCCACGGAATCTCCGAGCCACCGACGCCGACCAACTGTTGCCGGTTGGTGGTGTCGGTCAGGAGGCCGGGGGCCGGGGTGATGATCAGGGCGCAACGGGAGGTTGCACGCGAACCGATGATGTTGAACGTCGAGAACCGTTGCTGCGAATGGTTGAACAACTCATGACCGTCCCGCAAAGCGACACCACGGAAACCACCGCTACGACTTGGGCCTGTCTCCATGCTGACGCCGTAAGGCTTGCCCTTGAGGACGCCGGACGTACGGAGAGCGTCGAACTTCTTGCCGGTCGCCGTGCGATCGAACACGAACCACTCGACCTCGGTTCCGTCAGAGAGCGTGATCACGCCTCGATGACCGGTGTGCTTGGCGTAGTAGTCAGACAGCGAGGAAATCTCGTAGCGATAGTCGGAACGGGCGTACGTGGTCTTGACGAGCGGGATCGACTCACCATCAACCCATACCCGAGTGGGCAGGTCGTAGTACCGACTCTGCATGTAGTCGAAGGTCTTCTTCCACTCTTCAACGGTCCAGTTGTCGTTGACGCCGTCGCCACGGAAGACGACCACGACACCGTGGCCTGCCTTCCTGACGAAGGGAGGAAACTGGTCGATCTCGGCCTGCTCTGCATCCACGATATTGTCAGGCACGACCGAACCGTCAGGCTGTTCAACATCGAACTCGTAAATGCCGGTCTGCATGAGACGAACGAGATGCCATGCCTCGCCAGCCTGTGCCTCGGCAGGGGTGCGTGCGTACACGTCCATCCCATCGAGGTTGTGGGCCAGCGTGGCGATGCGAGCACCGACACCCTTGTTCTTGGGAGCGCCGATGGCTGCCGTTGTCTTACCGACACCCGTGTTCATGATCGTCTGCATGTAGACCAGGTGGTCGAGACGGGACATGGAAGCGCCATCATCGGCATGTGCCTTACACAACCGAGTGGTGGGGTTGCCCGCATCATCTTGGTCTTCGACCCTGAACCCGAAGAAGAGTCCTTGGGTCGTGCCTACTGCCTCTGCAGCGTTCTCGTACACCTCGCGGTCTGCTTGCTGAGGTGAGGACTGCTTGCCCTCGCTGATAATCCAGTCCGTGACCTGCGGGCCGAGTACGAAAGGTGTCGTGGTCATGACGACACCTCAGTGTCGAGCAGGTCGGCTCGCTTCTGCAACTCGTTGGCGATCTTGGTCAGATCGGTCTGCTTGGCGGGCCAGTTCTTGACGATCACTCCGTACGCCTTGACCATACGGTTCAGGTTCAGCGTTGAGATACCCTCAAGATGAACAGGCGAATGACCGGCGATAGCCGGGTTGTTGTTGCGGTTGAGAGCGACGATGAACCGCTTGATCAAGCGACCGTCCTCCTTGCGGAGTAGGTACTCGCCAAGACCGTGGGCCTTGATCTCTTCCTGTGTTGGGCGCTCATCGAGCGCTTTCACCACGGATGAGTCTGACAACACCCACTCTAGGTAGTATTTGGACACGTTGAACTCGCTTTCTTGAGGGTTGAACAGCCGTATTGCTGCGTTAGGCAAAGTTAGCCCCACTCCCCACCACTTGCAACCCCAACTCAAGAAATCTGCGCTAGAAACCCCAACTACGTGTTCTTTCCCAGCTTGAATGAAGTATTTCGTCGTTGGGAACGTCGCCCACGTCCTTGCAGGGCTCACCTTCCTCGTCAACGAGGCCGGTGTAGTTCCAGGGCACACAAGCGCAGCCCTGTTTGCGGAGCCCTGCAGACAGTATCTCAGTGCCTTCCCGACCAGCTTTGTCGGCGTCGAGAGCGGCGTACACGACGGAGAAGTTCCTCGCCAAGAGCCGCACTTGCTCCTGCGATACCCAAGCACCCAATGAGGAGACGGCGGGTACGCCAATCTGCCAGAGACGTACGGCGTCGAGGGGTGACTCCACGATCGCCGCGTAATCGAAAGGGCTTGCCTCCCTGATACCGAACAGTGTTGAACGCTTCGGCATGCCTTCGGGCAGCGTGAACACTCCCCCCTTCTGTCGGTACTGAGCACCCAGTAGCTCGCCCGAAGGCATCCATATCGGCATCACCCACTGCTTGGTATCTCCATCCCACCTTACGGTGTACTGGTCTACCGCCCAACGCTCCAGCCATCGACCGGCGAGCAGTCGGTCGGGCACGTCGGTCATGATGTTCATCAGCGCCCACTCGGTGAGCAGTGGTTGCGCTTCCTCCAGGACCTCGTCGGGTTGCCGACGAGTGTCGGCCATCTGGCGCAGGAAGCTCTCGGTGTGGAGCGTCATCTCCAGGTCGGCTGGTGCCGAGCCCGTCAGGTCGATCAACAGGCCGGTGAGCGTCCCGGCGTAACCACACGAGAAGCAGTGATGCGCCGCTGTCTTCTTGTTGATCGACCAGGAGGGGTGGATGTCGGGCTTGCCGGTGCGTTCCTCGTGCATCGGGCACAGCGCCCAGATTTCTCGGGTGGTATCCCTGGTCGGTTGGATGCCTGCTTCTTCAAGTAGTCCGCGTATGTCAATCATCGTCGTATCCCTCAGTGCCGTCTTCCGAGATGTTGGAGGCTTGACCCGTCCTGCGGTCAAGCCGTTCCTTCATCACGGCTGGGTCCAGTTCTTCCACCGTTCCGTTGTGCCAATCCCACTCCAACACGACCTCTTTGCGAGGGCCGGAGCGGGACTCGATCACTCGGAACTTCACGTTCACAGGTTGGTTACTGGTGGACTCGTCAGCTTGACGCTCGCCCATCCGCTCCACACCTAGTAACACATCGCAGTCCTGGCCCCACGCTTGCGTGTACATGGCCGAGCCTGCTGTCAGTCCATTCTTGCTCGTCTTGAGTGACGCCTGCGTTGTGATAACGATAGGTATCTTGCTCGACTGTGCCAGGCGCTTCAACGAGCGTGAGATATCGGTCAAGGCGAACGCCGAGCCTGGCTCCACGTCGTGCAGTGACGACTGCATGAAGTACGCGCCGTCGATGAACACGACATCGGGCTGGTACTCCTGAATCTTGGCCTGCACACCGCCGACCGTGGTGGCCGAGGCGATGTCGGACGAGAGGATGAAGGCTCGCATCGCTTCGATCCGGTCCATGGCCTGGATGATCTTGCGCTCGTCTCTGGGTCCGTACGTGCCGTTCATGATGTTGGTCAGGCTGACGCCAGCAATGAGCGAGAGCAGACGATCCTCCTGCTCGACGTTGCTCATCTCGAAACCGATGAACAGCGGCACCTTGGCCTGCTCATGCACGGCCAGCGCCATCGCCAGCATGGTGGCCGACTTGAAGCTCTTGATCGTGCCCAGCAGCACGATGAACTGCTCGGGCTGCAAGCCACCGGTCACATAGTCGATCCCTCGGAATCCTGTTGAGATACCACGCAGGTGGCCGGGGTTCTCCTTGCGGTCGAGCAGACGGTTGAGCAGTTCCTCCTTACGCGAGGAGAAGTCGATATCGAATGCCGTCGCCGTCTCCAACCGGGCCTGGATCAGCGAGTCCTGCATGGCCCGTTCCATCTGATCCACCGAGTCGGGGTCCTGCGACTGCAGGTGCTGGGCTGCCTGGTTCAAGCCCTCGGTGAGGATCGACTTCTTGCGGCGCTCGCGCAATGCGTCGATGAAGTACTCGATCGGCTGTGGATGCTCCAGCCACTCCATGGCAGGGAAGGCTGCGAGCATCACCGAGGCATCGGGGGCCACCCCATAGTCCTGCCAGTGCTTCGTCATGTACTCGTAGACGCGCCGGTAGCGATCGTCGGTGAAGAAGTCCCCGGTGATGCGGGCGTTGACGACGGCGGTCAGTTCACCGTCGAGAACGACCTTCGACAAGAGCGCAAGCTGAACATCCATCAGAAGTCGCGGCCCTTGGTCACCGACACACCGTACTGCCCGTAGCGCTGCAGCCTCGCATAGTCGGAGTCGTACACGGCCTGCAGATCGTTCTGGAACCGCATCAGGTTGCAGAACTGGTCGAAGTGGGAGAACGAGGCCTTGTCGTACGGAATCTGCGCCTCGTCCAGAAACTCCACCATCGTGTCGAGCACGTCGGGGATGAAGGTGACGACCTCCAACGAGTTGTCGGGCCACTTCGACTTGAGGTACACCATCCGCTTGAGCGGCACGTCGTGCCAGGTGATGTGATACCCCGATATCCGAGTGCCCTTGAAGCGCTTCTTCTCCTCGATCGGTGTGACGTTGCAGAGCACTCCCTCCAACACGACCACCCACCGGGGTTGGGTCCACTGCTCCAGGTCACCTTGTCGCATGGACGATCACGAACCGACCTTCGATGACACGTTGTACGTCAGCGAACACTCGGTGGTCAGGAGCCATGGTGGTGGCAATGATCGTCGGGCGCTTCTCTTTGACTCGCCGGTCAAGATTGTCGTGGACGTGATCTCGCCAGAAACGCATGTCGAGCGAGTCGTACAGGTCGTCAATCAAGATGACCTGTGCCTTGTCCCACAGGAAGCGGAACTCGTCGTCAATCAGGAAGTGCTCATGCACCAACTCAGGGTCGCTGCGCTCACCGAGTTGCTTGCTCAGGGTCCACAGGTTCCGCATGGCCGACATGACTTCGACCGCAGTGTGATACTCCCAATCCCAATCATCGTTCTCGACCACCATCTTGTGGAGGGCACAGCGGGCGATGTACGACGAACCGCTGAACCGCTTCCCGTAAACCCACAGCCCGACCTGCTCACTGTCGTCGCTGTTGACGTTCTTGCGCCAGCGCTTCAAGTCTGTCTGCTGATCCGGCTCCAGATTCAGGAACCGGGTGTTGAACTCACAGTGCGCCATCACGCTCTCCTCTGCGGTGGCACGTACTCGTCAGCTACCTGCTCTGTGTTGTTGTGATACCCACGCCGTTTGTTGCGACCCCAGGCCCCGGTGAAGCACATCCACGCCGACTGACCCTCCTTGATCCGCACCTGCCCTCGGAACACGTTGATCATGAACTCCGCGATCAGGTCGGCAACCTCGGCCTCGGTCTTCGGTGTCGTCGCCTCCCGGCCGAAGAAGGTGGCCTGGAGGTAGTTCTGGAAGTGCCCGAGAGTTTCCGCTGGCCGCACCGAGCGAAGGTAATCGCCGGGGGTGGTGTTGGTGACCATGGCGTCCCACTCGCCCAGGAACCGCGCCGCTGTTCGTCGCCAGGGCTGTCTCTTCGGTGGCGGGAGAACGCTGGGAGCACGCCTACCGCCGTCCACGACCAGGTCGCTCGCCACGGGTCGCCGCGCCGGGGCTTTGAGCCGGGGAGGTTTGACGGCAGGTACGACCTGACGACTCGGGCCCTCTGGGTCCTGGCGAGAAATCCGAACGGCGCTGAGCGACTTCTCACTCGAAGAGTGAGAAGAGCGAAGCTCTTCTCCCGGAGGGTACGTAGTACCCGTAGGGTTTGTAGGAAATATTTCCGGTATGGGACCGGCAATAGTTGCCGGTATGAGGATGAGATACTGATGGGTCTTCGACCAGGTGTGGTTGCGCCCCTTCTTCCCGGCATCAGGCTTGACCAGGAGGAACCCGGCCTCGGTGGCGAGGCGCTGATAGTTGCGTATGGATCGAACGTCTCGCCCTAGCTCGTCGGCCAGCGTTTGCTGACTCGGGTACGCCTTCGGGTAGTGGCGAGCAATCGCCAGCAGGTAGGCCTTGACACCCCTCCACTGAGCCTTGCCCATCGACTCCGGTTGCTCCAGGTTGGCAACCTCAGTTTCGATCTTCTGAGTCGCACGTCGTTTCACGACACACCAGCCAGAGCCTTGCGTCCAGCATGAAATCCTGTGGTGTAATCCTGCGGTGTCACACAGTCTTCACCGACGAGAGCGCCACAGTGAGGACACTCGACACGACGGATGGCACCGTCTCGTTTGACCGTTGAGATACGCCGCTGATGAAACCTCTCCAAGTCAGCCGCACTGAA
>Ga0190271_10002796_pt1 | contig 10757 bp, 11 predicted proteins | sample Popmic356T_FD_133747 | JGI IMG/M metagenome (GOLD analysis project Ga0190271, IMG submission 133747) | Populus adjacent soil microbial communities from riparian zone of Weber River, Utah, USA - 356 T | ecosystem: Environmental > Terrestrial > Soil > Riparian zone | place: USA: Utah | collected...
ATCACCGCCAGTCCGGCGGCCGGATCGGCTTGAACCATCGGTCGCGGCAGGTCAGCCTTGTCCACGCAGGCGCACAGGGCGAGCGCCAGCGCGCCGACCGTCACCCGCCGTCCCATCGCCTCGCCCGTCGTCCGAAAACCCATCCGCCCCCCAAAGCTTCGCCTGACCAATCCCCTTGCCGGACGGAGGTTCCCGACTGCGACATGGAGCCCCGTCTCAATCCAATGCGGAACCTTCGCCATAAGCAGGTGTTGCACCGCCGTGCGCGCGCCCCTTTCCGCCCTTGTGCTGCTGACCGGCCTGGCCGCCTGCGACTCCACGCCGGGCCAGACGGATCGCGCCTTCGCCGCAAACGGCCAGGTCATCGCCATGAGCGGCGGCCCCGGCGGCGCGGCCAACGCCTGTTTCACCTGCCACGGTCTGGACGGCGGCGGAGACGGCGTGGCGGCGCCACGTCTCGCGGGTCTGGACGCCGGCTATCTGCAGAAACAGATGGAAGATTACGCCTCCGGCCTGCGGCCCGACGACGCCATGACCCGCATCTCCAAGGCGCTGGACCAGAAGGGCCGGCGCGAGGTCGCGGCCTATTATGCGTCCCTGCCCGTTTCACAAACCCAGACGTCGGCCGCGGCCCCCGCGCCCGCGATCTATCTCCAGGGCGACGCCTCACGCGGCATCGTCGCCTGCGCCTCATGCCATGGCGCGGAGGGTCAGGGATCGGGACAGGGCGGCAATCCCCAGATCGCGGGCCAGCCCGTCGCCTACACCCTGGAGCAGATCGACCGCTGGAAGTCAGGTGAGCGCCGCAACGATCCGCGCGGGGTCATGGCCGCCGCCGTCAAATCGCTTTCGGACCCAGAAGCCCGCGCCATAGCGTCCTGGCTGTCGACGCAACCCGCTTCTCCAGCGCCCGCCAGCGCCGCTGCCACCGGGTCCGCTTCCGTTGGCGCAGCGGCACGACCGGCAGCATCGCGTGAAACACGTCGTCCCTATCGATCAGATGGTGCTTGAGCGCCGCGCCCGCGTGGATCGGAATCATCAGCAGCAGGGTCAAGACCAGGCCCCAGTGCATCCATTCCGCCGCCGCCTCGATCGCCCATAGCTGGGTGTTCGACAGATCCTGAAGCGGCAGCAGCGGCCATTTGATAAAGCCGAGCGTCTCCAGCTGCCGCGTCCGATCCGTCGCCGAGATCATCGCCCAGCCCGACAGCGGCAGGCCGAACAGACAGATGTAGAAGACATAATGGGTGACATGGGCGGCCATGCTCTCCCACCCCGGCTTGTCCGCATCATTGATCAGATTGGGCGCCAGCAGCCGCCACGACAGCCGGCCGATCACCAAAATCAGCATCAGCACCCCGACCGCGAAATGCAGGTCATAGGCGGCCATCATCGCGCCGCCGACCGGCTGACGCCCCATCCACCAGCCCCAGCCGAGCTGGAAGATCACCAGCCCCGCCATGACCCAGTGAAACAGGACGCCGACGGGCGAATACCGCCCCTCGTCATGGTGCCCCGCCGCCCATTCCAGCAATTGCGTGAAAAGCTTCTCGATCACGCCGCCCGCGCCTCGACATCAGGCCCGATCATCCGCCCCAGCCGCCACAGCGCCGCGAACAGATAAAGCGCCGCCGCCGGCGCCCACATGATCAGCCCGGCCGCCTGCTGGTCCTCCAACGGCGTCATACCCCAGGCCAGGGTCGTGTAGGCGTGCGGCGCATAGATGGCCTGACCCGCAAACGTCAGCACCGCTCCCAGCAGCCCCATCGCAAGCATCGCCGCCAGAAGCGCGACGACCGCCGCCGGCGCCGTGGCCGCCCGCGCGCAGGCCCAGAACCAGACTGCGCTGACCAGCAGGCTGATCTGCATCATCCAATAGATGCCGTCATTCGACAGGGCGGCGGCATAGGCCCCCGGCGCATGCCAGGCCCAGAAGATGACCGCCTGAACCGCCGTCGCCAGCACCAGCGATCCATATCGCCGAACCGGCAAGGCGCCCGCCAACAGAGGCGCGGCCGCACCGACCAGCAAGACGTGATGCACCGTCCGCGCCGAGAACAGCGCCGAACTCAACGCGCACAAGGGCGAAACGAAACCCACCGCCAGCACCGCCACCGCCGCCAACCCAAAGGCGCGTCGCCGCCCGTCCAGCCGCAGCGCGATCAGACCCGTGGCGATGGCTAGAACCACCAGCAGCACCGGATCCAGATTCCACCGCCACTCGCCTAAGTCAGGCGCAACACCACAATAGGGCGTCCAGATCGGCCCCGCGCTCATGATCGCATCGTCTCAAACCGCACGCGCGCCCCCTCAAGCTTCTGCTTGAAAGTCTCGTATGGCTCTGGGAGTTCCCCATGCCGATTTTCGCCCTCCCCTGCATCAATTCCAAAACGCTTGCAGACGCGGTCGCCGGTGCTTGTTTGCAGCGGATTCATGAGGGCAGAGATCAATCCCGCTCCTCATCCAGCGGCTGGTGGGTGAAGCCTTTCACGCCGCTCATGGGCTTGGCGTCGCGGCCGATTTCGACGTCGCTTTCGGCATAGGCGATCAGCAGGCGCGACAGGTCTTCCAGCGCGCTTTCGTGGATGCGTTCATAGCCATGGCTGGCGTCGATGCCGAAGGTGACCAGGGCTGTGCGGATGTCTGCGCCCGCCTCCAGCGCCGAGGCCGAGTCGGAGCGGTAGTAGCGGAACACGTCCTTCTGGTGCGGGATGTCGTGATCGCGGGCCAGCTGGACCAGTTTGCGCGACAGGTGCCAGTCGAACGGCCCCGTCTGGTCGGCCATGGCGATGGTGACGCCGAACTCCGACGAGTTCTGGCCCGGCGCTGTGGTGCCATTGTCCACCGTGACCATGGCGGCCACGTCCGGGATCAGCACGGACGAGGCGCCCAGCCCGACCTCCTCGGCGATGGTGAACAGCCACCAAGTGTCCACCGTCGGCGTCCGCTCTTCGCGGTTCATGCATTCCAACGCGGCCAGCAGGGTGGCGACGCCCGCCTTGTCGTCCAGATGGCGCGAGACGATGAAGCCGGTGTCGATGAACTCGGGCTGGGGGTCAATGGCGACGATGTCGCCGACGTCCACGCCGAGGGCAAGAGTGTCGTCTCGGCCATGGGTCACGGCGTCGATGCGCAGTTCGACCTGGGGCCAGTTCACCGGCTGGGTGTCCACCTCCTCGTTGAAGGTGTGGCCCGACGCCTTCAGCGGCAGGATGGTGCCGCGATAGGCGCCGCCTTCGGAAAAAATCGTCGCCCGCGCGCCCTCGGCGAAGCGCGAGGACCAGTGGCCGATGGCGACCAGTTCCAGCCGACCGTTGGCCTTCACCTGTTTCACTTGGGCGCCCAATGTATCGACGTGGGCGACGATGGCCCGCGCCGGCCTTGGCGCACGGCCCGGCAGCCGCGCACGGATGGCGCCGCGTCGGGTCATTTCATAGTCGAGGCCCAGCCGATCCAGCTCGCGACACAGCAGCCAGACCGCCTCGTCCGTATAGCCGGTCGGGCTGGGCGTGTTCAGCAGGTCCGCGAGGCGGGCCTTCAGGTAGTCGAGGTCTATCGCGGGGCGGGCCAAGGGGCCTCCTTCAGGCTTCGGATCTCGGGAATGTCCGCGCGGCGGCCGGCGCGGACAGGGGAAACAGCAGATCGACGAAACGCTCTGCGGTCGGTTGGGGTTCGTGGTTGGCCAGACCGGGGCGTTCGTTCGCCTCGATGAAGGCGTAGTCCGGCTCGCGCGGCGACTTCACCATCAGGTCGATGCCGGTGACCGGAATGTCGATGGCGCGGGCGGCGGCGATGGCGGCGCGGATCAGGGCGGGATGCACCTCTTCGGTCACATCGTGGATGGTGCCGCCCAGGTGCAGATTGGCGGCCTTGCGCACCAGGACCTCGGCCCCCTCCGGCGCCACGTCGTCGAGGCCATAGCCCGCCTCGGCCAGGGTGCGTTCGGTCTCGCCGTCGATGGGGATGGTGGATTCCCCGCCGGTCGCGGCGGCGCGGCGGCGGCTCTGGTGTTCGATCAGGGCGCGCAGGGTCGAGCGCCCGTCGCCGATGACGCGCGGCGGACGACGCAGGGCGCAGGCGACGACCTTGTAGTCGATCACCACCAGACGCAGGTCCTCGCCCTGGACCTGTTCCTCGATCAGCACCTCGGAACAGATGCGACGCGCGCGAGTCAGGGCCGTCTGGACCTCGTTCATCGTCGTCAGGCCGACGGCGACCCCCTGCCCCTGTTCGCCGCGCGCGGGCTTGACCACCAGGGCGCCGAACAGGGCCAGAGCCGCGTCGATGTCCGAAGGGTTTTCAGGGTCGATCCGTTCGGGCACGCGCACCCCGGCCGCCTCGACGATGCGCCGCGTCATCCGCTTGTCGTCGCAGATGCTCAGCGCCACGGCCGAGGTCAGCTCCGACAGGCTCTCGCGACACCGCACCGACCGGCCGCCCCAATTGAGGCGGAACAGACCGCCCTCGGCGTCGATGATCTCGGTATGGATGCCGCGCCGACGCGCCTCGTCGACGATGATCCGGGCATAGGGGTTCAGGTCGTGATCGTCTGTCGGGCCGACGAACAGGGCCTCGTTGATCGGGTTCTTGCGCTTGACGCCGAAGAAGGAGACGCGGCGGAAGCCCAGCTTTTCATACAGGGCGATGGCCTGGTCGTTGTCGTGCATGACCGACAGGTCCATGTGCGCCATGCCTTGGGTCTTGAAGTGCTCGGCCAGACGCCGGACCAGGGCCTCGCCGACGCCGGGCTGGGTCGCCTGGGGATCGACCGCCAGACACCAGAGCGAAGAACCGCACTCGGGATCCTGGAACGCGCGGGCGTGGTTGACGCCCGTCACCGTGCCGATGACCACGCCGGTCGCCGTGTCCTCGGCGACGAAATAGGTAAGGGTCCGGTCGTCGCGGTGGGACCAGAAGAAGTCGGGCGGAACCGGCACCATCTTGCGCTTGGCGTAGATGTCGTTGACCGCCTGAGCGTCCATTTCCGACGTCAGGCGACGCACGGTGAAGCCCCTGGGCTGGCGGCGGCTGGCGCGATAGGTGGCCAGTTCCAGCCGATAGGTGTGCGACGGATCCAGGAACAGCTCCTGCGGCGCCGAGGCCAGCAGGACGTGCGGATTGCGAACATAGAAGGCGATGTCGCGGCGGTCCGGCCCCTCGGCGCGCAGGGCCTCGACCAGGGGCTCGGCCGTCTCGAAGGTCTGGGCGAACAGCAGCCGCCCCCAGCCGCAGTCCAGCACGGCGTCGGGCGCAGGTCCATCGCCGGACTGGACCGGGGGCTTCAAGCCTTCGTGGCGCAGGCGTTTGAGCCGGTGCGCCTTTGACCGCTCGGGGCGGATGTCAGACGCCATGCTGCTGCATCCACATTTCGAGGACCGCGACCTGCCACAGCTCCGACCCGCGCAGGGGCGTGATATGTTCGGTCGGATTGGCGAACAGGGTGTCCAGATAGGCCTTGTCGAACAGGCCCCGGTCGCGCGCCGCCTGATTGGTCAGGGCCTCGCGCACCATATCCAGATACGGACCCTGGATGTATTTCAAGGCCGGCACAGGGAAATAGCCCTTCTTGCGGTCGATCACCTCGGACGGGATCACCAGGCGGGCGGCCTCCTTCAGAACGCCTTTGCCGCCCTGGGACAGCTTGTGCTCGGGCGGGATGCGCCCCGCCAGCTCGACCAGTTCGTGGTCGAGGAAAGGCACGCGTGCCTCCAGACCCCAGGCCATGGTCATATTGTCCACGCGCTTCACCGGATCGTCGACCAGCATCACTTGGCTGTCCAGACGCAGGGCCTGATCGACCGGCGTCGCCGCGCGACCTTGGGCGAAATGAGCCTCGACCAGGGCGCGGCTGACGTCGGTGTCGGCCATATAGGCGCCGTTCAACTGGGTTTTCAGCGTCGCATGGCTGCGGTCGAAGAAGGCCTTGGCGTAGGTCTCGACCGGATCGGTCGCGCCAAGCATCGGCGGGTACCAGTGATAGCCGGCGAAGACCTCGTCCGCGCCCTGCCCCGACTGCACCACCTTGATATGTTTCGAGACTTCCTGGCTCAGCAGATAGAAGCCGACATTGTCATAGCTGACCATGGGCTCGGACATGGCGCCGATGGTGCCCGGCAGGGCCTCCATCAGCCGCTGGTGCGGCACAAAGATCTGGTGGTGTTTGGTGCCATAGTGTTTGGCGATCAGGTCGGAATAGACGAACTCGTCGCCCTTCTCGCCATTAGCCTCCTCGAAACCGACCGAGAAGGTCATCAGATCCTTCTGGCCCAGTTCGGCCAGCAGGCCGACGATCAGGCTGGAATCCACCCCGCCCGACAGCAGGACGCCGACCGGCACATCCGCGACCATTCGGCGCTTCACCGCCTCGCGCAGACTGTCCAGCACCCGGTCGCGCCAGTCCTCCGCCGTCAGGGAGGCGTCCTCAGAATGGCGGGTCATGTCGGGTTGCCAATAGAGGCGGTCGTGGGCCGTCCCGTCCGCCTCGATCACCCGGATGGTCGCCGGCGGGAACTTCTTCACGCCCTTCAGGATGGTGTGCGGCGGCGGCACAACGGCGTGAAAAGTCATGTAGTGGTGCAGGCCGACCGGATCGATGGTCTTGTCCACGTCGCCCGCCGCCAGCAGGGCCGGCAAGGTCGAGGCGAAGCGCAGACGCTTGCCGCTCTCGGCCAGATACAGCGGCTTGATGCCGAACCGGTCGCGGGCGATAACGGTGCGGCCGGTGTCGCGTTCATGCAGGACGAAGGCGAACATGCCCTTGAACCGCTCGACGCAGGGCTCGCCCCAGGCCTTCCAAGCCTTGATGATGACCTCGGTGTCGCCGTGCGAGAAGAAGCGGAACCCCATCCCCTGCAGCTCTTCGCGCAGTTCGGGATAGTTGTAGATGCAGCCGTTGAACGCCAGGGTCACGCCCAGGTCGGCGTCCACCATCGGCTGCTGCGCCTTTTCCGACAGGTCGATGATCTTCAGGCGGCGATGGCCCAGGCCCACCGGGCCGCGCATCACGATGCCGGACCCGTCCGGTCCACGGGGCGAGAGCGCATCCGTCATGCGTTGAACCGCGCCGGCGTCGGCCGGTCGTCCGTCGAAATTGATCTCGCCGCTAAGACCGCACATGGGCCCTCCTTGAATTGTGGAAGCAGCGCGTACAAATGGTTCGGACACGAAAGAGTTCAACCGAATGAGCGATTTTCCGTCCGCGCCGACCGCCGATGCGCCGGTCGATCCCACCGCGTCACTGGTCCGGTCGGTCCGCCGCATCGCCCAGGCGATCGATGTCCGATCACGCGAGATCGCGCGCCTGACGGGCCTGACCCTGCCCCAGCTTCTGGTGCTGCAATCCATCCGCGCCCTGGGCGAAGTCAGCACCAGCGCCATCTCGCGCGACGTCTCAATGTCGCCCCCCACCGTGGTCGCTGTGCTGGACAAGCTGGAGGCCAAGGGAATGGCCGTCCGCTATCGTTCCACCATCGACCGCCGCGTGGTTCATGTTCGGCTGACGGATGCGGGACGACAGGCGCTGACCACCTCGCCCGGCCTGCTCGGCGACGGCTTTATCGCAGGCCTGGCCCGCCTGTCCCTGGACGATCAGGCCGCCATGGCGATGGCCGTGGATCGGCTGGCGACGATGATGCAGGTGCGGACGTCGCCGGCCTCGGAACAGGACGTGGACGACGGCTCTGCGCCGCAGCCTATACCGGCCTGAGCCTTAGCCGCCGCGCCATTCGCTGAGCATCTTGCCGTCGGCGTCTTCAAAGGCGACGCGATCCAGTTGAACCGCGCCGATGCAAATCGGTCGCTGATCGGGGCCTGACGCGCGGCAGCGGACGGCGCGACCGTCGGCGAAGGCGGCCATGCGGCCCTCCAGCACCAGGCGATACCCTTGGGCAGGCGCGACAGGCGGCTGGTCGCCCTCGCCCCGCACCGTGAACTCATAGGCGCGACCGTTGCGACGCCCGGTCCGTGAACCGCCCTCGTTGAAGACCGCCGCCAGCCCCATGGTCTGCGGCGACGCCTGACCCTGGGCAAGAGGATCGCCCTGCGTCGCCGGACATCCCTCGGTGCGCAACCAGGGACGCGTCAGCCAGAAGCCCTCCGCCGCCTCCCAGGTCTCGGCATCATCGGCGATCAGTGCTGATTGTGACCAGTCGCCGGGCGCCAGGCTCAGTTTCAGGCTTTGATTGCGCTCGCCCCATGCGAGGGCCGGCAGACCGTCGCCGGGGGGTGTTTCAGCGGACGACAAGGCCGGGCCGCCGCAGCCAAAGGCTTGGCGCACGACGAACCGTCGGCCGGCCAGGGACGCGCCCCCGACCTCACGCCCCGCCGCAAAGGCCGAGGCGGCGAGGTCCATGGCCTGAAGCAGGCTTGCGCGATCCAAGGTCGGTGAGGGGGCGACGGTGACCACAGGCGTCGGCGCCGCAACGGGCGAGGAGGCCGGCGCGGGCGCGGTCTCCTCGCGCTGGCAGGCGCTGACAAGGAGAAGGGACGCCGCAATCGCGACGACCGACGGACGAGGCGACACGGTCGGTTCGGACATGGAACCACTCTAGCACGCCGCTCGCTGATGAGGAGGCGAACACCCGAAAAAGGTTGACGTAAGCGACGGGGGACGCTCTGCACGGCATCATGACTTTCGATCAGATCGCAGCCCTGGCGGTGCTCGTCGGCGTCGTCGGCGTGCTGATCCATGGCAAGGTTCGTGCCGATGTCGTCGCCCTGACCGGCGCGGCCGTCCTGCTGGTGCTGGGCGTCGTTCGGCCGGTCGAGGTGCAGGGCGCCTTCGCCAGCCCAGCCGTCATCGCGCTCGCGGGCCTGTTCGTCATCGCCTACGCCATCGAGTTGTCGGGCCTGCTCGGCTGGCTGATTCGCCAGGCGACGCAGCTGTCCGCGCGGATCGGCGCGCGGGGCATCTGGATCGTCATCGGCCTGTGCGGCTCGGTCGGCGGTTTCCTGAACAATACGCCGGTGGTGGTGCTGGCCGCGCCGGTGATCCGGGACGTGGCCCAGTCGCTGCGCCTGTCGCCCAAACGCTTCCTGATGCCGCTTAGCCACGTCACGGTCATGGGCGGGCTTCTGACCCTGATCGGCACCTCGACCAATCTGTTGGTCAACGACATGGCGCGCAACGCCGGCCAACCGGTCTTCGGCCTGTTCGAGATCACGCCCGTCGGCCTGGTCATCGCCGTCGTCGGCGGCCTGTGGCTCTATTTCGTCGGCGCCCGCCAACTGGGTCGATCCGTCGCCAGGGACGAGGCGGAGGCCGCGCGCCTGGCCGAAATGGAGGACGCCCGCCGACGCGCCGAAGCCGAAGCCATATCGCGTCGTAAACGCCTGTTGCCTTTCGGCCTGCCGCGTATGGGCGGCTCTCGCAACCAGGCCGACGGCTCCGGAGATGCGCATCTGGGCGACGTGGAACTATATGGCGCGGCGGACCGGCCGTTCCGCTTGCGGCCGGCGATGATCTCGCTAGGCATCTTCGTTCTGGTGATCATTTCGGCGGCCCTGGGATGGGCGCCCATCGCGGCCTCGGCCTTCGCCGGCGCCGTGGCGCTGATCCTGCTCCGGGTCATCACGCCCGAGGAGGCCTATGCCGGACTGCGGCCCGAAATCCTGCTGTTGATCGCCGGCATGGTGGTCGTCGGCACGGCGATCGAGGTCACCGGCCTGGCCTCTGCAGGGGCGGATCGTCTCATCGGCGTGATCCGGCCGATGGGACCGCTGGGCGCGCTGATCGTGCTGTATGGCGTGACCCTGTTCGCCACCGAACTGCTGTCCAACGCCACGGTCGCGGTCTGATCACGCCCATCGCCGTGGCCCTGGCCGAGAGCCTGGGCGTCGATCCCCGGCCCTTCCTGGTCTGCGTGATGATGGCCGCCTCCGCCGCCTTCGCCACGCCCTTCGGCTATCAGACCAATGTGCTGGTCTTCAACATGGGCGGCTACAGCTACATGGACTTCGTGCGCGTGGGCCTGCCGCTGAACCTGGTCACCTGGGTGGCGGCCATGGTGGCGATCCCGATCTTCTTCCCGTTCTGATTGGCGCGAGCCAGAGGCTTCGGTTCTAACCGCCGCGATAAGCCCCTTGGCCTCCTCCGTCCATCAAAGCGGGTATGCATTGGAGCCGATTGTGGTTCGCCAGCCCGCCACCCGACGAACTTCTTGACGATGTCCTCATCGATCCGGCCGTTCCCACCTGTGAGACGCCGCCCCGCATCGCTGCGGGGCGGCGTCTTCATGTCGGCCTGATCAGGACTGGATGAAGGCCAGCAGGTCCGGGTTGATGACGTCGCCGTGCGTCGTCAGCATGCCGTGCGGGAAGCCTGGATAGATCTTCAGCGTGCTGTTCGGCAGAAGCGCGGCGGCTTTCACTGAGGCGTCCTTATAGGGCACGATCTGATCGTCATCGCCCTGAAGAACCAGGGTCGGCACGGTCATGACCTTCAGCTCTTCGGTGAAGTCTGTTTCCGAGAAGGCCTTGATGCCGTCGTAGTGGGCCTTGGCGCCGCCGGTCATGCCCTGGCGCCACCAGTTGTCGACCACCGCCGGCATCTGCGTCGCGCCCGGACGGTTGAAGCCATAGAAGGGGCCGGAGGCGACGGCCTTGTAGAATTCGGCGCGGTTGGCGGCCAGGCTGGCGCGGAAGCCGTCGAACACTTCAAGCGGCGTCCCCTCGGGATTGGCGGCGGTCTTCAACATCAGCGGCGGGACCGCGCTGACCAGCACAGCCTTGGCCACGCGGCCGGCGCCGTGTTTGACCAC
>Ga0190271_10002797_pt1 | contig 10756 bp, 25 predicted proteins | sample Popmic356T_FD_133747 | JGI IMG/M metagenome (GOLD analysis project Ga0190271, IMG submission 133747) | Populus adjacent soil microbial communities from riparian zone of Weber River, Utah, USA - 356 T | ecosystem: Environmental > Terrestrial > Soil > Riparian zone | place: USA: Utah | collected...
CGCTTGTGCCACAACGAAAGCTCGCGCCAGGTTTTCGTTTCCAACTGCGTCGCCGTGTTCGCCGTGACCACGCCGTTAAGATGCGGCCGCGTTGTCATCGCCCAAAGAATGATCCAGGCGATAAGGGCGGTTTTGCCAATCCCGTGCCCGCTGGCAACCGCGATGCGGATGGACTCACGCAACCCCTGGCCGCTTCGCAAGCAATCGCGCAGCGTGACCAAAATGTCCACTTGCCAAACGTCCGGCCCCGTTTCCCCCTCAAGCTCGCCGACGCCCCAATCGAACGCCTCCAACACAAACGTATGCGGGTCGTCCTTCCAAACGACGATGCGGTCGAGCAGGGCGTTAAGCTCCGCTTGGTTCATCGCGACGCCTCAACGCATACCGGCACCTTCCGCAACCCAAGCCGGTACATGAGCACCGTCGCCGCCCAAAGCCCCATGAATTCCACGCGGCCACTCGGCCAGCGCACCATGACGCCGCCCTCGCCAGGCGTGAACGACACCGGCGCCGCGCTCATGCCTTGCCCTTACCTTTCGCCTTCGCCTCGGGAAGCACCCCCTTGAACGCATCCGAGCCCGCGACGGCCTCAAACCGGACGACCACAATCCCGACCGGCGGCACATAGCCCGCGGGAAACTCCACCTGGGTATGCACAACGTCGTGACCGGACAGCGTCAGCGTTACGCGCGGCATGTCCTCGGGCTTCATGCGCGAACCTCCAACGGCAACGGCACGGTGAAACGATCGCCCGGCGGCCCCATACCCCCCACCTGGCGCCGCACTTCCGCACGCCACACCGTATAAGGCCACCCCGAACACGGCCCGCCGCAATACCGCCCCCGGTACGCGGCCAGCAACGCACGCCGAAGCTCGCGCATGTCCTCGCGCCCAACCTCGGCAATCACTTCCCGCACGATCGGCCAGGCACGGTCACGCCACGACCGGGCAGGGGATGCAACCGTCAGCACGGCGCCGCCCATTCAACCGACACGCCCCACACGTCCAGGCCCGCTTCGGGAATCGCTACACGGACCCACGGCAGGCGCGCACGCCCCGAGCGCGTCAGCGTCAGCAACACCGGCACAACCTCGCGCGTCCATCCCCCGCCGCCTACCCGCTGATACCAGGTGACGGCACCACGGGTTACACGACGGGCCTTAGCGCGCTTCATGCAACCACCGGCGCACGACGATTCCACTCCGCGACCGCGTCATTCCACGTCGCGTCATCGCACGCGAACGCCCCTCGCGCCGCCGTCGCCCGCGTCGCATCCGACGAACGCACGTCGCCGCCCGACGCCCCACACGACAAGCACGTCGCGAGCGCCCATCGGTACGTCGAGCCCTCCACGACCGCAAAGGCCACTTCCCCACAGAACGGACAGGGCAGGGGCACGGCCCGCGTCATCCGAACCCCCTGCGCGCGCGCGTAGCGCGTAGCCGGCTACCCCCCTTCAACGTCAAAGGCAGGGGCTTGGGGGATGGCCCCCCCCTCGCCCCAACAGTAGAACGAAAAGGCGCGAAGTCAAAAGCAACAGTTGAACGCAAAGGCGAGTAAGGCATGACAACCAAAGGCAAGTTAGATGTACGAAAAAGCAAAAGGCCCAAGGGCCAGGGCCACAGCAACGGCAAAGCACACGCTCGCCCGCTCACGCCGCTTGCCTATCATCATCGTTGCTACTGTCATCCGGCATTCGCGTACCGTCGACAAGCTCCAAGGGCTCATGCTCGACAATACGGTCGCGGGAACGCGCCAGCCTGTCCATGATTGAACCGCCGACGCTGACCCTTGCGTCAACCTCGACCTTGTCCCCGTAGACTTTGCGATTGCGTACCTTGCAAATCCAGGTCAACAGGTTGCCGGCCGCTGCGCCTGCCTTCGCGTCAACCTCGCCGCGGACGACTTGGTCGACCAGGTCGACGACGCGACCCTCGAAAACGTCCGCGGACGCTTCGCGAGCGCGCGCGCATTGACTCCGAAAGGCGTCATCAGCGGCAAGCCAAGCGTTTATCGTGCTTTCGCACGGCATGTCGTCCGATGCGGCGATTTGCCGGACGAATTCGCCGTTGGCGATGCGTTCAACGATTAGGGGCTTGATTGTTGGCGCGTCGTACACGCGCGAACGTTACGCCGGCGTTTCGGCTTTCGCCTTGTGCGATGGTTCCAATGTGACTTTACGCAAGTGCCGGATGCGCTCGACGACGTCGGGGGGAAGCTCGGCCAATGCGGTGTCGACGTCGGCGAACCTGACGTATCGCACCAAGCCCAGGTCGCAAATGATGCGATGGACGTGCTTACGCGAGTAGCACAGGACGCGGGCGATTGTTGGCGTTGTCCATCCTCGGCCGTGCAATAGCGCGATGAGGGAATAAAGCTCGCCCTTATCTTCGCAGCGTGTCACGGGGTCGCCTTGCGACGGGCGTAGGCCATGCCGGCGAGCACCAATTGCCGCTGCCACCTGTAGAAAAGCCAGCCGTTATGCAGGGCTTGTGCGGCGACGGTTTGCCTAATGCCGTCGGCGACGTCGTCCAAGTTTGGCGGCAGCGCGTCCGCGTCGAGTGCAGCAATCCGCGCTTCCAGCGTCGCGACTTGCGCGCGCAATGCTTCGGCCGTTGTTGTGTCGGTTGTCACGTTGTAACCGTGAAATCGATTTGTGGGGAATTCAAATTCGGCTTTGCATGGTCAGGTATCAACCGTCGCGTTTGATCGGCGCCACGGCCCGTTTAAGCGCGTCCTTGAGCGTTTGGAAGCCTTGCGGCGGACCTGTTCGTCGTTCGTCGGTCAATGCTGGCACCTGTCGGTGTGCGCCGCGGGGTTGAAACTGTCGACACAATGCGACGAATTGCGATTGGTTCGGCGGGAAGTCGCGCCCTTCCTGTCGGACGTGTTCAAACGCTCGACGCACGGTGTCGGGCTCGACGTTCGCCAGGGCTTCGCGCCATTCGGCCTTGATTCCGTCCATCGGTGCCGTGCCCCACAGGTCGGTCCATTGGCGGCCGAAGGTGCCCAGGAGTTTTGCAAAAAGCCAGTCGACGACGTCAGGGGTCGAGGCGTTCCGATTCGCCGGTGACGTCGCGCGGACTGTCGACAGGGTCGGGGGTTTCGGTTTGTCCATAGCTCACGGCTCCCAAAATGTCGTCGACGGCCTTTGCTCGCACGTCGTCGCGGTGCGATCGGCGGCCGTTGACGTTGCTTCGTTGCTTGTCGGCCTCGCGTCGAATCCAGTTGCGCCAGGTCGCGAGCCAATCCGACTTGCGCCCGGCTTGTCCTGGTTTGCCGTGCCAGAAGTCGGCGAAGCTCGCCGCGATTCGCTCGACGTCGGCGTTCGTCCATGCGGGGCACTCATGGCGTGCAAACGCATACCAGGGGGACGGCAGCGTCCATGCTTCCGGCAGGCGTGTTCCATGTGAAACCGGCGCATGCCGTGGCAATGCCGCGGCATCGGAAGGGGGGGACGACGACGAAGTCGTCGGGGGGTTAGGTGTTGTCTTTACTGTCCCTGTCCCTGTCTTTGGCATTGCCGTGGCATTCGCCGCCGCATGCCGTGGCATTGCCGTGGCATCGTTCGCCGCTGATGCCGTGGCATTGCCGTGGGATTGCCAGCGCAGTAGCGCGCGGTCGCGTTGACCGCGGCGGAATTTCAATGCTTCCAGGGCTTTGGCGGCGATGACGGGGTGATACAAGCGGCCGTCGTCGCACTTGATAAAGCCGCGTAGCGCGACGTCGCGAACCTTCGGCCACTTGCGCCCGGCGCGCGACAGGTCAGCAAGCAACTTCGAGTTATCCGGCAGGGAACCCGCGGGAATCTGATGCCAAGCCCTCGCCCAAAGGGCCATTGCGGCCTTAAATTCGTCGCCGGTGGACAGGATGAACGTATCCGAATCCATGAGCCTGGACACGTCCAACGGCATGAACGGGAAGCCGCGAAGGTCGCAATCGGCCGGCGTCAATGGGGCCGTCATGGCTTTTTGACCACACGCCGGCGTCCAAGTCGCGCCGCGAGTGCGTCGAGGCGATGCAGGGCGCCATAGTCGGCCGCGCGCGCCGGGCAGCCTTGCGGGAACGTTTGCAGGGGCAGCGTTGCAACGTCGTCGCGCGGAAGCCAGCCGACCAATTCGACTTGCCAGGGCGCCCGATTCACAACGCAAGCGGCGACGTAGACGTGGGCGTCAAGCCGCTGCGCCGTGGGAACGAACAGGCGCCGCCACTTGTCGCGGCCGGCGGTTTTGACTTCCAGGTATGCCGGCGCCCCGTCAAGCTCGACGACGAACTCCGGTGCGGCCGTGCGGCCTCGTAGGTCGACGTTGTGCCGGTAATAGGCGCCGATCCTGTCGAGCCATTGCGCCGTCGCCAATTCGCCCAGGTAGCCAATCAAGAACCGATCCGGCACGGCGAAGCCGGTATGGTTCGGCGTTCGTTCCAATCCCGTGCCCAGGACCGCGGCGGACCATTGCGCGGCCTCGCCGACGTCGCCGTGCCTAATCGTTTCCCTCACGTCGGACGCCCGCCGCGCTTGATCGTGACGCCGTTATGGACGAACGAATCGCCGCCGGTAAGGTTCGGGGTCGTCGCGCGTACCAGGTCGCGCACGACGGCGAACGTCGCCAGGTCAAGGGTTAGCACGGGCGCCGGCGCTTTCGTTCCGACCTTGGCGACGAGCCCGGCAATAAGCCAGCATGCGCGGTCAAAATCCGCGAGCGCATAGTCCGGCGCCGGCAGCGGTTTCACTTCTCGCCCAAGCTTGTTATCGTGACGATGCAATGCTCGCCGCCAGCATCGGCCGCGACGCCGTAAATCCGTTGGACGTGCAGGACGTCGACCGCTTCGTCGTCGGCGAACACGCCGGCGAATTGCAGGGCGTCGAGCAGGGGCTTAACGCGGTTATCCAGGTCGAACGCTCGACGTTGCGGCGCCGGATAAAGCGCGACCGTGAGCGCCAGGCGCCCGGCGATCGGCACAAGCCGGCGCGCGGCGACGATCGCGGCAACCTGTTTGCGATACGCGCGCGTTTCCGGCTTGAGCCAATAGCCGCCGGCCTTGTCCGAATTCGTCGACGGCGGAATGGGGACGACGACGGAAAAAAACGCCGCGCCTACGGCCGCGGGGGACAGGTCCGCGCGCCCGTGTTGGTCAGGCGCGGCGCAAGCCTGGTCGACGGGCTCGACGACCGCGGCCGGTTTGCACGGGCCGACAACGTCCGGCGCCCGGTGCGCGCTATCGTGGTCGCGCTCGACCGACCGCGCCGTGCGCGCGTTGAACGCCTCGGCGTCGAAGCCGCGCCACCCGTCGCCGATGCCCACTACCGGCCCCGCTTACGCTTGACACGCGGCGCCGCGTACAGGTCCGGCCGCAGGACATGCCGCGGAATGCCGGTGTAGCGTTCAACTTGAAGAATACGAAGCGGGGGGATACGCTTCAGGTTCCATTGCCGGATCGCGGCATGGGTCACGCCAAGACGCCTCGCCAGGTCGGCGACACGTCCGCGGGGTTCCAGGTATTGCGCCAGGCGGTCGGGCATGGGACAATGGTAGGCGTGCTACATTGCAAAAGCAAGCCCTACCTGTTGACGCAACCCGAAAGGGCACTTCCAATGGAACTTGCCATGACTACACCAAATCGAAACACGGTAATTCCGTTGGCCCCACTTGAAGGGCCGACGCTGGAAAGGTACTTGGGCGCGAGTCTCAAAGAAGCCCGCAAGGAAAGCCGCAAGACGCAAGCCGAAGCGGCCGACTTTCTCGACGTGACGCACTCCGCTATCGGTCAATGGGAGCGCGGACTTACGTTGCCGTCCCTGACAAATCTAATATCTATCGCCGAGCTTTACGGCGCGTCGCTTGACCGTTTGGTATGGAATATGCAAACCAAATTCGACGCCCGGCTTCGCGAGCTTCCGACTTTCCTACGGGATGGCCTTATTTCCCGTTGGACTTCCGACCTTGAAGAAGCAGAAAGAATGGTTGCGCGCTTTCCAGAAATGACCGGCGAAGCCATGCCGGACAAGGACAAGCGGGTCGTTAAATGGTCGAAGGCAGCGCGAGCACGCCGGGACAAAATGCTTCCGCCTCGCTAACGTTACGCGCCTGCGTTGTAGGCGCGCGTAACGCCCCCAGGACCGCACCATGCGCGGGCCGTGATACGTCACGGCCCGCTTTCATTTCGGCGCCCCCGAGCGCCGCCTGTACGGCCCCCTAGCTCATGCCGTGAGCCCGCCAGGGCGCACCCTTTGCCCATAGGGGCGCCCCCCTTGAAAGCGTAGGCGGGCTACCGTTCGTCGGAAACTTGACACGGCGGTATATAGTCCTGCTACCATTCGTTTCGTTGGATGCAGGAACGAAAAGGAACCGACCAAATGAACACCCCGAACCAAACGCCCGCCGAACAAGCCGCCGCCGCGCTCGAAACCCTAATCGCCCTGCATTGCGATTGGACGACCGGAAGCGCCTACGTTCGCGCCGCCTTCGTCGAGCAGAACAACGCGGCAATCGCGAACGCTCGCGCCGCGCTCGCCGCACTCCGCACCTAACCGAAAGGGAATCAGAAAATGGCTACCCGCTGCAACGTAATTGTGAAATTCGGCAAATCGACCGTTCACCTGTACCGGCATTGGGACGGATACCCGGCCGTTTGCGGCGCCGCGATCGTCGAGGCGTACAACGCGACGCGCAAGGCGCACAACCCCGGCCCGGCGTTCGTTTCCGCGTTGCTGGCACTTCGCAACGAACCGCGGACCGGACAAACGGAAGGAAGCCCAATTTACGAATTGACCGACGACCTCCACGGCGACATAGAACACGTTTACGCGGTCCGCTTCAATGCTTCCGACGTCGCCAAGATTCGCCACGCGGCGCGGCCGCAAGGCATGTTCGACGACGCCGAGGGATGGACGAACGACGGGAAGCCGCTGCCAATGTCCGGTTTCGTCGCGATCGTGAACCAGGAGCGCGAGGAAATGAATATGCGCCTGGTCGAGCTTGCGAAAGAAAGCGCGTTTTACGCCGACGCCGAGCCCTTCGCCCTGGTCGCGCTCGCCTAAAGGGGACGCCATGAACGGACGCCACTTTTTCCGCTGCGCCGATTGCCTGTTGGTCTTTGCGATCGACGGCACGGCGCGGCCGGAACGTTGCGATTGCGGTAGCCCGCGCCTGCAATGGCTTGGCCGCGTTGAGGCGGACCGCGTTATCGCGACCGTCGACCGCTGCCCGTGCGACTCGCGTTGCACCCATGCCCGCGGCCCGCAATGCTCCTGTTCCTGCGGCGGACAGAATCACGGGACCGGATGCGTTGTCCGCGTCAGGACCGACAACGGCGCCGCCGTCATCCCGGCACAGCCGGACCTCGCCGTGCGCCTGGCCGCCGTGGCGGCCGTCAAGGCGGCGGCCGAAGCCGCGCGCGACAGGTTGAACGCGGCCGGCGTGCTCGACCGCATGGCGCGGGGCGAATTCATCGCCGACCGTAAGACCTGGGACCGCGCCCGCCTGGGGCTCGCCGCCATCCGCAAGGCGACCGCGCTACAGTCGACGCTCGCCGCCAGAATCAAGAAGCTTGACGCGATCGGCGCCGCCGACCGCGCGAACGATCAACCGGCCGGCTTCGTCGCCGACCTTTTCGGAAAGGTAGCAGCATGAACCCGAACCAATACACCCCCATGTGCGTCGCCGCTGGCGATGCGCGATACCTGTCGGTGCCCGGCATCGTGAAACCGATTAACTGCGGATCGGCGCGCGTCGCCGGCATGATTGCCGCGCGCGTGAACGCGCACGACGCGCTAATTAGCGCGCTTCGGATTGCGACCGCGACCGTCGAGCTTGACACGGGAAACGGCGCGCAAGAACAGCCGGACGGATGGCCGAAACTCGCGAACGGCGATATCGACGTGGAAGCCGTCGCCAAGCTTTGCCGGGAAGCAATTGCCGCCGCGAAGGGGGACGCATGAACGCGCAACGCAACAGCACGGGCGCCTCGCGCCAATTGCCGGCGGAATGCTTCGCCGTGAATAACGGCCTGGTACATACGGGGCCGCACGGCAAGCCCCAAATTCTGTACCTGACCCGCGGCGAGCGCGGATTCTCGCCGATCTACACGCAAGCCGACGACGTGCCGGGAATGGTCGACCGACTCAATGCGCGCCTGGGGGTCAGCCTGGCGCAACGCGAGGCGATGCTTATGGGGTCCATGTTCGGATGGAACGTGCCGGCGGCGGACCCGTCCCGGTACGACGACGAAGGCCACTTGGCGAAGGCGCCGGTATGAGCGCCGCGAACGCCTGCCACGTTGAGGCCCGCGACGTCTACGGGACGACGAAGCTTTACCCGGTCAGCCGCGCGGCGCAATTGCTGGCCGACCTGGCCGGCACTAAGACGCTCGACGCGCGCGCGCTTGCCATTGCCGCCGAGCTTGGGCTTTCCGTCGACGTCGACGGTAGCCAGCGGCAAGTCGAAACGATCGCCGCGCGCGTCGCGAAGGCGCGCGCGCTACTTGGGAAAGGGGTGACGGTATGACCGCTCGACGAATCCACGTCGCGCTCGACCTGACCGACCTTGAAGCGCGAGTGCTTAAGCAATTGCTGACGATGGCGTCCGGCGACGTTGAGGCGGACCCGCGCGCGTTTGACGTTAGCGTAGGCCGGGGCGGGGTCGCCGCCGCCGAGCGCGTCGAAATCAAGGTGTTTAACGCAATTGAGCTTGGCCGGGGGAAGAAATGAACGCGACCGCAACGCATACGCCGGGACCGTGGCATACCTACGGCCTACCGGCACAAGCGCGCATCCTGGGGCCGAAGGGCGAAGCCGTCGCCGCCTGCCGTGCCAAGTACCGGACGCGCGAGCACGCGGAAATCCGCGACGCTAACGCCCGCCTTATCGCGGCGGCCCCGACGATGCTCGCCGCGCTACGCTTGTGCGAACAAAACTTGCGCGAGCGCCCGACGCTGACGGACGCCGACCTGGAAACACTCGGCGCGACCTGTTCGGCAATCGTCGCCGCCCTGGGGACAACATGACGCCCCCGTCAAAGCCCGATTGGAGCGCCGAGCGCGAAGCCGGAAAGGTATTTGCGACGCGCGAGCGCCGCATCCGCGCCGCTGCGCCGACGCTACTTGCTGCGCTAATTGAATGCTACGAGTACCTAGACGCAATTCCCGAAAGCGCGGTCGGCGGCGATGACGTCGCCGTCGCACTAGCCCGCAAGGCACGCGCCGCAATCAAGGAAGCCACAACGGACCCGCCACCATGACGCCTTACTACGCCGAGCACGACAAACCGGGGCAGCTTTCGCAAGCGTGCCCCGTTTGCATTGGCGGCCGCGTTGACTCCTACGTCGGCGACCGCTTGACCGACCGCGCGTGCGGATACTGCGGCGGTCGCGGATTCATTCTCACGACGGCGCCGGCGCGTAACCCTGTCGCCTGCCTGGCCGCCGATATGGTCGACCAAGCGCAAACGCGCATGGACGCGGCCGGAATCCCCAAACCGAAAGGACCGAAAATGCACGACGACCGCCTGGGGCGTAAGTCGCTCGCCATGCTTAAACGCATCGGCCGGCAGGAAGGCACATTGCTTGAATTGCAGTTGACCGCATCCGGCAATGATCGGATTTACAGCAAGCTTCGCCGCCTGGGCTTGGTTCGGCGCGTCGACCATCCGACCGTCCGAATCGGGGGGCATAGCCCCTGGCCCGCCGACGCCGTCGACCTGACCGAAGCCGGCCGCGCTGCGCTGGCGAAGGTTGTCGACGTCGGAAAATGAACGCCCGCGCCCGCATCGTCGACGCCTACACGCTGCCGCGCCCCGTGCGCCCGCGGCCGGTGTCAATGGCGCGCGTTGCCGAAATGTTCCCCGACCCACAACAGCAAATCCAATGGCTACGCGCCGTCGCGTTCCTGCGGACCTGTACGACCCACGGTTGGATTTTCGACCGCCTGCCCGCCAACGATGACCAGGAAAGCCCGCCATGACCCCTAATACGCCCGCCACGCGCTTGTATACGCGCCTGTATATCGTGACAGGTAGCGGCGCCCCCGCGCCGCGCCTGGTCGAAGCCACAAGCCCGGCACAAGCCCTGCGCCACGTCGCGCGCGACGTTTTCCGCGTCGCCATCGCCGGTTCGCTCGACGTCGCGCGACTCATGCGCGAAGGCGTCGACGTCGAGCAGGCAGGCCACGACCCGAGCACCACCGAACAAGCCTTGTAGGAGCCGCTATGCCCATGCTTAAACCCGCCGAAAACAAAATGGCGTTCGCTAAAGTCGGCCTGTACGGCAACGCCGGCAGCGGCAAGACCTACACGGCCGCGCTTATCGCCATCGGCCTGCACAAATTCGCCGGCGCGACAAAGCCGGTCGGCATGTTCGACACGGAGCCCGCCGCCTCCTACATCATTCCGCTTTTTGAAGCGGCCGGCGTGCCGTTCATGGTCTACGACGAATCGCGCGCGCTGCGCGACCTTATGACGTTCATGGACGAAGCCGAGCGCGATTGTTCTATCGTCATCGTCGACAGTATTACCCACGTTTGGCGCGACGCCCAGGCGTCCTACCTGGCGAAGATTAACGAAGGCTTGGCGCGCAAGAATCGCAAGCCGATAACGCGATTGGAATTCCACCATTGGCAGCCGATCAAAGCCGCCTGGGGCGCGTTTACCGATCGTTTCCTTTCGTCGCGCTTGCACGTCATCGTATGCGGCCGCGCCGGCAGCATTTACGAGTATCAAACGAACGAAGAAAGCGGCAAAAAGGAATTGATTACCGTGGGCACG
>Ga0190271_10002798_pt1 | contig 10755 bp, 10 predicted proteins | sample Popmic356T_FD_133747 | JGI IMG/M metagenome (GOLD analysis project Ga0190271, IMG submission 133747) | Populus adjacent soil microbial communities from riparian zone of Weber River, Utah, USA - 356 T | ecosystem: Environmental > Terrestrial > Soil > Riparian zone | place: USA: Utah | collected...
GTTCTTCGCCAGGTCCAATCCGATTGTGTTAACTTCCAACATGGACGCCTCCGTTCAAGTGATGATCAACGACACCACTTTGGCACACAACGATGCCGTGAGGGGGCGTCCACCCCATCAATTTCAACACGTTCAGGAGCACAAAATGGAATGTCGAGTATGGGATGCGGAAGAATCGCTTGCCTGGCACTTCCATTCGCTCTCATGCATATGCAGCAGAAGAATTCTGGAAGAACTCAGTGCAGTCGCTGGGTTACCGCCTGATTTTCAAGCGCAATGACGAGCTTTGCAAGGATACCGTAGGCGGTGGCATGTTCAAGCTGATTGAAAGCTCTCCGGAAACTATCAAGTTCTGCATTTAGGCACAGCCCCTAATCCCTCAGCGGTTTGCCCAGCCTGCCGGCCAAGTCCTGCACGAACTGCCATGCGACGCGGCCTGACCGTGCGCCGCGGGTGGTCGCCCATTCCAGCGCTTCGGCGCGCAACTGCTCCGGTTCGATCGGCAAGGCGTGGTAGCGCACATAGCCGTCGATCATCTCGAGATATTCATCCTGGCTGCATTTATGGAAGCCGAGCCAAAGCCCGAAGCGATCGGACAGGGAAACCTTCTCCTCCACCGCCTCCGAGGGGTTGATCGCCGTCGAGCGCTCATTGTCGATCATGTCGCGCGGCAGCAGATGACGGCGGTTCGACGTCGCATAGAAGATGACATTGGCGGGACGGCCCTCGACGCCGCCTTCAAGGGCGGCCTTCAGAGACTTGTAGGAGGTATCGTCATGGTCGAACGACAGATCATCGCAAAATAGAATGAAACGGAACGGCTCGGCCTTGAGGATCGCCATCAGTTTCGGCAGGGAATCGATGTCCTCGCGATGGATTTCGACCAGCTTGAGCGGCGCGGAGAGTTTGTCGCTGGCGTTGATGGCGGCATGCACCGCCTTCACCAGCGACGACTTGCCCATGCCTCGCGCACCCCACAGCAGCACATTGTTGGCCGGCAGGCCCGCCGCGAAGCGTTCGGTGTTGTCGAAGAGGATGTCGCGCACCCTGTCGACGCCCCGGATCAGGCCGATATCGACGCGGCTCACGCGGTTCACCGGCTCGAGCTGCCCGGGTTCGGCGTTCCACACAAAGCAATCGGCGGCGGACAGGTTGGCCGCCGGTAGTACGGGCGGTGCCAGCCGTCCGATGGCTTCGATCAAGCGATCAAGCTTGGTGTTGAGCGTCGCGATGGGATCGTCAGTCATCAATAGGGCATTCGATTTTCGGGGTTCATGGGGCACCGTGGGGCGTGGGCCGGCTCTAGCACGGCAGTTCGCACCGGAAAAGCACGGTACGAACGGCGATCTTTGTTGCATTGGGGCCTTTTGCCACTATATTCCGCGCAAATTTGAGGGCCGGCCACTCGACCGGCCTCTTTCCTTTCGCCTTGGAGAAGTTGATGTTCGTCACCCCGGCTTATGCCCAGTCCATCGGGGCCGGTCCCGATATGTTCATCAGCATCGTGCCGTTCATTCTGATCTTCGTGATCATGTATTTCATGATCATCCGTCCGCAGCGCACCCAGCTCAAGAAGCGCGGGGAGATGCTGGCGGCGATCCGGCGGGGCGACACCGTCGTCACCGGCGGCGGCCTGGTCGGCAAGGTGACCAAGGTCAATGACGGCGCCGACGAGCTTGAAGTCGATCTTGGCAACGGGCTGAAGGTAACCGCCCTGCGCGCCACCATCGCAGACGTTCGGGTAAAGGGCGAGCCGATCGCCAACCAGAACGTCAAGAAGTAACCGCATTCGCGGCTTAACCGGCGAACAAACACGCCGGCCGGAACGGAACAGGCAGTATGCTTTATTTTTCCCGCTGGAAAACCTTCGCCATCTGGGCGGTCGTGCTCCTTGGCGTAATCTTCACGATTCCCAACCTGCTGTCGCAGCAAACGCGCGACGCGCTGCCGGACTGGGTGCCCAAGAGGCCCATGACCCTTGGCCTCGATCTGCAGGGCGGTTCCCACATTCTCCTGGCCGTCGACCAGAAAGACCTGATCGCCGAGCGGCTGCAGGCAACGCGCGACGATATCCGCACGCTGCTGCGCGACGCCAAGATCGGATACACCGGCCTTTCCGGCACCGATCGCACCGTTCAGGTACGCATCAGCGAGGCCAATGAGGTCGAGAAGGCCAAGGAGGCGCTGGCAACACTCGTCCAGCCCGTTTCCACCGGCCTTTTCACCGGCGGCTCGATCAGCGAACTCGCGCTGCAGGAGCCCGAACAGGGGCTGCTGCGCTACTCACTGACGGATGACGGCCTGGAATACCGCATGCGCAACGCGGTGACGCAGTCCATCGAAGTCATCAGCAAGCGCATCAACGAGTTGGGCACGACGGAGCCGATCGTCCAGCGCCAGGGCACCGACCGCATCCTGGTGCAGGTACCCGGCTTGCAGGATCCGCAGCGGCTCAAGGACCTGATCGGCCAGACTGCCAAGCTGACGTTCCAGATGGTCGACGTCTCGATGAGCGTGCAGGAAGCCGTCAATGGACGCCCGCCGGCCGGCTCCTCGGTGCTCTATTCCACCGACGATCCGCCGGTGCCCTATCTGGTCGAGAACCGTATTCTGGTGTCAGGCGAGAACCTCGTCGATGCCCAGGCAACCTTCGACCAGCGCACGAGCGAAGCTGTCGTCTCCTTCCGCTTCGATGCGAAGGGCGCCGCGCGCTTCGGCCAGGCTACGCAGCAGAATGTCGGCCGGCCTTTCGCCATCGTGCTCGACAATGAGGTGATTTCGGCTCCGCGCATCAACGAGCCGATCCTTGGCGGTTCGGGCCAAATCTCGGGTAATTTCACGTCGGAATCGGCGAACGATCTCGCGGTCCTGCTGCGCGCCGGCGCCCTGCCCGTCGATCTGACGATCGTCGAGGAGCGCACGGTCGGGCCGAGCCTCGGCGCCGACTCGATCTCCGGCGGCAAGTTCGCCTCGCTGATCGCCGGCATCCTGGTCGTCGGCTTCATGATCGTTGCCTACGGGACGCTCGGCGTGATCGCCAACGTCGCGCTGGCGGCAAACGTGGCGCTGATCATCGCGATCCTGTCCATCCTTGGCGCGACGCTCACCATGCCCGGTATTGCCGGCATCGTGCTGACGGTCGGCATGGCCGTCGACTCCAACGTCATCATCTACGAGCGCGTGCGCGAGGAGCGGCGGCTTGGCCGCTCGCTGGTGCAGTCGCTGGATTCCGGCTTCGCCCGGGCCTTGGCGACGATTGTCGACGCAAACTTCACGACCTTCATCGCGGCGGTGATCCTGTTCTATCTCGGATCCGGACCGGTGCGCGGTTTCGCGATTACGCTGGCCATCGGCATCATTACCACCGTCTTCACCGCCTTCACCCTGACGCGCTGGCTCATCGCCATCTGGCTGCGCCGCGCCAAGCCGAAGGAACTGCCGCGCGGGATGATCCAATTCGTCCCGGACGACACCACCCTCCCCTTTATGTCGTGGCGGCGATATGCCTTCGCGCTCTCGGCGGCGTTGTCGATCGCGGCGACAATCTTGTTCTTCACGATCGAAATGAACTACGGGATCGACTTCCGCGGCGGAACGTCGATCGAGATCCAGGCCAAACAGGGCTCCTCCAATTCGGCGGAGGTGCGCGAACGCCTCAGCGAGCTCAATATTGGCGACGTTCAGGTTCAGGACTTCGGCTCTAACCGCGATTTGCTGATCCGTATCGAGAGCCAGGGGCTGGGCGACAGCGGCGAGCAAGGCGTTGTCGACAAGGTTCGTTCAGAGCTTGAGGATCAGTACGAATTCCGGCGTGTCGAGTCGGTCGGACCAACCGTGTCGTCCGAACTCGCCTTCAACGGCACGTTGGGTGTGGTCGCCTCCCTGGTGGCGATGCTGATCTACATCTGGTTCCGTTTCGAATGGCAGTTCGGCGCCGGCGCGGTGATCGCCACCATTCACGACGTCACCATGATGATCGGGCTCTACGTTCTGACCGGCATCGAATTCAACCTGACCAGTATCGCGGCGATCCTGACTATCGTCGGCTACTCGATCAACGATACGGTGGTCGTGTACGACCGCGTCCGCGAGAATTTGCGCAAGTACAAGAAGATGCCGATCGAGCAGTTGCTCGACCTTTCCATGAACCAGACCCTCACGCGTACCATCCTGACCGGCGTGACGACCCTGCTGGCCTTGACCGCGCTCTATCTGTTTGGCGGCGAGGTGATCCAATCCTTCGTCTTCGCAATGATTTTCGGCATCCTAGTCGGCACCTACTCCTCGATCTTCGTTGCCGGTCCGCTGTTGATCCTCTTCCGCCTGCGTCCGGCGGAGAGCGAGACCACGCTTCCGGCCAGCATCCAGCCCTCCAAGGGGTAGCGCGTTGGCCGGGACGATCCTGCGTGAGGCGCATTTTCCCGGCCGCGCTCCGATCGAGGCTTATGGCAATGGCGGCTTCCGCTTTGCCGATATGTCGCATCGCGGATCCATTCTCTGCCTGCCCTCGGGAATTTTCGGCTGGGAGCCGAACGATCCTTTGACGCTGGACGCGACCGATTTCGAGAAGTTGTTCGCCGATCCCGGAAAGATCGAAATTCTCCTGGTGGGAACCGGCAAGGATTTGCGGCCGCTGCCGAAAGCTCTGCGCGAAGCGCTTCGCGAGCGCCATATTTCCGCCGATCCGATGTCGACCGGCGCTGCGGTTCGAACCTACAACGTTCTGCTGGCGGAAGACCGGGCGGTCGCGGCGGCGCTGGTGGCGGTCGAGTAGGATGGTGCCTGCCTTGGAAGCGCAAAACCGCCGTCAGCCCCGGATAGCGCACGAGCACGATCCAGATCGGCTTGGCAGCCTGTTCCCCGATTTTCGGGCCGCCTGACTCATGCCTCCACGCGCCATCATGCTGCAGGGGACTGGCTCCGATGTCGGCAAGAGCGTGCTCGTCGCCGGACTGTGCCGCGCGGCGGTGCGGCGCGGCCTGAAGGTCAGGCCCTTCAAGCCGCAAAACATGTCGAACAATGCAGCGGTGGCCGCCATCCCCGGCGAAGGGGCGGAAGGCGAGATCGGCCGCGCGCAATGGCTGCAGGCATTGGCCTGCGGTGTCGCACCCACGGTGCATATGAACCCCGTCCTGCTGAAGCCGCAAAGCGAAACGGGCGCGCAGATCGTCGTGCAGGGCAAGGTCTTCGGCGCGGCCAAGGCGCGCGACTACCAGGCGCTGAAGCCACGGCTGATGGACGCCGTGCTCGATTCCTGGGCGAAGGTTGGCGAAGACGCCGACCTGCTCATCGTCGAGGGCGCCGGCTCTGCCGCGGAGATCAATCTGCGGCCCCGCGACATCGCCAATATGGGATTCGCGACCCGCGCCGGCGTCCCCGTAGTCCTGGTCGGCGACATCGACCGGGGCGGCGTGATCGCCTCGATCGTCGGCACGCACCGCATCCTCCCAGACGAAGATCGGGCCATGGTTGCCGGCTATCTGATCAACAAGTTCCGGGGCGATGCCTCCCTGTTCGATGACGGGATAGCCGCGATCCAAGACTTCACCGGCTGGTGCTGTTTCGGCGTCGTCCCGTGGCTAAGAGCGGCGGCGCGGTTGCCGGCTGAGGATTCCGTGGCACTGGAGCGTCTGACGGCGGCCACGGGCGCGGCGTTCAAGATCGCCGTTCCGACGCTGGCCCATATCGCCAATTTCGACGATCTCGACCCGCTGAAAGCGGAGCCCGGCGTCGAGGTGACGTTCGTCCCGGCGGGCAGCCCCCTGCCCCGCGACGCCGCGCTGGTGATTCTGCCGGGGTCCAAATCGACCATCGCGGACCTTCAGGCCTTCCGCGCCAATGGCTGGGACCGTGATCTCGCCGCGCATCGTGCGCGCGGCGGCGCGGTGGTCGGCATCTGCGGCGGGTACCAGATGTTGGGCACGGTCGTGCGCGACCCCTGCGGCATCGAGGGTGCGGCGGCAGAGGCGCAAGGGCTGGGACTGCTCGATATCGAAACGGTCATGGAGCCTGAGAAGACGGTGCGCACCTCCACCGCGCGGTCCGTCGCCTTCGATGAGGCGTTGACCGGCTACGAGATCCATCTCGGCCGCACCACCGGCCCCGACACTGCCCGCCCAGTCATCACGATCGACGGCGTTGCGGACGGCGCCATGTCCGCCGACGGCAAGGTGTTTGGCTGCTATTTGCACGGGCTGTTCGAGGCTGCCGGCTTCCGCCGGCGTTTCCTCGATACGCTCGGCGTCACCGGCGGCGGGAACGACTACCGCGCGACGGTCGAGGCGGCCCTGGACGAGATCGCTGGGGAACTCGAACGATGCCTCGACATCGACGCTTTGCTGGCGGTGGCGCGCTAGAAAGCCTGAGGCGCGAACTATGCCGCCTCGCCGGCCTTTGGCCAGTAAGTGCCGAAGGCCCAGATGTGGCCTTCCGGGTCGGCGCAGATGAATTCCCGGCTGCCATAGTCGCGATCCTTCAGCTCTTCCAGGATTTTGGCGCCCGCTCCTTTCGCCTGGGCAAACAGCGCGTCCGCATCGTCGACGGCTATGTAGGTGGACTTGCCGCCGCTTGACGAACCCGGCGCGCCGACCAGGCGGCCGTAGTCGTCATCGCGAACGGAGCCGAGCATGATGACGGACGAACCGAAGGCAAGTTCGGCGTGACCGACCTTTTCGCCGTCCATATGTTTGGCGCGCAGCGTGAAGCCGAACGCCTGGCCGAGCCAGTCGATCATCGCCACAGCGTCGCGGTAGCGGAAGGTCGGGTAGATGCGGGGAGCTTCGAGAGTGGGCATGGCGGCTTTTCCTCTTGGTTGACGATCAACCCAGAGTGCGCCGGCTCGCCTTTACAGTCTTGAAGAAATGTTACGCGCCACAAGCGCGGGCCGCGCGCGGAGCGGCTCGGGAGTCAACGGAACCGTTCAACCGCTCTAGCTAAGTAATTGTTTTGTAACGTTTCCGCACCGGAAAACCGCTGACTCGCTTTTCCTGGAACGCTCTAAATTTAGAGCGCAGCCGCCACGCCGCGCAGCATCGGCTGCAGCCGAACGTGGGCAATGTCCTCGCGGTCGAACCGGCTGCCGATCTTGGTCAGCTTGGCCAGTTCCTGTTCTCCCTCCGCCGCGCCGATCGGCGCGATCATGATGCCGTTTGTGGCCAACTGATCCGAGAATGTGCGCGGCAGGCTGTCGAACGCCGCCCACACGACGATGCGGTCGAACGGCGCATCGGCAGGCGCGCCACCCGAGCCGTCGGCATGCTTGACGGCCACATTGAAGATGCCGAGCGCCTCCAGCCGGCGGCGAGCCTCCTCGGCAAGCGTGCGGAAGCGCTCGACGCTGACGACGCGCGCCGACATACGGGCGAGAATTGCGGCGGTAAAACCAGACCCCGTGCCGATCTCGAGCACGCGATGCCCCGGCTCGATATGCAGCTGCGAGATGACCGAGAGCTGCAAATCGGCGCCCTCCATCGCCTCGCCGCACGGGATCGGGATCATGCGGTCGGACCAGGCGACGTCCTGCCACTGGCTTGGCACGAAGCCGCGGCGCGGCGTCGCCTCCAGCGCCTCGATCAGTTCCCGTGTGACCGGACCGCGCCGGTGCAGGCGCTCCATCAGCGCGGCAAAGCCCTCGCGGTCGGCCCTGGTCTGCTGGTTCACGCAAGGACCTCCGAAAGGGACTGCCGGACCTTGTGAGCGGTCAGATCGAGTTGCAAGGGCGTGACCGAGACAAACCCGTTGCGCACGGCGTGGATGTCGGTGCCCTCCGCCAGTTCCGCCGGTTCGCGGCCAAATCGAAGCCAGTAATAAGGCAGGCTGCGGCCGTCGCGGCGCTCTTCGATCCAGGTGCCGTGCACCAACCGGCCCTGCGCGGTGACGCGCGTGCCGGCAACCTCCTCCGGCGGGCAATTCGGGAAGTTGATGTTCAAAAGCACGCCGGGCGGCAAGTCCGTGGCGATGAGTTTGTCGAGCAGCGCCGGCGCCAGCGCCTCGCAGGTTTCATAGGGCACGATGCGCTCATCACCCGCAAGATTGTAGGCCTGGCTCAAGGCGAAGGAGCGGATGTTGAGCATCGCCCCCTCCATCGCGCCGGCGACGGTACCCGAATAGGTCACGTCATCGGCGAGGTTGGCGCCTGAATTCACGCCGGAAAGGATCAGGTCAGGCGGCTCCGGCAACAGTTTTCGCACGCCCATGATGACGCAATCGGTCGGGGTGCCGCGCAGGGCGTAGTGCTTCTCGCCGATCTTGCGCAGCCGCAGCGGCTCGGAGATCGACAGCGAGTGGGCAAAGCCGGACTGGTCGAATTCCGGCGCGACCACCCAGACGTCATCCGAAAGCGTGCGCGCGATGCGCTCCAGCGAAGCCAGGCCCTCGGCGTGGATGCCGTCGTCATTGGTGAGAAGAATGCGCATCGTCAGGCTTTCTCAATCCGCTCGAGTCCACCCATGTAAGGCCGCAAGACCTCGGGGACTGTGACGGATCCGTCTTCATTCTGATAATTTTCGATCACAGCGATGAGCGCGCGGCCGACTGCGACGCCGGAGCCGTTCAGCGTGTGGACGAATCTCGTCTGCTTGTCTTCCTTGCGGCGGTAGCGCGCATCCATGCGGCGCGCCTGGAAATCGCCGCAGACCGAACAGGACGAGATTTCCCGATAGGCGTTCTGGCCAGGCAGCCAGACCTCGATGTCGTGCGTCTTGCGCGCGCCGAAGCCCATGTCGCCCGTGCACAGCACCATCGTGCGGAACGGCAACTCCAGGCGCTTCAAAACCTCCTCGGCGCAGGCGGTCATCCGGTCATGCTCGGCCAGCGATGTGTCCTGGTCGGTGATGGAGACCAGTTCGACCTTGTAGAACTGATGCTGGCGCAGCATGCCGCGCGTGTCGCGCCCCGCCGATCCCGCCTCGGAACGGAAGCACGGCGTCAGCGCGGTGAAGCGCAGCGGCAGCTTTTCATGCGCGGTGATTTCTTCGCGCACGAGATTGGTGAGGGGGACTTCGGAGGTAGGGATGAGGCCCAGCCGGCCCTCGCCATGTGATACGAAGAACAAGTCCTCTTCGAATTTCGGCAGCTGGGTGGTTCCAAAAAGCACGTCGTCGCGCACCAGCAATGGCGGCTGCACCTCCGTGTAGCCATGCTCGGTGGTGTGAAGGTCGAGCATGAACTGGCCGAGCGCGCGTTCGAGGCGCGCCAACTGCCCCTTGAGAACGGTGAAGCGGGAGCCGGAAAGCTTTGCTGCCCGCTCGAAATCCATCATGCCCAGAGCTTCGCCGATCTCGAAATGCTCCTTCACCCAGTTCGGCCGCTGCGCCACGCGTCCAACCTTGCGCAGTTCCGCATTGTCGTGTTCGTCGGCGCCGACGGGAACTTCGTCCAGCGGCATGTTCGGAATGACGGCGAGTACAGCCCGCATGGCCGCGTCGATGTCGCGTTCTCGCGCTTCGGCGCTGGACAGGAACGCCTTGATCTCATTGACCTCGAGCTTCAGCTCTTCGGCCCGCGCCATGTCGCCGGAGCGCATCGCGTTGCCGATTTCCTTCGATGCAGCGTTGCGGCGCTCCTGCTTGAGCTGGAGCTCGCCCAAATGGGCCCTGCGCGATTCGTCGACATCCAGCACCTTCTCGACCGTCGAGCGCGCGTCGTCGTCCGACGTGCCGCGCTTGACCAGCGCTGCGACCAGCGCCTCGGGGTTTTCACGAATCCATCTGATGTCGAGCATGCGGTTCTTGACCCTTCAAGGCGCGTGACACGCCCTGTCTGATTGGGTGGCGCCACCCTTGCTCCATCCGCCGGCGCTTCCCGGTGAAGCGGGAAGCAGCATTGGCGCGACTTTCGCCAACCGGCGCGGTAGACGCCTGTCGAAAATCGCCGCAACCAGCCATCTCCCTCCCTTTGCGGGGAAAGATGTCCGGCAGGACAGTGAGGGGCGGCGCGACCTTGAACAATTGTCCACGGCACAGCGCGAACGGCCGATGTGGGGTAAACCCGCTCGCCTCGTGACGCAAGAGTCCCGGCGTGAAATCACGGCGAGTGGGTGATGTTTCCTCCCCTCCGACAGCAGAATCCTCGCGACAGGTGCGAGGATGGAGGCTCCGCGTGTCCCACGGAAAAGCGCTGCCGCCCGAAGGGATCGAGCAAGTGGAAAGACTGCGAAGCTGGCCCGGGCGTCACGTCCTGTCATGATGCGCCGTCACGATGTGCTGTCATGATGTATCGGGGCGCGGCCGCTCCAGGGCATAGAGGGCCATCGCATGGGCGTGCGCCAGAACTTCGTCGACCTCTCGGATCCTGCTCAGCCGCCTGGCAACCGGATCGAAGCGGGACAGGCGGCCACCGGGCGGGCGACCCGGCCGCAGCGGCCAGATGCGGCGAAATCTACCTGGAGAAGGTGGCTGCCCGCGCATCCTGTCGCGGTGGGCGCGCCAGCGCGCGAAGCGGAGAGCCTGGGCCGGCATGTCGTCCAGCGCTGAGGCCAGTGCGGCAAGGCGCTGACCGAGACGCGTGGCGTCGATCGGGTCGTGGGGAGATGGCAGCCGCACCTGAATAGCGCGCCGTCCGGTGAGGTCCTGCAGGCAACGGGGTACGGCGCTGCTCGGCTTGCCCCTAGGGCGGCGGCGGGGGAATGGATTGCGCAGGGGATCGAGCAACGGGAAGGCAATTGGGCGGGTGGGAGCAGCGGCGCGCTTTTGCACAATGGGCGGCGGCGCGACATTGGCGAGACCCAGCCTGTAGAGGGAGATGCCGGTGTCGACA
>Ga0190271_10002799_pt1 | contig 10752 bp, 14 predicted proteins | sample Popmic356T_FD_133747 | JGI IMG/M metagenome (GOLD analysis project Ga0190271, IMG submission 133747) | Populus adjacent soil microbial communities from riparian zone of Weber River, Utah, USA - 356 T | ecosystem: Environmental > Terrestrial > Soil > Riparian zone | place: USA: Utah | collected...
CCGCAGCGGCGCTCCTACGAGGGTGGCGTCGACGTGGTGGTGAACTTCACCGGCGGCGACACCTGGGTGCCGTCGCTGCGTTGCCTCAAGCGCGGCGGCAAGCTCTTGGTGTGTGGCGCGACCGCCGGCTACGACCCGAAGGAAGACCTGCGCTACGTCTGGAGCTTCGAGATCGAGATCAAGGGCTCGAACAGCTTCTACGACGACGACCTCGCCGGGCTGATGACCATGATCCAGCAGGGCCGCATCAAGCCGGTGATCGACAAGGTGCTGCCGTTGGAGCAGGCAGCCGAAGGCTTGCGGCTCATTCAGGACCGTGAAGTGATTGGCAAAGTCGTGGTGACGCCATGAGCGATGGAGCCGATCTGACGCTTGAACAAGTCCAGGCGCTGGTCACCCGCGCCCCGTACCACCAATGGCTTGGCCTCAAGGTGATCGCGGTCGAAGACGACGCCATCGAGCTGAAAGCCACCTGGCGCGAGGAGTGGGTGGTGAACCTGGAACGGCGCTTCACCCATGGCGGCGTTCTCGCCGCGCTGATCGACCTCGGTGCCGACTGGGCGATGGTCCGCAAGACCGGCCGCGGCGTGCCGACCATCGACATGCGGGTCGACTATCATTCGGTCGCCCTGCCGGGCGATCTCACGATCAAGGGCAAGATCGTGCGGATGGGGTCGCAGTTCTCGGTTGCCGAGGCGCGCATCCTCGACGCGCAGGGCAAGCTGCTGGCAAGCGGGCGGGGCACCTATCTCACCGCACCTCCGCCGCCGCCGAAGGCATAACCCGGCGGGCCGATGGCTCAGTTCCAAAATCTTGGCGATCTGATCGTCCGCGACCGCGACCTTTCCAAGGTCGCGGTGATCGACCTCGGCGGCGAGGAAACGCCTTGCGAATACACCTACGCCGAGCTCGATGTGATGTGCATGGGCGTCGCGCGCGCGCTGACCAAGCGTGGCCTCAAGCGTGGCGCCCGTGTCGCGATCCTGTCGATGAACCGCGCCGAGTATCTCGCCGCCTACTACGGCATCATGCGCGCGGGCTTCGTCGCGGTGCCGGTGAACTACCGCTTTCCGCGTAAGACCATCCATTTCATCATCCAGGACAGCGGCGCAAAGTTCGTGTTCTGCGACCGGCCGCGCCACGCCGATTGTCCTCCCGGAATCCCGGCGGTGGTGTTCGGTAGCGGCGGCGACGATTGCTTCGAGAATTTCCTCGATCCGGGACCGTTCGAAACGGTCGTGCCGGGGCCAGCCGAGCCGGCGATGTTCCTTTACACCTCGGGATCGACCGGCACGCCGAAAGGCGTCGTGCTCTCGCACCAGAGCCACATCTGGGTGGTGGAGACGCGCCTCGCGCCAGGGCTCGACCGGCACCGCTACCTGATCGCGGCTCCACTCTACCATATGAACGCGCTCGCTTTGGCCAAGCTCGCCTGCGCCGCGCACGCCACCATCGTGCTGCTGCCGCGCTTCGAGGCGCGCGCCTATGTCGACGCGATCTCGCGCTATCGCCCGACGTGGCTAACCGCGGTGCCACCGATGATCGCGATGATGCTGCGCGAGCAGGATGCGCTCGCCAAGGCCGATCTTTCCAGCGTCGAATTCATCCGCATGGGCTCGGCGCCGGTCAGCGCCAGCCTGATGGCGGCGACTCGTGTGGCGTTTCCCGCGGCGGTCGTGACGAATGCGTACGGCACCACCGAGGCCGGCATGATCGTGTTCGGCCCGCATCCGAACGGCTTGCCGCAGCCTGAGGCGTCGGTCGGCGCGAAGCATCCCAAGATTGAACTCCGTCTGGTCGACGGCGGCAATCGCGACGCCGAGCAGGGTGTGCTGGAGATGAAGGCGCCGGCGATCATGAACGGCTATCACAACCGGCCGGATGTCGCGCCGCCGCTCACGCCGGACGGCTTCTACATCACCGGCGACGTGCTTCGCCGCGACAAGGACGGCTTCTACTATTTCATCGGCCGCACCGACGACATGTTCGTCTCCGGCGGCGAAAACATCTATCCGGCCGACGTCGAGCGCATGCTGGAGCGCCACCCGGGCGTCGGGCAGGCGGTGGTGATCCCGGTTGACGACGACATCAAGGGGACCAAGCCGGTGGCGTTCGTCGTTCCCAGGGCCGGACAGCATCCGAGCGAGGACGACATCAAGCAATTCGCGCTCGCCAACGCGCCGGCCTACCAGCACCCGCGTTTTGTCTGGTTTGTCGACGATCTGCCGCTCGCCTCGACCAACAAGATGGACCGCGCCGCGCTGAAAAGGATCGCGCAGGAGCGGGTGGCGGGCGCGGCTACTGCATCTTGAGGTCGATCGCCTTGACGACCGGCGCCCAGCGGTCCTTTTCCTCGGCCATGGTACGGCGCGCCTCGGCCGGGCCGGAATTTGGCACCGACTCGAATCCGGAATCGCTTAACGCCTTCTGGTAGGCAGCATCGGCCAGCGCCTCCCGCGTCGCCTTGGCGATCTGCTCGACGACCGCCTGCGGCGTTCCCTTCGGCGCGAAGATGCCGAGGAAGAGCTGGCCGACCATGTTTGGTACGCCTTCCTCGATCGCGGTCGGGATATTCGGCGCCGCCGAGAGACGCCGCGGCGCGTTGACCGCCAGGATTCGGATCTTTCCGGTTTGATGAAGCTGCAGCAATTGTCCGGTGATGTTCGGCGACATCACGCCGATATGGCCACTGACCAGGTCGGTGATGCCGGGTCCGGCGCCCTTGTAGGGGATGTGCGTCATGTCGTTGACGCCGGTGAGCTGCTTGAACAGCTCGCCGGACAGATGACTCATCGTACCGGTGCCGGCCGAGCCGTAGGACAGCTTACCCGCGTTTGCCTTGGCGTAGGCGAGGAATTCCTTGATGGTCTGCGCCGGCACCGACGGGTGCACGGCGATCGATGTCGCGCTGACACAGAGGATCGTGATCGGCTCGAAGCTCGCCGGATCATACGGCAGCTTCGGATTGGTCATGGCGTTGAGCACCATCGTGCTGGTGCTGCCGAGGAACAGCGTGTGGCCGTCTGGCGCCGAGCGCACCACGTCCATTGCGCCGATCGTGCCGCCGCCGCCGCCCTGGTTCTCGACATAGACCGCGCCGAGCGGCCCTTTCATCTTCTCGCCCCACTGGCGGCCGACCACGTCGTTCACGCCGCCTGCGGAGAATGGCACCACAAGCTTGATCGGACGCTCTGGAAATTTTGCCTGTGCGAACGCAAATGTCGGCAGCACCGACAGCGAGGCAAGACTCGCGAAGGAAAACGCACGCCGGTTGATTGTGACGCCGCTCATGATTTGAAATTCGTCGCTTTGATAACGGGCGCCCAGCGCTTGAGCTCGCTCGCTACCATCTGTTGACCTTCCTCCGGGCCGGAGTTCGCAATCGGCTCGAAGCCCGAGTTGATCAACGCGTTCTGCACCTCTTTTTCGGCGAGCGCCGCCTTGGTGAGCTGCGCCAGCCGGTCGATGACCGGCTTCGGCACGCCGGCCAGCGCGAACAGGCCGTTGAAGTTCGCGGCGATCATGCCGGGCAGGCCGGCCTCGATCGCAGTCGGGATGTCCGGCGCTGCAGCGAGCCGCGTTTCGGCGTTGATCGCCAGGATGCGGACCTTTCCGGTGGTGTGGAACTGCAGCAGCGGCCCGCCGACGTTCGGCGTCATCATCGGAATGTGGCCCGAGGCGAGATCGGCGACGCCGGGCGCCGCGCCCTTGTACGGCACGTGCGTGATGCCAGGCACGCCGATCAGCTGCTTGAACAGCTCGCCCGCCAGATGGGTCAGTGTGCCTGTGCCCGCCGTGCCGTAAGACAGCTTGGTGGGATTGGCCTTGGCGTAGGCAATGAACTCAAGCAGCGTCTTCGCCGGTACCGACTCGTGGACCACGATCGAGGTCGGCGAATTGCACATCAGGTACACCGCCTGGAAATCCTTGACCGGATCGTAGGGCGGCTTCTCCGCGATCGCCGGGATCAGCACCTGCGTGCTGGTGTTGCCGAACAGCAGCGTGTGGCCGTCCGGCGTCGAGCGCACCACTTCGGTGGCGCCGATCACCCCGCCGCCGCCGCCCTTGTTTTCGATCACCACGGTGCCGAGCGGACCTTTCATGCGCTCCGCCCACAGCCGCGCCGCAACGTCGGTGGCGCCGCCCGGCGAAAAAGGCACGATCAGCCGGATCGGCCGATCCGGATAGGCGAAGGCGGGGGTTGGCAGCGCGGCGGCGGCCGAAGCAATTCCAAATTTGATCAATTCGCGGCGATTCATCGTGGATCCTTTGCAGCGGCTGCGGTTCCGGCCATCAATATGCTAACAGAACACCGGTGAGAACTGAGCCTTCCGCATGACCGCTGCCAAGATGCCGCACGAGGCCGACCGCCAGCTTCCGATCGGCGGCGAAATCTTCCTCGATCACGTCGGCCATTTCGTCGCCGACCCGCAGGCGGCGAGCGCCGCGCTGGCGCGCGCCGGTTTTGCGCCGACGCCGATGTCGGTGCAGTCCAACCCCGACGGCACGCCGACCGGCACCGGCAACGTCACCGCGATGTTCACGCGCGGTTACATCGAGGTGCTGTTCAAGACCGCCGACACGCCGCTCGGACGCGAATTCGACGCCGCGCTGGCGGGCCATTCCGGCGTGCATCTTGCTGCGTTCTCGATTGCCGACGCGCCGGCGACCCACCAGCGGATCGCCGATGCCGGCTTTGCGATGCGCCCGCTGGTGCAGTTCCAGCGTCCGGTCGATACGGCGGGCGGGCCGGGCGTTGCTGCCTTCACGGTGGTGCGGTTGGAGCGCGGCGCGATGGCCGAGGGCCGCATCCAGTTGCTCACGCACCGCACCGAGGACACCGTGTGGCAGAAGCGCTGGCTGTCGCATCCCAACGGCGCCCTGGCGCTGATGGATCTGCTTCTGGTGTCGGCCGACGTCGCGGAGGCAACGGCGCGCTTCACGCGTCTAACCGGCCGTCCCGCCCGGCCCATGACGTTCGGCCAATCGATCCAGCTCGATCGCGGCCGCGTCGAGATCGTGACCGAGACCGCATGGATGGCGCTTGTGCCGGAGGTGGCGGCGCCGCGCCTGCCGTTCCTTGCTGCCTATGCGATCCGGGTGGCGTCGCTGCGCGACACCGAAGAGCTGATGGACACCGCGATGCTCAGCCCGCGCCGCACCGGCAAGGCGCTGGTCGTGCCGTTCTCACCGGAACTCGGCGCCGGCGCATGGTTCTTCGCTGAAAACGCCGCAGACCTCCCTTGGCGCGCCTGAGCAGGAACGCTATGGACAGGGCAAGGAGCTTTCATTGACCGACGCCCCGCATCTCACGCTCGTCAAATCCGCGGTGACGTGGCCCGATGAACTGTTCGACGTGCTCAAGCGCGCCGACATCCGCCAGGTCGGCTACGTGCCGGACGCCGGCCATTCGCGCTTGATCGCGCTCTGCAAGGCCGATCCCGACGTCCATGACGTGTCGCTCACCACCGAGGAGGAGGGCATCGCGCTCGCCGCCGGCGCGTGGCTCGGCGGACAGCGCGCTGTGCTGCTGATGCAGTCGAGCGGTGTCGGCAACTGCGTGAACATGCTGTCGCTGGTGCGCGCCTGCCGCTTCCCGATGCTGATGCTGGTGACGATGCGCGGCGAGTGGGAGGAGTTCAATCCGTGGCAGGTGCCGATGGGCGCGATCGTCAAGCCGACGCTCGAACTTTGCGACACTCACGTCACGATGGCGGAATCGCCCGATCAGGTCGTTCCGCTGGCGCAATCGGCCGCGCAGATCGCGTTCGGCGGCGACCGCGCCGCGGCGGTGTTGCTGTCGCAGAAGCTAATCGGCCGCAAGGTGTGGAAATGACCGAGAAGACGCTCGAGCGCCGCGCCGCGATGGCGACGCTACTGGCCGATCGGCCGCAGAACCTGTTCGTCGTGCCCGGCCTCGGCTCCACCACCTGGGACGCGGCGGCGGCAGCCGGCGGCAACGACGACCGCGACTTTTATCTCTGGGGCGCGATGGGCGGCGCGGCGATGATCGGGCTCGGCCTCGCGCTGGCGCAGCCGAAGGCGCGCGTCGCCGTCATCACCGGCGACGGCGAGATGCTGATGGGGCTCGGCAGCCTTGCCACCATCGGCGTCAAGCAGCCGCCCAATCTGTTCCTGATCGTTTTCGACAACGGCCTCTACGGCGAGACCGGCATGCAAGCGAGCCATACCCAGAACGGCGTCGATCTGTGCAACGTGGCGCGCGCCTGCGGCTTCGAGCGCGTGCTCGATGTGTACGACCCAGAGGGCTTAACGGTGCTGGCCGGCATGCTTCGCAAGTCCAATCGCATGCTGTTCGCACGGGTGCGGATTTCGCGGGAGGATGCGCCGCGATTTTTGCCGGAGAAGGACGGAGTGGTGATCAAGGATCGCGTGCGAAAGGCGGTTGCGTTGCTGGGCTAACGATGCTCGTGGCCGTGGTGATGATGCCCATGACCGTGCGTGTGCCCGTGATGATGCAAATGCTTCTCACCGCGCGGCAGGCGCGGGTCCTCGCTGAACACCAGTGACTTGATCGTCACCGGCACCGTCATCGACGGCAGCCGTATCTTGCCGAGGTCGATGTAGTCGAAGTCCCACAGCACCACGCCGTCGATCGCCAGGATTTCGCCCTCGACGCCGAGTTCCTCGCGCAGGATCGCGCCCAGCGTCTGCGCCACATCGCCGTCGAGCATGATGTACAGCGGCTTTTTCGTCGCCACCGCCCGTGGCATGCCGCGCACGATGCCCTGCGCGAAGGCGAAGATGCGCTGGTGCGAGGGCGCGCCACGCCAGCGCAAGGCAAGCGCGATGTCGGCTTCGCCATCGACCAGGTCAAACGCGGTGAGGTGCGCGCGGATAGCGGCCGCGAGCTTGTCGGGATCGATCGTCTCTTCGCAGACATAGGGCGGCTGCAGCACCTGCAGATTGCGCCGCGGCAGCAGCGCGCCCGGATTGGTGATGGTGCTGGTGTTCCCGGAGAGCTGCACGCTGTATTCGGAAGCACCGAGAGCGGTCGCACGGATGCACTCGCCGGCGGGAAGCAGCGGCCACTGCAGCGCGCCGGCGTCGAGCCGTTTGCGCAACGCCTGGCCGAAGCGGCGGCCCATGTCGCCGAAATCGCGATCCTCGCGGCTATAGACGTATTCGGCGACGCCGCCGGACACCATGATGCCGTCGACGCGGCCAAGCTCGGCGATCGGCTCGGTGAGATAGAGCTTGGCAAGCGGCGCGGGCAGGGGCCGCATCTTGATCGCGGCGAGCAGTGCGTCGGCCATGTAGAGCGCGACCTTGTCGAGTGCCGCGGCGTCGGCGCGGTCGCCCTTATCCCAGTTGAACCCGGCTTGCGCGGCGTGGTGCTTCCCGGCCGGATCGAGCCGGGTGATGATGCCGCTCTCATCCACCACCTGCAATCGCCCGCCAATATGGATGGCCGCTGTCGCCACCACGCGGCCCTGCTCCAGCAGCGCCAGCTTGGTGGTGCCGCCGCCGATGTCGATATTGAGGATGCGCTTGCTCTGGTCGGACGAGACGCGCGCTGCGCCGGAGCCATAGGCCGCCAGCATCGCCTCCATGTGATGGCCGGCGGTGGCGCAGACGAACTCGCCGCCTTGCTCCGCCAGCATTCCGGCGATCGCCTGCGCGTTGTCGCGTCGCAGTGCTTCGCCGGTCAGGATCACCACGCCGGTGTCAATGTCGTCCGGCGTGATGCCGGCGCTGCCGTAGGCCTGCTCGATGATGGCGCGCAGCGCGGCGTCGTCGATGCGCTCTTCGCTCTGGTAGGGCGTCAGCGCCACAGGCGAGCGATACAGCGTCTCGCGGTTGACGACGAAATAGCGGCTGGAGAGGTCTTCGCCCATCCGGCGCAGCTCGACCCTGGAGAAAATCACTTGCGTGCCCGCCGAGCCGATGTCGATGCCGACACTCGTCAGTGAGACGTGGTCCTGCAGCCAGAGCGGATTGTCTTCGAGGGGCCCATCGTCGAAGTCGTCATGATCGTGATCAGCATCGCCGTCATGAATATGGGCAAGGTCGGCGCCAAGCTTGTGATCCGCCAGCGAGTGGGAATCTTTTGGGTCTTTGGTGTCGGCCATGCGCCGAATGAATATAGCAAAACGGGCCCCCGAAGGAGCCCGTTCGCAACTCAGCGCAGAAACAGCATTACCACTTCTGGCTGCCGTACCAGTCGTCGATGTCCTTGCGGACCTGATCCCGCGCAATGCCGTAGCGCTCCTGGATCTTGCCCTCGAGCTGGTCGCGCTTGCCGGCGACCGTGTCGAGATCGTCGTCCGTGAGTTGGCCCCACTTTTCCTTGACCTTGCCCTTGACCTGCTTCCAATTGCCTTCAACGCGGTTCCAGTCCATGCGGAATCTCCCTTGGTTTGGATGGGTACCTGTCAACGTTTCTTATTGCGGAAGGTTCCTGAATCCGCGGAACGGCAATGCTTGGCGGCGCGTTGCGTTGTATGGAACCCAAAAGCCGAAAGCCTGCCAAAGATGCCGTCATCGAAGACAGCGCAACAACGCCGGCCCCTCGTGCGCCGGTCGACCGCCGCGGGGCCACGCGCTCGAATGAAGAAGCCGCGCTCGAAACTTATGAGCAGCCGCCACGCCGCGGCAGCGGCGACGACGCCCGCAGCGAATTGTCGCGGCAGCCCGACAGCATGGAGCAGCCTGCACGCGGCGAGCGGACCGCGCGGGACGAGCCTTGAAATATTGAGCCCGGCGGCCCTCGCTCCGAGTAATTGTGTCATTTGACACAACTAAGGGTCGGTTTCGGCCCGTAGCCTTCCCCGACGTCAGCCGCTACCGATTCCCGCTGCCCCAGCCATGCTTTCGGGACGACCCCGCGTTTTCAGCCTACGTTCATCATCGTGAATGCAATAGACAGCCGCTTGTCCGGTGCCGCCGGATCGGCAAGATTGCCATGCGCCCAATCGAGCGCCCCCACAGAAGAGCGACCTATAATGAGCGGGCCTACCCCGGACGTAGCATCATCCCGGCGCGTTCTCGTCGTCGAGGACGAGATGCTGATCGGCATGCTGCTGGAAGACATGCTGACCGACATGGGCCACACGGTGGTGGCGATCGTGCCGCGCGTCAACGAGGCGCTCGCCGCCGCGCAGCGCGAAGAGTTCGACCTCGCTATCCTCGATGTGCATCTCAACGGCCAGGCGGTCTTTCCGGTCGCCGACGCGCTGATCGAGCGCGGCATCCCGTTCGTGTTCGCGACCGGCTACGGCGAGCGCGGCTTGCCCGAGCAGTATCGCAAACGGCCGATCCTGCAGAAGCCGTTCGCCAAGGACGACCTGGAAAAGATCCTCGCGGCTTTGAAGATCTAGCGGGTCAACTCCGGCTCGCGCCACCGCCGTGCCGATGCTAGCCTCACGCCCCTGAAACAACGGGGTGGAGAGAAACATATGGCCCGCATCAAGCTGATCGATCGCGCCGACATGAACGCCGAGCAGGGTCGCGTCTACGACGCCGCCAAGGCCGCCAACGGCCCGGTGGGCGGGCCGTACTACGCCTACATCCGGCTGCCGAAGTTGTTCGAGGCGTCGCAGAATCTCCGCGGCACCCTGGCGGCAGGGCCGCTGTCTCGCCGCGAGCAGCAGATGATCCACCTTGCGGTGGCGCGCCACTGGGGCGCCAAGTATCCGTGGTTCGCGCAGGTGCGCGCTTCGCTCGGCGTCGGTATCGATCAGGCGGCGATCGACGCGATCAATGCACGCAAAGAGCCAAACATCGCGGACGCGCGCGAGCGCGCCTGTTTTACGCTGGCGCGCGAGCTGCTCGCCAACAAGGGCCTCGACGACGCCAGCTACGCCGCGGCGGAAAAGGCGCTGGGCGAGGAGCACCTGGTGGCCGCCATCGCAACGGTCGGCAATTTCTCGATGACATGCATGACGGCCAAGACGTTCGGCATCGATCCGCCGGCGGAGAATCCGATGCCGCTTTCTCCCTAGCCGTTAACCACCGTGCCGCCATTCGGGTGTAGCACCTGCCCGGTCATGTAGGACGCATCGTCGCTCGCCAGGAATACGTAGCAGGGCGCCACCTCGTTCGGCTGGCCCGCGCGCTCCATTGGCGCGCTGGAGCCGTGCTTCGCCACTTTCTTTTGCTTGAACGATGCAGGAACGAGCGGCGTCCAGATTGGTCCCGGCGCCACCGCGTTGACGCGAATGCCCTTCTTGCCTTCTTGACCAGCGATTCCGACAGCGAACGGGTGAGGTTACGATTGCGCCCTTGGTCGCCGAATAATCCAGCAGCGTCTTGTGGCCCGATAGGCGGTGATCGAGGCGGTGTTGATGATCGAGGCACCCTTTTTCATGTGCTTGAGCGCGTGCTTGGCCATGAAAAAGAAGCTGAAGATGTTGGTGCGGAATGTTTTGGTGAGCTGCTTTTCGGTGAGCTCGGTGAGGCTCTCTACCTCGTGCTGCTCGGCCGCGTTGTTCACCAGAACGTCGAGCCGCCCGAACTCTTTCACTGTCTGCCCGACGCAGCGCTTGCAGAACGCCTCGTCACCCACATCGCCCGCGATCTTGATGGCGTCGCGGCCTTCGTTTTCGATCAGCTCGATCGTCTCGTCGGCGTCCTTGTGCTCTCAAGGTAGACGATCGCAATGTCCGCGCCCTCGCGCGCCATGGCGATCGCGGTGGCGCGGCCGATACCGCTGTCGCCTCCAGTGATCAGTGCGACCTTTCCCTCAAGCCGTCCCGCGCCCTGCGATTTCGGGAGGTACTCCGGCAACGG
>Ga0190271_10002800_pt1 | contig 10752 bp, 8 predicted proteins | sample Popmic356T_FD_133747 | JGI IMG/M metagenome (GOLD analysis project Ga0190271, IMG submission 133747) | Populus adjacent soil microbial communities from riparian zone of Weber River, Utah, USA - 356 T | ecosystem: Environmental > Terrestrial > Soil > Riparian zone | place: USA: Utah | collected...
CGCGTCGTCGTCTCCGCCTGCGCCTTGATCTCGGTGAAGTGTTCGGCGACCCATTCGCCGAACTTCCGGCCGCCCAGCGCGTCCTCGAGGATGAACACCGGGGCCCGCTGCATGTGCTCGTCGACCACCGCGGTCTTGACGCCGCCACACTCGTTGAGCAGCCTCATCCCGCGGTTGTAGCTCGCCACCAGGGTTCCCTCAGTGGTCGCCAGCGGGACGTAGAACTCGCCTTGGGCGTGCTCTCCGTTGACGAGCAACGGCCCGGCGATCCCGATCGGTACCTGGGCCACGCCGGCGAAGTTCTCGATGTTCCCGGGCAGCACGGACGGATCGATCGAGAAGCTCCCGACATGCTGCAAGTCGACGCCCGTCTGGTCGCGCACGAACTCTCGGCGCATGCGCGCCGCTTCCGGCGAGTAGTCGTTCTCCCGGTCACGCGGCACGGGAGTCCTGGCACGGTTGATCATCTCGGACACGTTCTCCTCCGATCTGTCGCCCGGCTGCGGGCGGATGCCCGCGCCCCCAAGCCTGGTCGCTCGTACTCTTCCACGATCCGATCGTTGACACGATCGGATCGAGCTTGCACTGTGGCCCGATGAGCGAGCCCGCCCTGCAGATCCGACTGTTGCAGGTCGGCGACCGGAGTGCCGTCCAGGCGTTCCGTCACCGCATCCCGAGCGGTGAGCTCGCCTTCCTGGACCGCTTCCTCCTGTCGGACGTCGCCGTCGCTGGGTGGACCCAGCGATCACCGGCTCGTCGGTTCGGGGCGTTCGACGGCGAGCAGATGGTGGCGGTGATGAGCGTGACGCCCGGCGCTGGGTGGATGAGCCGTGTCGGCGAGTTGCGTGTGCTCATTGCACCCGAGGCGCGCGGCAAGGGACTGCTCAGCAACCTCGTCCAACGTGGGGTCGTCGAAGCGGACGACATGGCGCTCGCCAAGCTGACGATCGAGGTGTCCGCTGAGCTGCGGCCCGTCGCCGACATGTTCGTCGAGCGGTTCGGCTTCGTGCAGGAGGGCCTGCTGCGCGATCACGTCGACGACGCCGCCGGCAACCGCCACGATCTGCTGATCCTCAGCCGGTTCCTCCCGGCGAGTTGATCGAACCCGCCGGACCGCTCGTCAGACGCCGAGCCGGTTCGGGTGGAGCCGCAGGTCGGCGTCGCGCAGCCGCGCGCCGAGCCCCTCGAGCAGCCGGCGCGTCACGCTCGGCACCTGGTCGATCAGCTCGAGGAACTCTCGCCGCGACAGCACGAGCAACTCCATGTCGCTGCCGGCGGTGACCGTGGCGATCCGCGGGCCACCGTCGAGCAGTGCCATCTCGCCGAAGAAACCACCGGGCTCGATCGTGGCGACGTGCTGGCCGCCGATGGTGACGGCGGCCTGTCCATCGATGACGATGTAGCACTCGTTGCCCGTCTCGTTCTCGCTACAGAGCACCTGGCCGGCGTTCACTGATGCACCCGTCGTGATCTTGGCGAGCTCGCGCAGCTCCTTCTGGGTGCACGCACTGAACAACGGAACCTGGGCCAGACGGTCGATCTTCTGGTCCTGTCTCTTCAGCATCGAGTCTCCTGTCAGCTGCTGCGGAACGAGGTGATGAGGTCGCCGATGTCGGTGAAGAAGCCCGTCGCTGCGTCGTACTGCACGATCTGGATGTCCTCCGCGTAGAAGGCATCCTCCTCACCGGCCATCTTGTAGTCGACGCCCTCGCGGGTGAGCAACGGGTGATAGTCGAAGTTGCGGCTGGCGTTGATGATCGATGCCTGGGTCAGGCCGTCGGGCGACTCGGCGGCTTGACGCAAGATCTCGACGGTCACCTCGCCGATGTTCCAGCCGGCGGTTGCCGTGGAGAGGATGTCGGCGTTGCCCCGGTTCGTCATGTAGTCGATGTACGCCTGGACGTCCGGGTCGGCCGCCGCAACCTCCGGATTGGTGACGTCCTGCAACCCGGCGGACGCCGACGTGATCAAGCCGTTGGCTGCCTCGCCAGCCACGGCCAGGATCAGAGGGCTGGCGCACGTGTTCGTGATGTACACCTGCGGATCCCACCCGGACTGGACCGCCTTGGCGTTGGCCAGTTCGGACATGAACGTCGGGCACTGGGCGCCGAGTGGGACCGCCATGATGACGTCCGGCTGGTTGCCGGCGATGCTGTTGAGCTGAGCCGAAGGAGGAGCGCTGTCGGCAGCCTCGATGGTCTGCGCGTCGACGATCTCGATGCCGGCTTCCTCGGCCGCCGCCTCGAACGCCGTGCGGTACACCTCGCCGAACTCGTTGGCCACCGTGAACAACGCGGCGGTCGCGCCGTCGGGGAACTGCTCGGCGATGTGCTGGGCGTACGCCTCCGCCTCGATGTTGTAGGGGATCAGCCCGCCCGTGGTCCACGGATAGTCGGCGACCTCGCCCCACGCCGGCGAGCCCGTGAGAGCGAGAATCTGCGGGACGCACTCCTCGTTGAGGACGGCGCGCACGGCGTCGTTGTTCGGCGTGCCGATGATGCCGCTGAACAGGTTCACCCCCGAGTCGAGCAGGCCGTTGACGACGTTCGGTGTCTGGGCGGCGTCGTACTGGTCGTCGCCGATGTTCAGCGAGACCTCATGCTCCGGCAGGAGGCCCTGCTCGTTGGCGTACTCGATGTAGGCCCGGAACCCTTCGGCGACCGGTCCGAACGCCGTTGCGGCGACGCCGCCCGAGAGCGGCATCGACGAGCCGATGCTGACGGTCCCTTCGATCGGCGAGTTGGCGAGGTCCGGATCGATGCAGTCGTCCGTCGACACCGTCCACTCGGCCCCTCCGCCGCCACCGCCCTCGGTGGTCTCCCCGCCCTCCGTGTCGGCGGTCGTCGTCTCGACGGCGGTGTCCTCCGACGCCTCGGTCGTTTCCGTTTCAGCCGTCGTCGTGGGGGCAGCGCCGGCGTCAGCAGACGTGGTCGCGGTCCCACCGTCAGTGGTGTCGACCTCTTCACCCTCCTCGGGGCCGCGACTGCAGGCGGCCAGGAGCAGCGAGGTGGCGGCCAGCGCCGCTAGGAGGCGTGACTGTCGTGGGGTCATGGACTTCCCCTTCGGTGTCGATGGTGGGCGGCTAGAGATACATCAAATTGGCGATCCCGCGACCGCGGGCTCCTCGAGCGCGGAGACAGGCAGCGGCGCCGTCCCCGCCGGGCGCGGGATGATGACGATGAACTTGGCGGCGATCCGCTTGAGCAGTCCGACGATGCCGAACGGGGCGACGAAGACGATGATCAACAGCACGATGGCGAGGACCAGCGTGGCCGGCGAGCCGGTCATCCATCCGAACAGCCAGCCGATGACGCCTTCGCCCGACTCGCCGGCCTGGCGGGTCCGGGTGTCGAGGATCACGTAGGCGAACGCACCGACAATGGGGCCCCACAGGGTGGCTGCGCCGCCGAGCACCATGATGAGCAGGAACGTGATGCTGCCGAGCAGCGTGAAGAAGCGCAGATTCGGCTCGGCGAGCGTGCTCTGGATGGCGTACAGACATCCGCCGACGGCGCACATCGCGGCAGACGTGCCGAACACGAGTGCCTTCGTCTTCGCCCGGCTGATGCCCATCACGGCAGCGGCGGTCTCGTTGTCTCGGATGGCGATCAGCGACCGGCCGACGCGGCTCTTGACGATGCCTCGGCAGACGAGATAGCAGACCGCCAGGATGAGGATCCCGACCCAGTAGAGGAAGATGGCACGACCTTCGCGACCGCGCAGCTCGGGGAGCGAGATGCTCTCGTTGATGAACTGCCAGCGTGCGAAGTGGTCATTGTACCAGGTCGGCGTTTGTTCATAACCGATCCCGCTGATGCCCTGCGCGCCGTTCGTCAGCCAGGCGAGCTTTCCCCATCGCACGAGCGTCGGGAACAACACGGCGAGCGCAAGCGTGACGAGGGCGAGGTAGACGCCCTTCAGCCGCAGCGCGGGCAGTGACACGATGCAGCCAACGACGAACGCCAGAGCGGCAGCGACGTAGATCGTCCACCCCTGGGTCCAGCCGTACTCGCTCACGAGGATGGCGGTCGTGTAGCCGCCGATGCCGAAGAACGCCGAGTGGCCGATCGAGATCACTCCGCTGTAGCCGAGCAGCAGGTTGAGCGACATCGCGGCGATCGCCAGTTGGGTGGCCGTCGCTATGTCGCCGATCGTGCTGGTGTTGGTCTTCGTCGGGATGTAGACGAGGGCAGCGACGACGGCAGCGACCCAGATGATCCGGATCACCCAGTGACCGGGAGAGCCCTCGTTGAGCTTGAGCACGTCAGACCCTCTCCACCTTGGCGGTGCCGAACAGCCCGGACGGCTTCACCAGCAGCACGACAAAGATCACGAGCAGCGCGACGCCCAATTTCATCTCCTGGCCCACCCAGTCCTTGGAGAACTCAGCGGCGAGGTTCTCGATGATCCCGATGAGCAGCCCACCGATCACCGCCCCGCCCGGGCTGTCGAGCCCGCCGAGCGTGGCCGCCGCCGATCCATAGACGAAGATGGTCACCATGATGATCGGGGTCACCTGACCCTGGTTGCCAGCAACGAGGATGGCGGCAATGGCGCCGATGGCGCCAGCGATCGCCCAGGACCCGATCAGCACACGGCTCGTCGGCACACCCACGAGGCGCGCCGACTCGGCGTTGCTGGCGACGCCCCGCATCGCCAGCCCGAAGCGCGTGCGCTGGAACAAGAAGAAGAGCAACCCGGTGATGACGAGGGTGACGACGAGGGCGCCGATGTCGCGATCACGCCAGACGCCGCCCCCGATGCGCCAGAAGTCCTCCGGGTCGTTGGGGAACAGGTTGCCGATCTCCTCGGCCGGCGGTGCACCCCAGATGCCCGTCGTCAGCGCATTGATGCCGAGGAACAGCGCGATCAGCGCGACGAACACGGCGAGGGGTGACTTCTTCTCGAGTGGGCGCACGATGGCGACCTCCGTGGCGCCGCCGAGGAGCGCACCAAAGGCCATTCCGAGCAACGCGGCGATGACCAACGGCACTCCGGCGTCGTAGAACGCCCACGCGATGAAGGCCGACAGCGTGCCCATCTCGCCCGCGGCGAAGTTGAGGTGTCCGGACGCTCGGAACACGACAACGAGGCTGAGCGCGACGAGCGCGTAGATCGCGCCGGACGACAGGCCCAGGAACACGGCGTCGAGGAAGCGATCCATCGTCAGTACCCCAGGTACGCCTTGCGGATGCTGTCGTCGGCGGCGATGGTCTCGGCGTCTCCGGACGCGACGATGTGCCCCGTCTCCAGGAGGTAGACGCGATCGGCGATGTGCATCGCCAGGTTGGCGTTCTGCTCCACGAGCAGCACGGCGATGCCCTGGTCACGACTCAGCTCGCCGATGATCGCGAAGAGCTCCTTCGTGATGCGTGGCGCAAGGCCCTGGCTGGGCTCATCGCACAACAGCAGCCGCGGCCGGCTCATCAGTGCCCTGGCGATGGCCAGCATCTGCTGCTCGCCGCCCGACAAGCTGCCGGCCTTTTGCGTCTTGCGCTCGGCCAGCCGAGGGAACGTGTCGAACCAGCGCTTGATGTCGTCGTCGATCCCACCTCCCCGCTGCGTGTACGCACCGATGCGCAGGTTGTCCTCGACATTGAGCTCGGGGAACGTCCCGCGGCCCTGCGGCACTTGGGCGATGCCGGCCCGCACGATGGCGTCGGGCGAGGCCTTGAGGATCGACCTGCCGGCCATGTCGATCTCGCCCTCGCGGGGGATCGTGCCGGAGATCGCCCGCATCGTCGTCGTCTTGCCCGCGCCATTGGCGCCGAGCACGACGACGACCTCGCCCTCACCGACCGACAGGCTGACGTTGTGCAGCACCACGACCGGGCCGTAGCCGGCGCGCAGGTTGGCGACGTGCAAGAGCGTCGCCGCGGCCGCCGGCTCGGCGGCGACCGCCTGCGGGCCCAGCTCGCTCACATAGGCGTCGTCGTCGACGGTCGTCATTCGGCCGCTCCCAGATAGGCCTCGACCACCTGCGGGTCGCGTTGCACCTCGGCCGGGAGACCTTCGGCGATCTTGCGGCCGAAGTCCATCGCCACGACCTTGTCGGACACCCGCATCACCATCGACATGTGGTGTTCGACGAGGAGGACCGTCAGCGCGAAGTCCTCGCGGATCTTGAGGATGGTGTCGCCGAGCTCGTCGACCTCGCCGTGCGCGAGACCGGCCGCCGGCTCGTCCATCAGCAGGAAGCGCGGCTGCGCGGCCAGGGCTCGGGCGATCTCGAGGCGCTTCAACGTGCCGAAGGGCAGGCCCGCGGCCGGTCGGAACATCAGGGGACCGAGATCGAGACGGGTAAGCAGATCGCCGGCGAAGTCCCGCATCTTGCGGTTCTCCTTGTTCACACCGATCCGGATGACCGATTGGGCGAATCCGACGTGCCCCTGACTGTGGGCGCCGACCATCACGTTGTCCAGCAACGTCATCGTCGGGAACAGGGCCAGGTTCTGGAACGAGCGGGCAATGCCCTTGCCGGCGATGGCGTGCGCCGGAAGGGCGAGGAGGTCCTCACCGCCGAACGTCACCCGACCGGCCGACGGCTGATAGATGCGGCTGACGACGTTGAACATCGTCGTCTTGCCGGCGCCATTCGGACCGATCAGACCGCAGATCTGGCCGTCGTCGATGGTGAAGGACAGGCCATCGAGAGCGACGATGCCACCGAAGCGCAACGTGATGTCCTGCACCTCCAGCAAGGCCACGTCTCGTCCTCCCCTCTGGCCCAACGGTCACGCCCGAGCGCGGCTCGTGGGCAGGATCTTAGGCAGACGGATCCACCCAACCCGGACCATCGCCCCGGCGGACCCGGTGACGGCTGCGCCGCCAGTCGTTGATGCGCCTACAGCGTGAGACCGATGTCGGCGGCGATGTCGCGGGCCTCGGCGGCCTGCCGTGCTGCCTCGCCGGCATCACCCGGTCCGCCCCGGGCACGGAGCGCGGCCGCCAGATCGCGCCGCGCACGTGCCTCGAAGGGACGGGTGCCCTGGGCGAAGCTCTCGTCGATGGCTTGGCGCAGGAACCGCACCGCGGCATCGTGCTCGCCGGCGGTCAGCGCAGACAGTCCCAGATAGCCGCTGACCGGACCGACGGCGAAGCCGGCAAGCCCGGCGACGGCGACCCGCCCCAGGTAGGGCGCCAGCGCCTCCATCAAAGCACGCGCTCGCGGAGCGTCGTCGAGGGCGTAGGCCACTTCGACGAGTGCGGCGACCGCCGGCAGGAACATCTGGTTGTGACCGATCCGCACTCCGTCCGCGTCGACGAACTCGGCGAGCAGTTCCTCCGCATCGGAACGCCGATCAGGCAGTTCGACGAGGATGCGCAATCGCGAGATCTGCCAGGTGCGCAGCGGCATGATCGCCACGAGCCGCTCGATGTCGGGCAGCAGGTCGGTCAACCGCCCGCGGTCGAGCGCGATGCGGTAGGCGAAGCCGGCGTAGGCGACCTCGGCGTTCTCGCCGTGGGACCGCAGCCCGGCCACCCGAGCCTCGTCGGCGAGTTTCTGGGCGTCGTCGTAACGGCCGACCGAGACGAGGCGAGACACCTCGAGGAACATCCCGTACACCTCGAAGAGCGCGAGGTGCGCGTCTTCGGCCTGCTGGCGGAAGTCCTGCAGGATCGCCAAGTGCTCCTCGATGCGCCCTAGCTCGAGCAGATCGACGAGAGCGAAGAGCTTGGCGGTCAGCTGGAGCTGCACGTTGCTCGTCCGGTCGGCTTCTCGCACGGCGGACATGGCGACGTCGGCACGTTCCTCGAGGCGGTCGAGTTGCCACAGGGCGAGACGCTGGGCGAGGTGCGCCGAGGCGAGGAGCTCGGGGCTGCCGTCGGCGGTGGCGATGGCGAGCGCCTCCGTCGCCAGTTCTTGCCGTCGCGCCGCGTCGCGGCTGGCTACGAGCACCGACGACAGCATGCTGCGCATGCGCACCTGGTAGCGACGATCGCTCTCCGGCAGTGTGGCGATCGCCAGCTCCATCAGCTCGACGAGCTCGGGATCGGCCGGACGCCCGATGTCGAAGCCGACGCCCGACAGCGACATCACCCAGGTCTCGGCAGCGCCGGCGACGAGCGAGGCGTCCTCGCCAATCCGCGCCAGTGCGGCCGCCTCCTTCGCCGCCGCCATGGCGGAGGCGCCGTCTCCGATCGCCCGGGCGACCTCCGACTCGAGCAGCTTGACGGCGACCTGGTCGCCGATCTCGGTCTCCGCCACCACCAGCTCGCCCGCCCTGCGGACCCACATCGCGGCATCCTCGTAGGCGGCGATCGACAGCGAGTGTTGCCCGGCGGCCAACCCGGCGGCGATCCGCCGGTGCCGGTCGATCAGGCCTCCCGCTGCCATCAGGTGGTGGGCGTGGCGGGCCGGTGACGAGTTGGGCTCGCTGTCCTGCTCCAGCGCCTCGCCTAGCCGGCGATGAAGGTCGAGTCGCCGTGTCCGCCCGAGCCGCTCGTCGATCACCTGACCGATCAACGCGTGCGGCATCGCCAGGCGCCCCGCGCCGTCCTCCACCAGCAGACCCGCCGAGACCGCGTGGTCGGTCGCGTCGAGCAGGCGATCCCCATCGAGCCCACTGGCGGCGACGAGCACCGGCAGCGTGGCTGCCTGCCCGGCGACGGCGGTCAGGTTCAGGACCTGCATCACGACTGGATCGAGCCGATCGAGGCGGACACCGAGCATGTCGCGAACCGAGTCGGGAAGATCCGCGCCCGGCTCGCCGTCGGCATTGCGGATCAGCTCGGTCAGGAAGAACGCGTTGCCGCCGGTGGCGGCGCGCAGCTCGGCAGCGCCGATCGCTTCATGACCGTGCAGCTCGAGCAACGTACCGACCTCGCCCGTGCCGAGCGCGTCGACCGAGATGCGTGTCAGCAGGCCGTCACGGCCGAGCGTGGCGGCGACCCGGTCCAGCTCGGGCGCCGGATCGTCGGCAGGTGAGCGCACCGTCATCACCACCATGGTGCGCGACGTCAGCTCGTGGCGGATGACGTGTTCGATCATCTTGAGGGACGGCGCGTCGGCCCATTGCACGTCGTCGAGCACGATGAGGAGGGGATGCTCCCGCGATTCGCCGTGGAGCAGTTCCGCCACCGTCTCGAACAGGAGGTACCGCTCGACGCTCGGGTCGGGCCGTTCGGGCCGCACGCCCGGAACCAGATGGTCCAGCTCCGGCAGCAGCAGCACGAGGATCCCGCGGTCCTGCGCGATGCGGGCGGCCGCCTCGGACGACACCGTGCGCAGCGCGGTCCGCAACGCCTCGACCATCGGCTCGAACGGCACGACGGCGTCCTGGGTCGCCCGCCCCCAGAGGACGATGCCGCCCATGGAATGAACGTCGGAGGCGAAGCGTGCCGCCAGCCGGGACTTGCCGGCGCCGGCTTCGCCGGTGAGCAAGGCGAGATGCCGGTCGCCGCCCACGGCCTCCGACCAGAGGCGGTGCAGCGTGCCGAGATGCGCCTGGCGCCCCACGAACGCCGTCTTCGCGGCACGCACGACCGGGCCCGGCAGCGGCACGGGTGATGCCGGCGGGGCCGAGGCAGCGAGCGGCTCGGGCTCGGCCGCTGCTTGCGCCGCTGCCGACGACGTCGGGAAGGGCGGGGCTGTCGGCCCTCGCTGCTTCAGGTTCGGGTCGTGGGTGAGGATCGCCGTCTGCAGCTCCACCAGGGCCGGTGACGGATCGAGGCCGAGCTCCTCGGCCAGCACCGAGCGCGTTCGGGAGAACACGCGCAGCGCGTCGGCTTGGCGGTCGCATCGGTAGAGGGCGATCATCAGCCGCCTGGCGAAGCCTTCCCGCAGCGGGTGCTCCTCGGTCGTCCGCTCGAGCTCGACGACGGCTTCGGCGTGGCGGCCGAGCGTGAGGAGGGCGTCGTAGCGGGCCTCCAGCGCCGACATCCGCAGCTCCTCCCACCGCACCGCGGCGGAGCGGGCCCATTCTTCGTCGACGAGATCGGCCATGACCGGCCCCCGCCACTCGGCCAGCGCGGCGTCGAGGAGACGCAGGCCCTCCTCACCGGGTCCGAGGCGGCGACCTTCGGCGACCCGATCTTCGAACCGCGTGACGTCGAGCGCCTCACGATCGACGGCGAGCAGGTAGCCAGGTCCTTCCCGCCGGAGGGTGTTGGCGTCGCCGAGCGCTCGACGCAGCAGGGAGACGTAGCTCTGCAGCGTGTTGACGGCAGTCGTCGGCGGTCCGCCGGGCCACACATCATCGACCAAGCGGTCGACGGTCACGACGTGGCCGGCGACCAGGGCCAGGCGCGCCAGTACAGCCCGCTGGCGAGGACCGCCGAGGGAAACCGGCTCGCCGTCGAGCTCGGCGGTGATCGGCCCGAGCAGGCGGATGTCGAGCGCACGCGCGTGACCCGAGTGTCCGACCTCCCGCCTCATTGGCAGTTGATGTTACGGGTCAGGGACGCTCGTACCCACGCTCGTGACCGGTGGCCCTTCCCGCTCGGATCGGCGATGACGGAGCGCCCGGGGCAGCAGGTAGATGACGTCGTAGCTGGCGCCGAGTAGGTCCCCTGATGCGGCGACCTCGAACGTGACGCGATCGGCGACGCCAGCGCGTGCCGCCGCATGGCGGGCGCTGGCGACGGCCTGTGGATCACTGTCGAACCCGGCGAGCACCGCCGCCGGCGACGCACGCGCCATGGCGATCACGAAACCGCCCGTTCCGCACCCGATCACGCCGATCCGCGGCGGCTTCACCGGCCAGCCGATCGCGAGGACGCTGCGCTAGCCCGGCTTGCGGGCCACGTACA
>Ga0190271_10002801_pt1 | contig 10751 bp, 7 predicted proteins | sample Popmic356T_FD_133747 | JGI IMG/M metagenome (GOLD analysis project Ga0190271, IMG submission 133747) | Populus adjacent soil microbial communities from riparian zone of Weber River, Utah, USA - 356 T | ecosystem: Environmental > Terrestrial > Soil > Riparian zone | place: USA: Utah | collected...
ATCGCGAGCTTCCAGGTCGGCGGCGGCATCCTGCTGCTGATCAGTTCGATCTCGATGCTCAATGCGCAGCCGGCCGAGTCCAAGCCGACCGACGTGACCGAGGGCAACGAGAAGATCGACGCCGGCGCCAGCATCGCGGTCGTGCCGCTGACGATCCCGCTGCTCACCGGCCCGGCCACGATCTCGACGATGGTGATCTACGCCGAGAAGACCCGCCACTGGTGGGAGCAGGCGGCGCTGGTCGGTTACGGCGTCGTGATCGCGCTCGTCACCTTCGCCGTCTTCTCGGCCTCGGGCAAGATCGCCAAGGTGCTGGGCAGCACCGGCATCAACGTCATGACCCGCCTGATGGGGCTGATCCTGGCCGCGATGGCGGTGGAGCTGCTCGCCGACGGCATGGTCAAGCTCTTCCCGGTGCTGGCGACGCCGCTCGTGCGTTGAGGGGGCACCCGATGGACGACGCCACGCCGACCTGGGATCACATCGTCGTCGGCGCCGGCACCGCAGGCTGCCTGCTCGCGAACCGCCTGAGCGCCGACCCGGCGCGGCGGGTGCTGCTGATCGAGGCCGGCGGGCGCGACAATTACCACTGGATCCACATACCGGTCGGCTATCTGTATTGCATCGGCAACCCGCGCACCGACTGGCTCTATTTCACCGAGCCCGACCCGGGGCTGAACGGGCGCAGGCTGCGATACCCGCGCGGCAAGGTGCTGGGCGGCTGCTCGAGCATCAACGGCATGATCTACATGCGCGGCCAATCGCGCGACTACGACCAGTGGGCCGCCCTCACCGGCGACGACAGCTGGCGCTGGGAAAGTTGCCTGCCTTTCTTCACACAGCACGAAGACCACTGGCGCGGCGAGAGCGGGGCCCACGGCGCCGGCCACGAGTGGCGGGTAGAGAAGCAGCGCCTGCGCTGGGACGTGCTCGACGCGTTCGCGCAGGCGGCGCAGCAGGCCGGCATCCCGGCGACCGACGACTTCAACACCGGCAACAACGAAGGTGTGGGCTATTTCGAGGTTAACCAGAAACGCGGCGTGCGCTGGAACGCGAGCAAGGCCTTCCTGCGCCCGGTGCAGACGCGCACCAACCTGCAAGTGCTGACGGGCGCGCAAGTACGGCGCCTGACACTGCAGCGGGGTGCCGGCGGCGAGCTGCGCTGCACCGGTGCCGAGCTGCTGGGCGGCGCGGGCGTGCCCGCGTCGGTGCGCGCCCACCGCGGCGTCGTGCTCGCCGCAGGGGCCATCGGCACGCCGCAGATCCTGCAGCTGTCGGGCGTGGGCGCGCCGGCTCTGCTGCACGAACAGGGCATCGCCCCCCAGCACGAGCTGCCCGGCGTGGGCGACAACCTGCAGGACCATCTTCAGATCCGGGCCGTGTTTGGCGTCGAGGGCGTCAGGACGCTCAACACCCAGGCGAACTCCCTGTTCGGCAAGGCGCTGATCGGCCTCGAGTACCTGCTGCGCCGGTCGGGGCCGATGAGCATGGCGCCGTCGCAGCTGGGTGCGTTCACGCGCTCTTCGGCGCAGCACACCTGGCCCAACGTCGAGTACCACGTGCAGCCGCTGAGCCTGCCGGCCTTCGGCGAGCCGCTCGACCGCTTCAACGCCTTCACCGCGAGCGTGTGCAACCTGAACCCGACTTCGCGCGGGCATGTGCGCATCGCGAGCAGCGACTCCGCTGTCGCACCGCGCATCCAGGCCAACTACCTGAGCACGCCCGAAGACCGGCAAGTGGCCGCCGACTCGCTGCGCCTGACACGCCGCATCGCGGCCCAGCCAGCGCTCGCCAGGTACCGGCCGCAGGAGATCAAGCCGGGCGCGCGGTACGACAGCGACGAAGACCTGGCGCGCCTCGCGGGCGACATCGGCACCACGATCTTCCACCCCGTCGGCACGTGCCGGATGGGCCGCGTCGAAGACCCGCTGGCGGTGGTCGACCCGCGCCTGGCGGTGCGCGGCATCCGCGGCCTGCACATCGCCGACGCGAGCGTGATGCCGCGCATCACCAGCGGCAACACGAACGCGCCGACGCTGATGATCGCCGAGCGCGCCGCGGCAATCATCCTTGCCGACGGCTGATCAGTTCAGCAGCGCCTTGCGCGCCCGGTGCAGGCGAACGAAGAGGTTGTCCTCGCTGATCGCCAACGTTTCGCACACTTCGGCCGTCGGCCGGTCTTCGATCAGGCGCAGGCGCACCGCGTCGCGAAGCCCGTCGGGCAGCCTGTCGATGCGGTCGAGGGCCTGGCGCAGCCGCTGGCGCTGTTCGGCACGTTCCTCGGGTCCGGCGTGCGGGCAGGCCTGCACGTGCGCGGTGCTCTCGTCGTCACCGATGTCGTCGCCGAGCGTGTCCACCATCGGGCGCCGGCGCACGATGTCGACGATCTTGTTCTTCAGCACCGCCGTCAGCCACGAGCGAAGCGCGGCGCGGCCGCCGAAGGTGGCGCGGCCCGAGATCACGGCCTCGAAGACGTCGTGCACCGCGTCTTCGGCCAGCACCGGGTCGGACAGCCGGGCTTTGGCAAATCGAACCAGGTAGCTGCGGTGCGCGGCCAGGTCTTGCGCCGCGACCGGGAACAGCGCGGCGGGAAAGGCATGGGCGGTCGGGGTGGCGAGGCAGGCTTGCATGACGGGTCGCTCCAGGGTGTCGGGGGGCCGGCGGGCGGCATGGGGTGACTGTGGGCACCGCGGCTCTCGCCTTGCTCGCGTTTCCTCACAGCCAGATCACAAGCAGCACACATCGAGCGCCCGCCTGGGTGTAAGGCGGCGATCGACGGGGGCGACAATCCCGCCATGGCGCACACGATCCTGCTCGCCGAAGACCAGACCGACATCCGCGACCTGATCGCGATGAACCTGCGCGCCAGCGGCTACGAGGTCAGCACCGTGGCCGACGGACTGGCCGCGCTGGCGAGCCAGGCCGAGGTGGCGAGCGACCTGCTGATCCTCGACCTGATGATGCCGGGCCTCGATGGGCTCGAGGTCTGCAAGGCGCTGCGCGCACGCGGCCGCGCGACGCCGATCCTGATGCTCACCGCCAAGAGCACCGAGCTCGACCGCGTGCTCGGCCTCGAACTTGGCGCCGACGACTACCTGACCAAACCCTTCTCGCTCGCCGAACTGATGGCGCGGGTGAAAGCGCTGCTGCGCCGCAGCGAGCTGCTGCGCCAGGCGCAGACGGCGGCACCGGGCGCGGCCAGCTACGTCCACAACGGCGAGCTCCAGATCTGCCCCGCCAAACGCAGGGTCGTGTGGCGCGGCCAGGCGGTCGACTGCACGGCGCTCGAGTTCGACCTGCTGCTGCACTTCGCGCGCCATCCGGGGCACGTCTTCTCGCGCGCCCAGTTGCTCGACGCGGTCTGGGGTTACAGCCACGAGGGTTACGAACACACGGTCACGACGCACATCAACCGCCTGCGCGCCAAACTCGAAGCCGACCCGCTGCGCCCCGAGCTGATCCTCACCGTGCGCGGCGCCGGGTACAAGATGCGCGATGCGATGTGACCCCCCGTAGCGCCTCCGGCGCTCCCCCCGAGGACCCGAAGGGGCCACTTGGTGGCCCGAGGGGCGCCGCCAGCGGACCGGCGGAGCCGGATCCGCGGCGGCTGCTTGGGCACAGGCGCGGCCTGAAATGAAGGTCAGGACCAAGCTGGCGCTGACCGTGGTCGCCACCGGCGTGCTCACCACGCTGCTGGTGATCGGCGCCGTGCTCTACGGCTACCTGCGCTTCGAGCGCGAGATCAGCTACCGGCGCGGCAGCGAGTTCCTGATGCGGGTGGTGGCGATCCACGACAACCTGCTCGACGTCAATGGCCGCGAGCCGGCGTATGTGGTCGCGCTGATGAAGAACCTGCTGCTTTTCGAGCCTGCGGTCGAGATGTACCTGCTCGACGCCGAAGGCACCGTGCTCGCCGCCACCATCGACAAGCCGCTGCCACCCGGCTACCGGGTCGCGATCGAGCCGGTGCGCCAGGCGGCGGCGGGGGTCGGTGTGCCCTACGTGATGGGCGACGACCCGGCGCGCGGCAGCAGCGACGCCGTGATCGCGGCGCAGCCGCTGCGCCGCGCCACCATCCGCTTGGGCCCGGACGTCGCGGGTTACCTTTATCTGGTGTGCCCGCCGAGCATGCTGCCTGCGGGCCGGCTCGCCGCCGCCCGGGCCAGCTTCGGATTGCCCGCGCTGGGGCTGATCGTAGCCGTCGTCGCGCTGACGACGCTGCTCGCCGCCTGGGGCATCGCCACCGTGACGCGGCCGCTGCGCCGCCTGACCGACGCCGTGGGCTCGCTCTCGGCCACCAGCCTCGACGGCCCCGAAGGTCCGGCGCTGCCGGCGCCGCTGGCGCCGATCGGCCACGCCGCGGCAGGCCCGCCGCGCGACGAATTCGGCCAGCTCGCCGGCGCCTTCAGGCTGCTCATCGAACGGCTGCGCGAACAGTGGGCGGCGTTGCGCCGGCTCGACCGCTTCCGGCGCGAGGCGGTGAGCAACCTGTCGCACGACCTGCGTTCGCCGCTCACCGCCACCGCGGCCTGCCTGGAGACACTCGACACGCGCTGGGCCGCCGCGCCCGAACGTGCCGCCGACCGCGAACTGCTCGCGGTGGCGCGCCGCAACACCCACGACGCCGCGCGCCTGGTGCAGTCGCTCGGCGACCTGGCGCAGCTCGACGAGCCCGCCTATGCGTTGCGGCCGCAGCGGGTCGACCTGCGCGAACTGCTCGACGGCCTGCAGATGCGCTTCGCCGAGCGCAGCGCGCGCGCGCAGGTGCGGCTCGAAGTCCAGGCCGGCGCCGACGCGCTGGCGGCCGAAGTCGACATCGAGTTGATGGAGCGGGCACTCGCCAACCTGCTCGACAACGCGCTCAAGTTCGCGCGTGCCGGCGACCGCATCACGCTGGCGGCGCGTGGGCTCGGGCCGGGTGATCCGGTGGCGCCGGGTGGGGTGGAGCTGTCGGTCGCCGACACCGGCCCGGGCATTCCCGCCGCCGACCTGCCGCACCTGTTCGACCGCTTCTACCAGTCGCGCCACGGCACCGCGCCGGCCACCGGCGAGGGCGGTAAGGGCCTCGGCCTGGCGATCGTCAAGCGCATTGCCGAGCTGCACGGCGGCACCGCAGCGGTCGCGAGCAGCGTCGAAGAGGGCACAAGGGTGTGGCTGCGCTTCCCCGCCGCGGTGGCGGGAAACCCCTCGTGACCCTGGCCCGGGCAGGGCCTACATTGCGCCCACTCGCCGTCGCGTGCGCCCCTTGGCGGCTGCGCGGCAAGGGCGGGAGGACAGAGGAGACACAAGACAGACAAAGCATCGGACGCTGCCAGGCCCGACCCAACAGCCCTTTCAAGGGCGCGGTCAGGCCGGTACTTGAAGGGCACCCTGGGTGCCCTTTTTCTTGGCGGCGCCGAATCCGCCACGCACCGGGCGCGGGATTGGGGGACAAAGCGGGGCCGATTCGCGACTTCGCCGCGCGCCCCCCTGCATACCATGGAGTGACCGCGGCCCGCTGCGTTGCTGCCATGAACACCATGTCCGTCAACCCTGAACTTCGTTCGCTCGACATCTCGATCCCGGCCCAGCCCGACTCGCTGGTCAAGCTGTCGCTGCTGCTCGCCGACGAGGACATGAACCTGCAGGCCGCCTCGTCGCTGATCGAGACCGACATGGCCCTCGCGGCCGCGGTCATGAAGGCGGTGAACTCGTCGCTCTACGGTCTGAAGGGGCGGGTGCAGAGCGTGCAGCAGGCCATCACCTACCTCGGCATGCGCGAGGTCGCCGCGATCACTTTCGAGATGGGCCTGCGCGCTGCGTTCCCGCCCGCGCCCGAACTCGACCCGATCTGGCAGCGCGCCGCGCAGCGCGGGGTGATCATGGGGCGCCTGGGCCAGCAGCTCAATGTCGACGCCTGGGCCGCGCACTCGGCGGGGCTGTTCGAGGAATGCGGCAAGGCGGTGCTGTTCCGCCACTCGAAGGACCACTACCGCTCGATGCTGCGTGCCGCGAGCGACGACACCGAACTCGTGACGCTGGAGGTGGCCGGTTTCGGCGTCAGCCACGACGCCCTGGGCGCCGCGCTGTGCGAAAGCTGGGGCCTGGGCCACGCCGCCGTCGCCAGCGTGCGCCACCACGTCGCGGCGCAGGCCACGCACGAGCTGCCCGAGACGCTGACCCGGCGCCCCGTCTGCGCCTTGTCCGTGATCGCGCGGGCGATCATGGCGACGCCGGAGCTGCTGGACCAGGTCGTCGAGCACATCGCGCCGCAGGCCGAACTCGACGTCACGCTCGCGCTGCGCGGGGCACGCAAGGTCCAGGAACAGATGGAAGAGGCCGCCGCGCGCGGCCGCTGAGCCGGCCCCCACCGCGCTCCGGGAAGTCCACCTTCCGTTGGCCGCGGCGCGCGGCTAGGCTGCCGGCCACTCTTGTTCACGACCCGGCACCACCGGGCAAGCCCATGGCCGCAACCACTGCCCCCGAAACGCTCGCGCTGCAGCGCCTGTACCACTGGGAAAAGACGGCACCCGACCGCGTGGCGCTGACGCAGCCGCAAGGCGGCGGGGTCGTGCGCGACTACACCTGGCGCCAGGTGCTCGACGAGACACGCCGCATGGCCGCCCACCTGCAGTCGCTCGGTCTGCCGCCGGGTTCGCACATCGCCATGTTGGCCAAGAACACGGCGCACTGGCTCATGAGCGACTGGGCGATCTGGCTCGCCGGCCACGTTTCGGTGCCGCTGTATCCCACGCTCGCGGCCGGCACGATCCGCCAGATCCTCGAACACAGCGAATCCAAGCTGCTCTTCGTCGGCAAGCTCGACGGCTGGAAGGGCATGAAACCCGGCATCCCGATCGGCCTGCCCTGCATCAGCCTGCCGCTCGCGCCCGAAGATGCCGCGGCCAGCTACCCGACCTGGGACAGCATCGTCGCCCGCACCGCGCCGCTGAAGGGCGAGCCGGTGCGCGGCGCCGACGAGCTCGCGACCATCATGTACACCTCGGGCACCACCGGCGCGCCCAAGGGTGTGATGCACACCTTCGGCAGCTTCGCGCTCGCCGTGCAGCAGGGGCTGCAGCGGGTCCCGCTGCGCGAAGGCGGCCGCATGCTGAGCTACCTGCCGCTGTCGCACGTGGTCGAGCGGGCGCTGGTCGAACACGGGCTGCTCGCCACCGGCATGCACGTCTTCTTCGCCGAGAGCCTGGACACCTTCACCACCGATCTGCAGCGCGCGCGGCCGACGGTGTTCTTCTCGGTGCCGCGGCTGTGGGTCAAGTTCCAGCACGGCGTGCACGCCAAGATGCCGCAGGCCAAGATGGACCGCCTGCTCAGGATCCCGATCCTGGGCGGCATCGTGCGCAAGAAGATCCTGGGCGCGCTCGGCCTGCAGGACTGCATCTTTGCCGCCGGCGGCGCGGCGCCGATGCCGCTGGAGCTGTTGCGCTGGTACCAGCGGCTCGGCCTGAACGTGGCCGAGGGTTACGGCATGACCGAGAACCTGGGCGCCAGCCACATCACCAGCGGCGACCCGTCCAACTTCGGCACCGTCGGCCGCCCCTACGACGCCGTGCAGTGCCGGATCGACCCGGCCAATGGCGAGATCCAGGTCAAAGCGCCCTGGACCATGCTCGGCTACTACAAGGAGCCCGAGATGACACGCGCCACGATCGACGCCGACGGCTGGCTCCACACCGGCGACAAGGGTGCCGTCGACGCCCAGGGCCGGCTCAAGATCACCGGCCGCGTGAAGGACCTGTTCAAGACCAGCAAGGGCAAATACGTGGCGCCGGCGCCGATCGAGGACAAGCTCGTGATGCACGACTCGATCGAGGCCTGCTGCGTGACCGGTGCCAACCTGGGCCAGCCGCTCGCGCTGATGATGCTCAACCCCGACGCGGCCAAGCAGGCCGCCACGCCCGCAGGCAAGGCCGAAATCGAGGCCTCGCTGACCGAGCACCTGAAGACCATCAACGACACCCTCGACCCGCACGAGCAGCTCGATTGTGTGGTCGTGATGGCCGACGCCTGGACGGTCGACAACGACCTCATCACGCCCACCTTCAAGGTCAAGCGCAACCGGATCGAGGACCTGTTCGCCGCCAACTACGAAAAATGGGTCGGCATGCGCAAGCAGGTCATCTGGTACAGCTGAGGCTCAGGCCGCGGCGTCCTGCAGCGCGAGGTGGTGGCTCAGGAACACCCGGCCCTTGAACCACTGTTCCCAGCCGCTGGCCTGCAGGCGGTCGAGCACCGGGCCCTTGACCTCCGACAGGTCGAGCCGGATGCCGCGTGCGGCGAGCGCGTCGTGCAGCGACTGCAGCGCCTCCAGGCCGCTGTAGTCGATGCTGTTGACGGGTGACATCAGCAGCAGCACGCGCCGGGTCCCAGGTTGTGCGTCGACGGCGGCGGCGACGAGGTCGAAGAGCTGTCGCGCGTTGGTGAAGACCAGGCTTTCGTCGATGCGCAGCTGCACCACGCCCGGCGTGGCCTCGACCGCGTGGCGCTGCGTGTTGCGGAAATGTTCGGTCCCCGGCACGCGGCCGATCTGCGCCATGTGCGGCCGCGCGGTGCGCTGCAACAACAGCGCCACCGAGCCGAAGACACCGAGCGCCAGAGCGGCTTCGACCCCGATGCAGGCCGTGACCAGCGCCACCGCGCACATCAGGGCCCATTCGGCGCGGTCGTAGTGCCAGGCCTGGCGAAACGGGGCCGGGCTCAGCACCGACAGCACCGCGACGATGATCGTCGCCGCCAGCACCGGCTTGGGCAGCCAGGCGAGCGGGGCCGACAGCAGCAGCACGGCGAGCGCCATCGCGATCGCCACCCAGACGCCGCCGGCGCGGGTTCGCATGCCGGCTTCGAAGTGGACCACGCTGCGCGAAAAGCTGCCCGCCACCGGCATCCCGCCGCTCACGGCGGCGACCAGGTTGGCGCCCGCCAGCCCGGCCAGTTCACGCCGTGGCAGCACGCGCTGGCCGCGCCGGAAGGCGAGCGACTCGGCCACCGCCAGGCTCGAGATGTAGGCCACGAGCGCGATCGGTGCCGCCGACGGGAACAGCTGCCACCACAGCGCCCAGTCGAGCGGCGGCAAGGCGAGGGGCAGGGTCATCGCGGGCAAGGCGCCGACGAGCCCGACGCCGGCGCGCTGCACCTGCCACGCGGCGGCGAGCGCCATCGCCAGTGCCAGCACCAGCAGCGGCACCAGCCGTTCCGCCAGCTGCGCCTGCGCCGCCGGGCGCCAGCGGCCGATGAGCCGGTTGGTGCGCCCGCGCGCGGCCCACAGGGCGACGAGGGTGACGAGGCCGAAGGCGGAGGACAGGTGGTTCCAGGGACTGCTCGACTGGACCCAGCTTCGCGCCACGTCGGGCAGGGTCGAGCCGCCTGCCGCGGCCCCCACCAGCACCGGCAACTGGCTCGTCGCGATCGACACCGCTGCGCCGGTCTCGAATCCACGCAGCACCGGCGCACTCAGCAGCGAGGCGAGCGAATCCAGCCGCAGCAGCGCCGCGGCGGCAAGCAGGAAGCCGACCTCGGCCGCGAGCACCAGCGCCGCCTGCGACGCCGCGACGCCGGCAGGGACCGCGCCCACGGCCTGCGCGATCATCAGCGCGAGCAAGGCCACCGGCCCGATGCCGAGCAACGGGCTCGACCCGAGCAGCGCATACGCCACCAGCGGCAGCAGGCTCGCATAGAGGCCCACCTGCGGCGGCAGCCCGGCGAGCAGCGCATAGGCCAGGCACTGCGGCACGAGCAGTATCGCCAGCACCAGCGCCGCGACGATGTCGTCGCGCGCCGGGCCGCGGAAGTAGGCGCCGAAGTCGAGGGGCATCGACGGCGATTGTCGGCGCCCGGGCGCGGGCCTTCAGTCCACCTTCGCGCCCGCGGCCTTGACGACCTGGGCCCACTTCGCCGTTTCCTCGCCGATCTGGCGCGCAAATTCGGCGCTCGTGCCGCCGCCGGGGATCGCACCCTGCGCCAGCAGGCGCTCCTTCAGCGCCGGCGCCGAGAGCGCCCTCGCGGTCTCCTGCTGGACCCGGTTGACGATGTCCATCGGCGTGCCGGCCGGTGCGAGCAGGCCGAACCAGGAGCTCGCCTCGTAGCCCTTGAGCGCCGGGCCGCCGGCTTCGGCCACGGTCGGCAGGTCGGGCACCGCGGCCGAGCGCGTGGCACTCGTCACCGCCAGCGCCTTGAGCTTGCCCGCCTTGATCTGCGGCAGCGCCGAGGGCAGGTTGTCGAACATCAGGTCCATGCTGCCGCCGATGAGGTCGAGCAGCGCCGGGCCCGATCCGCGGTAGGGGAAGTGGACCATGAAGGTCCCGGTCATCGCCTTGAACAGTTCGCCCGCGAGGTGGATCGAGGTGCCGTTGCCCGAACTCGCCATGTTCAGCTGCCCGGGCCGCGACTTGGCGACACGCACCAGGTCGGCGACCGAGTTGATGCCGAGCTGCTGCGCCTTGGCCGGGTTCAGCACCAGCACGTTGGGCACGCCGGCCACGAGCGTGATCGGCACGAAGTCCTTGACGTGGTCGAAGGACAGCTTCGTGTAGAGCGACGCGTTGATGGCATGGGTGCCGACCGTGCCCATCAGCAGGGTGTGGCCATCGGGCGCGGCCTTGGCGACGTCGGTCGCGCCCAGGTTGCCGCCCGCGCCGGGCTTGTTGTCGACCACGAAGGGCTGGCCCAAGACCCGTTGCAGTTCGGGCGCGAGCGCACGCGCCAGGATGTCGGTCGTTCCCGCAGCCGCAAACGGCACGACGATGCGCACCGGC
>Ga0190271_10002802_pt1 | contig 10750 bp, 10 predicted proteins | sample Popmic356T_FD_133747 | JGI IMG/M metagenome (GOLD analysis project Ga0190271, IMG submission 133747) | Populus adjacent soil microbial communities from riparian zone of Weber River, Utah, USA - 356 T | ecosystem: Environmental > Terrestrial > Soil > Riparian zone | place: USA: Utah | collected...
CTGGCGGCGCAGGCAGTCCGCGCGAGTGAGCCCCAGCGGCTGGCGCCGCTCGTGGAGCTGGAGACCGAGTGGGCCCTCACCACCGGCGCGCCGATGCCACTCGAGCGGCTCGACGCGCTGCTGGACGAGGCGCGGCCACCTGGCGGCCTCGTCGGCTGGGGTGCCGTACGAGTGGCGGCGTGCGCAGCCGTCGCCGGGATCGCGGTCGAGCTCGACCCGCCGAAATCCGCACCCCACGCCGCGATGCTCCGGCGCGACTGGCGGGCGGCGGCCGACGCGTTCGGTGACGTCGGCTGGACCTACGACCGGGCGCTGATGCTCTCGCTGCTCGACGACGAGGAGTCTCTGGTCGAGGCGATCGAGATCGCCCGCGGGCTCGGTGCAGAGCCGCTGACGCGTCGCGTCGCCGGTCGGCTGCGCGCGCTCGGGCTACGTGTTCCGCCGGGGCAGCGGGTGACGACCCGGGCCAACCCGGCCGGATTGACGGCTCGGCAGCTCGAGGTGCTCGGGCTCGTCACCGAGGGGCTGACGAACGCGGAGATCGCCGAGCGGCTGGTCGTGTCGCCGCGGACGGCGGAGCACCACGTCGCTGCGGTGCTCTCGAAGCTGGGTGCCGCGACGCGCCGGGATGCTGCCCGGCGCGCCGCGGAACTGGGGCTCGTCGCGCCAGTCTGAGCGGCCTCTACTCGCACGGCCCCAGGTTGAGCACCGCGGCGAGCGGACGGCTGATCGGCGGGCATGGCCTCGCCGGCTCGACGGGCGAGCGCCCGAGCAGGTGCAGGATCCGTGTCCGGGCCGGCACGGCCCCGGCGAGCCGGTTCGCGGCCGCATCGGCCAACAGGCGCTGCTGCCGGTCGAGGACGTATTGCTGGTGCAGGTCTGAGTGCCAGTTCACGTGGTTTCTCCTTCTCGGGTTGCGGCGATCGTCAGGCTCTCGACGCCGTAGGTTCGGCAGGCGTCGAGCGCCCGGTCGGTGAGGAAGCGGTAGTCGTTGGGACGCGTCGCCGTGATCGCAAAGCCGGCCGCGGTGAGCTCGTCCAGGTAGCTGGTCGACGGGATCGCGCCCGCGATGCACGCGGCCCAGAGCTCCGTGTTGCGGCGCGTCGCCTCCTTGAGCGGCGTCTGGCTGACGATGTCGGCGAGTGCGAGGCGGCCGCCGGGCCGAAGGACGCGGGCGGCCTCGGCGAAGACGCGGTGCTTGACGGGTGAGAGGTTGATGACGCCGTTCGAGATGACGACGTCGAAGCTGGCGTCGTCGAACGGCAGCCGGTCGATGCTCGCCTCGACGAACTGCACGTGGCGGATCCCATGCTGGTCGGCAAGGCTCGCTGCGCGCGCGAGCTGGGCATCGGTGAAATCGACGCCGACGACGCGGCCCGTCTCTCCGACCAGGGCGCCCGCGCAGAACGCGTCCGCGCCGGAGCCGGAGCCGAGATCGAGCACGCGGTCGCCCGGCCGGAGCTCCGCAAGGTCGAGGTGGTAGCCGACACCTGCGAACGAGGCGAGCGCCGCGTACGGGACGGCCGCCAGCAACGACTCCGGATACCCGAGCCGCAGCGCGAGGTTGCGTCCGGTCTCGAAGTGCCGTGGCGCGAGCGGGTCGCGTGCGACGCCGCGGTAGACGTCCTGCACCTGGCGTTCGAGCTCGGCGCGGTCGACGAGCGTCGACGCATCCGCATGTCTGTCGATCACTTGTTCCTCCCCTGGTTCTCCAGCGCGAGCTGTTCGAGCAGCGGAGCGATGAGCCATCCGATCACGCGGCTCATCGGGTCACCGCCACGGCCTCGACATACGTCGCGGGGATGGCGATCGCACCGGCGTCGCCGAGACGGTCGAACTGCCGCGCAAGCGCGACAAGATCCTGCTCGAGCCGGTCGCGGGCGTCGTCGTCCGCGAGCGCGGCGAACGCCTTCAGCGTCGGGCCGTACCAGGTGCGGAAGAAGAGCACGAGCTCCTCCGCCGACCGGAACCGGAACGTGAACGTCCGCTCCTCGAGCTCGAGGGACGCGACCCCGTCGCCGAAGAGCCGGCGCAGGTGAGCCTCGGTGCCCCAGAGCATCGGCGACTGCACGCCGGCGGGCGGCGGCACGTGGGCGCTCACCGTCCGGAAGAGCTCACCGATGAAGCTGTCGGGCGTCCAGCTGGCGAGCGCGATCGTGCCGCCGGGCCGGCAGACGCGGAGCAGCTCGGCGGCCGCCTGCTCGTGGTCGGGAGCGAACATGGAGCCGAACACCGACGTGACGGCGTCGAAGGACGCATCCTCGAACGGCAACGCCTCTGCGTCGCCCTCTAGCAGCTCGACTGCGAGCCCTTCGGCGTCCGCCCTGCGGCGGCCGTGCTCGAGGAGCGCCGGGACGTAGTCGACGCCGACGGCAGTGCAGCCGTGGCGCGCCGCGGCGATCGCGGCGTTGCCGCTGCCGGTGGCGACGTCGAGGACGCGCCAGCCGGCCTGGAGGTCGGCGGTGTCGCACAGGTGCTCGGCGACGAGCACGATCCGTGCTGCGACAACGGCGAAGTCGCCGCTCGCCCAGGCTGCCTGCTGGCGCTCCTTGACGGCGCCGAGGTCGGGGGTGGTGGGGTCCAGCGTGTTGGTCATCGGTCTCCTTCGGGGTCGTTCGTACGAGGAGATCGACGGTACGGCCGCGTGCCCCGGACGGCATCGGGGGCCGCTACCCATCTCTCGGCATGGCCTACCTAGGTGTCAGGTCGACGTGCGCCCGTGTCGGCGGCGGACGACCTCAGCTGCCCGAGGAAGACGCGGAGGTGGCGGCTGCCGTGGCGCCGGCCGCCTCCCCGGCTTTCGCAGCGAGCCGGTGCACGACGAAGGCTGCGAAGAGGAGCAGCTGGTGGTCGATCGCGTCGGGGTCGTCGACGCTGACCGCGACCGGGCGCCGGCCCCAGCCTCTGCCGTCGAGGACGGCGAGCTCGCGGCCGGCCTCGGCGAGTGCGTAGCGCTCGCGCAGGTGGCTCACCGGTGTCAGCGTCAGCTCGCGGCCACGCCAGCGAAGCGTGCCGCCGCGCCGAATGTCCCGGGGGAGAAACTCGCCGATCACCGCCCCTGCTGCGTCGGTCGCCTCGATCGCCCGCTGCCAGAGGCCACGGTGCGTGAACTGGATGCTCACGCCGTCTGCCTCCGCCGTCGCGCTCGAGGAGAACAGGCCCTGCAAGCGCACCGCTCCGACCTCGCCGAGTGAGTAGAGGCGGCGGTCGTTCGGCGTCCGTGTGAGCTCGAGCTCCGTCACGAGGTCCTGGACAGAGTAGTGAAGCGGGGCCCCGTGAGGCGCCCCGCTTCGGCTCCTACGCGTGCACGCCGGCGAGTACCTCGACGATGGATGCCTCGTACAGGTCTGCCGACCGAACGGTGCCACCGGCGGCGCTGACCATCTCCTCGCGCTTCGCCTTGAACTGGCGCTCCGCCTCGTCGGCGCCCTCCTTCGTCTCCCAGAGCACGACGGTGCGCGCACGGTTGTTGTCGGGGTCGGTGAGCGAGATGAACCCGGCGAAGCCATCGATCTCCTTCAGCCCGGGAAGGACCCGCTCCCGGATCATCTCCACGATCTCGTCGCGCTTCGACGAGTCGACGCCCTCGACCTCGACGAGCCGTCCATACACGTGATCCTCCTCTCGACGGACCCCGCGGCGATCGTACGCCTGCAGGCTCCGCGGCTCAACTCGCGGGCGGGACCGCCGGCGCGCCTCCTACTCGGGATGCGCCGCGGGCTCCAGCGCCGCCCTCGCCGCGGCGACCTTCGCCCGGCGGGCCTTCGTCAGCTCCTGGATGAAGATCTGGATCGTCGCTGCGATCGGGACGGCGGTCAGCGCGCCGAGGACGCCGAGCAGCGAGCCGAAGATCGTGACCGCGACGATGATGAAGAACCCCGAGAGGTTGACGGCCTTGCCCTGGATCTTCGGCGTCAGGACGTTGTTCTCGAGCTGCTGGTAGACGAGCAGGACGACGAGCATGATGATCGCCGCGGTGAGGCCTTCCTCGGCCCAGAGCGTCGGGACGAGGACGACGCCGGCGATGGTCGCGCCGATGTTCGGGATCATGTCGAGCAGCCCGGCGATCACGCCCAGCGCGACTGCATAGCTCGACCCGAGCAGCCAGGCCGTGACACCTTGCGTCGTGCCGGCGATAACCGCGATCACGACGACGCCGATCGCCCAGCGCGAGACCGAGGTCGTCACGCGCTCCCAGACTCCCAGCCAGCGCTCGTCCTCGCCCGGCATCAGCACGCTTCCCAGCGCCCGTTTCATATTCGCGATGTCGCTGAGCAGGAACATGCAGATGAAGATGAGCGTGAAGCAGATCAGGAAGCCGGAGAAGAAGCTGCCCGCGATGCCGAGCACGGCCGAGATCGCGTCCGGCACAGATGCTGCGATCCGCTCGGATCCCGCCTGCACGTTCTCGGCTGCGCCACTGTCGCCCACGGTCCCCGACAGCTCGTCGGACTCCCGCAGCTGCTGAACCGTCTCCGGGAGTGCCTGGAGGAAGTCCCGAACCGAGCCGACGAGCGGCACCAGGAAGAGCAGCGCGATCACGAAGACCGCGAGGGCAGAGCCGATCACCGTCACTGCGGCCGCCAACCCCCGCGACATGTTCGTCTTCGAGATCACGAACCGCACGGGATACTCGAACACGAGCGCCAGGAAGATCCCGATGAAGACGATCAGGAAGGTCTCGCCGATCGCCGCGAAGGCGGTGAGTACGCCTGCCGCCGCGGCGACCAGCAGCACCGTCCGCATCGGCAGGACGAGCTCGATGCGCCGCGCCGCGCGCGGATCGCGGCCCTCCCGCACGGGATCGTCCGTCTGACGGTGCTCCACGGGACGAGCATGGACAATTCGCCGACGCCAAGCGTCATGCGTTCGGGGTGAGATTGCGCTGCTCGCGCAGCACGTTCATACGATCCGGATGACGCGATCCGAATCGCCGCGAGCGACCCTTGCAGCGATGAGCGAAGCCGCCCCTCCCTCGGCCGTGCTGCCGTTCCACGACCCGTCGCGGCGCAGCCGGCTCGTCAAGGTCGCCGGCTGGCTCGTCGGCACCCTCGTCGCCATCGTCGTCCTGAACCTGCTCGGCGTCGACGTGATCGGCTGGCTGAAGGACCTCTGGGCGGAGATCAAGGAGATCCCGACCGGCTACATGATCGCCGCGCTCGCTTTCCAGACGGGCCAAACGCTCCTCGCCGGCCTGTCGTACTACGGGATCCTGCGCGCTGCCTATCCCGGCCAGGTCGAGTTCTGGCCGGTCGTCACCGCCTACGCCGTCGGCGTGGCGATGAACAACTTCCTGCCCGCGAACATCGGCACGTTCGCGACGCTCATCATGTTCGTCGCGATCATCCCGGCCTGCACGTTCGCCGGTGCGATCGCCGCCTACATCGTGCAGAAGATCTTCTTCACGATCGCCGGCACCTTCGTCTACCTGTATCTCTTCCTCTCGGTGCCGGGGTCGTTCGACGAGAGCCTGGGCAACCTCACCGAAAATCCCGCACTGACGCTCCTGATCGTCGGGGGCGGCGCCTTCCTGATCGTCGTCCTCGCCCGCATCTTCTGGGCGCAGGTGAAGAAGCTCTGGGCGAAGGCGAAGCAGGGCGGTGCGATCCTGGCGCACCCGAAGCAGTACCTGACGCACGCGTTCCTGCCGTCGCTGCTCTCCTGGCTCTGCAAGCTCACCGTGATCGGGATCTTCCTGGCGGCGTTCGCGATCCCGGTCACGTTCGAGTCGGTCATGTGGGTGACGGGCTCGGGCTCGCTCGCCAACGTCGTCTCCGTCACGCCGGGTGCGGTCGGGATCACCCAGGCGACGAACGCGCTTGCGCTCGACGCGTGCTGCGACGTCGCGAAGAGCACCGCTGTCGACTACTCGACCGCGCAGCAGCTGATCACAACCGCTTGGAACGTGCTCGTCGCGATCGTGCTGACCGTCTCGGTCTTCGGCTGGACGGGCGGCAAGCTGCTCGTCGGCCAGTCCTACACCGACGCAAAGGGCAAGGTCGCCGAGCAGAAGGCGCAGCGGGCCGAGAAGAAGGCGACGAAGCGCGCAGAGGCGGGCGGCCGGTTCCGCCGTCGACGCGAACGCGGCGATGAGTAGTACGTCGGCTCAGGCCTACGGCGTGACGGGCTGGCAGCCCGAGCGTCCCGAGTTGCGGCCCCTCTCACTCGTCGTTTCCTGGTTCGTCACGGGCGTCGCGCTGATGGTGGCCGCATGGGCACTGCCCGGGGTCGACGTCCGCAACTTCTGGGGCGCGCTCGTGATCGCAGCGGTCGTCGCCGCGCTCAACGCCGTCATCCCGCCAGTGCTCGCCGCCCTGCGCCTGCCGCTCACGCTCGTCCTCGGCTTCCTGCTCGTCTTGATCGCAGACGCCCTGATCCTCCTCGTCGCCGCCGACCTGACCAACGACGCGCTCACTGTCGACAACTTCGGCTGGGCGCTGCTCGCCTCGCTCGTCGTCAGTGCCGTGAGCGTCGCCCTCGCCGTCCTTCTGGGCACGTCCTCGGACGCGTCCTCGATCCGCCTCGCACAGCGGATCGCGCGCCGGCAGGGGATCATCGCCGCAACCGACGTCCCCGGCATCGTCTACCTCGAGATCGACGGGCTCGCCCTGCCCGTGCTGCGTCGCGCCATGCGCGACGGCAACGCCCCGCAGATGGCCCGCTGGGTGGCCGAGGGCACGCACGCACTGGCCGAATGGGAGACCGATCTCTCGTCGCAGACGGGCGCGAGCCAGGCGGGGATCCTGCTCGGGTCGAACGAGGACATCTCGGCCTTCCGCTGGGTCGAGAAGGAGACCGGGAGGCTGATGACGTGCTCGGCCCCGCCTGACTGTGAGGAGATCGAGCGGCGGCTCGCGACCGGGATCGGCCTCCTGACCGACGGCGGCGCGAGCCGCGGGAACCTGCTCTCGGGCGAGGCCGAGGACGTGATCCTCACCGTCAGCCGGATGGAAGCGGAGAAGAAGTCCAATCCCGGCTATCGGGCGTTTCTCGCCAACGGCGACAACGTCACGCGCACGCTCGTCCTCTTCGTGTGGGAAGTGATCCTCGAGTGGACGGCGGCGTTGCGGGCGATCCGCCGCGACGTGCGTCCTCGCGGACACCGCGGCGGCATCTACCCATTGATGCGGGGAGCGCTCTGCGTCTTCGTGCGCGACCTGATCGTCTCGGGCGTGCTGACCGACATGATGCGAGGCCGGCCCGCCGTCTATGCGACCTTCTCGAGCTACGACGAGGTCGCGCACCACTCGGGCCTCGAGCGGGCCGACACGCTCGAGGCGCTGCGCAAGCTCGACGACCACTTCGGCCAGATCGAGCGGGCGCGCCGCTACGCACCGCGGCCGTACGAGATCGTCGTCCTCTCCGACCACGGGCAGACGCAGGGCGCGACCTTCAAGCAGCGCAACGGGTACGGCCTCGACGAGCTGGTCGAGCGTTCGCTCGCCGCCGGGGCCGTTGCCGGGATCGCCGGCGGGGACGAGCAGCACGCGATGGTCGGCAACGCTGTCGGCGAGGCGACGGGGACGAAGGGAAAGCGGCCGAAGAACGACGTCTCCGACCGCGACGTCGTCGTCCTGGGTTCCGGCAACCTCGGCCTCGTCTACCTGATGGAGGAGCCGCGCCGCCTGACGCTCGAGGAGATCGACGAGCGCCATCCGGAACTCGTACCCGCGCTCCGGTCGCACCCGCACGTGGGCTGGTTGCTCGTCCGGTCGTCCGAGCACGGCGCGGTTGCGCTCGGTGCGGGTGGCACGCACTACCTGGCCGACGGTCGCGTCGAGGGCGCAGATCCGCTCGCGCCGTTCTCGCCGAACGCAGCACGGCACCTGCTGCGCACCGACGGCTTCGCGCACGTCGGCGACATCATGGTCGGCAGCTTCTACGACCACGAGCTCGACGAGGGCTGCGCGTTCGAGGAGCTGATCTCCTTCCACGGCGGCATCGGCGGCCTCCAGACGCAACCCTTCATCCTCCATCCGGTCGAGCTCGAGGTGCCGGAAGAGCCCATCCTCGGCGCCGCGAGCGTGCACGGCATCCTCGCCGGCTGGCGGCGTCAGCTCCAAGCGGGCGGCGGTGGCGTGGCGGTGACGCCGGCCGGACAGCCGGTCAGCCGGCACTGACGCCGGTTCCTCCCGGGCTGCCCCGTCACCTGTGCGGCGGCAGGTACGTGTCCGTGTCGTAACTGTGCAGCACTGCGGACACGTGCAAGCCGGCATGCGCGATCGGGGCTCCGATTGGATTCAGCGTGACGAGGGTCGGAACGCTCCAGATGACGTCGCCGGTCAGCGGCTTTGCGACCTTGGCGGAGCGGAAGTCGCTGTACCCGACGTGGTAGACGGCAGTCATCGCGAGTGACGCGAGCAGAGCGACGGCGCCGATCACGATCTTGCCGCCGAAGCGCTTGTTCAGGCTGCTTCCCGCCATCGCGGCGAAGACGACGACGATCGGGAAGGCCGATAGCAGCAGGCCGTCGGTGGCGCCGTAGACGACGCCGCGCCACAGCACTGCTCCGATCAGCTCGAGCCCGTCGGGCCGGGCGGTTGCGTCCTCCGTGCGCAAAACCACGATCGTCATCACGGCCGCGACGATTGCACCGAGACCGACTGCCCATGCGGTGCGGCGTCGGACGGCGCGGCGGAGGTCGTAGCCAGTGTCGCGCGACCAGAGTCCGATCAGGCCGACGACGACAACGGCATACAGGCCATAGAAGAGGTCACGGTTGAGCTCGAGCAGATCCGCAAACAGGAACGGAACCGCGAACGCGACGATGAAGCCGTAGGCGAGCCAAACCCAGTGAGCCGATCCCGCTCGCACTCCGACCCTCGGCCGCGCGTGCCGGCTGAAGGCATGGGTGCTCATCGAATCCTCCTTTGTTGCGACCAGCGTCGCCGCCGGGCGTCCGTCGGTCATCCGTGACGGCACGGATACGCACGCGGCTTCGCCGCAGACTTCGAGCAGGTGCCGAAGCGGGTTACGATCGCGCGCGGTGGGCACCGAGCGCTTCGACCGCGTCCCGCTCCTCTTCGGCCCGTCACCGGTGCATCGGCTCGAGCGGCTGAGCGAGCACCTCGGCGGCGCCGTCGACATCTGGGCGAAGCGGGAGGACTGCAACTCGGGCCTGGCGTACGGCGGCAACAAGGTGCGCAAGCTCGAGTACCTCGCGGCAGACGCACTCGCGCAGGGGTGCGACACGTTCGTCTCGATCGGCGGCGTGCAGTCGAACCACACCCGGCAGGTTGCGGCTGTCGCGGCACGACTCGGCCTCCGCTGCGTCCTCGTGCAGGAGCGCTGGGTGGAGTGGCCGGACGCCGTCTACGACAAGGTCGGCAACATCCTCCTCTCGCGGATCATGGGTGCGGATGTGCGGCTGGACCCGTCCGGCTTCGACATCGGGATCCGGAGGAGCTGGGAGGATGCACTCGCGTCCGTCGAGGAGAGCGGCGGCAAGCCGTATGCGATCCCGGCCGGCGCCTCCGACCACCCGCTCGGTGGGCTCGGGTTCGCACGCTGGGCCGACGAGGTCGCCGCGCAGGAGCGCGAGTCCGACGTCTTCTTCGACACCATCGTCGTCTGCTCGGTGACCGGGTCGACGCAGGCGGGGATGGTGGCCGGATTCGCCGCGCAGGAGCGCGAGCGTGTCGTGCTCGGGATCGACGGCTCCGCCACGATCGAGCAGACGTGGGCGCAGATCGCCCGCATCGCGAGGGCGACGGCCGAGGCGATCGAGCTCGGCCGCGAGCTCGACGACTCCGAGATCGTCCTCCTCGACGAGTGGCACGCGGGCACGTATGGGATCCCGGACGAGAAGACGATCGACGCGATTCGCCTCTGTGCTCGCCTGGAGGGGGTGCTCACCGATCCCGTCTACGAGGGCAAATCCATGGCTGCGCTGATCGACCTCGTCCGCTCGGGGCGGATCGCGCCGGGGTCGCGGGTGCTCTACGCGCACCTGGGCGGCCAGCCGGCGCTGAACGCCTACGCCGGCGTGTTCTGAGCCGGACCCGCCGTCAGGCCCGGCGTGCGAGCCGCCAGGCGGCGCGCGGGTCGAGGCGAGGACCGCTGTGCAGTAGGCCGTGCGCGTAGACGCGGCCGGCGAAGCGGACGAGCGCGTAGATCGCGCCGAGGACGAGCACGACCGCGAGCAGGTGCTCCCAGAGAGGCACACCCACGAGTGCGCTGCGGGCGGGGAGGACGAGTGGCGCCGTCAAGGGGAAGACCGTGAGGACGTTGGCGAGCAATCCGTCCGAGTCTGCGGAAACCGCGAAGTAGCCCAGGAAGTAGGCGGCGAGGAGGGTGTAGGTGACGGGTTGTCCGGCCGTGTCGGCGTTCTCCTGTCGCGAGGCGAGCGCACCGGCGGCGGCGTAGGCGACCGCGTAGAGCGCGTACCCGAGCGCAAACCAGGGCACGACGAGGGCCAGGCTGGCGCCGAGCGACGTGGGAGCGTCGAAGACGCCGAGCGCGAGTAGCGTCGCCGCCAAGCCGGCCACGAGCAGGAGCTGCACAAATCCGAGCAGCCCGATCCCGATCACCTTGCCGGCGAGCAGGTGGCGCGGCGGCACGGTCGAGAGGATCAGTTCGACGACGCGGTTGTTCTTCTCCTCGACGACACCCCCCACGACCCACTGGCCGTAGACGGCGAGGGACATGAGCAGGAGCACCGAACCGGTGATCGCGACGATGGTGGCAGCATCGGTGTCCTCGGCGTCCGACGGTTGGAGCGTTGCCGTCGTCAGCTCCGGCGCGGGCGGCA
>Ga0190271_10002803_pt1 | contig 10748 bp, 12 predicted proteins | sample Popmic356T_FD_133747 | JGI IMG/M metagenome (GOLD analysis project Ga0190271, IMG submission 133747) | Populus adjacent soil microbial communities from riparian zone of Weber River, Utah, USA - 356 T | ecosystem: Environmental > Terrestrial > Soil > Riparian zone | place: USA: Utah | collected...
ACACCTGCAGCAGCTCGCGCAGCCCCATGGTGCGCGGTTCGCCATCGACGAGGGCAACGTTGTTGATCGAGAACGCCTCCTCGAGCGGTGTGGTCCTGTACAGCTGCTCGAGCACCGCGTCTGGGTTGAAGCCGTTCTTGACCTCGACGACGAGCCGCAGCCCATGGTGGCGGTCGGTGAGGTCGACGACCGCGGAGACGCCGTCGAGCTTCTTTGCCGAGACGGCCTCCTTGATCTTCTCGATGACTCGTTCCGGACCAACGAGGTAGGGGAGCTCAGTGAACACCAAGCCCTCGCGTCGGGCCGTCACCTTCTCGACCCGCACCGTTGCCCGCGTGACGAACCGCCCACGACCCGTCTCGTATGCCTCGCGCACGCCCTCGAGCCCCACGATCTTGCCGCCAGACGGGAGATCCGGCCCCGGCACGAAGCGCATCAGTTCGTCGAGCGAAGCTTGAGGGTTGTACAGCAAGTGCCTCGCGGCAGAGATGACCTCGATGAGGTTGTGGGGTGCCATGTTCGTGGCCATGCCCACGGCGATGCCCGTAGCCCCGTTGACGAGCAGATTGGGGATGGCCGACGGCAGCACCGACGGCTGAGTGAGCTTGTTGTCGTAGTTGGGAACGAGGTCGACGACGTTCTCGTCGAGGTCGCCGATCATCGCCATCGCGGCGGTCGCGAGCCGCGCCTCGGTGTAGCGCGAGGCCGCGGGCCCATCGTCGAGCGAGCCGAAGTTGCCGTGCCCGTCAACGAGCGGCAGCCGCAGCGAGAACCACTGCGCCATGCGCACGAGCGCGTCGTAAATTGCCTGGTCTCCGTGCGGGTGAAGCTTGCCCATGACCTCGCCGACGACGCGCGAGGACTTCACGTAAGGCCGCTCGGGGCGCAGGCCCATGTCGCCCATCGTGTAGACGATGCGGCGCTGCACGGGCTTGAGTCCGTCGCGAGCGTCGGGCAGAGCGCGGGCGTAGATGACGGAGTACGCGTACTCGAGGAACGAGGACTCCATCTCGGCGCTGACGTCAATATCGACGATCTGGCCGTCGGTGGGCATGGGGCTCCTTCGCGGTCGGGTTCTGCCCCGTATTCTCTCGCGGGGGCCCGACGCTGTGGACCAGGCGCGCTGTCATGTGGAGAGGGCGGGGCGTGCGTGGGAGAATGTGCGGCATGCAGAGCACGCTTGAGCAGGCCGTCGCCACCGCCGGGTACTACCCGGCGCTCGCCGCGTCCGTGCTTCACACCGCCATCGGGTCCGAAACCGTCCGCGCGCACTTCGTGCACGCAGAGACCACGTTTGACGCGGACGAGGTGCGCAGGCACATGACCGTTCTCGTGATCACCGAGCGCCGACTCTTGCGCCTCCACATTGACGACGGCGAGGGGCATGTGGAGCAGTCGCTCCACGAGGCCTCCGCGACCTTGGAGTCTGCAACCCTCGCGTCGATCCAGAACCTCGCGCTCACGCACGTTGTCCACCACCCAGAGCACTTCCGCGAGGGCGACCTTCCGAGCGAGCTCGTGCTGGCCGTTGGCTGGCGCATCCACTCGCGCATCGAGCTCGAGCCAGCGAACTGCGGCGATGAAAACTGCGAGGCCGACCACGGCTACTCCGGAGCGATCACGGGTGACGACTCGCTCGTGAGGGTGAGCGCCATCGCCGACGGCGAGGAGACCGTGCGCGCACTCCTGGACTTCGCGGGGGTCTTGCAGGAGGTCATCGGGGTCCGTCCGTGACGGACCCCGCGCACCTCGCGGATGCGGGGCTCGTTGCGCCCGATCTTGGGGGTTCACACCTCGGCCAAGTCATCCCGGCCGCGCTCGACGCGCTTGGCGTGACAGTGGGCGTGCCCGGGATTGACGCGAGGGCCGCTCGCGATGCGTTGGGCATGCCCACGGCGCGCCACGTGATCGTGGTGCTGCTGGATGGTCTCGGGCACTACCAGTTGGATGCTCGCAAGGGCCATGCCCCGTACCTGCGTGGCGCGGAGTCAGCAATTCTTAGCGCGTCGTTCCCCACGACGACGGCCACGTCTCTCGCCTTACTGGGCACCGGTCAAGCGGCCGGTCGCACGGGGATGACGGGATACACGGCCCGCAACCCCGAGACTCGAGAGCTCGCAAACCTCGTGACGTGGGAGGGCGCGTTCGAGCCCGATAGGTGGCAGCGAGAGCCGCGGCTCATGGGGTCCGCCACGAAGGCCGGCGTCGAGGTCACGACGCTCGGCAAGCCGCGCTTCGACGGCTCTGGCCTCACGCGTGCAGTGCTCGAGGGAGGCACCTTTGTTGGCGTGAAGTCGATTCACGACGGTGTCGACGCCGCGATGGCTGCCGCAAAGCGCCCTGGAATGACGTATCTGTACTGGTCCGAGATCGACGCAGCGGGCCACGCTCACGGCTGGCAGTCCGACGCGTGGGTTGCGGCGCTCGAGGAGGCCGACGGGCAGCTCGCACGCCTCGCCTCCGGTCTCGGGAACGGCACCGTCCTGCTTGTCACCGCCGACCATGGCATGGTCGACGTCGTTGGCGAACCCCGCTGGGACGTAGCCACCAACCCGGCCCTAGCGTCGGGCGTGGAAATCATTGCGGGAGAGCCACGCGCAATCCACGTGCACGTGGACGAGGGCGCGAACCCAAGCGACGTCGCCGCGCGGTGGTCCGAGGTGCTCGGAGAGCACGCGGTGGTTGGGACGCGCAACCAGTGGATTGCCGCGGGTGTGTTTGGCCCCGTCGCGGATCACGTGCTCGAGCGGATCGGCGATGTCGTCGTCGCGATGACGGGTCGCTCCACCGTGGTCGACTCACGCACCCAGACGCCGGCGTCGATGGCGCTCGTTGGCATGCACGGATCTCTCACGCCAGACGAGTTGTACGTGCCGCTGCTTATTGGGGCGTAAGCGGCGATCTAGCCCTGGTCGTTCCGCGCGCCGAACACGATCTCGTCCCAGCTTGGGACGGACGCACGACCCTTGCGCGGTGGCACCTTATCGACCTCGGTTGTCGGCGGATCGGGGTCCTCAGTGCGCGACGCAGTGACCTCCGGGGCCGGGGCGGCGTCCTCGCCCGCGGGCCTCAGGGCAGAACCGGCGGGGTGAGGCATCGACTGACCAAACCCAACCTCTGCAGATCGCTGCGCGGCGGGGCCGAATCCCTCGAATTCGTCGCCGTCCTCTTCTTCGTCATCGAAGAGCGTCTCGCGACTCCCGCGCCGCGACTCAAGATCCTCGAGCAGTGCTTCCGTGGGGTCCGGCTCGAGTTCCCTCGGCACGGCGGGCGTGAGAGGGACGGCCGCGGGCTCCACTGCCAACGGCATCGCTGGGCGCTGCGTGGGCAGCGGCGCGGAGTCGTCGCCTGATGCGGGCACCGCGGAAAGGTGACGTCGCGGGATGGGCACGTCGAGGAGCTCTGTCTCTGTAAGCCAGCGGGCCTCGTCGTCCTCGGCGGTGAGGGTGCGCGAGGTGTGGTCGAAGGTCCATTGCGCGCGAATCCGTCGTCCATCGAGCTCGAAGTCCACGGCGACCTGCCACGGCTCCTCGACCTCGCGCCACGCATCCCACGCAATCGCTTCTGGATCCACTCCGCGGCCCGCGAGGCGATCCATGACGAGCCCGCCAAGCTCCGGACCGCTCGGGTCTCGGCCGATGCGCGTGGTGCGGGCCAGCTCGGCGACGTAGGCGCGCTCGGCAATGACAGGGGGTTCGAATTTCTCGAGCGCGTCGAGGGACGCGCCAGTGAGCTCGGCGAGTTCCGCGGCCGTGAGACCCGCGCGGATGCGTTGTTGAATTTGCTTTGGCGACAAGGGATCGCCCGCGTTGGGTTGTTCGTCGTAAGCGGGCCGTGGGCGCGAGTACCGCACCGCGTGGCGCAGTTCGTCCGTGATCGCGAGGTTGAAGCGATCCCCGCCGTCGGTCTCGACGACGAGGTGCAGCCCATCCTCGGCGGGTCCCACAAGGTTCACGCGAGTCATACCGCCAGACTGCCACGCCTGGGCACTCCGTGCTGGGTACGGCGCGCCGCGACGAACCGGTGTGCACCGTGAACCAATGCGGCACGATGGCGTCATGGACCCCATCGCACTTCTCGAGACCGCGCGCGCTCTCGCGCGTGAGGCCGGCGCGCTCATCATCGAGGGTCGTCGCACCGCGGAGGTCACGGGCACAAAGTCGTCGGGTGTGGACATCGTGACCCAGATGGATCTCGCCACTGAGGCGCTGTTGCGGCGGCGCATCATCGAGCTGCGGCCCCACGACGGCATCCTTGGAGAGGAGGGCGACGACGTCATCGGCACCTCGGGCATCACGTGGGTGCTCGACCCGATCGACGGCACCGTTAACTACCTCTATGGGTTGCCGTCGTTCGCCGTCTCCGTTGCCGCGGTCGCGGGGCCGCCCCGCACGGGAGAGTGGACCCCGCTCGTGGGAGCGGTGTTCCACAGCACCGGCAGGCTGTGGTCGGCCGCGAGCGGGCACGGCGCGTGGCTCGATGGTGAGCGCCTCGCGCTCGGTTCCGGAGCGCCACTCGCGCAGACCCTCCTTGGCACGGGATTCCAGTACGTGGCCGAACGCCGCGCCATCCAGGGCCGCATTGTCGCCGCGATGCTCCCGCAGGTGCGGGACATCCGCAGGCTCGGCGCCGCAGCGGTCGACCTGTGCCTCGTCGCGTCGGGGAACCTCGACGCGTATTACGAGCACGGGCTCAACGCGTGGGACCTCGCGGCCGGCGCACTCATAGCCACAGAGGCGGGGATCCGGGTTGCCGGCATCGACGGGGGAGCGCCGGACGAGCACCTCACCATTGCCGCAAATCCCGCCGTCTGGGACGAACTGCGCGACGCCCTCGTGAGCGCAGGCGCCGACCACCCTTTCGACGCCCTGTAGGCAGCGTCGGGCACAAAACAGTCCCCGGGGGGTGGTAATCGGCGGGCAACTGGGGCAGAATGCGGTGGCCCCGGGAACAAACCAGGGCGAAAGCGCATTGAGTACTCACACACACGGTGAAGGGATTCACGCCGCATGGCAACGGATTACGATGCTCCACGCAAGACCGACGACGAGATCTCTGCCGACTCGATCGAGGAGTTGAAGGCGCGCCGCGCCGACAAGTCCTCCGGAGTCGTTGATGAGGATGAGGCGGAGGCTGCGGAGGGTTTTGAGCTCCCAGGAGCCGACCTTTCGGGCGAGGAACTGTCCGTTCGCGTTCTGCCGCCCCAGCAGGATGAGTTCACGTGCAGCTCGTGCTTCCTCGTCCACCACCGCAGCCAGCTGGCGACCTTCCGCAAGGACCAGCCCATCTGCTCGGAGTGCGCGGCCTAGCCCGCAATGCCCGACGTTGAGGTGCTGATCAGCACCACCTCGCCCGACGTACCGATTCCGTCATACGCCCACCCCGGCGACGCCGGTGCCGACATCACAACGCGTGTCGACGTCGAACTCGCTCCGGGGGAGCGGGCGACGGTCCCCACGGGCGTCTGCATCGCGCTTCCCGCGGGCTATGTGGCGCTCGTGCACCCTCGCTCGGGGCTCGCGGCCAAGCAAGGCATCACGATTGTGAACGCCCCTGGCACGGTCGACGCAGGCTATCGCGGCGAGATCGCGGTGACGCTCCTCAATACCGACGCGCGCGAGACCGTGCGCCTCACGAAGGGCGATCGGATCGCCCAGCTGGTGATTCAGCGCGTTGAGCATGCCGCATTCGTTACTGTGGAAGCACTGCCCGGTTCGCATCGCGGCGACGGTGGATTCGGGTCGACGGGAGTGCGGGGAGCATGAGCGAGCAAGACATCGAAGAAACCAACGACGGACTCGGCACGCTGACTTTCGCCGGCGGCCCGTGGAATGCCGACGAGGCACCAGAGGGCAATGAGTTCCTCGATTTTGGCGCGCTCAAGCTGCCATCGCTGCCCGGGCTGCGCGCGCGACTCGAGATCGATCCCGATCGCCAAGAGATCGGCGCGATCACCGTGCGGATCGCAGACTGCGCACTGCAGCTCCAGGTGATCGCCAAGCAGCGCGGCGTGAGCCAGTGGGAGCGAACCCGCCAGGACCTCCTCGCCAATCTGCGCAAGCGTCCCGGACACCAGCAGGTCATCGAGGGGCACTTCGGCTCTGAAGTCATTGGCGTGCTCACGGGCCGGACAACGGACGGCGTGCTCGTTGACGCGACGATGCGTTTTCAGGGCGTCGAGAACGACACGTGGATGATCCGTGCCGTGTCCTCGGGCGCTTCGGTTACCCACGATGACGTCGTGTCCCGGGTCGATGCCTTCTTGAGTCGCTGCGCGGTGGACCCGGCCGCCGTGGCCGACGCTGTGGCGGGTGAGGTTATCCCGCTCACTGATCCCCCTGGCGGCATGGATGCCGAGCGGGCCGCTGCTCTCGTCAGTGACGCGACGCAGGAGCGTGACGAGGAGTGACGCTCACTCGTATCGCAGACGCTCAGCCTCGAGCCTCGGCGCGCATCGCCGGCAGGGTCGTTGCCGTGCGCGTCGAGGCGCTGGACGCCGCGCCGCAATTCGGCGTGCAGCTCGACGACGGCACGGGCAGGATCGACGCGATCTTCATGGGTCGACGGTTCGTCCCTGGAATCGAGCCGGGTGCGCACGTGGCCATCGAGGGCACCGTGTGTTCGTCGCAGGCGCTGCCGCGCATGTTCAACCCGCGGTATGAGCTCCTGACGCCGGCATGACGGCCCCGGAATCGCGAGCTTCGAAGCTTCTCGGCGGCGACTCATTCTCTTTCGCAGAGGCGATTGGTGGATGGCGCGGACTGATCGAGTCCGCGGCCCCCGGCATCGTCTACGTGGTCGTCGTGTTGTTCACCGACGAGGTCTTCGTGCCTGCGCTCGCGGCCTTGGCCGTGGTGGCGATCCTCGTGGTAATTCGTCTCATTCAACGCGGCAGCATCACGCAGGCGCTCACCGGGGTCATCGGCGTGGTGATCGGTGCGGTGTGGGCGTGGCGCACAGGGAGCGCGACGGGCTACTTTGGCCCTGGCCTCGTCACCAACGCCGTTTACCTCGTGGGCATTCTCGTCTCGATGGCGGTGCGGTGGCCCGTCGCGGGCATCGTGATGGGGCTCGTTCATGGAACGGGAACCGCGTGGCGCGCGGACCCCGCGCAGATGCGCCGCGCGCAGCTCGGCAGTGCGGTGATTGCCGGGATGTTCGCGCTGCGGCTTGCGGTGCAGGTGCCGCTCTACCTCGCGGACGAGACTGCAATCCTCGGCACGGTGAAGCTCGTGATGGGCACCCCGCTATTCGCGCTGACCCTGTGGGTTGTGTGGCTGATCGTCAGGAGCGTAGGACGGAAGCCAGAGCCTCAGGATCCGCCTCAGCAGCCATAACGAACAGCAGTTCGTCATGAGCCTCGAGAGTGTCTTCTGGGCTCGGCGCAATCGTGCGATCTCCGCGCATGATGCACGACAGCACAACGTCGAGCGGCCACTGGATGTCGCGGAGCAGGACACCGACCATGGGGGAGTCCGCTGGCAACGTGACCTCGACGATTGACGCACCGGACTGGTGGAACGTGAACACCTTGACAAGGTCGCCGATGGCGACCGCCTCTTCGACCATCGCTGTCATGATGCGCGGCGTCGACACGGCGACGTCGACGCCCCACTGCGCGTCATAGAGCCACTCGTTCCTAGGGTTGTTGACGCGCGCAACGGTGCGCGGCACCGCGAACTCCGTCTTCGCGAGGAACGAGATAACGAGGTTCGACTTGTCATCGCCCGTTGCGGCAACGACAACATCCATGTCCTCGACGCCGGCCTCGCGCAGGGCAGAGACCTCGCATGCGTCGGCAAGCATCCACTCCGCCTCCGGCACTTGCGAGACGCGCATCGAACTCGGCGCGCTGTCGATCAAGAGCACCTCGTGGCCGTGCTCGAGGAGGTCTCTGGCGATGGAGCGTCCAACGGATCCGGCTCCCGCGATCATCACCTTCATGACGCCGCCTTTGGTGGCTTGGAGAGTCGTCGTTCAACGCTGGCCGTGGAGTCGATCGGCACGATCGCATTGATGTCGTCGCCATCCTGGATGAGAGTTCCTGCTGTGGGCAACACGGCGCTGCCAAACCTCACGACGTACGCGACCCGGCTACCCGTCGCCGCCTCGAGCTCAGCGATTTCGTGTCCCACCCACGAGCTCGCCACCTTGAGGCGCCGGAGTGCCACGCCCGTCTCCGTATCCTCATACGCCGCACCCAGGTCGCCTGGCAAGAGGCGAGCAACGATCTGCTGGCTCGTCCAGGGCACCGGAGCAACGGTCGGAATGCCGAGTCGTCGGTAGACCTCCGCGCGCCCGGGATCCGCGATGCGGGCCACGACGTTTTCGACTCCGTAGGTCTCGCGCACAACGCGCGCGGCGAGGATGTTTGAGTTGTCACCGTCGGAGACGGCGGCGAAGGCGAAGGCGTTCGCGACGTCTGCGGCCTCGAGGGTGTCTCGGTCAAAGCCGACACCTGTGATGCGTTGCCCCTGGAAACCTGCGGGAAGGCGGCGGAAGGAGTCGGCGGCGAGGTCAATGATGGCTACGGAGTGACCGCGAGCCTCAAATTGACCCGCGAGGGTTGCGCCGGTGCGGCCGCATCCCATGATCACGATGTGCACAAGACCCCACGCTATACCCCTTCCACCTAGGATGGTGCGACGTGCGGACGTTTCTGAAGCGGCTCAAGACCGCGGTCCTCGGGGCGCCGATCGCCTCGGATTCGGCGCGTCCAGTTCAGCTCCGTTCTCGTGTCGCCTTTGCGGTGTTCGGCATCGGCATGATTTCGACGGCCGCCTATGCGCCGGATGCCGTCCTCGAGGCGCTGCGGAGCGGCGGTCGCGAGGCCGCAATGCCGTGGATCGCAGGCGGGGTTGTTGCGTTGATGCTGCTGTTTGGCTTCGCCTATCGCGACAACGTGCGTCAGCGCCACGACGAGCGCGCGGACTACGGGCTCGTGCGCGAGCGGCTCGGTGCCAACCCAGGCCTCATTACCGGCTCGGCTTTGCTCGTCGACTATCTCTTCACCGTGGCTGTCTCCGTTGCTGCGCTCGCCCAGTTCGTCGGCTACATGGTGCCATCGCTCGAGCGAGGAGAGACTGGCATTGCTGTGGCCGCGATCGTCGTGATGACGCTTGTGAGCCTTCGAGGGTTGCGCACTCGCGCGCGCACCCTCGCCACCGTTCTCGTGGGGTTCCTTCTTTCTGCGGTCGTGCTCTTCGTCACCGGCGTCTTCAGCGGCCCAGAGGTGCCGCCGTCGACCCCCATTGAGCAGGGTTCGGCGTGGACGCTTGTGATCGCGTTTGCGGGTGCGATCGCCTCCGGCTCCGTGATGATGACGGGAATCGAGCACCTCGCAGCATCCGGCCCCTCCCACCAGGAGCCGCAGGGCGAGCGCGCCGGCAGGACGCTACTACTCGCGGTAGCAGTGTCGGCCATGGCGTTCTTCGGACTGGCGTGGGTCGTGTGGCACTTCTCGATCTCCGGCTGGGCCGACGGACCCGCGGTGCTGCAGGTCTCGGACTTGATGTTCGGGCCGTCGTGGCCAACCGTGCTCATCGCGATCGCGAGTGCCTCGATTCTCTACGCCGCAGCATCGTCGGTATTCAAGCGCTTTGCAGGGCTCACGTCGCTCCTCGCTGCAGACAGCTACCTTCCGCGTCAGCTCGCGATGCGCAACGACAGGATGGTCTACCGCGGCGGCGTGCTCGTCATCGCGATCGCCTCCGCGGTCGTGGTGATCGCCTCGGAGGCGAACCTCCAACAGCTCATCCACATGTACGTGCTTGGCGTCTTCACATCGATCCTGTTGAGCCAGATCGCGATGACCAAGCTCATCGGCGCCAAGCTCGCGCTCGAGACAGTCAAGCGGGATGCACTTCGCCTCAAGGGACTTCGCATGCTCCACCTGGTCGCCGCGTGCGCCGCGGGTGCGGTGCTCGTTGTGGTCGGCGTCTTCAACTTCCTTAACGGCGCGTGGATCGCGATCCTCCTCATGGTGTTCCTCGTGATCGCGATGCGCGCCGTTCAAGGCCATTACGCAAAGGTGCACGCGGAGCTGCGGCTCCAGCCCAACGATCCCGCGGCCGCGCTCCCGTCGGCGACCCACGGCGTCGTCTTGGTCGCCCAGCTCCACCGGCCCGCTTTGCGTGCGATCGCTTACGCCAAGGCGAGTAGGCACACGTCGCTGACCGCTCTCGGCGTCAAGATCGAGGCGCCCGCCGCGCGCGAACTCCAGCGCCGTTGGTCCGAGATGGCGATCGGCGTGCCGCTCGTCATCCTCGACTCGCCCTACAGAGACATCGTTGGCCCGGTGATGGAGTACGTGAAGAGCATCCACCGCGAGAGCCCGCGCGATGTGGTCGTCATGTACGTGCCCGAGTACATCGTGGGGCGTTGGTGGGAACAGTTCCTCCACAACCGCTCCACGTCGCGCCTCCGATCCTTGCTCCTGCGCACCCCAGGGGTGGTCGTCGCAGCTGTGCCGTGGCATCTCGAGTCCGCTGCCGACCAGGTGTTGACCTTCGAACGCGGAGAGCTCGGTGACTGACGTCGAGATCACCGTCGGCGCGGTGGCGCACGGCGGCCACTGCGTTGCACGTCACGACGGCAGGGTCATCTTTGTGCGCCACGCGTTGCCCGGCGAGCGCGTCGTCGCGCGTCTCACGGACGCGGCGCCCGGCGCGAGCTTCTGGCGCGCGGACGCGGTGTCGGTTCTCGAGGCGTCTCCCGATCGCGTCGAAACCCCATGGCCCGACGCTGGG
>Ga0190271_10002804_pt1 | contig 10747 bp, 12 predicted proteins | sample Popmic356T_FD_133747 | JGI IMG/M metagenome (GOLD analysis project Ga0190271, IMG submission 133747) | Populus adjacent soil microbial communities from riparian zone of Weber River, Utah, USA - 356 T | ecosystem: Environmental > Terrestrial > Soil > Riparian zone | place: USA: Utah | collected...
CGGGTCTCGAACAGCTCCCGGGGCAGCTTCGGTCGGCGTGGAGCGGGCATCAAGAACCTCTACCCGCGCGGGACTCGGCTAAGCGTCGCGGAAGAGCCTCAGTCGCGCAGTGCCGCGAGCGCGTCCTCGCGGGCGTTGTGAATCGGGATCGAGAGCTCGAGGCCGGTGATCTCGAGCACGCGGCGGACCTGGGCGTTGGTGCTGCAGATGACGACGCGGCCGCCGCCATCCCCCTCGGCGCTTTGGTCGAGGCGCTGCCAGGCCCGGACGATCAGGGCGATGCCGGTCGAGTCGATGAACTCGCATTCGGTCAGGTCGATCAAAACCGCGGCGTCGCCGGAGGCGATCGCATCCTCAAGCGGGGCCTCGAGGTCGGAGGCCGTACTGAGATCGAGCTCGCCGCGGACGGTGACGATGCGGACGCCGTCCTCGAGCTCGGCGGCGGTTGCCTCGAAGGGCGCCGGATTCACGCGCCGATGCTACCGCAGGAATTGAGTCGCAGGTGGGCGGCGGTTTGCTCCCTTCGGGCAGGGGTAGGAACTGAGCGGCGGCGCGGAAAGCTATTCTCGCCGCGACACCCGACGAGGGCTTCCAGCGCTTGGGGACTGGCTTAATCGTGAATACGACTACCGAGGATCGATCTGGGCTCCAGATGTCCCTTCCTTCAAGGGCGGAGAACGTTGCCGTAGTCAGGCATGCCCTGGCTGGGCTGGCGGACAGGATCGGTATGGACGAAGCCGGCATCGCCGACCTCAAGACCGTTGTCACCGAGGCCTGCATGAACGTGGTGGTGCATGCCTATCCCGAGGGGGAACCCGGGTTGCTCGAAGTCAAGGCGACGCCGGAGATGGAGGGACTGACGGTCGTTGTTCGCGACTTTGGCATGGGAATCCGCCCCCGCCCCGACGTCGATCGGCCGAGCCTGCGGATCGGCTTGACCCTGATCGCCGCCCTCTCCAGCAGCTTCGAGATCAAGGGCGGAGCCAACCGCGGCACCGAGATCCGCATGCACCTGCCGCTGCGGGCGCGTGAGGAGAACGCCGGCGATGGACACGGCTCCGCCGCGTCCCCGGTGATCGCCGAGGAGACCGCGCTGAGGGTCGGTCACCCCGACCTCGTCGCACCGGTGCTGAGCCGCGCCCTTGGTGCTTTCGCCGCTCGCCGCGAGATCACGGTCGATCGCCTTTCCGACGCGATGCTGCTCAGCGACGCGATCTCCGCTCGCGCCCCACAGGGGTTCGAGGACGGCCACGTCTCGCTCAGCATCGCCGACGGCGATGATGGGGTCGAGCTGCGCGTCGGCCCGATGAAGGGGGGCAGTGCCGAGCAGCTCCGTGCCAGCCTGGAGTTGCCCGAGGTGGGCGGTTCGATGGAGACGCTGGCGGACGACCTGCGAGTCGAGCAGGGCGAGGACGGCGAGTTCCTGGTGGTCGGCATCGCCGCGCTCTCCGTTTAGCTAGACCCTCCTAGTCGCCGCCGTTCTCCTTGCCGCCTTCGTCCACCTCGGCTCGGATCCGCTCCAAGGTGCGGCGCAGGATCCGCGAGACGTGCATCTGCGAGTGACCGATCCGCTCCGCGATCTGCGACTGGGTCATGTCCTCGACGAAGCGCAGCTGCAGCACCAGTCGCTCGCGCTCGTCCAGTTGCGGCAGGGCTCCTTCCAGAGCTAGCTTGTCCTCGACCAGCTCGAACCCCTCGTCCTCGTCGCCGACCCACTCCGAGGCCGGCGATTCCTCGTCGTCGCCGCCGACCGGCCGGTCGAGCGAGAGCGGGCGCCTGTTGTGGTTGGCCTCCAGTACCTCGAGCACGTCGCTGGGGTCGACGTCGAGCTTGGCGGCGATCTCGCCGACCGACGGCGACCGCTGCAGCTCCACGGTCAGGGCCGAGATCGCCTTGTCGACTTCGGCCATGCGGTCGTGGAGACCGCGCGGCACCCGCACGGTCCAGACCCGGTCGCGGAAGTGTCGCTTCAGCTCGCCGAGGATCGTCGGCGAGGCGAACGCGGTGAAGGGGGTGCCGCGGTTGGGTTCGAAGCGGTCGATCGCGTTGACGAGGCCGAGGCTGGCGACCTGCAGTAGGTCGTCGAACGACTCGCTGGCGCCGCGGTAGCGCAAGGCCAGGTTCTTGGCGAAAGGGAGATAGCGACGTACCAGCTCCTCGCGGATCGCCGGGTCTCGGTCCGTGGAGAAGCGTGCCCAGAGTTCGCGCTCGCTTGCCAGGCCGTCTCCAGGCCCGGGTGGGGGGTCGTGCTGAGCTGGTCGGATCTCGTCCCTTTTCGCTGCCATCGATGCCTCGCGCCGGATAGTTGCACCGGCGCCGCCCTGAGGGCATGAATAAGAAGCCGTGCAGCGCCTGGGGCCAGTCGGCCACCGACCACAACCATAGCGATGGGGAATCCCGGCGCCGCTCAGAGCTCTGAGCGGCGCCGGGCCGGGCGACGTCTAGCGACTACGAGTCTTTCGCGACCTTGCCCTCGGCGTAGGCGTTGGCCTCCGCTTTCGGGCTGGGCGACTTGAAGTGCAGCATCTCGACTTTGGCGAGGATGCCGGGCTCGTCCCCCTTCGCGATCCTGGCCGAGGTGTCGGCCTGAATCGTCAGTAGCTGGTCCAGCGTCTCCCGCAGCAAGGTCGCGGTTTCGTCCCAGCCCTGTTGGTCTACGACCATCGGGGTGCGGCTGAGATGGCGGTCGTCGATCTCGTCGAGCGTGCCGCTGCTCATCGCCTCCTCGATGTCGTCGAAGACCGACTTGAGCATCGCGCTCGAAAGCCCGGGCCGCAGGCTCTCCGGCATCCGCGCCCATTCGCTGTCGCTGAGGAACTGCCGTCTGGTAGCGCGGTAGAAGTGCTCGGTGGCGCCGCGCCGCTGTTTGGTGTCGACCAGCTCGATGCAGTCGTATTTCTCCAGCACCCTTACGTGGTAAGCCACCAGATTGAGGCTCTGGTCGAGCTCTTGGGAGAGCAAGTTGGGGCTGGCGACCCGCTCGTTGAGAATGATCAGGATCTGTACGCGCAGGGGATGCGCGAACGCTTTGGCGACGATTTGTTCGACGCCGTCTTTCTTCTTGGTTTTCGGCAAAGCGGGTTCCTCAGTTCGGTTTCCGGGGGTGGCGGCCGATCGAGAACAGCTTAGAGCCCGAAGCTCAAGAATTCCACAGCGCTTCCGCATTTTTCGTTTATTTCCCCGCTTTTTGCCCTGGTCTTGATTACTAGAAACTTTTAAAGTATTACTTCGGTCTGCACGGATACCGCGTAGGGAGCGGTGGGACTGAGTGGAGTGGCGAGGGGAGGTGGGTTGAACGTGAAGATCGCAACGATGCACGACCGGGTTGCGCCGGCAGCTATCACCAAGGGCTCGTAGAGGCTCGAGAGAGGGACGGCGGCCGCGGCATGGCAGGCTTGGGCGATGGCGCCATGGAAGTTGCCCTTGCTGGTGGTCGCGATCGCCGTCCCGGTTGCCGTGTCCTTTTACGTCGGCGGTCCTGGGGTCGGCGTCGCCGTCGGCGCCCTGGTGGCGGTGGCAATCGTCGTCGTCGCGGTCAGACAGCGTCCGCTCGGTGGGATCGGCGAGCCAACCACGGACACCGCCCCTCGGCGGCTGCTGGTCGTCGTCAGCCGGGCCTTGGACGAGCCTGGCGCGATCCGCGCGATCGCCGGCGAGACACGCAAGGGCGGGGGGCTTGCCTCGCCACCGGCGGAGGTTCGCGTTCTCTCGCCGGCACGGATCGGCTTTCTCGATCGCTGGGCGTCGGATCTCGAGTCGGCGCGGCGCCAGGCCCAGCAGCGGCTGGTGATCACGCTCGCCGCCCTGGCCAAGGCGGGGATCGAGGCCGAGGCCAGGGTCGGCGACGAGGACCTGGTCCAGGCAGTCGAAGATCAGCTGCGGAGCTTTGCCGCGACGGAGGTGATCCTGGTCACCGGTGCCAGCGGGGAAGACGCGGCGGCCGAGACCGCGGCGACGGAGCTGCGACGGCGCTTGCGGGTTGAGTTCCGTCGGCTTGCGGTCAGCGATTCAGCAGCTCGCTGAAGCGAAGAGCGGCTCTGCTCGGCACCACGAAGGCCTCGTGGCCGTGCAGCAGACCCGCTCCGGTGAGATCGCGGACGGCGCGCTCGATCGCGTCGCGTTCGCGGAACGACGGCGACTCACCGCCCAGCTCGCGGATCAGCTCGGCGACTGTGACTTGGACCGGATGCAGGGCGAGTACCTGCTGTAGAACCGCCGACTCGGTGGCCGCGTCCTCGAGTATCGGTGTGCGGCTGTCCTTGGTCTCGTCCACGGCGCTCCTCCGGCGGCTAAGTCCCCGGCTTGGCCGGACTCTCCCCCGGCGGGCCCTCGCCCTTCTCGTCCAGCCCCAGCACTTGGCGTGCCCACGGAGCCTCGACCGAGTTGCGGTAGAAGTGCTGCATCGACCCCCGCACCGGTCTTGTGCTGACCAGGGAGACCGCGGCGCACTCGGCGAGCACCCGCACGTGGTAGCTGACGTTGCTGAGCGGTTGTTTCAGGGCGCTGGCCACCTCGCGCGGGCTGATCGCCTCCTCGCCCGCCATTCTGCGCAGGATGTCGCGGCGCAGTGGGTGCCGGAGCGCCACCAGCAGATCGTTGTCGTCAGAACGGTTGAGATTCGTCATCGTGGCACCTGCAATATAGAGCAAACGAAACGTTCTGTCTGTAGGCTTTTTGTCTGCGAAAGGATTAGTCTCAGGAGAACGGTTAGACGTCCTTGCGGATGCCGCCCATTTCGCTGAAGACGGCGGTGACACCCCCGTCTTCGCGTTGCTCGTCGGCGATCACGTGGGAGACAGCGTTGATCAGCGCCAGGTGGGTGAAGGCCTGGGGGAAGTTGCCGAGGTGGCGGCCCGAGTCCGCCTCCAGCTCCTCGGCGAACAGATCGAGCCAGCCAGCCGCCTCCAGCAGTCGCTCGCAGAGCCCCCGCGCGCGCTCGCGCTCGCCGATCTCCGAGAGCGCCGAGACCAGCCAAAAGGAGCAGATCAGGAAGGTCCCCTCCCTGCCGCTGAGGCCGTCGTCGGTCTCCTGGACCTTGTAGCGGAGGACCAGGCCGTGCTCGGTCAGGTCCGCGGCGATGGCGTTGACGGTGGCGCCGACGCGCGGGTCGTCGGGGGGGAGGAAGCGCAGCAGCGGGATCAGCAGCAGCGAGGCGTCGAGGGCGTCGGTGTCGTAGTGCTGGCGGAAGACCCCGTCGCGGACGCCGCGCTCGAGGATCTCCGCCCGGATCGCATCGGCCGTGCCCTGCCATTCGTCGGCGAGCTCGTCGAAGCCGTTGCCGCGGGCGAGGCGGACGCCGCGGTCGACCGCGACCCAGATCATCAGCTTCGAGGAGACGTAGTGCTGGGGCTCGCCGCGGGCCTCCCAGATCCCCTGGTCGGGATTGGGCCAGGCCTCGATCGCGGCTTCCACCTGGTAGCGGATCAGCTGGCGGTCGGTCCGCGTGCCGCTGCCTTTGAGCGCTTTTTCGTGCAGGTAGACCGAGTCGAGCAGGGCTCCCCAGACGTCGTTCTGGCGCTGGTCGAAGGCGCCGTTGCCGATTCGCACCGGCCGCGCGCCGCCGTAGCCGCTGAGGTGGTCCAGGGTGCTCTCGGTCAGGTCCTTCTCGCCGCCGATCCCGTACATGATCTGCAGGTCGGGGCGGTCGCGGCAGACCTGGACGATGAAGCGCATGAAGTCCCGCGCCTCCTGGTCGAAGCCGAGCGTGTGCAGGGCCCAGAGGCTGAAGGTCGAGTCGCGGATCCAGCAATAGCGGTAGTCCCAGTTGCGTTCGCCGCCGGGCGTCTCCGGCAGCGAGGTCGTGGGGGCGGCGACGATCGCCCCGGTGGGGGTGTAGGTGAGGCCCTTGAGGACGAGGGCGGAGCGCTGCAGGTGGACCCGCCAGGGATGGTCGGGAAAGTCGCCGTCCCGCAGCCAGTCGCGCCAGAACTCTTCGGTCGAGTCGAGCCGCTCCAGCGCCTCGGGGGCGCTGCGCGGCCCGCCCAGGTGCTCGTTGCCCCAGGTGACCGCGCAGAAGCCGCTTTCGTCCTCGCGCAGGGTCAGCTTGCCGCGGGCGGCGCCGTCGGCGAGCGTCAGCTCCATGTCGCTGGTCAGGCGCAGCTCGGTCCCGTCGTCGGCGCGGGCTACCGCTTCGCCCAGCTCGCCGCCGCTCCAGCGGGCGCCCTCGAGCCCGTAGCCGAAGCGCGGCAGGCACTCCATCTCCAGCTCGACTTCGCCGTCGATGCAGGTCATCGTCCGCAGCAGCGAGTGGTCGGACTCGTGCGCGGTGTCGGGACGGCTGCCCTTGCCGTCGGAGGTGGCCCACTCGGCGATCGTCAGGGCGTCGTGGACGACCGCCCAGCCGGTGTCGGTTACCCAGGTCGTCTCGATCACCAGCGTGCCCGGCTCGTAGCGGCGGCCGATCGGCACGACGACGCCGCGCGGCTTCAGCTTGAAGTGGCCGGCGCCACGGTCCAGCAGCGCCGCGAAGGCGCTGGGCGAGTCGAAACGGGGGAGGCAGAGCCACTCGACCGAGCCGTCGAAGGAGACCAGGGCGGCGGTGTGGCAATCGGAGAGGAAGCCGTAGCTGCCGATCGTCGGAAAGCGGTTGTCGGGGGCGCTCACGGCGCCGCCCAAGCTAGCAGCGACGACGGGCGGCGGAGGACCGAAGCGCGTCGCTACGCTGACTGCGATGACCCCGCCGTTCGCCTTCGTTGGCGCCGCTCTCGATCTGCTCGAGCTGGCGCCGTTGCTGGTCGCGGCGGGGCTGTACGCGAAGCGGGCTAGCACGCTGGCGGCGAAGGGGCGGCCGCTGCCCCTCTGGCGCCAGATCTGCTTCGCCTCGGGACTGTTCGCGATCTTCGCCGCCGTCGCCTCGCCGGTCGACTACATCGCCGAGGAGCTGGTGATCGCGCACATGGTCGAGCACCTGCTGCTCGGCGACATCGGCACCCTGCTGCTGGTCCTCGGCCTGACCGGGCCGCTGCTGCAGCCGATCCTGGCGATCCGGGTTTTCGACCGCCTGCGGGTCCTCGCCCACCCCCTGGTCGCCTTTCCGCTCTGGGCCGTCAACCTCTTCTTCTGGCACATTCCGGCGCTGTACGACGCCGCCTACGGGGGGGCGGCGCTGCACGCGCTCGAGCACTCCAGCTTCATCTTCTTCGGCTGCCTGATGTGGATGCCGGTCTTCGGGCCGCTGCCGAAGCCACCGTGGTTCACCGCCTCCTGGAAGGTCGTCTACGTGATCGCCGTCCGCTTCACCGGTGCCATTCTCGGCAACGTCCTGATGTGGTCCGGCACCGTGCTTTACACCAGGTACGCGGCGGGAGAGGAAGCCTGGGGCCTGACTCCAATCGCCGACCAGAGCACCGCCGGCGTGATCATGATGGTCGAGGGCACCTTCCTCGGCCTCGGCCTGCTCGCCTGGGTCTTCTTCGAGGCGGCCCGCGAGGGAATCGAGAAGCAGCGGCTGCTCGACCTGGCCACGGAGCGAGGCGTCGAGCTCGACGACGCGCGGGCGCAGCGGGCGGTCGCCGCCGGCCACGGCGACCGCCTCGAGAAACAGCTAATCGCCAGTGGGAGCGATCCTGACGCCAAAGGCACCTGAGCGGCTGCTGCTGCCGGCGCTGGTCTTCGTCGTCGGCATCGCCAGCCTCGGCTCGGAGATCGCCGCGGCGCGCCTGCTGGCGCCGTACTTCGGCGCCTCGACGATCGTCTGGGCGAACACGATCGGCGTCGTCCTGGTCGCGCTCTCGGTCGGCTACTGGCTCGGCGGCCGCTACGCCGACCGCCACCCGCACCTGCGCGGCCTCTGCCTCACCGTTCTCGCCGCCTCGCTGCTGATCGCCCTGGTCCCCTTCGCCGCCCGCCCCTTCCTCGGCTTCTCGGTCGACGCCTTCGAGACGGTCTCGGTCGGCGGCTTCGCCGGCTCGCTGTTCGGCGTCCTGGTGCTGGTCGCGGTGCCGGTGACCCTGCTCGGCGCCGCCTCGCCCTGGGCGGTGCGGCTGGCGGTGGGGGACGTGGACCGCGCCGGCGAGGTGGTCGGGCGGCTCTACGCGATCTCGACCGCCGGCTCGCTGCTGGGGACGATGCTCTCGGCCCTGGTGTTGATCCCGCTGCTCGGCACCCAGCGCACCTTCCTGGTCTTCGCCCTGCTTCTCGCCTTGGTCGCCTGCGCTGGGCTGGGCTGGCGCTTCGTCGCCGTCCCGCTGGCGCTGGCGCTGGCGATCTCGATCCCGGTCGGGACGATCAAAGCCGCCGACACCGGCCGGGTCCTCGCCGAGACCGAGACCACCCACCAGTACGCCCGCGTGGTCGAACGGCCCGACGGCAGCCGCGTGCTGGAGCTGAACGAGGGCCAGGCGGTGCACTCGCTCTGGCGCCCCGGGACCTACCTGACCGGCGACTACTGGGACGGTCACCTGGTGCTGCCCGCCGCCGCCTCGCCGCGGCCACCGCGGCGGATCGCGATCCTCGGCAACGCCGGCGGCACCGTTGCCCGTGCCTTCGGCCACTTCTTTCCCGACACCGCCGTCGACGCGGTCGAGATCGACGCTGAGCTGACCGAGCTGGGCCGCCGCTACCTCGACCTCGACAACCCCCGCATGCGCGCTTTCGCCGAGGACGCCAGGCCCTGGCTCGAGCGCTCCGACGGCGGCTTCGCCGCGATCATGGTCGACGCCTACCGCCAGCCCTACATCCCTTTCTACCTGACCACCCGCGAGTTCTTCGAGCTGACGAGGGAGCGGCTGGCTCCGGGCGGGATGACGATCGTCAACGTCGGCCATCCCGAGGGCAGTGACGAGCTGGAGCGGGTGCTGGGACGAACGATGGCGGCGGTCTTCCCGCGCGTCCTGCGCTACCCGATCGAGCCGACCAACACGTTGCTGATCGGCGGCGAGGGCGATTTCTCGGCGGCGCGGCTGCGCGAGAACGCGGCCGGGCTGCCCTCTGCTCTGCGTCCTCTGGCGCTCGACGCCGCCGCGGCGCTGGCGCCACGCCTGCCCGGCGGCGAGGTTTACACCGACGACCGCGCGCCGGTCGAGTGGCTGGTCGACAACTCCCTGCTGGAATACGCGAATGAATAACGGCCTCCGGGGCAGCCGGCTCGACCGGCCGCGGGCCTGGCTGGTGACCGGGCCGATCGGGCGGGGGCTCGCCTTCGCGGTCGATTTCGCCGCGGCCCTGCGGACCTTCCTCTCTCGCTAGGGTCTCCCGTCCGATGGAGACGACGCTCACCGATCTGCCCGACTCGCGCGTGCGAGTCGAGGTCGAAGTTCCCGCCAAGGACGTCGAGCGGGCCACCTCGCGTGCCGCCCGGGCGCTGGCCAAGGAGATGCGGATGCCCGGTTTCCGCCAGGGCAAGGCGCCGGCGTCCCTGGTGATCCAGCGGGTCGGCTTCGCGCCGGTGCTGGAGGAGGCGGTCCGCGAGGCGCTGCCCGAGTGGTACGAACGGGCGCTGCTCGAGGCCCGGGTCAGCCCGATCGGCGATCCCAGCATCGAGATGGTCTCGACCCCCGACTCCGAGGGCGAGCCGCTCGCCTTCAAGTTCGAGGTCGGCGTGCGCCCGGAGGCCAAGCTCGGCGAGTACAAGGGTCTCGAGGTTGGGCGCAAAGAGGCCGAGGTGCCCGACGACGTCGTCGAGACCGAGATCGAGCGGGTGCGCGAGGGCTTTGCCCGGTTGGAGCCGGTCGAGCGCGAGGCCGCCGACGGCGACTCGCTGTTGATCGACTTCGAGGGGCTGATCGACGGCACCGCCTTCGAGGGCGGCAAGGCCGAGGACTATCTGCTGGCGCTCGGCTCCGGCTCGCTGATCGAGGGTTTCGAGGAGCAGCTGACCGGGGCCAAGCCCGGTGAGGAGCGCAAGGTCGAGGTCAGCTTCCCCGACGACTACCAGGCCGAGCACCTGGCCGGCAAAGCCGCGGTCTTCAACGTCAAGGTGAAAGAGGTGCGGGAGAAGATCCTGCCCGAGCTCGACGACGATTTCGCCGCCGACGCCTCCGAGTTCGAGACGCTGGAGGAGCTGCGTGCCGACATTCGCGAGAAAGTCGGCGAGGCGCTCGGCAGCAGGGCCGAGGAAGACTTCCGCGTCGCCGCCGTCGACGCCGCCGTCGACGCCGCCACGGTCGAGGTGCCCGCTGACCTGGTCACCGCCCGCGCCACCGAACGCTGGGAGCGGATGGAACGCCAGCTCGCCCAGCGCGGCATGGACCCCAACGCCTTCCTGCAGATGCAGGGCAAAACCCGCGAGGAGCTGATCGAGGAGTCCAAGCCCGACGCCTCGCGGGAGCTCAAGCGCGAGGCCGTAGTGACGGCGATCGCCGCCGCCGAGGAGATCGAGGTCGCCGAGGAGGAACTGGTCGAGGCCCTCGCCCATAGCGCCGAGCACGAACGGACCACGCCCCAGAAGCTGCTGGCTCGCCTGCGCGAGAACGGCCGCGACGCGATGGTCGTCGAAGACATCAAGGCCCGCAAGGCGATCGAGCTGGTGGCGGAGTCGGCGGTGCCGATCCCGCTCGAGCAGGCGGAGGCGCGGGAGCAGATTTGGACGCCGGAGAAGGAGCGCGAGAAAGCCGGCGACCTCTGGACGCCTGACTCCGAGTAGCTGCTAGGGCGTAGTTCGCCTGAGGGACGGGGGCGAAGCGTTGGAGGGAGGTCGGTACCCCTCCGCGGGAATTCAGTCGCGCCCGCTGAAGCGGGCTGCTCCGCAAGATGCTGCTCGCCTATGGCGAGCAGGAATCAGATTGCATATCGCGCGCGTTCGCGCACA
>Ga0190271_10002805_pt1 | contig 10747 bp, 8 predicted proteins | sample Popmic356T_FD_133747 | JGI IMG/M metagenome (GOLD analysis project Ga0190271, IMG submission 133747) | Populus adjacent soil microbial communities from riparian zone of Weber River, Utah, USA - 356 T | ecosystem: Environmental > Terrestrial > Soil > Riparian zone | place: USA: Utah | collected...
AGAACACGGTCGAGCCGGTACTTATCGGCTAGGACATCTCCGAGGTTCGGCTTCATAGGTCAGCCTCATCGTCATTCAAGAGTGGTTAAGTGGTCGGAGCGTAGCAGTGGATGTGCGCGGCGCGACCACACCCCCCTGGAATTGACACGTTTCGGGGTGACAGCGACTTAAAACTACGCGCGACCTGAGTGTGGGAGAAATTCTCGCCAAAACGTTTCAATCGGAAACAGTAAGCTCATAAAGGCGTCACTTCTCGACGACACGAACGCCGCGCCGCCGACCTTACTGCCTCAACGCGCGGGTGAGCTGTGGCGATCACGACCGAGTTTGCGCGCGGATCGGCACCGACACCGCCTTTTTGCAGCGCATGACGACGCTCGGCGCGCGCTGTAGCATGGGGGATGCGCGAACCTCTCATCCACGACTCCATTCTGAGCACCGTCGGTCAGACGCCGCTCGTTCGACTGACACGCATTGGGCACGACCTTCCCTGCGAGCTGCTCGGCAAGTGCGAGTTCATGAACCCGGGTGGTTCGGTCAAGGATCGCATCGGCGTGCGCATGCTGCTCGACGCGGAGGCCTCGGGGCGGATCAAGCCGGGCGACACGCTGATCGAGCCCACCTCCGGCAACACGGGCATCGGGCTCGCGCTCGCAGCGGCCGTGCGCGGGTATCGGGTCATCATCACGATGCCCGAGAAGATGAGTCAGGAAAAGCAGGTGGTGCTCGAGGCGCTCGGGGCCGAGATCATCCGCACACCCACGGAGGCCGCGTGGGACTCTCCCGAGAGTCACATCGGCGTCGCGCGCAGGCTGCGCGAGGTCATCCCCAACTCACACATCCTCGACCAGTACTCCAACGAGAGCAATCCGCGCGCGCACGAGGAGGGCACCGCCGCCGAGATCCTCGAGCAATGTGGCGGCAAGCTCGACGTGCTCGTGATGACGGCCGGCACCGGGGGCACCATCACCGGCGTCGCGCGCGGCATCAAGCGCGTGCTGCCGAACGTGCAGATCGTCGGCGTGGACCCCGAGGGCTCCATCCTGGCCGGCCCCGGCGAGATCCGCAGCTACAAGGTCGAGGGCATCGGCTACGACTTCATCCCGGACGTGCTCGACCGCTCGCTGGTCGACCGCTGGATCAAGAGCAACGACAGCGACTCGTTCCGGGTCGCGCGTCGCTTGATCCGGCAAGAGGGGCTGTTGTGCGGAGGCTCCAGCGGCGCGGCGGCCTGGGCGGCCATGACGGTCGCGCGCGAGCTCGCGCCCGGGCAGCGCGTGGTGGTCATCCTGCCGGACTCGATTCGCAACTACCTGTCCAAGTTCGTCAGTGACAACTGGATGCGGCAGAACGGCTTCATGCAGTCGGACTGGGAGCTGGGCACGCTGGGCGACCTCATGCGCAACCTCGGTCACAGGAAGCTCGTCACCTTGCCGCTCGACGCGCCCGTCGCGCGCGCCACCGAGCTGTTCAAGCAGTTCGGCATCTCGCAGATCCCGATCGTCGATGGCGGGCGGTTGGCCGGTATCCTCACCGAGCTCGACGTCATGCAGCAGCTGGTCAGCGGGCGCGCCAAGCCCGAGACCACGGTGGCCGAGGCCATGGTGCGCCGCGTCGCCACCGTGGAGATCAACGCGCCCGCCGGCGAGCTGCTGGGCATCTTCGAGCGCGGCGAGGTGGCCCTGGTGATCGACGAGGAGCGTCGCCTACTCGGTCTGGTCACCAAGATGGACCTGATCGACGTGGTGGCCGGTCGCCGCAACAGTCCGCGCAGCCGCCGGCCGCAGGGTGGCGACTGAGCGCTGCCCCGCTTGCTCGCGCGCGCAGCCAGCGCGGGCCTCGACGCCAATAAAAAGCCGACCCCGAGTTGCCTCGGGGCCGGCCCAGCGTGGAGGGTCCGTCATGCGAACAGACACTCCGAGCCTGGCAGGGCTGCTTGTCCGGCTCGTATCCAGCTCTCGGCGTGTGCGTAAATAGCCGCTCGATCTCGGTCGTACGCGTGCCCGTGCCCGTGCCCGTACACGTTCTCGTCCCGTCCGAACCACGGCCATTTCGGGACCGCACCGACAGCAAAGCCCCGCCCGCATCCCTGCCGAGAGTCGGGCACGGGCACGGGCACGGGCACGCGTACGATGAGAGCGCCGCCTGGGCGTGCTCATTTTTGCCACAACGCTCGTAATTGCGAGACTTTGCCCTCGCGAAGTTGCCCGTGGCGGTACACTTCTAGCCAGCACCAGCATGGCGTCCCACTCCGCACCGCTCGCTACCGAAAGCGGCGAGCCTTCGTTCCGCATCGAGCACGAGGCGGAGGCGCGCGGAACACGCCTGGTCTTGCACGGTCGCTTCACGTTCGCCCAGGCCACGCCCCTGTGGAGTGAGCTGCGCCGCATCCTCAAGGGCCTCAAGAAGCGCGAGCGCATCGACCTCGACATGAAGGGGGCCGAGTACGTCGACGGCGGCGCGATGGCCTTGCTCGCGCACTTTCGTGCCGAGGTCTACCGACGCGGCGGGCGCGCGGAGTTCGTCGACGCCAGCGCGTCGGTGCAGGAGATCGTCCACCTGTACCGCGCCGATCAAGCGGTCGGGCGCGTCAAGAAGCGGCAGGCGCAGAGCGCCATCGAGCAGATTGGCCAGGCCTCCATGTCCATCGTGCTCGAGGCGCAGCTCATGCTCGCGTTTCTCGGGCAGCTGGTGGTCGCCATGGGCGGCGTTTTGCGCGAGCCCAAGAGCTTCAACCTGCGCGACCTGATGCCCAACATGGAGCGCACCGGCGCCGACGCGGTGCCGATCGTGCTGCTGATCAACTTCCTGGTCGGACTGGTGATGGCCTTTCAGGCCTCGGTCCAGCTCAAGCGGTTTGGCGCGCAGATCTTGGTCGCGGACTTGATCGGCATCTCCATCACGCGCGAGCTCGGTCCGCTGATGACCGCGATCGTGGTGTGTGGTCGCTCGGGCGCCGCCTTCGCCGCCGAGCTCGGCTCGATGAAGGTGAACGAAGAGGTCGACGCGCTGCGCACCATGGGCCTCGGCCCGATGCGCTACCTGGTGTTTCCGCGCCTGCTCGCGCTGATGCTGGTGATGCCCTTACTCTCCATCCTGGCCGACGCGATGGGGCTGCTGGGTGGTCTGCTAGTCGCCATCACGAGCCTCGACCTGACGTCGACCGCGTACTTCAATGAGCTCGAAAAGGCCGTCTCCACCTGGGACGTCACCTCCGGTCTGGTCAAGAGTGTGCTGTTTGCGGCGGCCATCGCGCTGATCGCCTGTCAGCAGGGCCTGGCCACCGAAGGGGGCGCGGAGGGCGTCGGTCGGCGCACCACCTCGGCCGTGGTGACTACCTTGTTCTCACTGATCATGATCGACGCCATCTTCACGGTGTTTTTTCGCGCGGTGGGCAAGTGAGCGAGCCCGTCATTCGTGCGCTCGACCTCTCCATCGGCTGGGGCAGCACCATCCTGCAAAAGGACGCCAACTTCACGATCGACAGCGGCGACATCTTCATCATCCTGGGCGGCAGCGGCTGCGGCAAATCGACCATGATGCGTTACCTGGTGGGGCTGGAGCTGCCGCTCTCCGGCAAGGTGCTGTACGCCGACGGCTCCGAAGCCAAGCTCGGCCGCGGCCATCCCAAGTTCGGCGTGATGTTCCAGTCCGGCGCCTTGCTGGGCTCGATGACGGTGGGCGAAAACGTCGCCTTGCCCCTGACCTCGTGGACCGAGCTACCGGTCGAGGCCATCGACGCCATCGTCGAGGCCAAGCTGCGGCTGGTCGGACTGCACGGCACGCAGGGCAAGATGCCGTCCGAGCTTTCGGGAGGCATGAAAAAGCGCGCGGCGATCGCCCGGGCCATGGCGCTCGAGCCGGAGCTGATTTTCCTCGATGAGCCCTCGGCCGGTCTGGACCCGGTCAGCGCGGCGGAGCTCGACGACCTGATCATCAGCCTCAACGAGCAGCTCGGTCTGACGGTGGTGATGGTCACGCACGACCTCGAGAGTATCTTCAAGGTCGGCAAGCGCTGCATCATGCTCGACCGGGCCAGCCAGAGCATCATTGCGCGCGGCGATCCGCGCGAGCTGCGCGACCACTCGGACGATCCGCGGGTGCGCTCCTTCTTCAACCGCGAAGCGAGTACAGCACCATGAGCGCGCCCACCAACCACTGGAAGCTCGGACTGTTCGTGGTCGGCTCGGTCATCCTCGGCCTGATGGGTGTGGTGTTTCTGGCCGGCCGCGCGCTGCAAGAAAAGACCGTGCGCTACACGTCCTTTTTCGACGAGGCAGTGACCGGTCTCAACACCGGCTCGCCGGTCAGCTATCGCGGCGTCAGCCTGGGCAACGTGGCGGAGATCAACATCGCGCCCGACCGGCGGCACGTGGAGATCAGCTACGACCTGGGGGTCGACGAGTTGGAGCGGCTCGGCCTCATCAAGCGCGGCCAGCGCCTGAGCTTGCCGCCGGACATCCGTGTCCAGCTGGGCTCGAGCGGCGTCACCGGCACCAAGTTCCTACAGCTCGACTTCTTCAACGAGAGGACGCATCCGCCCCCACAGGTGACGTTTCGGCTGCCGCGCAACTACATCCCGGCCACGCCGTCCACCTTCAAGAGTCTGGAGGACTCGGTCATCAACGCGGTCGACCAGTTCCCCGCGCTGGCCAAGCAGGTCGACAGCGTGCTCAGCCAGATCAACCTGCTGCTCACCGAGATCCGTGCGCAGAAGCTGCCCGAACAAGCGAGCGGTACGCTGGCCGAAGCCGACGCGGTGATCACGCTGCTGCGCAACAAGCTCGAGCAGCTACCGATGGCCGAGCTATCCGGCGACGCGCGCGCGGCGCTGCAGGGCGTCGGGCGCACGCTGGCCAAGGCCGACGTGCTGCTCGATCAGATCGGCAGCGACACCGGCCTGCTGCACAGCGTGCAGCGCGCTTCGGACGGTGTGGGCGACATGGCGGGCAACGCCACCGGTGTGGTCTCGGATCTGGGCGCCACGATGCGCGACCTGCGCGAGACCATCGACGCCATTCGCTCGCTGGCCGAGGCGCTCGAGCGCGACTCCGACATGCTGATCAAGGGAAGAGCGAGGAAGAGCCAATGAAGACAGCCTCGTCTGTGCTGGCGGCGGTCGTGCTCTCGGGCTGTGCGTTCTTCGGCAAAAGCGAGCCGCTTTCGCCGCGCTACTACGACCCCGAGAGCGAGGTGAAAGAAGGCATCACCTCGCCACCCGCGCTGGGCAAGCCGAGCCTGCGCCTGGGCCATGTGGTGGGTGGCTCGCACTTGCGCGAGCGCATCGCCTACCACGTCTCCGAGCGCGAGCTCGGTTTTTACGACGAGCTGCGCTGGACGGAGCGACCCGAAGAGTACCTGCGCCGCGCCCTCGCGCGCGGGCTGTTCGAGCAGCGCGCGATCACCAGTCTGGTCACCGGGTTGGGGCCTTCGCTCGACGTGGAGCTGCTCGACTTTTCCGAGCTACTCACGCCCAGGCACGGGGTTCGCGTCCGTGCGCGCGCCGTGCTGGTCGACCAGCGCACGGTGCGTTTCGAGCACACCTTCACCGTGGAAGAGGCCGTGGCCGCGGGCGACGACAAGGACTTCGCGCGCGTGGCCGACGCGATGGCACGCGCGCTCACGCGCACCGTGGACGAGATTGGCGACCGCGTGCTGAGCGAGCTGACCACGGTCGTCGAGACCGGCGGCAGCACCGCGCCGGGCGCAGCCGTGCGCTGAGCGCGTAGCTCCCGTGCGGAGCACGTGCGCGCAGCATACGCAGAGATTATCGGTCGTCGTCGCGTCTGGCTGGAGTGAGGGAGCGCTCGCCGCGCGCTTTCGACCTTACTCTTTTTGCAGACGCGTCCGCGCGCACCTGTAGCTGCTTTCGCGCACCGTGTTGGCGCCCACAGGCGCGTGCGATTGTGCGACGCGCTTCGTGCGGCAAAGGCACGATCGATAGCGAAGTGAGCTGGAACTCGCTTCGTTGTCGTCCGGCTACCGGACGCGACCACCACGGAGTCCCCCCGGATGTATTCGCGCCAGCTGCTGCGTGTGGCTTTTGCCGCATCGGTTCTCACCGCCTGCTCACCTAGCGACTCGCCCGACGACGTCGACGATGGTGCCGTGCCCGTTGGCGACGCCAGCACGCCCGACACCGGTGTGGACGGTGCGCTCCCGGTCGACGCAGGCCGCGACGCGCGCAGCGACACCGGCGTGTCCCCGCTGTGCGGCAACGCGCTCAAAAACGACGGCGAGGCCTGCGACGACGGCAACCTGGCGGCAGGCGATGGCTGCAGCGACAGCTGCGCGGTCGAGCCCGGCTACCTGTGCGCGGTCCCCGGGCAGCGCTGCGCGCTGACCGTGGTGTGCGGCGACGGCCAGATGGGCCCGCGCGAGGTGTGTGACGACGCCAACGCACTGGGTGGCGACGGCTGCAGTGCCGACTGCCACTCGATCGAGACCTACTTCAGCTGCTCGACGCCCGGCGCGCCCTGTGTGTCGACCGTGGTCTGTGGCGACAAACACGTGGTGGGTAGTGAGCTGTGCGACGACGGCAACACCGTCGCGAACGACGGCTGCAGCGCCACCTGCCAGCTCGAGCTTGGCTACGCGTGCCGCGTGTCCGGTGCGTCTTGTCGCGCTTCCGCGTGTGGCGACGCTCACCGCGTGGGCAGCGAGCAGTGCGACGACGGCAACGCGGCCTCCGGCGACGGCTGCGACAACCACTGTCGCGTCGAGGCCGACTCCACGTGTGCGCCCGACTCGGCGGGCAAGGACGTCTGTCGCAAGACCGTGTGCGGCGACGCGAAGACCGAGGGCAGCGAGCAGTGCGACGATGGCGCCAACGACAAGCCGTACGACGGTTGTTACAAGTGCCAGCGCGAGCCCGGCTGCACCAACGACGGCTGCACCTCGGTGTGCGGCGACGGCATCAAGTTCCCGAACGAAGCCTGCGACGACGGCAACACGCGCAACGGCGACGGCTGCTCGAGCACGTGCGCCAAGGAAAGCGGCTTCAGCTGCAGCGAGGTGTCTTCGGGCACCCCAAACACCCTGGATATTCCGATCATCCTGCGCGACTTCCGCGGCTACGACCTGCCTGCGGTGCCGGGCAAAAACCTGCTGGCTGGACACCAGGACTTCCAGAACCTCAACGCTTCGGAGCGTGGACTCGTCGAGTCGATGCTCGACGGCAACAAGAAGCCCAAGTTCCTCAAGGCTGGTAACAACCTGTCTACCGATGCGAACTTCCGCCTGTGGTACCGCGATGACCCGACGGTCAACCGCAACGTCGTCGACAAGCTGACCTTCAACAAGGTGAGCGGCAGCTACGTGTTCGATCAGGGATCGTTCTTCCCGCTCGACAACAAGGCGTTCTGCGCCGAAGGCGTCGAGACCGGTCGCGACAACGGCCACAACTTCAGCTTCACCAGCGAGCTGCGCTACTGGTTCGCTTACGCGGGCGGCGAGAAGCTCGACTTCCGCGGCGACGACGACGTCTGGGTGTTCATCAACGGACGCCTGGCCGTCGACCTCGGTGGCGTGCACGGCGCACAAGATGGCAGCGTGACGCTGACCTCCGGTGGCGACGCGCGCTTCGGTCTGCAGACAGGCAAGATCTACGAGGTGGTGGTCTTCCAGGCCGAGCGCCACACGACGGCGTCGTCGTACAAGCTGACCCTGCGCGGTTTCGAGAAGGTGAAGACGACCTGCACCAGCATCTGCGGCGACGGCGTGGTCACCTCGGACGAGGTCTGCGACGACGGGCAGAACGTGGGAGCCTACGGCGGCTGCATGGCAGGCTGTCAGGACTTCGGTCCCCACTGCGGCGACACGACACTGCAGGGCGCCGCAGGCGAGCAGTGCGACAACGGCCTCAACACGGGCGGTCACGACGGCTGCACACCCGAGTGCAAGCTGGGACCGCGCTGCGGCGACGGCAACGTGGACGGCATGTACGGCGAGCAGTGCGACGACGGCGTGAACGACGGCGGCTACGGCGAGTGCGCAGCGGGCTGCATGCTGGGCGAGCGCTGCGGCGACGGCGTGCGCCAGTCCACCGTGGAGACCTGCGACGACGGCAACGACAACGCCAACGACGGCTGCGACAACGCCTGCTACTCCACCATCGTCATCTGACGGTCAGCACCATTCGCTAACAGAGCTCAGGAGCTCAGACCACGGGGAGTCGCCAACCGGCGGCTCCCCGTTTCTCGTTGTGCGGACACTCTCCCGTCCCGTCCGTTCTCCGTCTCGTCTGCTCTCGTCTTACTCTTTCTGTTAAACCACTGTTAAACCCCAAAGCGAGAGTCTGCTGGCTGCAGGCCCCGCGGCGTGGTGGGGGGGCTCGCACGGAGCACCACGGAGCACCCGTAGCCCCCGACGTCATTCACCACGTGAAATACGACGGAGCAGCGACCCAACCGCCAGCAGCAAAGCTAGCGGCGAAGCCGCGTCAGCGAACCACGACTGTCAGCAACGATTAGATATGCGCCGGCCCCCAGCCACTCCATGGCGAAGGAGCTCCGTGCGAGCCCCCCCACCACGCCGCGGAACGAACCAGAAGCGGAACACGAGCACACCTGTTTGGGATGAAAGCTGTTGACCGCAATAGCTCACACCGTGATGCGCGAGTAAGGTCGCGCGGGAAGGGGGCTTATGAACGATCTAGTCTACCCACGGGAACGGACGCTCGGGATGGTCACGCTGGTGCTGGGCGTGGCCGCTTGGGTGGCGTTGATCGGCGGCACATTCGGCGTTGCACTGCTCGTGCTCGCGGTCGGCTACGTGCTGTATTTGTTCGTGCATTCTGCGTTGATCGCGCACGTGAAGGGCAACGGCGTGGAGCTCTCGGAGGCGCAGTTTCCGGACATCTGGGCCCAGTTCACCGCCTGCTGCGAGCGACTGGAGATGAAGGACCGGCCGACCGTCTACGTACTGAACGGTAATGGCGGCCTGAACGCATTCGCCACCAAGTTTTTGGGTTCGCAGTACGTGGTGCTGCTGGCCGACGTGGTCGATGCCATGAAGGAGCACCCGGACGGCGTGCGCTTCTACGTCGGCCACGAGCTCGGTCACCTGCGCATGAAGCACCTCCAGGGTCAGCTGCTGCGCTGGCCAGCGCTGTGGCTGCCGTTGCTGGGCGCCGCCTACTCGCGCGCTCGCGAGAGCACGTGCGACCGGCACGGCCTGGCCTGTAGCAGCTCTCCCGAGGCCGCCGCGCGCGCCATGACGGCGCTCTCCGCCGGTACCCAGCGCTGGAAGAGCATCGACCTGAGCCTCTACCTGCAGCAAGTACACCACTCGTCCGGCTTCTGGATGTCGCTGCACGAGCTCAACGCCGGCTACCCGTGGCTCACCAAGCGTGTGTCGCGCGTGATCGACCCGACGCGTGCGCTGCCCAGGCGCTCCCGGCTCGCCTGGTTCATCTCGGCATTCATCCCCTACGCCGGACCCGGTGGCGCCCTGCTCGGCGTGCTGATGATGTTCTACGCGTTCGTGATCGTCGGTGCGATCGCCGTGCCCGCGTTCCGCGATCAAATGGCAAAGGTCACGCTCAGCGCGACCGCCACGCAGACGCAGCCCGAGCTCGACAAGCTGGCGGCCTACTACACCGCGCACGACGAGCCGCCGGCCACGCTCGAAGCAGCCGCGCTGCCCGCCCAGCTGAGCAGCGGTGCCGCACTCGCCCTCAATCCCGAAAACATGGTCCTGACGGTGACCACCAAAGTAGGCGCGGTCCTGTTCGTCCCCAGCGTGGACGACGCGGGCAAAGTCAGCTGGACCTGCAAAAGCGGCGAGGGCACCAAACCCACCCAGCTCCCCGAGTCCTGCCGAGGCCCCTCGGAGTAACCCCGCCCCGCTCGCTCTCACGAGCGCCACCACTCAGATGGTGCAGTCGTAGAACGCGCTCAGCCAGACTTGCTGACCCCGCGCACCTTCAAAACCGTCGCTGTCGATACCGCACTCGGCCGCTCCCAGGCACGTGCCGTAGTGGCAGCGCTGGCCCGGGACCTTACACGGTCCCCGGGCCAAGTCTGGTGGACAGCGCTCGCAAGTAAGCCCCGGCCGGCCAACGCAGCTCCCGTCGCCCCCAAGGGTGCAGCCAGGCGAGCACGCGTCCGGCTCGACCTCGCAGCGTTGCGCACGACAGCGCGCCACAAGGCCCCTGACACCGCAGAGCGGACTGGTGCCGTCGTTGCCCCCGGCTTCACCCACACAGGCGCCCGCCAGCTCGGTGACCGCAGCGCTGGCGACCGACACCCCGAGCTTTGTCGAGGCGGGAAGGATCCGGCAGTACGTGCACGGGAGGGTCACCTCGACGAGCGCGCAGTCGGAGTCGCTTGCGCAGCTCCGATCGACTCCCTCGACCACGCGCCCGAACGCCAGCTCGGCGCGGCGCAGCGGCGTATCCTCGTTGAGGTTAGACGGCTCACTCGCGTCAGACGCGCCGTCAGACCCCGCGCCGTCAGACCCCGCGCCATCAGCCGGCGCACTGCCGTCAGACGCCTTTCCCCCGTCAGACCGCGCGCTGCCGTCAGACCCCTTGCGACCGCCAGACGACTCGACGCTGCCATCGAGCGCTCCGTGCGCATCGCGCACCGGCCCACCGTCGTTCGCCGTGCAGGCCGACAACAGCGCGAGCGCGCAGCCTGCCACGAGCGTTCGCCGGCCCGACAGCACAGTCATGCCCTCGAACACCCGCTGCCGCAGCGCATCCAAGCCCAACGCACAGTCATGCCTCGCAGCCATCCAAGCCTCC
>Ga0190271_10002806_pt1 | contig 10745 bp, 9 predicted proteins | sample Popmic356T_FD_133747 | JGI IMG/M metagenome (GOLD analysis project Ga0190271, IMG submission 133747) | Populus adjacent soil microbial communities from riparian zone of Weber River, Utah, USA - 356 T | ecosystem: Environmental > Terrestrial > Soil > Riparian zone | place: USA: Utah | collected...
CCCCAGGTCGTGCCCGGCTACTGGAACAAGCCGGAGGAGACCGCCCACGCGATCCGGGGCGGCGAGCTGCTGACCGGGGACGTCGGCAAGGTGGACGCCGACGGCTGGCTCTACATCGTGGACCGCAAGAAGGACATGATCGTCGCGTCCGGCTACAAGGTCTGGCCCCGCGAGGTCGAGGACGTGATCTACGAGCACCCGGCCGTGCACGAGGCGGCGGTGGTCGGCGCGCCTGACGAGTACCGCGGCGAGACCGTGCGCGCCTTCGTAAGCCTGAAGCCGGGCGTTCAGGTCGATCCGGCGGAGGTGATCGGCTTCTGCCGCGAGCGGCTGGCCGCGTACAAGTGCCCCCGCAGCGTCGACATCCTCGACGAGCTGCCCAAGACCGTCTCCGGCAAGATCCTGCGCCGCGAGCTTCGCGAAGCGGGCTCCGAGGCGGTGTCCGGGTGAGCGCCCGGACCGGCCTCACGATGCGCGGGGGTTCCCCTCACGACGCGCGGGGGTTTCCCTCACGATCTGGGCGTCGCAATGGTGATACAAGTAGCCGGATGCTGACGATGCCGGCCGGCGGACGGTGTTCAGGGGGGAGCGCGTAGCCGGATGGACCTGATGATGAGGAGAGAGGCGGCTGCCGAGGACCGCGGTGTGCGCCTGATGCTGTCGCGCATGCGTGGCGACCGGGTCCGCACGATCGTGCTGCCGACCGCCTTCATGGTCGCCTTCCTCGGGCTCTGGGAGATCGCGAGCCAGACCGAGATAGTCGACCCGGTGCTGGTCCCCGCGCCGACCGACATCATCAGCGCCCTCCGCCGGCTGGGGAACACCTACTTCTTCTGGGAGGCAGCCTGGGTCACGGCGCAAGAGGCGCTGCTCGGCTTCGTCTTCGGCGTGCTCGCCGCCTACCTGCTCGGAACGGCGATCGGGCTGTTCCCGGCGGTACGCCGCGCGATCTTCCCGCTCGTCGTCGCGGTGGAGATCGTCCCGCGGATCGCCCTGGCGCCGGTGTTCCTGAGCTGGTTCGGACTCGGGATCGCCTCGAAGGTCGCGATGGCCGCGGGCATCTGCTTCTTCCCGGTGCTGATCAACGTCGTCCTCGGGCTCGAGAACGTGAACAGGGACGCGCAGAACCTGATGCGCTCGCTCGGCGCCTCGAAGTTCGAGACCTACACCAAGCTCCTGCTGCCGGCCTCGCTCCCGGAGATCTTCGCGAGCCTCAAGATCGCGATCACCTTCGCGCTCACCGGCGCGATCGTCGCCGAGTACGTCGGCGCGAACGAGGGCCTCGCGGTCCTGCTGAAGACGTTCTTCTTCCAGCTGCTGACGGCCGAGGGCTTCGCGGTGATCCTCGCGCTCTCGGTCATGGGCCTGGTCTTCTACTGGCTCACGATGCTGCTCGAGTCGAGGATCGTCTTCTGGCGCGGCCGCTGAGCGGGCCGCCCTTGGCCGCAACGAGCCGCGCCGCCGTTGTGGCGAACGATTGCACAACCCGTGCGCCAAGCCGACGTGGCGGCAATGCCAGGCCCAAATCAGTAAGAATGACGAACGATTGCACACGTGCGTCGGCTGGGACGAGCTGGAGGAGAGACCGGCGACGGCCCGGACGACACAGAGGGGAGACGAGACGGCCGTGACCGCTTCCACATCGACTACTTCCACAGGTGGTGCTCCGTCGGGCCTCCTTCCCGCGCCGGCGCACCGCCGAGCAGGAGACTTCGTCTTCGTCTCCTCGCTGTTCCCCGTCACCGATTCCGGGGAGCTCGTCCGAGCCGATTCGAGCAACCCGTACGTCGGCGACTCCGACATGGGCGCGCAGACGCGCCGCGTGTTGGAGCAGCTCGAACAGGTCCTCGGGGACGCCGGCTCATCGCTCGGACAGACGCTGAAGACCGAGGTGTACCTCGCCGACGCGGCCGACTTCCACGAGTTCAAGCTCGTCTACAAGGAGTTCTTCCCCGACTCGCCGCCCGCGCGCACGACCATCGTCGTCGGCGACGAGCACATCCTCCCCGGCTGCCGGCTCAACCTGCAGGCGGTCGCCCTCGCCGGCGACGCCGGCGTCGAGCGCGAGGCGATCATCGCCGACGGCATCCCCAACCCGCTGGACGCGGAGCACGCGTCGCACGCGGTCAAGGCGCCACCGTTCCTGTTCCCCTCGGCGTTCCCCGCGACCGATTTCGAGACGGGCGTCCCTGTCGGCCGCAACATGCCGAACTTCCCCAACTACGGCTCGGACGCCGAGATGCAGGCCGAGTACATCCTCGAGAACTTGTCCAAGGTCTGCGAGGCGGCGGGGACGAGCATCGACCAGGCGGTCAAGTCGCAGTTCTACGAGACCAGCCTGCTCAACTTCCACGACGTCGACGGCATCTGGGCGAAGTACATGGGGCTGGCGCCTCCGCGCAGCTCGATGGCCTGCCGGGGCTTCCTCGTCCCGAACGCCCTGTTCGCGCCGAACCTGATCTACCTGATCCCGGACGCCGAGCACCAGAAGACGGAGACCCAGAAGGGGATCCGCTGGCACCCCGAGGTGGTCCGCGCCGTCCACTTCAGCCCCGGCATCCTCGCCGGCGACTGGCTCTTCACCGCCGGACAGGTCCCGATGCCCGACTTCGGCGTCTACGAGTCGATCGTGCGCACGCCCCAGGGGCTGCCCCACTACTGGAGCGACATCGAGGTCCAGACGGACTTCACGATGGTGCTGCTCCGGGAGCAGCTCGAGGCCAACGGGCTGGGACTCGCCGACATCGTCGACGCCCGCGTTTACCTGATCGACCCGCGGCGCGACTACCGCGGCTTCGTGCGGGCGTGGGACCGCCTGTTCGAGTCGGTGGAGCGGAGGCCGTCGATGAGCCTCATCCCGTCGACCCAGGAGAACGGCGACACGGGGATCATGTTCGCCGGCCCGCTGGTCGAGATCGACCTGATCTCGAAGAAGGGCGACTGAGGCCCCGGTGAGCGAGAGCACGGCGCCCGGGGACCCACCCGGGCGCCAGTGGGTGAGGGGCGGCGAGGACGGCCTGCCCCGCGTGATCGGCCCGTACTCGCTCGGCGTGCGCACCGGCAAGCTCGTGTTCACGGCCGGGCAGGTGGCGGTCGACTCCGAGCGCAACATCGTCGGCGCCGGCGACATCAGGGCTCAGACCGAGCAGACCCTGACGAACGTCCGTGCCGTGCTCGAGCGCTGCGGCGCGCGCATCGAGGACGTGGTCAAGGTCACGATCTGGCTGCGTGACTTCGACGACTACGCCGGGATGAACGAGGTCTACGGGCGCTGGTTCGAGGAGCCCGAGCCGGTGCGGGCCTGCGTGCGCGCCGACCTCGTCCAGCCGCAGCTGCTCGTGGAGATCGAGGCGACGGCGGTGGTGGACGATGATCGTTGACGTCCACGCACACGTCATGAGCGCTGCCCTGGTCGACCGGTTCGCCCGCGACGGCGCCTTCGGCCTGCACCACGGGCCGGGCGGCGAGGTCCTGATGCGCGGCTACGGCCTGTTCGACCCCGACGTGTACGACCACGAGCGGCGGCTCGCGCGGCTGGCCGACATGGGCGTCGACCTCCAGCTGGTGTCGCCGATCGCGAACTTCACCACCTGGCCGGGCGCTTCCGCCGACGTGGAGCTCACGCGCGCGCTGAACGAGAGCACGGCGGCGTGCGTCGCCGAGGCCGGCGGCCGCTTCGCCGGAATGGCCGCGCTGGCCCTCGGGGAGCCCGCGCGCGCGGCCGAGGAGCTCGGACGGGCGGTCGAGGAGCACGGCTTCGTCGGCGCCCAGATCGGCACCTACGCCGGCGACCGCCCGCTCGACCATCCGTCGCTCGAGCCCGTGTTCGCGGAGATCGAGCGGCGCGGCCTAATCCTGCTGATGCATCCGTCGAGCGCCGTCGCCGACCCCCCCGCGCCCACGAGCCAGTCCTGGAGGCAGGCCGATCGGCCTACGCCGAGCTGGGACGAGTACACGCTGACGACGATCCTCGCGTGGCCGAACGAGACGGCGCGCGCGACCGCCCGGCTGATCTTCGCCGGCACGCTCGAGCGGCACCCCGAGCTGAAGCTCGTCCTGTCCCACGGCGGCGGCACGCTGCCGTTCCTCCGCGGGCGACTCAACCTCGCGTACTCGGCGCCCGAGTTCGAGTACAACCCGGACTGCCACGCCTTCATCTCGAAGCCCCCGAGCGAGTACTTCGACCAGCTGCTGTTCGACAGCGCCGTGGGCGCGGCCGAGAGCCTGCACTTCCTGATCGAGACCGTCGGCGCCGAGCGTGTCGTCTTCGGTACGGACGACCCGTTCGAGATCGGCGACACCGGGGGCCGGATGGCGCTGCCCGCGCTGCGGGAGCGCGACGCCGCCGAGGCCGAGCAGATCCTCGGCGCGACGGTCGCGCGCATCCTCGGCCGCTGAGCTACGCCAGGCCGAGCCTCTCCTGGGCTCGCGGCACCCCACGCTCCGCCTGGGCCGCGTCCTGCCAGAGGGTCTCGACTGCGCCGACCGAGACGACCTCGCCGAAGAAGCGGTCCATCACGCGGAGCGTCGCCTGATGATCCTCGTCGAAGTACGTGGCCGTGCCGTCCTCGAGGAACACCACGTAGTAGTCGCGAACGAAGGCCTCGCGGGCGGTCGTCTCGACGCAGACGTTCGAGGCCACCCCCGCCATGACGACTGTCCGGATCCCGTGACTCCTCAGGATGGTCTCCAGGTCCGTGTTGTGGAACGCGGCGAAGCGGTGCTTCGTGACGACGGGCTCGCCGGGATTCGGCCGGACGTCGCCGTAGAAGTCGCCCTCCCAGGACCCGTCCGCGCAGACGTCGCGCCGCGTGTAGCTGCTCCCCCGCCTCCTCGTCGCCTGCTCCAGCCAGGTGTCGGACAGGTAGAGGTTGCCCTCGGTCGAGTAGACGTTCCGGATGAACACGACCAGCGCCCCAGCCGCACGGGCCGCATCGATCAGCCCCGTGAGGCGCTCCGCCATGGCCTGCACGGAGGAGAGGTCCAAGCCCTCGCTGTCCATCATCCCACCGGGCGCGCAGAAGTCGTTCTGGACGTCGACGACGATCAGCGCGGTGTGCTCGGGCGCGACCTTCTCCTCCAGGGAGGACAGCAGCTCGCGGTGTGAGAGCCGGTCCGCCGCGCGGATGGTCTCGGCTCGGTCGCTCATGGTCAGGCCTCCTGAGCTCGTGTTGCGTTTTCGTCGGCTTCCGCCAGCCGCGCCAGTATCCAGTCGGCGGTCACCGGCGTGCTGTCGACTCGGATCCCGAATGGCTCGAGCGCGTCGGTGACGGCGTTTGCGATGACCGCCGGCGGATTGATCGCACCGCCCTCCCCCATCCCCTTGAAGCCGCCCAGGCTGTGCGGCGACGGACTCTCCAGATGGTGGACCTCCATCTTCGGGACCTCGTTGAAGCCGGGCAGCAGGTAGTCCATGAACGTGGTCGTGAGCGGCTGCCCATGCTCGTCGTAGTGCATCTCCTCGAGCATCGCATGGCCCAGACCCTGCGCGACGCCGCCGTGCACCTGCCCGTCGACGATCTTCGGGTTGATCATCACGCCGCAGTCCTCGATCACGACGTAGCGGTCGATCGACACCACCCCGGTCGCGATGTCCACCTCGATGAGGGCCGCATGGATCGCGTTGGTGAAGCTGCCCGGATCGGGGGCCCTGTAGCGGCTCACCGCGTCGAGGCCGGGCTCGATCTCGGGCGGCAGCAGGTTCGGCTTGTGGATGGCGGTGTAGGCCACCTCGCGGAAGCTCAGCTGCCGGGCGGGCGAGCCCTTGACCCTGACGGCGCCGTCGACGAGCTCGAGGTCGCCCGGGCTCGCCTCGAGCACGTGGGCCGCGATCCGCAGCGCCTTGTCCTTGACCGCGCGGGCGGCGAGGATCGCCGCGCCCCCGGCGTAGACCGTGCTCCGGCTCGCCCAGGTGCCGAGCCCGTACGGCACGGCGAGCGTGTCCCCGAAGCGAATGCGGACATCCTCGTGCGGAATCGACAGCTCGTCCGCGACGACCTGCGCGAACGTCGTCTCGTGCCCCTGGCCGTGGCTGTGGCTGCCGACCCGGACCGTCACGCGACCGTCGGGCTCGACGCTGATCCCGGCGCTCTCCATGCCGAGCACCATGTCGATCCCCTTGCGGGACACCTCCTCGGGTCCCAGTGCGGTGTGCTCGACCATCGCGGCGACGCCCAGGCCGCGGTAGACCCCGCGCTCGCGCAGGCGGGCCTGCTCGATCCGGAAGTCGCCGACGCCGAACAGCTCCTCGATCATGTCGATCGACTCCGCCGAGCTTCCGCTCTCGAACCGCAGGCCCGTGGGCGTCTCGTGCGGGTAGCTCCGGACGACGTTCCGCCGGCGCACCTCGAGCGGCTCGACTCCGATCTCGCTTGCGATCTCGTCCATCAGCCGCTCGATCGTGAAGCAGGCCATCGGGCGCCCGACGCCGCGGTACGGCCCCATCGGCGCCTTGTTCGTGCAGACGGCGTACACGTCGCGCTCGTAGTTCGAGATGTCGTACGGACCGGTGATGTTCTCCGACGCCTGGCCCGAGTCCAGGCCGGCCGTCATAGGCCATATCGCGTACGCGCCGTTCGAAGCCATGATCTTCACGCGCACGCCGAGGACCCGGCCGTCGGCGCGCACCGCGGCCTGGACGCGATGGATCTGCTCGCGTGCGTGCATCGTCGTGAGGAGGTCCTCGCGGCGATCGCTCACCCACTTGACGGGCTTGCCGCTGAGCCGGCTCGCCACGGCCGCGACAACGTCCTCGGGGTAGAGGATCAGCTTCGCCCCGAAGCCTCCGCCGACGTCGGGCGCGACGACCCTGATTGCGCTCTCCGGCAGGTCCATGAAGCGCGAGAGGCCCGTTCGCAGCATGTGCGGCGCCTGGTGCGAGATCCACAGCGTGAGCTCCGGCCCGGCAGGGTCCCAGCGGGCGATCATCGACCGCGGCTCGAGCGGGACGGGAGCCACGCGCTGGCTCCGGAACTCGCGCTCGACCACCAGATCGGCCTCCGCGAAGGCCCCATCCACGTCCCCCTCGACGAGATGGAAGTGGTTGTGCAGGTTCCCCGGCATGTCGTCATGGATCAGCGGCGCTCCGTCGGCGACCGCCTGGTCGATCTCGGTCACCGCCGGGAGCGGCTCCTCGTCCAGGACCACGGCGTCGACGCCGTCCTCCGCGTCGTAGCGGCTCTCCGCCAGAACCGCGGCGACGGCCTCGCCGACGAAGCGGACGCGGTCGTCCGCGAGCGACGGCCGCGCGCACGCCTGGTAGCCGGGCAGGCTCGACTCCGCGAGGACCGGGCGAGCCAGGCCCGCCAGGTCCTTCGCCGTGTAGACGCCCATCACTCCCGGAACCTCCAAGGCCGCGGACACGTCGACGTCGCGCAGCTCCGCGTGCGCGGAGTTGCTGCGCACGAACGCCAGATGCAGCAGGCCGGGCAGCTGCATGTCGTCCACGTACGACGCCCGGCCCTCGAGGTAGCGCGGGTCCTCCACGCGCCGCACCGACGCTCCGACCGCCTTGTTGCCCTCGAATCCGGCGCTCATGATGCACCTCCGGCGTCGGCCCGCATCGCGGCGCCCGCCGCCTTGACCGACTCGACGATGAACTGGTAGCCGGTGCAGCGGCAGAGATTGCCCGCCAGCGTTTCGCGGATCTCCGCCTCGGTGGGATCCGGATTGCGCTCGAGCAGCGCGGTGGCCGCCAGCACCATGCCGGGCGTGCAGAAGCCGCACTGCAGCCCGTGGTGATCCCAGAACGCCTGCTGCACGTGGCTCAGGCGACCCGGCTCCGGCGCGACGCCCTCGATGGTCTCGAGGCTCTGGCGGTCGCTCTGGACGGCGAACATCAGACAGGATCGTACGACCGCCCCGTCGAGGCGGACCGTGCAGGCCCCGCACACCCCGTGCTCACAGCCCAGGTGGGTGCCCGTCAGCCCCAGGTCCTCGCGGATGAAGTCGGCAAGCGTCTTGCGCGTCGAGACCAGCCGCGTGTACCTTCGGCCGTTGACGGTCACGGTGATCACCCGGTGCAGGGCCGAATCGCGCTCGTCGATTGGTTCAGCAGTTGTCGTCATCGCTCCTCCCCACGGGCCCTCGCGTCGTCGATCGCGTCGCGCAGCGCCCTGGTCACCAGCACTTTCGTCACCCGCCGGCGGTACTCGGCGGTCGCATGTACGTCGTCCGTGGGCGACAGCTCGGCCGCGGCCGGCTCGGCCGCGGCTGCCAGCTCGTCGTCGCCGGTGCCCGATCCGGCCACGGCGTTCTCGACCGCCGTGAGCCGGACGGGAGCCGGGCCGGTCGCGAACGAGACGATCCTCGCCTGCGCTACGACGTCGTCCTCGACGACCACGCTCGCCACCACGCCGGCGATCGCGAAGTCGCCGTGGCGCCGCGCGATCTCCTGGACCGCGGACCCCGCCCCGGGCGGTTGCACCGGCAGGCAGACCTCGGTCAGGAGCTCGTCGTCGCGCAGCGCCGAGACGAACGGCATCCTGAAGAACTCCTCGACCCGAATCGTGCGCGACCCCTCACGGCTGCTCGCCGCGAGCGTCGCGCCGAGGGCGAGCGCCACCGCGGGCAGCTCGGCCGCAGGGTCGGCGTGCGCAAGGCTCCCGCCCATCGTGCCCCGGTTTCGAATCGCCTCGTGCGCCACCCAGCGCATCGCGGCGGACAGGAGCGGACAGTCGCGTGCGACCTCGGGCGAGCGCTCCAGTGTCGCGTGCCTTGTCAATGCCCCGATCGCCAGCTCTCCATCGCGCCGGGACACGTAGTCCAGCTCCGACACGCGGTTGACGTCGACGAGCGCGTCGGGATATGCGAGCCGCAGGCTCATCATCGGGACGAGGCTCTGACCGCCGGCCAGGACCTTGGCCCCCTCCCCGTGCTCCGCCAGCAGCGTCACCGCCTCGTCGATCGTCTCGGCGTCGTAGTACCGGAACCGTGGTGGCTTCATCGCACTCCGTTCGTGTTCGCGTGACTCACGTCTCCCCCGTTCGTCCGAGCGCCCTCGGCATCACGGCCACGCGGGCGCCCGCGATCAGCATCGCCAGCACGACGAGCCAGGGCAGGAGCCCGAGGAGCTGAACGGGGATGTCCACCTCCTGCTCGAGGCGCAGCCGAAGCGCGTCCGTCAGCCCGATCGCCAGCGCCGCGAGGACCACCCACTTCACCTGCCAGCGCCCGAGGATGACGATCGCGATGGCGATGAAGCCGCGGCCGCCGATCACGCCGGCGCCGTAGCTGCCGAGCGCGCCCACCGTCAGCGCGGCGCCCCCGAGACCGGCGAGCATGCCGGCCGCCAGCGTGGCCAGCCCGCGTACCCGCTTGACGCGGACGCCCTTCGCCGCGGCCGCAGCCGGGTCGTGTCCCGCGGCCGCCGTCTCGAGGCCGAACTGCGTCCGGCCGACCACGAACGCGACGAGGAGCGCGATCGCGACGGCCGCGTAGAAGAATCCGTTCTGCGCGAACAGCGCCTCGCCGATCAGCGGGATGTCGCTGAGGGCAGGAATCTCGATCTTGTCGAGCGCGGGCGTGTTGCCCAGGTCGGTGTTCTGGGCGTACAGGAAGTCGACGACCCCGGGCGCCATCAGGAACAGCGCGAACCCGGCGACGATCTGGTTCGCGTGCCCATAGACGGACACCGCGACCATCAGCAGCGCCACGCCCATCCCGGCAAGCATCGCGGCTCCTCCGCCGAGCCACGGGCTCGACGTGTTCAGCATCACGAGAAAGCCGATGTACGCGCCCGCCGCCATCATCCCCTCGAGCCCGATGTTGAGCACGCCGGCCCGCTCGGAGATCAGCTCGCCGAGCGCGGCGAGCAGGACGGGGATCATCAGGCTGACCCCGGTGATCAACACGCCCTCGGCGAACGTCACCTCGTCAACCTCGCGCGCATGCGGAGCCCCGTGTGGGCGGCGACGGCGAGCAGGATGAGCCCGATCAGCGCGTCAATGATCTCGGGCGACACGCCCGCGCCTACCTGGAGCGACTCCCCGCCGGTCAGGAGCGCGGCGAAGAAGAAGGAGGCGACCAGGATCCCGAGCGGCCGCAGACCTCCGAGCAACGCCACGAACAGGCCCGTGTAGCCGATCGGGCCCGCCACCGTCGCGTACAGCCGGTGGTCCACGCCCGCGACCTGCATCCACCCGGCGAGCCCCGCCGCGGCGGCCCCCAGGCACATCGTCGTGACGATCAGCCTGCGCGGCGAGGCCCCGCTCTGAGCGGCCAGGCTCGGGCTGTGGCTGTAGAGGCTCAGGCGGTAGCCGGCCGGAGTCGCCTGGTAGTAGGCCAGCGCGGCGACAGCGGCGAGGGCCAGGAGCACGCCGATGTGGGCGCGCGTATCGCTGAGCAGCAGCGGGATGAAGGTCTGGTCCGGGAGCGGCTCCGACTGCGCGATGTTGGCCGTCTCCGGCTGGAGCGGACCGGTCAGCAGATATGACATCAGCCCGAACGCGAGGAAGTTGAAGACGAGCGTCGAGAGGATCTCGTTCACGCTCAGGCGTGCCTTCAGCAGCGCTGGGATAAGGCCCCATGCGGCTCCCGCCGCCGCCGCGCTGATGGCCGCCGTGACGAGCAGGAGCGCCGTGGGAAGGGCATCCAGATGCAGGCTCACCATCGTCGCGGCGAGGGCTCCCGCGGCGATCTGCCCCGGTGCCCCGATGTTGAACAGCCCGGCGCGAAGCGACGGGGTGAGGCCGACCGCGATGATCGCGAGCGGCGCGAACCGGATCAGGGTCTCGCCCACCGCACGG
>Ga0190271_10002807_pt1 | contig 10745 bp, 8 predicted proteins | sample Popmic356T_FD_133747 | JGI IMG/M metagenome (GOLD analysis project Ga0190271, IMG submission 133747) | Populus adjacent soil microbial communities from riparian zone of Weber River, Utah, USA - 356 T | ecosystem: Environmental > Terrestrial > Soil > Riparian zone | place: USA: Utah | collected...
CCAATGCGGATAGTCGCTGGAGAACAGCAGCCGGTCCCAGCCGATCCAGCCCATAATGTCGCGCAGGTGGTCCGGATTTTCCGTCTCTTCCATCGGCTGCGTGGTGAACCGGAGATTGCGCCGCATGTACTCCGACGGCCTGCTCTTCAGGTGCGGAACCTCCGCACGCATGCGCTCGAAATGCTTGTCCATGCGCCAGCCCAGATTGGGCGCCCAGACAAACCCGTTCTCGACCGAGACGATCTTCAGGCCGGGGAACTGCTCGAACACGCCTTCGAACACCATGCTGGCGACGATGTTCTGCATCAGCCCACCAAACGTGTAGTGGTCCTGCATGTAGTAGGTCGGCCAGCCGGCGCCGGTCGACGGATGGCCGCCACCCGCGAGCACGGGATGAAAGCCGATCGGCAGGCCCGCGCGGCTCGCCGCCTCGTAGATCGGCCAATAGCGCTGGCGCCCCAGCGGCTCGATCGGCTTCGGCGACATAATGATCTGCCGGAAGCGGCTGTCGCCGGCGCGCTTGTCGATCTCCTTGACCGATGCCTCGACGTCTTCCTGCGGGACGATCACCGCGCCGCGCAGCCGGTGATCCTTTTCGATCCAGATGGCAAGCTGCCACTCGTTTGCAGCATGCGACAGGGCCGCGGCATAGTGCGGGTTGCGCTCCTCGATCACGCTGGTTCCGAGCGGAATCATCATCGCGACCTCGACACCGTTCGGGTCAAGGTGCTGACGGCGCATCAGTTCGAGATCGGAACCGGCCGGTCCATCCGTCGGCAACGCATCGACACGCATGCCCCGCGCCGTCATGCGCGGATGGACCTCCTGCCCGGCCAGCCCCTGCCGCACATGCGCGCCGAACGTGTTCATGTGGTCGCGCCAGCGCTGCGCGAGCCAGGGCTGCAGGTCCGCGGGCGATCGGGGCGCGGGATGAATATCGCAATCGATCACCGACAGGCGCTGCGCACTCTCGCGCTCGCGTGCGTCCTTCAGGGTGGCCACGTTCATCGCAGGTATCCTCCTCCGACTACGACAGGCGCGCGTAGGTCGCGAGTGGGTTCTCGACCATCAGCTTTCGAACGGTAGTCTCCGGCAATCCTTCAGGCAGGACGTCACTGCCGTCAAAATGCCAGTGTGGATAGTCGGTTGAAAAGAGCAAAATGTCGTCCGAGCCGAGATGGTCGATGATCTTTGAGACGATTGTTGCGTCCCCCGGGGCATCGAACGGCTGCAAGGTCAGACGGACATGGTCGTAAACGATCTCGCGCGGAACCCGGTCGATCCACGGCACTTCGGGCCGCACGCCGCGCCAGACCTTGTCGTTCCGCCAGAGGAACTGCGGCAGCCAGGTCACGCCGGACTCAGCCAGCACCACCTTCAGGGACGAAAACTTCTTGAACACGCCTTCCGCGATCAGGCTCAGCAGCACGGCCTCGAACGCCGCGGATTGCGCCACATAGTCCTCGACGAAATAGGACGGGTAGCCGCCGCCGGTGGGCGCGTGGCGATAGGTACTGCCCGCATGAATGCAGACGGTGAGTTTGTTCCTTTCGGCCGCGTGATAGATCGGCCAGCAGATGCGCTGGCCCAGCGGACGGTCGCCCATCGCCAGCAGCAATATCTGGACGAAGCGCTTGTCATCGGCGAGGCGCTCGATCTCCGCGACCGCATGCGTGGGATCGTCGGCGAGGACGAGGATCGAGCCGCGCAGCCTCGGTTCCGCATCGAGCAGTTTGGCAGCAACCCAGTCGTTCAGCGCGCTGACGATCGCCGCCGCCATATCGTGGTTGAACAGTGCGATCGCGCCATGGATCACGTTGCAGATGGCATAGCGCGCACCGAAGGCGTCGAGCGCCTGTGCGCGGATCATGTCGAGGCTGCTGCCGGGTAACCCGGACGCCGGCCGCCAGTCCGGACGGCCGTTGATCGGCACGCCCGGCTTGTGGGTGGTCAGCGCAAGCGCCGTCTTGTGGATGAAGCGATTGTTAATCTGGTCGCGCCAGTACTCGCTCATATACGGCAGCAGGGCCGTCATATCGGGCGCACTCGGGTGGATGTCGCAGTCAATCGCCCCCAGAAACGGCGCCTTCATTATTCGTTCTCGATCCTTGTTCGTATTGGGCCGACCTTACGCCCGGGTCGAGACAACGCCAAGCCGCAGAGGGCGCGTTGCGGAATGGCAGGGCTGACGCCATAAAGGTCCAGCGAAGCCAAACGAAGGCAGGAGCAAGGCATGGCAGGCGTGAATCAGTACCGCGATGGAGCCGTTGGAATACTCACCCTCGACGAACCGGCGACGTTGAACGCCATGACGCCCGACCTGCTCGGCGGCCTTGCCGTCGCAGTCAGCGACTTGGCGGCCGATCCCGCAATCCGCGCGCTGATCCTGACCGGAGCCGGTCGCGGCTTCTGTTCGGGGCAAAACCTCAAGGCGTTCGACCTGCTCGGAAACGACATCGTTGCAGGCGTGATGCGGCACTACTGGCCGACGCACGAGGCGTTGCGCACGTGCCGCGTGCCAGTCGTCGTTGCAGTCAACGGCGTTGCCGCCGGTGGCGGTTTCAGCCTGGCAATGTCCGGAGACATCATCCTGGCGGCACGCTCGGCAAGCTTCATTCAGGTGTTCAGCCGCATCGGCCTCGTCCCGGATCTTGGTTCGACCCGGCTGTTGCCGCGCCTGATCGGCCGTCAGCGCGCACTCGAACTGATGCTGCTCAACGAGCCGTTGTCCGCCGAACAGGCGAAGCAATGGGGTCTGGTCCGCGAAGTGTTCGACGACGGTGCCCTGCTCGAAGGCGCGATGAAGCTCGCACGGCGGCTCGCCGACGGCCCGACGCGAACGCTGGTCGCAACGCGACGCCTGCTCGAAGACAGCGAAGATGCGAGTTATGCCGAACAGTTCCGGCGTGAGATCGAGGTGCAGGCCGACATCCGCAAGAGCGCCGATGCGCTCGAAGGCCGCGCCGCGTTCCTGGAGAAACGGCCGGCGCGGTTCACGGGCCGCTGAGCGCTCAGCGCGCGCTCGCCAGCATCCAGTCCCGGAATCTCGCGACGTTCGACGGCACGGATTTTCGCGCGGCGACGTAGTAGGCCTCACCCGTCTCGAGCGCATACGGCCAAGGGGACACGAGACGTCCTGAGGCGAGATCGTCGCGCGCGTGTTCCCTCTGCGTCATTGCGATTCCACGCCCCTCGATCGCAGCTTCGTAGGCATGCGACGAATTCGCAAGTTCAATGTCGCTTCGCCCGCTCGAGGCCGCACAACCGGCGCCGGCGAACCAGCGCCTCCAGTCATCACGCCTGACGGCCGAACGCAGCAACACCGCCTTGCGAAGATCGGCGGGACCGTCGACGCCGCCGAGCTTCTCCGCCGTCGACGCCGTGCAAACCGGAATGATGGCCAGCGGGAACAGCCGCTCGTAGTTCAGGTTCGACTGAAACGGCAGATGAATATGAACCGACAGATCGACCGGCTCGGACTCGAGCAACGGAGCCTCTTCCGCCGCAACGAACTGAACCGGAATGTCGGGAAACTGTGTCCTGAAGGCCGCGACCCTCGGCATCAGCCAGCGGAACACAAAGTTCGGGAACGCACGAATGCGGACCGGCTGTTCCGACTCGCGCGCTCGCAGCGTTGCGCGCTCCACGTCGGCGAACGCGGCGCTAATGGCTGCGGCGTACGCCTTGCCGGCGACGGTGAGATGAACAGCACGGTGCCGCCGTTCGAACAACTTGATGCCGAGCACATCCTCCAGATGCGAGATATGCCGGCTGACGGCGCCGAGCGACACCGAAAGTTCGCTGGCCGCGCGCGTGAAGCTTCCCGTTCGCGCGGCAACCTCGAACGCGCGCAGGGCATTGAGGGGCGGTAGTCGGCGCATCTTGCTGGCCCGGTTTATGAGCGGCTTCACCCTATCCCTGCCCTCCATGTCAAACAACACGCGGTGTTTTTGCCCCGCAGCAAACACCATGGGTTGCAGATCCCGGCCTCGCTTGTCTTTTTTTGCATTGAACGCTGCCCGAAGAGGCCCAATCTCGCCTTTGGACCCGCGGGAAGAAGACCATGAACCAGACCCAGGTCGCGGACGCCCTGCATCGAGCCCGCAAGCACGGCACGGAACCGCAATCGGTCGCTGGCGTCGAACTCGACACCGACGCCGCGCTGACGATTCAGCTTCACGTACTCGACCGCTTCAAGGCGGAGGGCGAAGCACTCGGTGGCTGGAAGGCCGCACTGTCCTCCGGCACCTCGCGCGACATGATGGGCAAGGACTTCCGCCCGTTCGGCTATGTCCTGAAATCGAAGATCCTGAAATCCGGCGACCGGGTCAACCGCGCGCGGATGTTCCAGTGCCGGATCGAACCGGAACTCTGCGTCATCATGAAAGCACCGTTGCGTGGCGCGGCTCTCAGCGCGGCCGATGCGCGAAACGCCGTCGGCGCGATCGCGCCCGCGTTCGAGATCAACGACATTCGCACGCGCCCGGAATGGGGCAGACCTCTCCTGCTCGCAGACGGCCTCGCACAATGGGGCATCGTCGTCGGCGCGCCGGTCCCGGTACGCGACGACCTCGCCAACACCACGGTCAGGTTCTTCGAGAACGAGAAGCTGATCGAGACCGCGACGCCCGGCGAACTGATGGACGATCCGTTCCTGTCGCTGGCGCTCATGTGCGCGGTGCTGGATCGGTTCGGCCTCGGGCTCGAGGCCGGCCAACCGATCATCACCGGCGCCTTCTGCCGCACCGCCGTTAACGCAGCGAACAGCTATCGCGCCGAGTTCTCCGGGATCGGCGACGTTTCCGTAACCTTCGACTAGGGCTTCGACCAAGATGGACAAAACCACGCAAATCATCGCCGACTTCGCCGCGTCCCAAACCTATGACGCGATCTCAACCGAGGCGAAGGCGGCTGCCATTCGACATCACTTCGACGGCATCGGCTGTGCAGCCGGTGGCTTCGACAGCGAACCTTGCCACGTCGTCCGCAAGATCGCCGGTGCGGTCAACGATTCCAACGGCGCATCGGTATTCGGGCTGAACGGCAAGGCGACGCCGGAATACGCGACGTTTGCCAATGCCTCGGCTGTGCGTCACCTGGACTTCAACGACACCTATCTTGGCGGTAAGGGCGGGGGCGGGCATCCGAACGACATGGCGCCGGCGATCTTTGCCGCCGTCGAGATGACCGGAGGCAGCGGCAAGGACCTGATCACTGGCCTCTACATCGCCTACGAAATCTTCGGCGGTCTTTCGAATGCGATTCGCTTTCGCGGCAAAGGCATCGATCAGGGCATTTCGGTCAGTCTCGGCAGCGCCGCCGCCGTGGCGAAGATTCTGGGTCTCGACAGAGAAGGGATTGCCAACGCCATCGCGATGGCGATCGTGCCCTGCCTGCCCGTCCGCGTGACGCGCGCCGGAGAACTCTCCCACTGGAAAGGATGTGCAACTGCGCACGCCGCCATGACGGCGATGTTCGGCGCGCGGCTCGCCCAGGCAGGCATGACCGGGCCGAGCAAGCCGTTCGAGGGATTCGACGGTATCTGGAATATTTCCGGCCCGTTCGATCTATCCGGCCTCGGCGAGAGGATCGACGGCAAAAGCGCGATCGAACGCACTGCCTACAAGTTCTTTCCCGCCGAGTTCAATTCGCAGGGGCCGATCACACTGCTGCTCAAGCTGCGGCAGCAGTTCGGCATCGACGAGATCGAGCACATCGACATTCACAGCTATCATCTGACCTGGCACGAAATCGGCGGCGGCCAAGGTGACGTCGCAGAGAAATGGGACCCCAAGACCCGCGAGAGCGCGGACCACAGCCTGCCCTACCTCGCCGCGGTCGCGCTGACTGACGGGCAGATCACGCTGGAGAGCTTCACCGACAAGCGCGTCCGCGATCCGGCGCTGCGTCCGCTGATGCAGAAGATCGCGGTCAAGGACGACGAAGCTCTGCAAGAGCACTGGGCGGCGACCAGCGAGCCGAAGAACCGCATCGACATTCGTCTGAAAAACGGGCGTACCATCTCGGAAGAGGTCGTCAACTTCCGCGGTCATACCAAGAACCCGATGAACGACGACGAAATCAGGTTCAAGTTCGACAACATGATCGGCTACGTGCTGCCGAAGGATCGCGCGGCGAAGCTATCCGACATGCTCTGGAGCCTGGATCGCCAGGCGCGCCTCGACGACCTTGCCGCAAATTTCAGAAGCTGGGGACACGCGTAGACAAACCGAACGACTTCGAACTGCAAACGACGGAGACACCTATGCATCGCCGGACACAATGGTCAATCGCGTTGAGCGCCATCTTGCTGCTGTGCTGCGCCGGGACGATGCAGGCGCACGCGCAAACCTATCCGTCGCGTCCGGTCAGCCTGGTTGTTCTGCTCGCGGCCGGCGGCGTGACCGATGTCGCAGCGCGCGCGATCGGCGCGGAGATGGCGAAGAAACTCGACGGATCGGTCATCATCGAGAACCGCGCGGGTGCGGCCGGCAACATCGGCGCGGCCTATGTCGCCCGTTCGCAACCGGACGGCTACACGGTCTGCTTCTGCTCCAGCGCGCCACTGACGCTGCTGCCGGCGCAGCGTGAGGACCCGAACTTCAAACCTGAAGACCTTGTGCCGGTCTCGCTGCTCTATCGCGTCGACCTGTTCCTGGTGGCGCGACGCGACCTGAACGTCAGATCGCTCAAGGATCTCGTCGATCTCGCCAAATCGAAGCCGGGCAAACTCACGTATGGCTCCACCGGCGCCGGAGGCATCACACATCTTGGCATGGAGCTGCTGAAGAAGATGACCGGGATCGACGTTCTGCATGTTCCGTACAAGGGCGGTGCGCCACTGATGATCGACCTGGTCGGAAGCCAGATCGACATTGGCGTCGTCTCGTCGCTGGAAGCCGTGGGCCAGCAGAAAGAAGGCAATATCCACGTGCTGGCGTCGCTGGGCGCCAGCCGCTTCCCGTTGCTCAAGGATGTACCGACGATCGGCGAAACCTTCCCCGACTATCTCGCCGACTCCTGGGCGGGCCTGTTCGTACCGGTCGGCACGCCGCAAGCGGTGATCGAGCGTTTGCGCACCACGGCGCACGACGCGATGGCAATCCCGGAGATTCGCGAAAGGCTCGCCACGCTTGGAATAGCGGTGGCAGACGATCCATCACCGGAGGCGTTCCGGAAAATGATGAGCGACGAGCGTGCGAAATGGACGCAGTTGCTCAAGGAGATCGGTCCGGTCGGCGGCGCTAACTAGCGTCGACAGTTTCGAGAACTACAGAATGCTTTTGCACGCCCGCCCGCAACTGAAGCGGCCGCGCGCGCCGAGGAAAGAGGAAGCCGAGGACGGGAGCCAGGTCACTTTGAAGCGTGACGGCGCTCGGCTGTCAGGCGTCGCCAATTCGTGTCGCATCATGGCCATAGAGCCAGGCGTTGTCCTGCAGCGCGAATTGCGCCGTGCCGTTCGCAAGTTCCGCATCACGCGCGACCTGCTCGGGCCCGTCCGGCAGATGAAGGCGGGTCTTGTTGCCGGCGGCAAGCGCCTGCACGCGCGTCGCGCGCGGCAACCGGGCCATCTCGTACCGGCGCAGTGCTTCGGGAACATCGGTCTGTCCAACGACGAGACAAGCGGCCAGCGTCGCACCGTCTTCGATCGACTGCGCTGCGCCCTGCGCCATAAACGGCAGCATCGCGTGACAGGCATCGCCAAGCAGCGTGACCCGGCCGGCCGACCAGCGCTGCAGCGGCAAGCGATCGAACAGGCCCCAGGTGAAGGTCTCCTCGACGCATTCGAGGATGCCGCGCAATTGTGGATGCCAGCCCGAATAGGCCGCGATCGCCTCGGCGACATCGCCACGCTCGGTCCATGACTCCGTCGTCCAGGCCTCGTGGTCGCGTACGGCGACGAAGTTCAGCAGCTTTGCCGCGCGCACATAGTAATGCACGAAATGGCCGCCCGGCCCCCACCAGGTGGTGGCCTCGCGCGGGACATCGAGGTGCTTCAGCTTCTCCGCCGGCACAAGGCCACGATAGCACATGCAGCCGGTGAAGCGCGGCTTCTCGTCGCCGAACAACATCCGGCGTACAGTTGAGTGAATGCCGTCGGCGCCGATCAACACCGCGGCGCTGGCAACCGTGCCGTTTTCGAATAGCATGTCCACCCGCCCGCCTTGATCGGCGAAGCCGGACAACCGATGGCCGGCATGCATGCGCTCCTTCGGTAACGCTCCGACCAGCGCCTGCAGCAGGTCGGCGCGATGCATCTGGTAGTAGGGCGAACCGAATTGGGCCTCCATCGCGGCCGCGAGCACGCTGTGTTGCAGCGTTCGCCCGTCCTGCCAGCGACGCACCCGGCGTCCGACCGGTTTCACGCCGAGGCTTTCGAGTGCATCGCCAAGACCGAGCTGGCGCAACAGCCGTGAGGCATTCGGGCTGATCTGGATGCCGGCGCCGAGTTCGCGAAGCTCCGTCGCCTGCTCGTAGACATGGACATCGAAGCCTGCGCGCAGCAGCGTCAGGGCGGCGCTGAGGCCGCCGATGCCGCCGCCGACGATTGCAACCGATAAAGCCGCCATGTTCGCCCCTGTCCGCGACCTGACTTTAGCAGCCTTATCCGCGCTGTCTCCTCTGGCGAGCGGCGCTTCATTAGGCGATCATGCGTGCAAACATCCGGGAGGAAGCCATGCCGGCAACTGACACGATCGATGTTCCCGTCAGTGCTATCGATCCGTTTTCGGACGACTTCACCGACAACCCCTATCCCTTGCATGAACAGCTTCGCGATGCGGGGCCCGTGGTCTGGCTTTCGAAGTACGGCATCTACGCCATGGCGCGGCACGCCCACGTGCACGCGGCGCTGAAGGATTGGGAGGCGTTCCCGTCCGGCGCGGGCGCCGGCATCCAGGATCTGCGCAAAGGCAACGCCTGGCGGCCGCGCAGCATCGTGCTTGAGGTGGACCCGCCGCTGCACGACGTCACCCGCAGTGTGCTCAGCCGGGTGCTGTCGGCACCGGCGGTCCGCAAGCTGCGAGAGAGTTTCGAAAAGGAGGCCGAACGCCTCACCGATGAGCTGGTCGCGCGCGGCACGTTCGATGCGGTCACGGATCTCGCGATCCCCTTCCCGCTCAAGGTCATGGGCGACGCCGTCGGCGTGCCTGCCGCGCGTCGCGAGTGCCTGCTGCCATTCAGCAACATGCTGTTCAATTCATTCGGGCCCGAGAACGAGATCTTCCGTCAATCGATTGCCGAGTCGCAAGGCGTGCTGCCCGAGCTGTTCGCCCAGTGCGAACGAACCTCGCTGTCGCCCGACGGTTTCGGCGCACAGATCTACCAGGCCGCCGACGAAGGCCGGATCACCCAGGAGCAGGCGCCGGCACTGGTCCGCTCGATCCTGTCCGCCGGCTTCGACACGACGGTGGCCGGTCTCGGCAATGCGATCCATGCCTTCACCGCCTGCCCGGATCAATGGGAGCTGCTGCGCAGCGACCCGGCCTTGCAACGCTCCGCCTTCGACGAGATCATCCGCTGGGAATCGCCGGTGCAGACATTCTTTCGCACCTCGTCGCGCGAGGTCGAGATCGAGGGCTCCCGCATACAGCCGGAGACAAAGGTCCTGCTGCTGCTCGCCGCCGCAAACCGCGATCCGCGCCAGTGGCCGGACGCGGACCGCTTCGACGTCAGGCGCAACAGTGCGGGCCACGTCGCCTTCGGCAACGGCATTCATGTGTGCGTCGGCATGATGATCGCACGACTGGAGGCGGAGGTTCTGTTTGCCGCGTTCGCCCGTCGCGTCGCCCGTTTCGAACTCGCCGGCGAACCGGTCCGCCGCCGCAACAACACGCTGCGGTCATTTGCGAGCCTGCCGGTGCGGGTGGTGCGGCTGCAGTAGCTGCCCCGCACCGCCGTCCGATCTATTTCAGCTGACTGAACGCCGGTACAGGCTTCGGCAGCGGGCGCACGTCATACTCCGCGGGGACCATCTGCGCGTCCGTGACGCTGCCGACCCAGTGGGTGTTACCGAACTTCGGGCTCCACAGGCTCGGCGTCCAGTCGTCGTTGACCGCATCGCCGTCAGCCGAGTACTCGATCTGTCCCGCTGTCGGCGACTTCAGGTAGAAGAACACCATCGACGAGATGCGGTGCCGGCCGAGGCCGTGCCCGCCCGGCCAGCCCTTGCGCTCCATATGGTTGGCGCCGGCCATCAGTTCGTCGATGTTGTCGACGCCGAACGAAATGTGGTGGAAGTATACTTTCTCGGACTTGGGCAGAAAAAGGTTGTGATGGTCGTTGCGGCCGTCGCAGCGCATGAAGACGCCGAGCCCGCGCGACACGTCGGAAATCCGGAAGCCGAGCCGCTCAGTGTAGAAGGCAACGCCGGCATCGACATCCGGCACGCCGAACACGACATGCTGGATCACCTTCGGCTGTGCCCGCGCATACCATTTGCGCCGCTCGTTCCACCGGGTCGCCCGCCCCACCGTGTTCTCGTTCCCCTCCGTAACGTCGAACGGACGGCGGGAAAAAACGCTGAAACCAATTCGGACCCCGTTCGGGTCGACCGCGTGGAGCGTCCCGTCGGCGTCCTTGCTCACGGCGCGATCGCGCTTCAGCTCCGCCTCGATCGCGTCAAGGGCGGCTTGCGAGTCCGCGCCCCAGATCACCTCCCGCGGGCCGTCGGTGTCGAGGAATGCCGGCGGCAGGGATGCATCATTGGCTGGCTTCAGGATGATCTGCGAACCCTCCGGCAGCAC
>Ga0190271_10002808_pt1 | contig 10744 bp, 10 predicted proteins | sample Popmic356T_FD_133747 | JGI IMG/M metagenome (GOLD analysis project Ga0190271, IMG submission 133747) | Populus adjacent soil microbial communities from riparian zone of Weber River, Utah, USA - 356 T | ecosystem: Environmental > Terrestrial > Soil > Riparian zone | place: USA: Utah | collected...
CGCCCTGCTGTCACGCCGCCACGACGCGCGAGCTCTGGCGGCCCTGGGCCAGATCGACGCCAAGTCGCTGAAGATTCGCGAGCGAATCGCCCGCGCCGTGTCTGAACGCATGGAGGCCGGCGCCGCCGACCTGGAGGCCACGCGCCGCTGCGCCGCCTTCCTGGCCCTGCCGACCAACGCCGACCTGGGGCTGAAACTGGCCTGGGAGAGCGCGGACCACCTGTGGCGCTGGGCCGGGGACGAGGCGACCGACTGGAACCACTATTCGAAGCGCACGATCCTGTCGGGCATCCTGATCCCGGCCCTGACCATGCGCTGGTTCGATGGCCGCGAGGCTGCGGACGCCTTCGTCGCCCGGCGGATCGAAAACGTCATGGCGTTCGAGAAGTGGAAGGCCGGCAAGGACTTCGACGCGCCGTTCAGGAAGGTCTGCGATGCGCTGAGTCGGATACGATATGGGGCGAAAGCCTAGACCTTAGCAGACCGAAGCTCGGCACGATTATCGCGAAGCGCCTGATCGCGACCGGATTGCTGTCCAAGCTGGTAGACCCCGACGCCTAGGATCAGAACCGCGACGCCAAGTGTGGCGCCTGCCACAACGCGTGAGCGGCCGCTGTTTGAATCCGTCCGGTCTGCGCGCACGCCGTAGGCAGCCGCCGACGAACTGATCAGGGCCAATGCCATCGCTATTAAGAACAGGACCATTGAGGTGTTCATGTTCAGACGCTCTTGGTGATTGTGGATCGATTGTCGCGCTCGGCAGCATCTCGTCCCAGGCACCCACCAAGGTCCACACTGGCGACAATCAAGGCCATGGCGGCCGCGACCAAGGACACGCCGAGAGCGCCGAAACGCGACGATCGGCGAGGACTCAATGCACTGATCACCCCAGCAGCCGAGGTCGAGACCAGCAGAAGCGCGAGCGAAAGAGCGAGTGACACCGACATGGTTCAACCATGACGCAAGTTGCGTTCAGCGCAACTCAAATATCAGACCGCCCCCAACACCCGGTTCACATGCGCCATCTTGCGGCCCGGCCGCGCCTCAGCCTTGCCGTAGAGGTGCAGGCGTTCGTCGGACTTGGCCGACAGCTTGCGCCAGTCCTCGACCTCTTCGCCCAGCAGGTTGGTCATTTCGATGCGGGCGTGGGCGGTCGTCGGGCCCAGCGGCCAACCGGTCACGGCGCGGATGTGCTGTTCGAACTGGTCGCAGACGCAGCCGTCCTGGGTCCAGTGGCCGGTGTTATGAACGCGCGGGGCGATCTCGTTGACCAGCAGGACATCGTCTCCCAGGTCGAACAGTTCGACGCCCACCACGCCGACATAGTCCAGCCCGTCCAGAATCGCCTCGGCGATGGCGCGGGCGCGGACCTGGGTCTTTTCGTCCACGGCGGCGGGGGCCAGAGTGGTGCGCAGGACGCCGCCCTCGTGCCGGTTCTCGCCCAGCGGATAGACCGCCATATGGCCGTCCCAGTCGCGGGCGGCGATGACCGACAGTTCGCGCACGAAGGTCGCCTTGGCCTCAAGAATGGCCGGACGGCCGCCCAGGCTTTCCAAGGCGGCGGGCGCATCCTCGATGGCGTGGATCCAGACCTGGCCCTTGCCGTCATAGCCTTCGCGGCGTGTCTTCAAGAGGGCCGGCACGCCCAGAGTCGTCAGGCCGACGACCAGATCGTCCAGCGTATCGACGACGGCGAAGGCGACCGTCGGGGCGCCGACGGCGTTGAGGAAGGTCTTCTCGTCCACCCGGTCCTGCGACACGCGCAAGGCGGTCGGGCCGGGCGCAACCAGGGCGCCGGCCTCGGCCAGGCGTTCGATGGAATCGGCAGGGACGTTCTCGAATTCGAAAGTGACCACGTCGGCGGCGCGGCCCAGGGCGGTCAGGGCGTCGGGATCGTCATAGGCGGCGACGATCTGATGCGCCGAGACGCGGCCCGCCGGGCTGTCAGCCTCGGGGTCCAGAATGACGACGTCGAAGCCCAGGCGCGACGCGGCCTGGCTCAGCATCCGGCCTAGTTGGCCTCCGCCGATGATTCCGAGGGTCGAACCGGGGGGAAGCGGAAGATCGGGCACTCAGTCCTCGACGGTTTCGGCGATGGAATCGGTCTGGGCGGATCGGAAGGCGGCCAGGCGTTGCGCCAGCCCTTCGTCCGACAGGGCCAGGATCTGGGCGGCCAGAATGCCGGCGTTGGCAGCGCCCGCCTCGCCGATGGCCAGGGTGGCTACGGGCACGCCGGCCGGCATCTGTACGATGGACAACAGACTATCCATCCCCTTCAGGGCCTTAGACTGGACCGGCACGCCCAGAACTGGCAGTTCGGTCATGGAGGCGGCCATGCCCGGCAGGTGGGCGGCGCCCCCGGCCCCGGCGATGATGATCTTGTATCCTGCGGCCTTGGCGCCCGTGGCGAACTCGACCAGGCGCTGGGGCGTGCGATGCGCGCTGACGACCTTGGCCTGCCAGGCGACGCCCAACTGGTCCAGGCGGTCGGCGGCCAGCTTCATGGTCGGCCAGTCGGACCGGCTGCCCATGATGATCGCCACCGGCGGTGCGGAAGTCGCCATGTCTGTAAGGCCCCTCGCGGAAAGGCGCCCGTTACAGCACGCGGGTGACGCCCGCAACCGCACGCGGGCGGTTTCACGCCTCCAGGCCCTTATTGTCGGCCTTCAATGTCGGCGGATCACGCTCTACCATCGTTCGACCGCGCGACGCAGACTGAGTCGCGCCATCGGAGCCATCCCTGCGCCGTGACCGACGTGGCCGAACACGACCTGACCGCCGAGATCGAGCGCCTGCGCGTCGAGCTGGAAGCGTGGAAGACGCGCGCCGCCGCCGCCGAGGCCGCCGCCGACCACGATGTGCTGACGCCCGCCCTGAACCGGCGCGGCTTCATCGCCGCCCTGCATCGCACCATGGCCTATTGCCAGCGGCACGGGGTGCCGGCGGTGCTGCTGTATCTGGACATGGACGGGTTCAAGAGCGTCAACGACCGGCTGGGCCATGCCGCCGGCGATGCGGCCCTGGTGGCGGTGGCGGAGCTGTTCCTGGCCAATCTGCGCGAGTCGGACGCCGTGGGCCGGTTGGGCGGCGACGAGTTCGCGCTGCTGATGCTGCACGCCGGCTACGAAGAGGGCCGGGCCAAGGCGCGCCAACTGTCCGAGGCTCTGAAGACCGAAGGCTTCGTCTGGGACGGCCAGAAGACCGAACTGGGCGGTTCGTTCGGCGTGCGCGCCTGGGACGGCCATACCGACGCCGAAGCCTGGCTGACCGAGGCCGACGCCGCCATGTGGGTGCGCAAGAAGGGGCGTTAGAACAGTCGTCCCTCTCCCGTTGGGAGAGGGCTTGAGCGCACGACGGCCCAGCCGTCGTTCTGGCGCGAAAGGGTGAGGGTCGGGCGGTGCGACCTGGCCCACCGCCCGACCCTCATCCGGCCCTTCGGGCCACCTTCTCCCAACGGGAGAAGGAAGGATTTAGAGCGGCAGCTTCAGCTGGATGCCGCCCATGTGGCTGTCGGCGTGGTCGCCGAAGCGTCCGCGATAGCCGACCGTCACCTTGACCGGGCCGACCGCGCCCTCGACGCCCGCAGACGCCAGGAACTGACCGCCGAACGGATCGTCGATCTCGCGCGACAGCACCTGGGCGGGGTTGTTGTAGATGCCCACGCGGACCGGATCGGAGCTGTCGTCCAGGGCGTCACGGTAGCCGCCCTCGGCGAACACGCCGAACCGGCCCATTTCGGCCTCGGCGCGCAGGGCGACCTCGCCGGTCAGGGCCTTCACCGTGCGGTCGCCATACTGATACTGGGCCGCGACGCCCTGCTCATAATAGCCGTCCACGTCGCTGGAGACATAGGCCAGGGCCGCGCGGGGCGACAGGGCGATGCCGCCCATGTCGAACCACATCCCGCCCTGAAGCCGCGCGCCGGTGCTGAACGCCCGCGTCTCGGCCGTGTGGACGATAGGCGCCAGGCTGGTGGTGCGTTCGATGTCGTCGATATTGTCGCGCGCCACGCCGACGGCGGCGTTGACGAAGACATCGCCCGAGCGCCAACCGCCATAGACGTCCAGGCCGAAGCTCTCGACGTTGAACTTCAGCGCCTGGCTATCGACGTCCGTGGTACGAGCCGTTCCCGCCAGGCCGAAACGCCAGTTGGCCGAAGGCCCTGCCTCCAGCGCGATCCGGCCGCCCCAGCCGTCGCTGGACGATTCGGTGACCGAGCCTCGTGCATCCGTATCGACGCTGTCGATCAGGGCCGCGGTGGTGATCGAGACGCCGGCTTCCCAGGCCTCGCGGCCCGACAGGGCCTCGCCGGCGGCGTCCAGCGCATCCTCGCGGTGGCGATAGGTAGTCTCGCCTTGAAGTGTCGATTGGGCGCCGATGTCGCCATAATAGAGATAGTCGGTCGCCAATTGGGCGATGATGCGGTGCCCCGCCGCCGTCGGGTGGACGCCGTCGAAGTAGAAATAGCTGTCGGGGTTCGAGCAGACCGTCACCCCGTTGAAGCAGGGCTGGGTGATGTTGGTGATGCCGAACTGGCCCGGATTGGCGGCCAGGGTGTCGCCGACCTTGAACAGGTCCATCATGATGATGTTGCTGCCCGGCCGCGCGGCGGCCGTGGTCGTCAGACCTGTCTGCAAGGCGGTGTTGAAGGTGGTCACCGCATAGTCGGCCAGGGGTGCGGCGGTCGTGCCACGGAACTGAGGCGTCAGGCTGAGCTTGGGCAGGTTGGTGACCAGGACCGTCCCCGCGCCTGCGCCCGCCACGGTGTTGACCAGGCTGTTGACGTTGGCGGCCGCTGTCGTCGCGACCGGCGTGATGGCGGCGACCGGGCTGGCGGAGGCGCCGGCGGCGGGCAGGCCCTGGAAGATGTCGTTCGCGCCGCCCAGGACGCTGACCAGGTCGGTCGAGCTGAACCGGCCGCCCGAGGCGGTGTAGCGCGACAGCTGGTTCAACATGCCGAACGGCACGCCGGCCGAGGCGTCGGTGCGCGAGCCGCCAAACGCGTAGTTGATGCTGCCCGTGACCGAGCCGTTGAAGTTGGCGGCGTTGAAGCCCAGCAGTTCTACGAAGGTCGGCCCATTCGAGAACCGACGGGCATAAGGCGGCGACGGCGGCTGGGTCCCGCCCGAGATCAGGAACAGGTTGCCGTTGTCGCTGAGGCTGTCGCCGAAGACGACGAGGCGGTTATAGGTCTGGGCCGAGGCCGAGCCTGCAAAGGCGCAGGCGGCGAGCGCCAGAGCGGCGACGGCGCCGCCGGTGATAAAGCGTGACATGTGAATCCTCCCGCAGCCGTCATGGTTCGCGGCCGTTGGAGCAGAGGATGCGCCAGTTGGCGCAGAGCGCAAGATGCCGCAACGTCAGCCTTCGGAGGAAAATCGAACGCCTACTGCAAAGTGCGGAACTTCAACGTGCCCGGCACGGTCTTGAGTTCGCGCAAGGCTTCGGGATCGTAGTCGCGGTCCACGTCGGTGATGACATAGCCGGTGCGTTCGTCCGTCTTCAGGTGTTGGCCCAGGATGTTCAGGCCCGCCGACGCCAGCGCCCGGTTCAGTTCGGCCAGGACGCCCGGCTGGTTCCTGTGGATGTGCAGGATGCGGTGCGTGCCGGACACCTCGGCCAACTGCACGTTCGGCAGGTTCACGCTGAAGGTGGTGTCGCCGCGATTCAGATAGCCCAGCAGCCGCTCGGCCGCGAACTCGGCGATGGCCTCCTGCGCCTCCTCGGTCGAGCCGCCGATGTGGGGCGTCAGGATCATGTTGGGCAGGCCCTGCAACGGGCTTTCGAACGGATCGGCGTTGGTGCGGGGTTCTTCCGGGAAGACGTCCACGGCGGCCCCGGCGACGCGGCCCGACCCCATGGCCTGGGACAGGGCGCCGACGTCGACGACGTGGCCGCGCGACAGATTCAGGAACAGCGCGCCTTCCTTCATCCTGGCGAACTGGGCCGCACCGAAGATGTTGGCGTTGTCCTTGCGACCATCGACATGCAGGGTGACCACGTCGCTCTCGCCCAGCAAGGCATCCAGCGAACGCATCCGGCGCGCATTGCCCAGGGCCAGCCGTTCCGACAGGTCATAGAACAGCACCCGCATGCCCAGGTTCTCGGCCAGAACCGACAGCTGGCTGCCGATGGCGCCATAGCCGACGATGCCCAGGGTCTTGCCGCGCAGCTCCTTGGAGCCGGTCGCGGACTTGTTCCACTTGCCGACATGCATGGCGGCCGACTTGTCCGCCACGTCGCGCATCAGGACGATCATCAGGCCGATGGCCAGTTCGACGACCGAGCGGGTGTTCGAATAGGGCGCGTTGAACACCGCCACCCCGTGATCCGACGCGGCGTCCAGATCGATCTGGTTGGTGCCGATGCAGAAGGCGGCGACGGCCATCAGACGGTCGGCCTGTTCCAGCACCCGACGGCTGACCGTGGTCTTGGAGCGGAGGCCCAGCACATGGACGCCCTTGATGGCGCCGATCAGGTCGTCCTCGTCCAATGCGCCCTTGACCGTCTCGACCGAATAGCCAGCTTCCTCCAGCCGCTCGACGGCGGCGGGGTGGATGTTTTCCAACAGCAGCATCTTCATGCGGCTGCGCGGGAAGGACCAGCGGCCGACCAGACCCTCGGCGTGCAGCACCTCGTCCAGGGAGGCGGCCTCGGCGTCGGCGACCTGAACCACCGGCGCGCGGCGCACGACCTCGGTAAAGGCGTAGAAGACGTCGGCGGCGCCGACGATCTTGACCTCGGCGTCGTTCCAGCCGTCGCCGATCATGACCACCCGGCCCGACAGGTTCAGGGCGTGTATGGCGGCCGGCTTGCCATTGGCGTGCGACAGGGGATTGGCGTCGTCCACACCGATCACGCGGTCGTCGGCGTCATAGACCAAGTCGTTGCACAGGATGCGGTCGGGCGAGACACCCAGTTCCTCGGCGACCGGCGCGATCACCTCACGGAAGCCGCCGGAGAGGATGACGACCTTGCCCTTGTTCTGCTGGAAGAAGTTCAGGTTGCGGCGCACAGACGCCGTCAGATGATCCGATGCCGTCTGCGCCAGCGCCGCGACATGGGCGCGCGTCAGAGGCAGCAGGGCCAAGCGGCGGCGTAAAGCCTCGCCGAACTCCAGCTCTCCGGCCATGGCCTGATCGGTCAGGGCCGCGATCTGTGCTCGTGTTTCGGCCGCGCCCGGCGAATCGGCCAAGGCGATGTCGGCCAAGGCCTCAAGGGTCTCGAAATCGACCAGGGTCGAATCGAAGTCGAAGATCAGGGTGGGGCGCGCGCTCATGGGCGGCGTCTTAGCGGCCTTCACGCTTGCGGCAAAGCCAAGCCGTGCTGATGATGGGGCTCAGTTGCGCTAAAACCTTGCCGCCCGTCAGGATTTTCACACGACGGGCGGCAAGAAAATATCAGAAGCGGACGATGCGGCGCACGCGGCTGTCGGGACGACGGCTTTCCAACACGGCCGCGCCGACAGCGGCGGCTATGGTGGCGACGGCCAAAATCGTCCCGCCTTCGCGCGCATGATCGCGAGCATAGGCGCCGGCGTCGTCGGCATAACGACGGGCAGTCTTGCCGTGCTTCTTCAACGCCTTTTTGGAGCCCTTGCGGGCCGAACGGAACCAGTCGTCGGCCCGATCCCGCGCATCGTAGGCGGCGTCGGCGGCGCGATGGCGTGCGTCGCGCGACAGTTCGCTAGCGCGCTCGCCCGCATCTTCGGCCCGGTGGCGGAAGGCGTCGACGGCGTCATGGAAGCGATCGCGCAGTTCCGACGTATCCACCCATCCGCGCGGGTGGATGCGGGTCTTGATGCGTTGATAGCGGGTCGGACCGCTGCGTTGCGTCAGATAGACGACCGCGACCGCGCCGAGGACGACGGCGGCAAGGCTGCCGGCCGTGATGCCGGGATGTTTGCGAATCTCTTCGATCGGATCGATATCGCGGATCATCGGCAGAACCTCTTCAGTGATTGGCGTGTTGACGGGCAGAGCGACGGCTCCGCTTGAGCCAAAAGAGCGAACCGCGCTGGAAACGGTTCCGTCGTATCGATGACGCTGAAGAAATCACCGCGCAGACCGCCTCCCGCGCCGGAACAGATCAACCCCTTATCATCGGGCCTTCGGGCGCCTAAATAGCCGCGATCCAGAAATGACGTCGCCAAAGGACCTCGCCGTGACCGATCACGCGCCGCACACCTCCATTTCCGACGATCTGGCCGCCGCTTTCCAGATCGAGGGCTGGCCCGTTCGCGGACGTCTGGTCCGTTTGGGCGCGACCATCGACAAGATCCTGGCCGCCCACGCCTATCCCGAGCCGGTCGCCGCCCTTCTGGGCGAGGCCTGCGCGCTGGCGGCCCTGATCGGCTCCAGCCTGAAGTTCGAAGGTCGGCTGCTGGTTCAGGCCCAGGGCGACGGGCCGGTGCGCTATGTCGTCGCCGACTATGGCACCGACGGGTCATTGCGTGGCTATTGCCGCTACGATGAGGCCGAGGTCGCCGAGGCATCCAGCGGATTCGCGCGTCCCGGCGCCCGATCGCTGCTGGGCCAGGGCGTCTTCATCATGACGCTGGACCGCGGCCCCGACTTCGAACGCACCCAGGGGATCACGCCGATCGAGGGCGAGAGCCTGTCGCTGGCGGCCGAGCATTACTTCCAGCAGTCCGAACAGGTGCCGACCAAGGTGCGGCTGGCTGTCGGTCAGGTGCAGACCGAGACCGGCTCGCAATGGCGGGCCGGCGGGGCGATGATCCAGATCATCGCCGGCGACGACGCGCGCGGCTCGACGGAAGAGGTGTGGGACCGTACGCGCGCCCTGTTCGGCACCTTGGGCGACGACGAACTGGTTGATCCGACGATCTCGCCAGAGACTTTGCTGTTCCGCCTGTTCCACGAGGACGGCGTGCGGCTGGAAGGCGCGCGGGCGTTGAACGCCGTGTGCCGCTGCTCACGCGGCCGCATCGCCTCGGTCCTGGCCTCGTTCGACCCGGCCGAGCGCGCCGAGATGCTGGAGGACGACGGCAAGATCCGCGTCACCTGCGAATACTGCGCCACGGTCTATGCGCTGGACCCCGACGAAGTGGTCGCCGAGCAGATCTGAATTGGAAAGGGCGGCTCCGAGAGCCGCCCTTTTTTATCTCAGCCTTCCAGATCCAGCGAATAGCCCGCCGAGCGAACCGTGCGGATGGGGTTGGCGCTTTCGTCGGCGATGGCCAAGGCCTTGCGCAGGCGGCCGACGTGGACATCGACGGTGCGGGCCTCGACATAGACGTCGGAGCCCCAGACGGCGTCCAGAAGCTGTTCGCGGCTGAACACCCGGCCGGGGTGCTGCATGAAGTGGTCCAGCAGGCGGAACTCGGTCGGGCCGAGGTGCACTTCCTGGCCCGAACGCTTCACCCGGTGCGAAACGCGGTCGATGATGATGTCGCCGTGGTTCAGCCGGTCGTCGGCCAGACCCGGACGGATGCGACGCAGGACGGCGCGGATGCGCGCGATCAGTTCGACCATCGAGAAGGGCTTGGTCAGATAATCGTCTGCGCCGGTGTCCAAGCCGCGCACCCGGTCGCTCTCTTCGCCGCGCGCCGTCAGCATGATGATCGGCAGGTTGCGCGTCTCGGCCTTGCCGCGAATGCGGCGGCAGACCTCGATGCCGGACAGTTTGGGCAGCATCCAGTCGAGCAGGACCAGGTCGGGCAGGCGCTCGTCGATCTGGAGCATGCCTTCCTCGCCGTCGGCGGCGACGGCGACGTCGTAGCCTTCCTTTTCGAGGTTATACTGAAGAAGGGTCGCCAGCGCGTCCTCGTCTTCCATCACAAGGATATAGGGCTGCACGTCGGGTCTCCGGTCTCGGGTCAGTGCGTCGAAAGGTTCGGCGTCGGATCGGAATCCTCTGCCGTGGGCTGGGCGCGCGGACGTTCGCCCACGATGTCTTCGCCCGTGATCTCATAGTGGACGGTCTCGGCGATATTGGTCGCGTGGTCGCCGATCCGTTCCAGGTTCTTGGCCATGAACAGCAGATGGGTGCAGGCGCCGATCGTGCGCGGATCGCCCATCATGTAGGTCAGCAGTTCGCGGAACAGGGCGTTGTAATGCTCGTCCACCTCGTCGTCGGTCTGCCAGACGGCGACGGCGCGATCCAGTTCCGACGCAGTGTAGGCGTCCAGCACGTCGCGCAGGCGCGTCGAAACCAGCCGGCCCATCCGCTCGATCGAGCGGGTCAGGGGCTGCATAGGCTCGCCCTCGGCCAGGATCAGCGCGCGCTTGGCGATGTTCTTGGCCAGGTCGCCGGTGCGCTCCAGATCGGTGGCGATCTTCATGGCGCCTAAAGTGCGGCGCAGGTCGCTAGCGACCGGCTGGCGCAGGGCGATCAGGCGGATGGCCTTCTTCTCGATATCCCGGTGCAGGGCGTCGAGCTTCAGGTCGCGCTCGACCACGGCGCGGGCCAGGGCGATGTCGCGTCGTGCGACGGAATCGATGGCGTCCGCGACCTGGGCCTCGGCGAGACCGCCCATGCGGGCGACCTCGGCCGTGATCTGGTTCAGCTCGTCGCCGTAGGCTTTGACCGTGTGCTGGTTCATCGGATTAGCCGAAGCGTCCCGTGATATAGTCGAGCGTGCGCCGTTCGCGCGGATTCTGGAAGATGTCTTCCGTATCCCCGGTCTCGACCAGGCGGCCCATGTGGAAGAAGGCGGTGCGTTGCGACACCCGCGCGGCCTGGGCCATCGAGTGGGTGACGATGACGATGCAGAACCGCTCGCGCA
>Ga0190271_10002809_pt1 | contig 10743 bp, 5 predicted proteins | sample Popmic356T_FD_133747 | JGI IMG/M metagenome (GOLD analysis project Ga0190271, IMG submission 133747) | Populus adjacent soil microbial communities from riparian zone of Weber River, Utah, USA - 356 T | ecosystem: Environmental > Terrestrial > Soil > Riparian zone | place: USA: Utah | collected...
CGATCCCGAGATCGCGGTGCCGCCGAACCTCATATCTCACGGATGCGCCGCGATCACGCCGGCGATGTTGCCGCTCGTGAATCTGAGCCAGGATGAAATCGACCGGATCGTTGTCAGGCTGCCGGGTGGCGCCGCGAACGTCCAGGACATCTATCCACTCGCACCGCTCCAGGAAGGCTTCCTCTTTCATCACCTGCTGGCGACCCGCGGTGACGTCTATCTGGCGCCAACGCTGTTCTCCATCGATCGCCGTGATCGGTTGAACCGGTATCTCGACGCGCTCCAGGTGGTCATCCAGCGTCACGACATCCTGCGCACCGCCATTGTCTGGGAGGGCGTCGCGGAGCCCGTGCAGGTGGTGTTGCGACGGGCCACATTGCCGGTGGAAGAGGTGACGCTGGATCCGCGCGGCGGGGACATCGCAGCGCAGCTGCGCGCGCGTTTTGATCCGCGACACTATCGGCTCGATGTGCGTCAGGCGCCCCTGTGGCGAATCTTCATCGCCGAGGACGTGCCGAACGCTCGATGGGTCGTTCTCGAACTCATGCATCACCTCGCCGGCGATCACGGCACGCTTCAGGTCCTGCAGCAAGAGATCCAGGCAGTCCTTCGCGGGCACGCGCAGAACCTGCGCGTGCCACTGCAGTTCAGGAACTTCGTGGCGCGCACGCGGCTCGGCGTGAACCGCGCCGATCAAGAGGCATTTTTCAGGCGCCTGCTTGGTGATTTCGACGAGCCCACCACGCCCTTCGGATTGACCGATGCGCGCGGCGATGGAAGCGCAATCGTCGAAGCCCATCACGAGCTCGACACAGCGCTGGCGCGACGTCTGCGCGGGTGCGCCCGCTCGCTCGGCATCAGTGTCGCGAGTGTCTTTCACTTCGCCTGGGCGGTGGTGCTGGGGCGCACTTCCGGGCGGGACGATGTCGTATTCGGAACGGTGATGTTTGGGCGCATGCGGGGCGGCGCGGGCGCGGACAGCGTGATGGGCATGTTCATCAATACGCTGCCGGTGCGCGTCCGCCTGGATGTCGCAAGTGTGCAGGACGGAGTGCGCGCCACGCATCGGCTGCTCACCGAACTCCTCGGTTACGAACACACTTCACTCGTGCTGGCACAGCGTTGCAGCTCGGTTCAGCCCCCGATCCCCTTGTTCACGTCGCTGCTCAATTACCGCTACATCGGCGAGGGAACCGCGGAGCTGGTCCGCGATGCCGTCAGTCTCGCGGCAGACGATGGGGACTCTGCGCCGCACGCAACCGGGATGAAGCTGCTCGAAGAGCAGGAGCGCAGCAATTTTCCTTTCGACCTGTCGATCAACGATCTGGGTGAAGGATTCAGTCTGACCGCGCAGGTGGATGGCGCCATCGACGCGCGACGCATCTGTGAATTGATGAACCAGGCGCTCGTGTCGATGGTCGATGCCCTGGAACGAGCGCCCGGCACGCGCGCGTGCCATCTCGAAGTCCTGGCACCCGTGGAACGGCGACAGGTGCTCGTGAATTTCAACGACACGAGCAGGGCAACCTCCTCGCGGGAATGCATTCACGAACTGTTCGAGGCGCAAGTGCTACGCGCTCCGGATACCGTTGCGGTGATCTCCGGCTCGCGGGAGATCACCTACCTCGAATTGAATGGCCGGGCGAACCGCCTTGCGCGCCATCTGCGCGGGCGTGGAGTGCGACCCGACGACCGCGTCGCGCTGTGTGCGGATCGCAGTATCGAGATGGTGGTCGGCATGCTCGCCGTCCTGAAGGCCGGCGGCGCGTATGTACCGCTGGACCCGGCGTATCCGCGCGATCGATTGACTCTCATGCTCGAGGATTGTGCGCCGGTCGCCGTGCTTTCTTACCTCGAGGGCAGCGACCGCACCGAGTTGAGAGAACTGCTGAGTGCGCATGCATCCACGTCAATTGACCTGCGTGCGGATGCTTCGCTCTGGATGCATGACAGCGATTCGAACGTTTCGGTCGCGGACCTCGGACTCACGCCCCGGAACCTGGCGTATCTGATCTACACCTCCGGATCCACTGGCAAACCGAAGGGCGTGATGGTGGAGCACGCCAGCGTCGTCAACCTGACCTGTGCGCACATCGCCATTACCGGGCTGAGCGACGCCGACCGCGTCCTGCAGTTCGCTTCGTTCGGCTTCGATGCGTCGGTGGAGGAAATTTTTCCGCCATTGGCCGTGGGTGCACAGGTGGTGCTGCGTCCGGTGGACCTGTTCGCGCCCGACGATCGCTTCTTTCACTTCATGCGCGACATGCGGATCTCGGTGGCGGAACTGCCCACGGCGTTCTGGCACCAGTGGACGCAGCAGATCCGGCGGGAATACCGGCCGGAAGACTTGCCGCGGCTCGTGGTGGTAGGTGGTGAGAAGGCGGAACGCCGTCATTTCCTCGCCTGGCGGGAGAGTGCGTGCGGCCAACATTGCCGCTGGCTCAACACCTACGGTCCCACCGAAGCCACCGTATACGCGACGGCGATTGCGTTGGATTCGCGCGATCCGATGCCGAACGGCGAGATCCCCATCGGCCGGCCGATAGCCAACACGCAGATATACATTCTCGACGCGCATCGCATGCCGGTACCGATCGGCGTGACGGGACAGATCTACATCGGCGGCGCCGGGGTGGCACGCGGCTACCTGCACCGGGCCGAGCTCACCGCACAGCGATTCGTGAGCGATCCGTTCAGCCCGTCACCGCATGCACGGATGTATTGCACTGGAGATCTCGGTCGCTTTCTACCCGATGGAAGCGTCGAGTATCTCGGGCGCAATGATCAGCAGGTGAAGATCCGTGGCTTCCGGATCGAGCTCGGCGAAATAGAGGCGAGGCTCGCGGAAAGCCCGGCAGTTCGCGCGGCCATTGTCATGGCACGCGAGGACGCAGGCGTCGACCGGCGGCTCGTGGCGTACGTAATTCCCGCGGCGCCGGCGGCGGTGCTCGACATCGAGGCACTACGTGCGCATCTCGGCGCGCAGCTTCCACAGCACATGGTGCCGGCGGCCTACGTGGAGCTCGCGAGTTTCCCGTTGACCCCCAATGGCAAACTGGATCTCAAGGCGTTGCCGGCGCCCGATGCTGCCGCGTATGCGAATCGTGGCATCGAACCGCCCGTCGGAGAGCTCGAGAACACGCTGGCGCAGGTGTGGGCGACCGTGTTGAACGTCACCCGCGTCGGGCGGCACGACAACTTTTTCGAGATGGGCGGACATTCGCTGCTGATGCTGCAAGTGATGAACGGCCTTCGGGAGCGTGGCGTCGAGTTGGAGATCACCCAGCTCTTTCGCCATCCGACAGTCGAGTCTTTGGCCGCGTCCATGAATACGAAGCCGGCCGACAGTCTGCGCAGCGGCGCGTCGTGCGTGCGCCGCGGCGAACAGACACCCCTTTTTCTGGTGCACGACGGATTCGGTGACGAGCGGTACTTCTCGGTGCTGGCGCGCCACCTTCCGGATTCATTGCCAGTGTATGGGTTGCCGCCGGTGCCACCGCACGAACAACAGCGGCGCACGGTGCAGGAATTGGCGGCGCGCCAGGTAGAGATGATTCGTCTGGTGCAGCCCCACGGGCCTTACCAGTTGGCCGGCTGGTCATTCGGCGGGCTCCTTGCATACGAGATCGCGCAGCAGCTGCTCGACGCTGGCCAGAGCGTCGCCTTCCTCGGCCTGATGGATACGGTGTGCCCGCAGGCGCAGGAACGCGGGTCGCGGCGGGAATGCACTGCGGAGGAAGTGCTCGCGGATCTGTGCGGGCGCCACTTGCGCGCGCAATCCCGCGATCCCGCCGCGACCGGCGGCCATGCGCACGAGGAATTCACGTCGCTGTTTCAGCGCCTCAGGGCGTTGCGGGAATTGCCACCTGGCCTCGAGCATCTGTCGTCGCGCGAAGCTTTCGTTCATTGCCAGTACTCGGAGGTTCATTCGCGGGCGATAGACAACTATTCCCCAAGAGCAATCGGCATCGCAGTCAATCTCTTTCTCGCCAGCGAGCGTCCCGCGGACTTCCCGTTTGAACCTGCGACTCTCGGCTGGCGGCGCCTGATCGCCGCGCCGTTGCTCAACGTCATCCATGTCTCCGGCAGCCATGAATCGTTGATGACATCGCCGCACATCGAAGTGCTCGGTCACCGTTTGACGCAGGCGATATCGGCGGCCGCAATGCTGCGCGCACGCGAGTCAGTGGCGCTGCCCCGCAGAGCGGTTGGCTGCGAACGTTTCGGCTCCACGAGCGAAGCGGCCCACTCATGAAACGGCTGTCGGGCCTTCAGGACTTCTTTCTGATCTGGACTGGCCAGCTGGTTTCCGCCGTGGGCTCGCGACTGTCGAGCTTTGCGCTGGGCATCTGGGTATTGCAGACCACCGGCTCTACCACGCGCTTCGCATTCACGTTCATCGCAACGGCTCTGCCGGCCATTGTCCTGTCGCCAATCGCCGGTGCACTGGTCGATCGCTGGGATCGCCGGCGCACCATGATCGTATGCGATGTCGGGGCCGCCGTGACGATGCTGGTGCTGGCGGGACTGCTGGCCACCGGCCACCTGATGATGTGGTGCATCTATGCGGGCATCGTCGCCGCTTCGGTATGTGAGACATTCCGCTCGCCGGCATTCGCCGCGAGCGTTCCACTGATCGCTTCGCGCGAACAATTGCCGCGCGTCAACGGCGTCGTGCAGAGCGGCAACGCCATCGCGGAAATCGTCGGGCCATTGCTCGCGGGCCTGCTGGTGGCCACGGTCAGTCTGCGCGGCGTGCTCATCCTGGACGCGCTCACGTTCGTCGCGGGCATCGTGTCGCTGTCGCTGGCGCGCGTGCCAAGCCCGCCGCCCGTCGACAGGCAACGCCACAGCTTGTGGCGAGAGACTGTCATCGGCTGGCAATACGTGCACGGACGGCCCGGCCTGTCCGGCCTGCTGGCAATCCACGCCTCCAACAGATTCATTTTCTCCATCGCGATGGTGCTGATCGCCCCGTTGGTGCTCTCGCTGGCGAATCCGGCGATGTTGGGCGTGCAATACGCGATCGGGGGCGTCGGACTGATGCTGGGTGGCATTGCCATGGCTGTCTGGGGCGGACCCGAAAAGAAGGTGCATGGCGTGCTGGGCTTTTCGCTGCTCGCCGGTATCGCGCTTGCGGCGCATGGCTTGCGGCCCTCGTTCACGCTGGTTGCCGCGGCCGGTTTCATCCTGTTCCTGATGTTGCCGATCGTCGCCGCGTCGAACAACGCACTGTGGCAGAGCAAGGTCCCGGGCGCGCTGCATGGCCGCTGCTTCGCCCTCCAACAACTGGTGTTCAACGTCGCCACTGGCATCGGGCTCTGCCTCGCCGGACCGCTGTGCGACCAGGTTTTCGAACCGCTGCTCGACGGTGGCGGTTTGAGTAGTTCGGTGGGCTCGATCATCGGCGACGGACCAGGGCGCGGCATCGGGTTGTTGTTCATCGTTCTCGGGACGTTGATGGCGCTCGTCGCCTCCGTCGCTTACCGCGTTTCCGCGGTCCGGAACATCGACAACCTGTCCGAGGCAGACCGACCGCCCGGCAATGCCCGCACAACAGTTTTCAAGGAATCGATCGGATCAACGTGAGCCGCCAGCGCTCCGAACCGGGAGGAAAGAAATGTGAGTACGAACATCGTGGAAGCAGGGGCTTCGCACCTGCCTGCCAGTGGAACGCATGAATTCGAGGAGAACGGCTCGTTCGTCAGGCCGCGGTTGTTGCGAGTCTCGGAAGTGGAGCGCGAATGTGCGTCCACTTCCTCTTTGCGCTGTGTGCTCGAGTGGGTGCGGGTATTCCTTGCACGCCCGAACCCGCAGCTGGGGCGCAAGGGTACCGTGTGCCCGTTTGTTCCGACCGCCTTGACGCTCGACACCATCTGGATGGCCGAGGTGCCCGAGGCCGATCCGAGCTTCGAACGGATCGCCACGATCATCTCGGAATATCGCGACGTCTATCTGTCGATGGAGCCGACGTCCGGTGCGGAGGCGAAGAACAAGGCATTTCTCGTGGTGTTTCCGGCACTCGTAGCAAGGGGCGCGGATGGCGCGCAGGTCGTCGACAAGGTGCAGGCCAACCTCAAGAAGTACTTCGTCGAAACGGGACTCATGCTCGGCGAGTTTCACGCCGCCAACGAAAGCCCGGGCCTGCACAATCCGGAATTCCGGCCGTTGCGCAGTCCCATTCCCATGCTCGCCATCCGGCACATGGTGGAATCGGATCTGCCATTCCTCACGCGCGAAAGCTACCCGCCGAAAGAACGATCCTCGTTCCTGCGCTCGTATCTTTTCCGGCTCGGCGGTTCGCTGAGCCCGGTGCGGTTCAACGAAGCGCTCGATGGGTTTGTCACGGCGGAGATTTCGACGCTGGTCATGCGCGCCTCTGCCGGTGAGATGACGGCGCTCAACTCGATCATCCACACCGTGGGCGCGCTCTAGGACGCCGTCACCATGACGCTCACACAGCCAACCAAGAGTGAACGCAGCGAGTCCGCCGAGTCCGTCGCCATCGTTGGCGCGGGTCCGGCGGGGTCACTTCTGGCGCTGGCCCTCGCTCGCGAGGGCTACAGCGTCGACGTCTATGAGCGGCGCGCGGACCCCCGCGCAATGCTCGAGAGCGGCGGGCGCTCGATAAATCTCGGATTGTCCAAGCGCGGCATGGAAGCCCTCGGGATGGTCGGCCTGTTGGCGGATGTGCTGGACCGCGGGGTCGCGATGCGCGGCCGCGTCATTCACTCACTGGATGGCGGCGTGCGTTTTCAACCCTACGGTGCGAGCTCGGAAGAGGTGTTGTACTCGGTGGACCGCAACGAACTCAACCTGATGTTGTTGGAGCGCGCGGCCGGCTATCCGACGGTCAGGCTGCATTTCGACCACCGCCTGGTGCGAATGGACAAGGAACGGCGGGAGATCGGGCTGCACGCGGGCGGCGTGAATTTCACGGTGCAACCGCGCTTCGTCATCGGCGCGGACGGCGCGTTCTCCACCGTGCGACGCGAGCTGCAACACGGTGAGCGCGCGGACTATCACCAGGAGTTCCTCGAGTGGGGCTACAAGGAATTCACGCTGCCGGCGCGGCCAGACGGTAGTTCGGCGGTCGAACTGACGGCGCTGCACCTGTGGCCGCGCAGCCATTGCCTGATCGTCTCGCATCCGAACCGCAATGGGTCGCATACACTCACGTTGTTCCTGCCTTTCTCCGGAGCAGAAAGTTTTGCGAGCACGCGCACGGCTGACGAAGTCGAGGCACTGTTCCGCAAATATTTTCCGGACCTCGTCCCGCTGCTTCCGGACTACGTTGAACAATGGATGAATCACGAGGCCGCGAGCCTCGTCACCACCCGCACGTCGCCGTGGAGGTCGGGCGACTGGGCCGTCCTGGTCGGGGATGCGTGCCATTCCGTGTACCCCTTCTACGGGCAGGGCATGAATTCGGCTTTCGAGGACTGCGTGGTGCTGATGCGCACTTTGCGAGGACACCCGACGGACCTCGTCGCTGCGTTCAGCGAGTACGAGCAGGCGAGGCGTCCGCATACCGACGTGCTCTGCGAATTGTCGAAGACCAACTTCGTCGAGCTGCGCCAGAAAGTCCGGTCGCCGTGGTTTCACGCGCGCAAGCGGCTCGACCTTGCCATTCATCGTTTGTTGCCGCAGTGGTGGCTGCCGCTATACACCATGATTGCGCACACGACCATTCCGTATGCCGACGCGCTGGCGCGCGCGCGGAAACAGGAACGCATTCTCGTCGCGTGCTCCACGTTCCTGATGCTGGCCGCGGTGGGGATGAGCGTGATCATGGCACTGAGGTGGCACGGATGATCTTCGCCAGGCGCGCGGCCACCCGCGCAGAAGCCGGGCCTCAGGACGCGGGGTGAGCACGTGGTATTCAACTCGCTCACCTTCGTCGTCTTCTTCGCCATTGTGCTCGCCCTGCACAATCTGCCGTTCGAATGGCGCGTCAAGAAATTCAACCTGCTCTTCGCGAGCTACCTGTTCTACGCGGCCTGGAATCCGCCGTTCATCGTGTTGCTGTGGATGTCGACGGTGGTGGACTGGCTGGTGGCGCGAAAGATCCATCGGCAGGAGGACCAGCGGCGTCGCAAGGCGTGGCTCATCGTGTCGATCGCGCTCAACCTCGGGTTTCTCGGCTTCTTCAAGTACTGGAACTTCGCGCTGGAGAACTGGCAGGCCTTCATGGCGACTTTCGGTGTCGACTATCAACCTCCGGAGTGGAACATACTCCTGCCGGTCGGCATCTCTTTCTACACGTTCCACTCGATGTCTTACACGCTGGACATCTATTGGCGGCGCGTGGAACCCATACCCCGGCTCTCCGACTTCGCGCTGTTCGTCGCATTCTTCACACAGCTCGTAGCCGGTCCCATTCTTCGCACCTCGGACCTGGTGCCGCAACTGGCGCGGCCGCGCACGGCAACGCGCGATCAGTTGGGCTGGGGGCTGGCGTTGATGACGCTCGGCCTCTTCGAGAAGGTGGTGATTGCCGACGGCGCGCTCGCACCGGTCACCGACATGGTGTTTGGAGCCGCGCACACCGTCGGCGCGATGGACGCCTGGCTTGGTACGCTCGCCTTCTCGGGCCAGATCTTCTGCGATTTCGCCGGGTATTCGACCATTGCGATCGGCGCCGCGCTTTGCCTGGGCTTCCACATTCCCAACAACTTTCGCGCGCCCTACGCCGCCATCGGCTTCTCGGACTTCTGGCGTCAATGGCACATCAGCCTGTCGACGTGGCTGCGTGACTATCTATACATCCCGCTCGGCGGCAGCCACAAAGGTGTTGGACGCACCTATGTGAATCTCATGATCACGATGCTGCTCGGCGGACTCTGGCACGGGGCCAACTGGACATTCGTCCTGTGGGGCGGCATGCACGGCATCTTTCTTTCCGTCGAACGCTGGCTCAAAGGAGTCACCGCCCGATGGGGATTACCCAATGGCTTCGCCTTCAAGCTGCTGCTGGCGTTGCTCACGTATGTGCTCGTCAACCTGACCTGGGTGTTGTTTCGCTCGGAGAGTCTGGCGTCGGCGCAATCCATGTTCAGCGCCATGGCCGGTCTCCGCCCGGGAGCTGCGTCCCTTCTGCCCACGGTGAAAGTCCTCGAGACCGCGTTGTGCATCGGCGGACTGCTGTGCGCACACCTGTACATGCGAGACCGGCAATTCGAGACCGTTGTCGCAGGCGCGCCGCGCGCCCTGATCGTCGCCACGTGGACGCTCATGGTGTTCGCCGTGATCATCACCCAAGGAACAGGCGATGCCTTCATCTACTTCCAGTTCTGATCTCCAGGGATTCGAACGATCCGTTCCCGGCATTCCCTGGTTGCCGACACTGGCGCTCGTAGCTTCGCTGACCATGGTCCTGCTGGTCGGGTGGGAACTGGCGATGCGAAATCTTGGATTGCAGCCCGGCGACCTCGACGACGGACGCGCCTATTGGACGGAAGAGCGGCGCAAGTTGAATGCCGGACCGCGCGACCCGCTGGTCATCATTGGCGACTCGCGCATCCTATTCGATACGAATCTCGAGACCTGGAAGGAGCTCACCGGGCGACGGCCGATTCAGCTGGCGCTCATGGGGGCGAACGCGGAGCCGATTCTTCACGACCTGGCATCCGACGAGCATTTCGCCGGGCTGCTCGTCATCGGCACCGCGGAGTTTTCGTACTTCAGCCACGATGCCGGATCGATGCCGGACGTCATCGAATACATGAACCGCGAATCGCCGTCACAAAGGATCGGCCACTACCTGTACCGGGCGGCTTCGCGGCATCTGGCCTTTCTGGACAGCAACTACACGCTGTTCACGCTCATCGAACGTCATCCCTGGCGCGAGCGCGAGAACGTGAAAGGGCCGTACCTGGACGTCTGGAAAATCAGCGAGGCCTATGACGGCCGCCAGACCTATCTATGGAGCCGGCTCGAGCGCGACGCCGAGTTGCGCAGGCACGCTGAAGAAGTCTGGGTCGACATCTTCGCCGGTGAAGCCGTGGCCGCGGAGCTGGTGGACGAGGTGAGCGCCAGATCCAGGGCCGCCATCGAGCGAATACGTGCTCGCGGCGGCGAGGTCGTGTGGGTGCGTCCGCCCTCGGCCGGTCCGATTCTCGCGACGGAACGCGCCCGCTATCCACGTCGCGAAGTGTGGGATCGCCTGGTGCGCGACACCGGATCGTTCGGCGTGCACTTCGAGGACTTTCCGGCGATGCGCCAATACGAGATCCCCGACTCGTCACATCTGTCGCGCGCATCGGCGGTCGAGTTCACCGAGGCCTACGTGCGGGAGTTGCTGGAAAACGTGCCGTGGTTGCAGGAGCGTCACGGCGACGACGTCCGCAATCGAAAGGTCACGCCACTGGAGGCGCACCGCCGCGCTCCACGAGCGCCTTGACCATGCCTCGACAGCTCGCCTAACCACTTGCAATCCTGGAGAAATCGCAATGTCCGTCCCAACACCAGCCGTACCGCCGCATTGGACCGATGCCGCGCAGCCCATGTCGCACTCGAACTACCGACCGGACGTCGACGGGCTGCGCGCCCTGGCGGTGCTGGCGGTGGTGATCTTTCACGCGGAACCCATGTCGCTGCCGGGCGGATTTACCGGTGTCGACGTGTTTTTCGTCATCTCGGGTTACCTCATCTCCGGGATCATCATGCGGGAACTGGGGCGCGATGCATTCAGCCTGCTGGGTTTTTATGCCCGGCGAGTGAAGCGCATCTTTCCGGCGCTGA
>Ga0190271_10002810_pt1 | contig 10740 bp, 6 predicted proteins | sample Popmic356T_FD_133747 | JGI IMG/M metagenome (GOLD analysis project Ga0190271, IMG submission 133747) | Populus adjacent soil microbial communities from riparian zone of Weber River, Utah, USA - 356 T | ecosystem: Environmental > Terrestrial > Soil > Riparian zone | place: USA: Utah | collected...
ATCAAGCGCATTCTGCCTGAGCTGAGTCACAACCCGCGCTTCGTCGAGATGTTCATCAACGAAGCGAAGATCGCCGTAACGCTTTCACACGCGAACATCGTTCAGGTTTTCGATCTCGGCCAGACCGAGGACACCTATTTCATCGCGATGGAATTCGTCGCGGGAATGGACTTGGCGACGACCCTGCGACTCGCGCAGCGCGTCCACGCACGCGTGAGCGCGGACCTCGCGGTGTACATCATCAGCGAGCTTGCCAAAGGCCTCGACTACGCGCACCGGCGCCGCGACACCGAGCAGCGCCTCCTGAACTTGGTGCACCGCGATGTCTCGCCTCACAACGTGCTGTTGAGCAACGAAGGCGAGGTCAAGCTAACGGACTTCGGGATCGCCAAGGCGCGCACGTTCGCGCAGTCAGTGACCGATGTCGGTGTTATTAAAGGCAAATACACCTACATGTCGCCCGAGCAGCTGCTCGGCAAACCGGTCGATGGTCGCGCGGACGTGTTTGCTGCAGGCGTATTGCTCTACGAAGTCCTGACTGGCACGAATCCTTTCCACACGGGCTCCAACTACGACACGCTGCAGCGGATCCGCGCGGGCGAGGTCGTTCCGATCGACCAGTTGGCGCCGGATGTTCCGGGCGAGGTCGCGCGCATCGTGCATAAGGCGATCGCGTTCGACCCCGACCAGCGTTATCAGAGCGCCGGCGAGCTCTACGAAGATCTCATCCAGTACTTGTACGGCACCGGGCGGCGCTTCGGGGCGCGCGACCTGGCAGACTTCATCGGCTTGTTGCGCAACGCGCCTTCTGAAGATGCGGGTCGTGCGGGCGATGGGCTGAAGGCGGCCTTCGAGGTCGACAGTGTCACCGGATTCGACGAGCAGCTCCCGGAGCGCACGCGCGTCGGGCGCGGGCGCCGTAGCTCGCGTGAGTTCGCGCCGGCGATCAAGAAGGGGCCCGACGTCACCCCTGCGCGCGAGCGTACGGAGTGGCGCGACGTATCGGCGCTCGGCTTGCGGCGCGGCGCTGACGAAGACCTTTCTCCGCTGCTCGTGCAGCAGATCGTGCAGCGCCTCGGGGGCCAGCTGCTGTTCGAGACCACCGACGAGCTCGGTCAGTTCAGTCAGGTCTTCGTGTTCGGCGCCGACGACCCCGATGGGCGCGACGCGCAGAGCGCCGCGCGTTGTGCGCTCTGTATCGCGCGCGCCGCCCAGGCTGCCGCTGTCACGGCAGGGCGCGCGAGCGGTGCAGCCGTCAGCGTCGTGGCGGGTCGCGTCTTGGCGGAGCTCGCCGGCGGTTTGGTGAGAGACGATCACTTCGAGCGCATGTTGACGCAAGTGCGCGCGCTGGTCTCGCAAGCCGCACCGGGGCAGATCCTGGTGAACAGCGGCGGCGAAAAGGCGATGCGCAACCAGTTTCGCTTGCTGCCGGCCGCTTCCGACTCGGAGCCGGTGTTCGTGCTCGCGAGTGAGCGCAGCTCGGCCGAGGTCTACGGGCGCTTCATCGGTCGACGCGTCGAGCTCAAGCAGATCGGTGAGTCGCTGGCTCGCGCCAGCCGCGGTGAGCTGCGAGTCATCGACCTGCACGGTGAGCCTGGCTCCGGCAAGACACGCCTGCTCGTCGAGACTGCGCGTCGGCTCGATCTCGCCGGGCACAACGTGGGGCTGCACGTCGCGACGCTGACGCCGCACATGCGCGAGGTCGCGCTGGGCGCCATCCAGAGCATGCTGCGCGCGGTGCTCGGCGTGGATGAGTTTGCGCCGGCGGCGGTGGTGCGCGAGCGCACGCAGCGTTTGCGCGAGCTGGGGTTGCTCGCTTCCGAGCAGACGGCGGTGGCCGCGACGCTCGGTCTCGACACCGGGGCGCGGACGAACGGCGTTCGGCCGCTCAGAGCGGCATTGTTCAGGATCATCCGCAAGCTCGCCGAGGATCGGCTCACGATCTTCGCGTGGGACGGCGCCGAGCACATGGACGACGAGTCCATGCGCATCATGGACGACATGCTTCGCACCGTGAAGGAAGCGCGTGTCGGCCTGATCCTGACGTACCGGCCGCCGCATCGCGCGCGCTGGACCGATCTTCCGAACTGCGTCGAGGTGCAACTCGGGCCGCTCACCGACGAGAACGTGGCGCGCCTCACGGCGACACGCCTGGGTGCAGACGAGATCCCTCTCGAGGTGCTGCGCGAGGTCACTCTCAAGTGTGGAGGCAACCCGCTGTATGCCGAGGAGCACTTGAAGGCGATGCTCGATGCAGGCGCCATTCGCTTCGAGGATGGTCAAGTGCGCTACAGCGCGGCCGTCGCTGAGCTCGAAGTGCCGAAGACGCTACGCGGGATCGTGGCCTCGCGCATCGCGCGACTTGGGCCAGCGCAGCGCTATCTGCTGCAGGTGGCGGCCATCGCCGGTGAGCGTTGGCACGGCAACATCGTGGCGGCCGCGGCGCAGGAAGAGCCCAACGCGGTCGCGGACGCGATTCATGCCAGCGACATGCAGGGCATCGTGCAGCACGTGGGCCCCGACGAATACAGCTTCGCGCACAGCTTGGTACGGCAGGTGGTGATCGAAGGGACCACGCTGGAAGCACGCAAGCAGATCCACTCCGCGATCATCGACGCCATCGCCACGCTGCATCCGAATCGCGTCGATGAGATGGCTGAGCGCTTGGCGCGGCATCACCTCGAAGCGGGCCAGCACGACGAGGCGGTCGAGCTCTTGGTGCGCGCAGCGCGCCGCTTCGAGGCCGAGTCTGCCATCGAAGAGGCCATCCACGCACTGCAGCGCGCCGCCGATGTGCTCTCGATGACGGCCGCGGCCGATCCAGAGCGCAGCTTCAAGATCTACGAGGAGCTCGCCGAGCTGTGTTTCCGCAACCGCGATCTCACGCTCGGCGCGGAGATCATGCACAAGGCGCTCACGCTTGCCGAGAGTCACAAAGCCGATCGTTACGTCGCACGTTTCTGCGTGTGGCGCGGTCGCATGCTCGTCAGTGCGTCGCGTGTGGAGGAGGGGCGGCGTTGGCTTGACCAAGGTCAGCAGGTCGCCCGCGGCTTGGACGAGGTCGGCCTCTCGCTCGACGCGTACATCGCCAAGGCCGACGCCGACGCGCGCAGCGGCGAGTTCGAGAAAGCCGTCGAATCTCTGAAAGAGGCTCTGCAGCTGGCGACCTCCACGGAGAATCGCTTGGCTCAGCTCGGCTGTCTCATGCCGCTCGCGCTCACGTACGCGCGCATGGACGACCACCGGGCCGCGATGGAGACGCTCGAGCGAGTTCACGCGCTCGCGCAAGGCCAGCGCGATCCTCAGCTGGATGCACAGCTGCTACGTCTGGAGTCGCAGATTCACTATCACGCACGCGACGCCGCGGCCGTCGCTTCGGCTGCCGCGAAGGCCATGGACGTCGCTCGCGAAGCCAATCTGTTCTACGAGACCGCGCTCAACTCCCACAACCTCGGCGAAGCCTTCCTGCGCCTGGGCGATCACAGGCGCGCGTTCGCGGCCCTGCGCAACAGCTACGAGATCTCGTCTGAGCACGGCTACACGCGTCTGCAGATGTCGAACATGCGCATCCTCGGCTACATCGATGCGACCCGCTTCAACTCGGCCGAAGGCCGCATGCGCTTGCTCCAGGCCATCAAGTACGCCGTCGATCACGAGTACGTCTGGGATGTCATTCCCGGCAAATACCTGCTCGCGATCGTCGAGCAAGCACGTGGGGACGTCGACAATGCACGTGGCGCGCTGCGGGAGGCCCTCAGCCTCGCCGCGCAGCACGGTCACCGGAAATACATCAAGGACAGCGAGCTGGCTCTGAGAGAGCTCGACGCCGGGACATCCATCTCGCTGCCAGCCTGACGAAGCGCGAGCGCCGGTTGCTGGCCGACCCGGCGCGGGCGCCGGCGATCAAGCGCATGCCGCTCGCTCCAAACGCAGCCATGGGCCACGAGGCTTCGCGCTAGCGAGCCGCGGCCCATGTCTCAACGTCACGGCAGCTACGTACGAGCTAGACCGGCATCGGCCGGCGAACGACTGCGCCGGCGCGTTGCCAGTTACTTGGTTACTGATTGGGCTACTGATTGCCCGGCGCCGCGGGCGAATCTTCGTTTTCCGCAGGCTTAGGCGCAGCCTCGACCGGCGCGCTCTCTTCGGAAGTCGCCTTCGTCTCGGTGCTCGCCGGAGCTGCAGCGCCCGTCGCCTCCTTCGGCTTGGCACCCTTGGCCCCGCCGCTACGGGCTTCTTCGCGCTGTCGCACGCGCTCGCTGGCGTTCTCCAGCGACTTCTCACCGCTCGACGACACGTACGTGAGGGTCGCCGACAGCAGCATGAAGAGCCCGGCGCTGATCACTGTGAGGCGGGTGAGGAAGTTGCCGGCGCCGGAGCCACCGAACACCGTCTGGCTGCTACCACCGAATGCCGCACCCATGCCGCCGCGGCCAGCTTGCAGCAGCACCACGAGGATCAGAAACAGGCAGACCAGCACATAGAGCACGTAGAGGGCGGTAATCATTGAAGAAACCTTCTGGGGCACCCGCGCCAGTCAGGCGCCGACAGTCACCGATGTCATTCAGTTCACGCTGCGGAAAATAGCGGAAAACGCATCGAGAGTTAGCGACGCGCCGCCCACGAGCGCACCGTCGATATCGGGTTGTGCCATGAGCGCGCGAGCGTTGTCCGGTTTAACGCTGCCTCCATATAGCACGCGCAGCTGCTGTGCCAGCGCTCCGCCGAAAGTCTCCGCGATCGTTGCACGAACGCGCGCGTGCATCTCCTGGGCGTCCGACGGCTGCGCGGTCTTGCCAGTTCCGATCGCCCACACCGGCTCGTACGCGACCACGAGGCGTGCCGCTTCCGCAGGGTCGAGCCCGCGAAGAGCGGCTTTCAGCTGTCGCACGACCACCGCTTCCGCCTGGCCGCTTTCCCGCTCGCTGAGCATCTCGCCCACGCACAGGATCGGCGTCAGCGAGTTGGCCAGGACCGCCTTGACCTTGCGGCCCACCGAGTCGTCGGTATCGCCGAAGAACTGGCGCCGCTCGGAGTGACCTACGATCACGTAGCGGCAACCGACGTCGAGCAGCTGCACGGGCCCCACCTCGCCGGTGAATGCCCCCTGCGGCTCCCAAAAGGTGTCCTGAGCGGCCAGACCCACGGGACTGCCCGCCAGTACCTCGGCCACCTTGCTGAGTGCAGTGAACACCGGTGCGATCGCGATCTCGAGCTGGGACGGAGCGTCGCGCAGGCTACGAACCAACGCCTCCGCGAGCTCGGTCGATTCGCGGAGCGTTTTGTACAACTTCCAATTGCCTACGACCAAAGGCCGTCGCTGTTGCGCGCTCACGTCCGCACCGCCTCTAGGCCTGGCATTTGGCGACCTTCCAAGAACTCCAGCGACGCGCCGCCGCCTGTCGATACGTGCTTGTAGCGCGGCGCAAGGTCGATCTGGTTGATGGCCGCGACGCTGTCGCCACCGCCGACCACCGTAAAGCCCGTGCAGTCGGCGCCAGCACGCGCCACACCGAAGGTGCCTTCCGAGAATGGCTTGCGCTCGAACAGACCCATCGGGCCGTTCCAGAACACCGCCTTGGCCGGCAGGATCAGCTGCCGGTACGCTTCGACGGTCTTAGGACCGATGTCGAGCGCCATCTCTTCGGAGCCGACGGCCGCGACGTCGACGATTTTGCCCGCTTCGGCATCGATGGAGCCCGCGACGACGACGTCGACGGGCAGGAGCAGCTTGACCTTACGGTCCGCCGCTCGTTGCAGCACGCTACGCGCGAGCGCCAACTTGTCGGTCTCGACGAGGCTTTTGCCCATCGCGCGGCCCTGCGCCGCGAGGAACGTGTTGGCCATCGCGCCGCCGATGAGCAGCACGTCGACGCGGTCGATCAGCGCCTCGAGCACGCCGAGCTTGTCGCTGACTTTCGCGCCGCCGAGGATCGCCACGTACGGGTGAACGTTGGCGCTGCGCAACCGTTCGAGCGCCGAGACCTCCTGCTCCATCAGCAGGCCGATGCCGCGCTCGCGGTGCAGCTTCGGCAACGCAGACACCGAGGCGTGCGCCCGGTGTGCGGCGCCGAAGGCATCGTTCACGTAGACGTCGGCGAGCTTGGCCAGTTCGCGCGCGAAGCCTTCGTCGTTGGCTTCTTCACCGGGATGAAACCGCAGATTCTCGAGTAGGGCGACCTGGCCTTCGCGAAGATCGCTGACGATCTTGCCGGCTGCATCGCTGATGCAGTCGTCCGTCAAGAGCACCTCGGCGCGCAGCAACTCGGCGAGCACCGCGCCCACCGGTTCCAATGAATACTCGGGCTTGCGTTTGCCCTTGGGACGCCCGCAGTGCGACGCGAGCACGACCTTGGCGTCCCGTTCGAGCGCGTGCCGAATCGTCGGCAAGCTGGCCTCGATGCGGCTCTTGTCGGTCACCTTGCCGTCTTCGATCGGCACGTTGAAATCCACGCGGATAAACGTGCGTCGACCGTCGATCGGCAAATCGCGGATAGTGCGGAGCGTCCCTGACATGATCGAAAACCCTCGCTCAAGACTTGCTGGCCAACAGACGCGCCAAATCAACCATGCGGTTCGAGAAGCCCCACTCGTTGTCGTACCACGCCTGGACCTCGACCAAGTCGTCGCCCACGACCTGCGTCTGGTCCGCGTCGACGATCGACGAGTGTGGATCGCCGATAAAGTCGTTCGAGACGAGGGGCCGGTCTTCGACCGCCAAGATGCCTTTGAGCGGGCCGTTCGCGGCCGCGCGCAACGCGTTGTTGACTTCGTCCTTCGTGGTCTTCTTGCTGACGTGGGCCGTGAGGCACACGAGCGAGACGTTAGGCGTGGGCACGCGGATCGAGGTCCCGTCGAGCTTGCCTTTGAGATCCGGTAGGACGAGGCCGATGGCTTTTGCCGCGCCGGTGCTGGTCGGAATCATCGAGAGTGCGGCAGCGCGCGCACGGCGCATGTCTTTGTGTGGCAGGTCCAACACGCGCTGGTCGTTCGTGTACGAGTGCACGGTGACCATGTGACCCTTGATGATGCCAAAGCGCTCGTGCAGCACCTTCGCGAGCGGCGCGAGACAGTTCGTCGTGCAGGAAGCGTTCGAGACGATCTTGTGCTTGGCCTCGAGGGAGTCGCTGTTGATGCCGACGCAGAAAGTTCCGTCGATGTCGCTGCCGCCCGGCGCGCTGATGATGACCCGCTGCGCGCCAGCGTCGATGTGCTTTTGAGCGCCATCACGTGACGTGAACAACCCGGTGGATTCCAGCACGATGCTCGCACCGAGGCTCTTCCACGGGAGCTTGGCAGGGTCTTTTTCGGCGAAAACCGGGATGCGCTTGTCCCCAATGACGAGGGCGCCTTCTTTGACGGCCACCGACTTGCCGAACCGACGATGCACGGAGTCGAACTCGAGCAGGTGGGCCAACGTCTCGGCACTGGTGAGATCGTTGATCCCGACGATTTCGACATCCGAGTTTTTCTGCTCGAACAGTACGCGTGTGACGCAGCGACCGATGCGGCCGAAGCCGTTGATGCCAATCTTCGTGGCCATGATTGTGTGCGCTCCTAACGTGGCTGAAATACAAGAACAGTCCGCGACCTAGCAAACACTTTCTGGCTTGTTTCGTGGGTCGCTGACGCTGAGTTGGGGTTGGCGTTGGCGCGGCTCATCGCGCCGAAGGTTCGCCGCGGATCACCACGTACGTGATTATGGCCATAGGGAGCACGTGAACGAAAGCGCAACCCGGTTCGAAATGCGGGATTGTTCGAACCGTGTGTGATGCGCCGGCAGCCGAGACACAAACGCGCAGACTTGCCGCAGCCGCCGCGGTGACGTGGCGCACGTGACGTGCACTTGGACAGCAAGCCGCAGTGAGCCGCGTCGCGTAAAGCTCGGCCGGCTGAGGTCGGCAGTCCACTGCGCAGCCTGCTTGTTAGGCGCCGTCGAGCGCTTCGCGCAGCAGATCGAGCGCATGTGCATGCACGCGTGACCCCCATGATTTCGAGATGCCGAGCTCCGTCGACAGCACATCGAAGCGCTTGCCGTGGAAGTAGTGGCCCTCGATCATGTGCCGTTCGCGCTCGGGCAGCTTCACTAGCGCGCTCCGCATGCGCACGAGTCGCTCCTCGTGCAGCAGCGCTTCCTCGGGTGAACCTGCGCCGTGCTCCGCATCTTCAGCAGTGACCGCGACCGTGTAGGCTGCCGCGACGCGGCCCAAGATGGCGTCGATGGCGCGCAGGTTGACTTCAGTCGTCGGTGGCCGTGTGGCTGCACCTTGCCCCTCGGCACTTGTTTCGCTCAGCTGGTCGAGTGCTTCGGCTGCACGCAGCCGCGCGTACGCACGGCGTGGGAGACGAGCCATCGAGCGGACACCGTCTAACATGGCGCCACGCACTCGATAGTGCGCGAACGATTTAAACGCGACACCTTTGCTTGAGTCAAAGCGTTGGCGCGCCTCCAGCAAACCCTGGAAACCAAAGGCAACCAAGTCTTCGATGGCGGTGTCGAGGCCAAGCTGGCTACGAGTTTGGCGCGCGAGGGCACGCACAAAACCCTCATACTCCTTCACGAAACGATCGTCTTCGTTCATGGTGTAAGACCCCCTCCGCTCGCGCCTTACACATTGTTGTTGCCGCCGTCAATGGAACGGGCTTTGGTGACCGCGCTTGCGGATGTGGGAAAGTCGGGGGAGGACGGCCAACATTTTCCCGTGGCGCGGCGCCACTCGTGCGGGTAGAAGCTTCGGGTGCCCGGCGCCGATCGTCCACGTCCGCTCCACCCGCCACTCGCAAAAGCAGCACAAGGACCGATCGGAGCATTCGGTGCTCTATTGTCGGTCGCAGTGGAAGACCCTGCGACGGCGAGGGGGCTGGCGCTCGCATACGCCGCTCTCGAGCCCCGCCATCGCATGCAGATCGTCGATGCGGTGCTGCGCGACGCGGACGCTGAGGGCATCGGCGCGTCGGCCGTGCTCGCGTCACTGCTCCCTGTGGAGGACGACGTCGCAGTGGCCCGTCACATCGCTCAAGCGATGACGCTCGCTGGCGACCGTGATCTACATCACATGGGGCGCGCGCGAGCCTTTCTGGCAGGTAGCGAGCTCGACGGCGGTGCGATGCTGATTCGGCCCCTGCACGGAGCGTTCGTAGAGGTGCTGGCGCTCGCGTGGAACGATGCTGTAGGCATCACACACAGCGCGTTCGACCCGATGGCGCATCACGCGGATGCGGGCGCTTCGGCGTGCGCGCTGCCAGACAGGCTGCACTTCGAAGAGATTCCGATGGGTTTTGCCATCGACACGGTGACAGTCGCCCTCTGGAATCATCGTCGCCTGCATCGCGTCATGCCGGAGTGCGTGGAGCACTTCGCCGACATGTTCTCGATCAGCTGTACGACGACCGAAGCCGCGCCGCGCGTCTGAGCCCGCCGACGCTTAGGTTTGGTCGGGAGGCGGGATCGATGAGCCCGTTGGCGAGCGCAGAGCCACACGCCCGATGCGTCGCCGCCGCATGTCCTCGACAGTGGCCTCGTGCGTGCCGATCCGCACGCGATCGCCGGGATGGGCCAGCCGTCCCAGCTGCGCAATGATGTAGCCACCGACGGTGTCGCCGCTCAACTTGGTGTTCGAGTCGAGCCCGTCGATCGGCAGGTCGCCGAGCGGCACGGTGCCATCGACCAGCAACGTGCCGTCGTCGCGCATTTGGACAGACGGCGGCTCGGCGTCGAGCTCGTCTTGGATGTCTCCCACCAGCTCTTCCACGACGTCCTCGATCGTCACGAGGCCGCTCGTGCCGCCGTACTCGTCGACCACGATGGCGAGCGGGATGCGCGTGCGCTGGAACTGCCCGAGCAGCTCGCCTACCTCGCTCGACTCTGGCACGAACAACACGTCGCGCTTCAGCGCGCGCAACCCGCCTTTGGGCAGCGCGCGCGTGAGCAACATGTCTTTCACATAGACGTAGCCGATGATGTGATCGGGATCACCATCTTCGCTGACTGGATAGCGACTGAAGCCTGACTTGCGAATCTGCTCCAGCCACTGCTCGTGGCTCTGCATCAGCGACAGCATGTACATGTCGACGCGCGGCACCATCAGTGCGCGCACCGGCCTGTCGGTCGAGCGCAGCACGCGATCGAGCAGCTCCCGCTTCACGCGGTCGGCATCCGAGTCGAACGACGCTTGAATGATCAGGCGCAGCTCGTCCGGTGATAGGCGCTCGGGTGCTTCTGGGACATCGGACACACCAGTCCGGCGCACGAGTGCGTTGGACAATGCCGTGAGTGCGGTGAGCACGGGCTTCATCGTCCCGTAAAACAGCATCATCGGCAGCGCGGTGTGACGCGCGACCGACTCGGGGCGGAGAATCGCCAAAGACTTGGGGACGAGCTCCCCAACTACGATGTGCAGCAGGCTGAGCACGCTGAAGCCGATGGCTGCGGCCGTAGCGTGGATTGCGGCTTCGGAAAGCCCGAGCGCAACCAAAGGTGGGTTTAGCAACAGCGCCAGCGCGGGCTCACCGAGCCAACCCAACGCCAGCGATGCCAGCGTAATGCCCAGCTGCGTTGCCGTCAGAAAGGCGTCTAGGCGCTTCGAGATATCTAGCGCGCGCTGGGCCGGTGCATCGCCAGCACGCGCCTTAGCCTCGAGCGCCGTCGGACGCACGCGTGCCATGGCGAACTCGGCCGCAACGAAAAAGGCGTTCGCCAAAATACAGAGCAGCGCCAGAAAGAGCGCTAACAGTCCGCCG
>Ga0190271_10002813_pt1 | contig 10737 bp, 3 predicted proteins | sample Popmic356T_FD_133747 | JGI IMG/M metagenome (GOLD analysis project Ga0190271, IMG submission 133747) | Populus adjacent soil microbial communities from riparian zone of Weber River, Utah, USA - 356 T | ecosystem: Environmental > Terrestrial > Soil > Riparian zone | place: USA: Utah | collected...
TCCGGCGTCGCAGGCGTGATCAAGGTCGTGCTTGCGCTGCAGCACGGCACGATACCGGCGAACCTGCATTTCAATCGCCTCAATCCGGCGATCACGCTGCGGCAGATGACGGTCAACGTACCCACCGTGCCGGTGGCCTGGCCGTCCGGCGGCTCGCCGCGCATTGCCGGTGTGAGTGCGTTTGGCTTCAGCGGCACCAACGCCCATGTCGTGGTGGCCGAACCGCCTGCCACGCCGGCAGCGATACCCGCTCATTCCCGACCGGCGCACCTGGTTGCGATTTCCGGCAAGACCGGCGCGGCGGTCGGCGCAACCGCACAACGTTGGCGCCGGCACCTCGCCGCCGCGGGGACCGTTGACCTTGCGGACGTCGCCCGCTCGTCCACAAGCGGACGCTCACACTTCAGCCATCGCGCCGCCATTGTCGCGACGTCGGTCGCCCAGCTCGATGAGCAACTGTCGGCTCTGGCCGACGGACGCACGGCGCAAGGGGTATCCACCGGCGAGCTTGTTGATGGCGACGTTCCGAAGGTCGCGGTGCTCTTTACCGGTCAGGGCAGCCAGTACGCCGGGATGGGCCGAGACCTGTATCGAACGCAGCCGGTGTTTCGCGAGGCGCTGGATCGCTGCGACCGGATTCTGCGTCCGCTGCTCGATCGCCCGCTGCTGTCGGTTCTGGACGCGCCCTCGCCCGATGCCGCGTTGATCGATCAGACCGCCTATACCCAGCCGGCGCTGTTCGCTGTCGAGTACGCGCTGTATGAGATGTGGCGGGCGTGGGGCATTGAAGCTGATGCCGTGCTGGGCCACAGCGTCGGCGAGTATGTCGCCGCCTGCGTGGCCGGCGTGTTCTCTCTCGACGATGCCCTGACGCTGATCGCAATGCGTGGACGGCTGATGCAGGCGCTGCCGGCCGGTGGCGCGATGTCGGCCGTGCTGTGCGACGAAGCGCGCGTGCGCGCGGTTCTTCCACGCCACGGCGGCCACGTCAGCGTCGCGGCGGCTAACGGGCCCGACAACGTCGTGATCTCCGGGGCACAGCACGCGGTACAAGCCGTAGTGGCGGAGCTCGAGGCCGAAGGCGTCATCACGCGGGCCCTTACCGTGTCGCACGCGTTCCACTCGGCCTTGATGGAACCGATGCTTCGCGAGTTCGAAGAGGCCGCGCGACGAATCACCTACGCTCCGCCTCGCATCACGCTGATCTCGAACGTCACCGGCCAACCGATGTCGCGCGAGGACGCGCCCGACGCCCAGTACTGGTGCCGCCACATTCGCGAAGCGGTCCGGTTTGCTGACGGAATGCGCAGCCTTCACGGACTTGGCTATCGCGTGTTCCTTGAAGCCGGCCCGGCGCCGACCTTGCTGGCGATGGGCCGCCGCGTGGTGCCGTCGGATGGCGCGACCTGGTTGCCGTCGCTGCGCCGCGGGCGCGCCGATTGGACTGAGGTGCTCTCGACCCTGGGTGGGCTCTACGCGCTTGGCGCGGACGTCAACTGGCTCGAGGTCAACCGGGAAGCGTCCGGCAAGCAGATCGGGTTGCCGACCTACCCGTTCGTACGACAGCGCTACTGGGTCGACCCGCCGCAGGCAGCTGCGTCAAGGCCCGCAAGCGATCGCCGGCGTGATCCCGCGGCGCACCGGCTGCTTGGCAGTGAGGTTCGGACGGCGATCAGCACGAAGCTGTTCGAACAGGAAGTCTCGACCGCGAGTCCGGCGTTCCTTGCCGATCACGTGGTTCACGGTGAGGCCGTGTTTCCGGCCGCCGGGTTTGTCGAGATCTGTCTGGCCGCCGCAGCGGCGCTCGCCTCCGATCGGCGGACGCTGATCGAAGACTTCGTGGTCGCCGAGCCCCTGGTCCTGCCGGCCGAGCGGAAGCTTCTGCTGCAGACCGTGCTCACACCAGGCTCCGATGGCGAGACCGCAATCGAGGTGTTCTCGACACCGGCGGATGCAGCACGCGAATCCGAACGTTGGACCGCGCATGCGAGCGCGCGGCTGCGAGTTGAGACGACAACCGCGGTCACGGCCCAGGCTTCTCTCGACGAACTTCAGCGGCGCTGCGACCAAGCCGTGTCAGCCGATGACCTGAATCGCGAGCACAGCGATCGGGGCATCGCTTACGGCCCGGCCTTCCGGGGTCTCGAGCGTCTCTGGACCGGAAAGCGCGAGGCCCTGGCTTCGTTGCGGTGGCCTGACGAGATCGTTGCTGATGTCGAGCGGTACCTCATCCATCCGGCCATACTCGACGCATGCTTTCAGTTGATTGGAGCGGCGGTACCGAAGGGTGGATCCTCCGCCGATGATGTCTACCTGCCTGTCGGCATCGAGAGTGTTCGCAAGCTAGGTACCGGGCACGCCGCCTGGAGCCACGTGCAAGTGACGCTCGACCCGGCTGACCCCGCACCCGCGGAGTTCACCGCTGACATCGTCGTGTTCGACGCCGATGGCGCTCCATTGGCGTCGCTGACCCGTCTGCGGCTGCGCCGCGCAACCCGCGAGGCACTGCTCCGCGCGGTTCGGCGGTCATCGGCCGAATGGCTTTACGAGGTCGAGTGGCAACCGGCAGCGCAGGAACCGGGCAAGGTGTCTTGTTCACAGGCGGAAGGCACGTGGATCGTACTTGCCGACCGTGGCACCGCTGGTGCGAGACTCGCGAACCGCATGGCAAACGACGGCGCGAACGTCGTGGTGATCGCGGCCGATGCTCAAGGCGACGAACTGAACGGCGGTGTTGAAGCGGCCGCGGCTCTCGGCACAGCGGTCCGTCAGGTTGTGGCTGACGCGCGCGGTCCGGTTCGAGGCTTCATTCATCTCCCCAGCCTCGACACGCCCGCCGGCCCCGTCGATCCCTCGTCGCTGCACGGCGCGATTCGCCGCAGCACCGGTTCTCTTCTGCACCTCGTCCACGAAGTGCTTCGAGCCGAGCTTGGTGAGACGCGCATCTTTGCCGTGACTCGAGGCGCGCAACCAGTTGGCACCGCTTCGACTGTCGATCCGGTGCAGGCACCGATCTGGGCGCTTGCGCGGACCGTGACCGCCGAGCATCCGGATGTGCGATGCACCTGTGTGGACCTCGATCTCGCCGGTGCGGCCGATGAATTCGATCAGCTCTGGCGCGTGATCGCCAACACGAGCGCGGAATCGCAGATCGCACTTCGGGCGGGACGCACCTATGTCGCCCGACTGGTGCCCAGCTCCTTGCGCAAGACCCGCGCGCCGCAGGGGGCCGTCTTACTGGAAACCAGGGCCCGGGGCGTGCTCGACAACCTGCGCCTGCAGCCACTGTTGCGCCGGGCGCCAGGCCCTGGCGAAGTTGAGATCGAAGTCACGCAGGTCGGGCTCAATTTTCGCGATGTGCTGAACGCGCTTGGGATGTTCCCTGGCGAGGCCGGGCCTCTGGGCGCCGAATGTGTCGGTACGGTGTCGGCGATTGGTGCTGAGGTCACGCACTTGAAGGTTGGCGACAAGGCCCTTGGCATGGCCGGCGGGAGCCTGCGCTCGTACGTCGTGACGACCGCCAAGCTCATGGCCTTGAAGCCCCACGCGATCTCAGACGAGGACGCCGCCACCATTCCCATGGCGTTCCTGACCGCCGAGTTCGGGTTGAACCGCCTGGCGCGCATGCAGCGCGGCGAGCGCGTCTTGATCCACGCGGCAACGGGCGGAGTGGGGTTGGCGGCGGTGCAGATCGCTCAACGCGCCGGCGCCGAGATTTTCGCGACCGCCGGCAACCCGGAGAAACGCGAACTGCTGAAGAAGATGGGCGTCGCGCATGTGCTCGACTCGCGTAGCCTCGACTTCTCGGACGCGATACTGCGCGCCACGAACGGCCAGGGCGTCGATATCGTTCTGAACTCGCTGGCTGGCGAGTTCATCGACAAGAGCCTCGCGGTGCTTGGCAAGGGCGGGCGTTTTGTCGAGATTGGCAAGGCCGGGATCTGGACGCCGGAGCAGATGTCAGCGGCGCGGCCCGATGCCACGTACTTTCCCGTGTACCTCGGCGACGTCGATCCCGCCCTGATCCAGGAAATGCTGACCGTGCTGTTGCCTGCTTTCGTGACCGGGGATCTGACGCCGTTACCGCGGCGGATGTACCGGCTCGAGGATGCCGAACAGGCGTTCCGGTTCATGGCGCAGGCGAAGCACATCGGGAAGATCGTGCTGTCGGTCGGGGCCGACGCCGGCGCGCGCGTGCATCAAGACGCCACTTATCTGGTTACCGGCGGCTTCAGCGGCCTGGGCCTGGCGACCGCGCAGTGGCTGGCCGATCGTGGCGCCACGCGCCTGGCCCTCGCCGGCCGTAGCGGCACGGACACGCCGGCGGCGGCTGCTGCGATTGCCGAGTTGCGGGCGAGGGGAGTTGAGGTGCTGCCGTTTGCCGCGGACATCAGCCGCGCCGCGGATGCAGCCCGCGTGTTTGAGTCGCTTGCCGGCGGATCCGCGTTACGCGGCATCGTTCACGCCGCCGGCATTGTTGACGATGGGACCATCGAGCAGCTGACGTGGGACAGCTTCGAGAAGGTGTTTGCCGCCAAGATATTGGGCACCTGGCATCTTCATGAGCACTCGCAGTCCCGGCCGCTCGATTTCTTCGTCATGTTCTCGTCGGCATCGGCGCTGATTGGAACGCCGGGTCAGGGCAACTACGCCGCAGCCAACGCTTTCATGGATGCGCTCGCCCACAGCCGCCGTGCCGGCGGACTGCCGGCGACCAGCATCAACTGGGGGCCGTGGGGCGAGCTTGGGATGACTGCCGGCCTCGACGCCGGCGCACAGGCGCGATGGACCAGGCTCGGCATCGGTCTGATTGGCCGGCGCCAGGGACTCGCCGTTCTCGAACAGGTGATCGCCGGTGACGTGACGCAGGTTGGTGTCTTGCCGGTCAACTGGCGCCAGCTTGCCGGTTCGCTGCCCGGGGGCCGCGTTCCCTCGCTGTTTGCCGACCTGGCGATTGCGGATCGCTCGTCGCAATCCTCCGCAGCCGCCGCGTCCGCGAAGAAACCGGCCCTGATCGATCAGCTCGAGCGCGTCCCGGAGAAAGGCCGCCGCGCCGCCATCCAGGGGCACGTCCGCGAAGTGGTGCGCCAGGTGCTGGCTGTCGACCGATCGTTCGCGCTTGAACTCACGCACGGGCTCAGGGAACTGGGCATGGACTCGTTGATGGCCGTCGAGTTGCGCAACCATCTCCAGGCCAGCGTGGGGCGCTCGCTGCCTTCGACTCTTGCCTTTGATCGCCCGACGATTGCCGCGCTGGCCGATTACCTCGAGAAGCTCCTCGGTGAGACGGCCGCGTCGAATCAGCCGGCGGCTCCAGCGCCGGCGGCCGAAGCGGTGGCATCGCACGCGGACCTCGATGAGCTGTCGGACGAAGACGCCGAACGCTTGTTGGCGGAGGAACTCGAGCGATGAGCGCATCAAGTTCGCCATCCGGTGCGCCAACACCAGCGGAGTTGTCGCCAACCAAGCGCGCGATCGTGGAGATCCGCGAGCTGCGCGCGAAGCTCGAAGCGGCTGAACGTGCGGCCAATGAGCCGATCGCGATTGTCGGCCTCGGCTGCCGCTTTCCTGGTGCCGATGGTCCGGATGCGTACTGGCGGTTGCTACGCGACGGCACTGATGCCATCTCCAAGGTCCCGCTCGATCGCTGGGACGTTGACGCGCTGTACGACCCGGACCCTGATGCGCCGGGGAAGATCTACGCGCCGTACGGCGGCTTCCTGGAACAAGTCGACCGCTTCGACGCGGCGTTCTTCGGGATTTCTCCGCGCGAGGCCGTCAGCCTGGATCCGCAGCAGCGGTTGCTGCTGGAAGTGGCGTGGGAGGCTCTCGAGCACGGCGGCATTGGCGCCGACACCCTCGTTGGTACCGCCGGCGGCGTGTTCCTCGGCCTCACGGCCGCCGAGTACGGCACGCTGCACCTGACCGGTGCGACCGCCGACATCACCGCGTATGTCGGAACCGGCAATGCGCTGAGCGTCGCCGCGGGCCGGTTGTCGTACGTGCTGGGGCTGCAGGGCCCCTGCATGTCGATCGATACGGCATGCTCCTCGTCGCTCGTGGCCGTGCACCTGGCTTGCCAGAGCCTGCGCCGCGACGAGTGCCGCGTGGCACTGGCCGGCGGCGCCAACATCATCCTGAGGCCCGAGCCGACAGTGAACTTCTGCCGGGCGCGAATGCTCGCGCCGGACGGCCGGTGCAAGACCTTCGATGCGGCCGCCGATGGCTAATCACGCGGCGAGGGCGCCGGTATCATCGTGCTCAAGCGCCTGTCTCACGCGATCGCCGACGGCAACCGCGTGCTGTCGGTGATTCTCGGATCCGCCGTCAACCAGGACGGCCGGAGCGGCGGCATCACGGTGCCGAACGGCGTTTCGCAGGAACGCCTGATTCGCGATGCGCTGGCGAGCGCGCGTCTCCAGCCGTCAGACGTCAGCTACATCGAAGCGCATGGCACCGGCACGTCGCTTGGCGACCCCATCGAGATGCACTCGCTGCGCTCGGTGTTTGCGCCAGGCCGGCAAGCAGATCAGCCGCTGGCCGTCGGCTCCGCCAAGACGAATTTCGGCCATCTCGAAGCGGCGGCCGGTGTGGCCGGATTGATCAAGGTGGTGCTGGCGCTGCAGAACCGGGAGATTCCACCGCACCTCCATTTCGAGCGCCTCAATCCGCACATCGATCTCGCGGGCTTTCCCGTCGTGATTCCCACCTCGCGGCGCGAGTGGCAGGGAGGCGGCAGGCGCGTGGCCGGTGTCAGCTCCTTTGGTTTCAGCGGCACCAACGCGCACGTGTTGCTGGCGGAGCCTGATGCGGCGGCAGCCGTTGCTTCCGACTTGCGCGAAGCCGGCGGGCCGGAACTGATCGTGCTGTCGGCGCGAACGCCGCCGGCGCTGCAGGTGCTCGCGCAGAACTTAGCCGCCCACCTCGAAGGCAGCGATGTCGAGCTGAGCGATGTTGCGTTCACGACCGGCGCCGGACGCGCGCACCTGCTGGAGCGCCTTGCGCTGCCGGCTACGTCCCGCGCCGGCCTCGCGAGTGCGCTCCGCCGATTTGCCGCCGGTGAACCGGTTGCCGGACTGGCCACCGGCCAATTGAAGAACCTCGACCCGATGCCAATCGCGTTCCTGTTCGGTGCATCGATTGCGGCGCCGGATGCGATCGCGCGACAGTTGTCTCTCGCGAGTGCCACCTTCAAGGCCGCGCTGGCTCGGGCAACGGACGCGCTCCGTCCGCACCTCAGCGCGACCTGGGATCTAGCGGCAACGGCCTCAGACAAGATCGAGCTCGACGCGGCGTCATTTGCCGTGCAGGTTGCGTTAGTTGAAATGTGGCGCGCATGGGGTGTAGATGCCACCGCGGTGGGGGGCATTGGCGCCGGCGAGTGTGTCGCTGCCTGGGCCGCCGGGATCCTTTCGCTCGAGGACGCCGCCCTGCTCGTCGCCGCGAAAGACGCGACGGTAGACCAGGTGATGCGTGGTCTCGCGCGTTCGATACCGCACACGGTGTTTGTATCGAGCGTGACGCCAGAGACGCCAGCTTCTGATCCGCTGGAGTCATCGGGCTTCGCCCGCAGGCTGAGTCAGCCCGCATCAGCGGATCACCTGCGAGCCGAACTGCCATCGCATGGCATTGTCCTGGACTTCGCCGCCATCACCGGCCTGACCGGCGATCAGCCGAACGCCTGGTCCGCGGTGCTCGAGGAACTGGGCCGCCTGTACCTGCAGGGCGCGACTATTGATTGGAATGCGGTCTATGCCGGACGCGGCCTGCAGCGGCTGGCGCTGCCGACCTATCCGTTTCAGCGCGAGCGTTACTGGCTGGAGTTGTCCACCGCACCGCGATGGACGAGTGCGTCCGGAGGCGACAGCGCTACTGAGTCTCCGTTCGAAGACCCGGCGGTGTTCGTTCAGCAGATTCACGATTGCCTCCCATCGGAGCGCCACGATCTGATTGCCGACTTTGTCCGCGGGCACGTCGTCCGGGTGCTGCGCCTCGAAGGGCCGCACGCCGTCGATCGCCGCCACCGGTTGATGGAGATCGGCGTCGATTCGCTGATGGCGGTGGAGTTGCAGCGGCGCCTGGCCCGCGCGCTTGGCGTCGAAGGCCTTCCGGCCACGCTGATTTTCGATCATCCGACGATCGACGACATTGCCGCCTACTTGAGCCGCGATGTCCTCGGGATTGCTCCCGCCGACGCGCCCTTGCTCGAGCCGCCGGCCGACGACACGGGCGCTGCTCGCGCGGCAGCGGTCGCCGACCTTTCCGAAGAGGAAGCCGAGCTCCTTCTGCTCGAACGTTTGAGAAGTATGACTGAGAGCAAATGATGACCATTGACGTGTGCCGCGACCTGTACCTGGACTTGCTGAAGCGGTCACTCCTCGGCTTGATCGGTGAGGACGCGTCGAACCTGTACCCGGACGCCATTGGCCAGCCCTCGCCGGTTGCGCCGCACGACCACCAGCGGCGGGTCATCCGACAGGACTGGCCGACCCATGCGCCGACGATGATCGGCGAGGCGCGGCTCGACAACATTCGGCTCTGCATCGAGCAGGCGCTGGCGGATCAGGTTCCCGGGGACGTGATCGAAACCGGTGTCTGGCGGGGCGGCGCCACGATCTTCATGCGTGCCGTGTTGAAGTCACACCAGGTCGCCGATCGCCGCGTCTGGGTTGCCGATTCGTTCGAGGGTCTTCCGGCACCGAACGTCGCCAAGTATCCCCAAGACACGGGGATGAACCTCGAGGGCTACAAGGAACTGGCCGTGTCGCTCGAGGACGTCAAAGCGAACTTCGTGCGCTACGGGCTGCTTGATGATCAGGTCGAGTTCCTCAAGGGCTGGTTCCGCGAATCGCTGCCGGATGCGCCGATCGCCAAACTGGCGGTGATGCGTCTCGACGGCGATCTCTACGAGTCGACGATGGACGCGCTGGTCAACTTGTACGGGCGGCTGTCGAACGGCGGATTCGTGATCATCGACGACTACCAGGTGCCGGCGTGCCGGCAGGCCGTGCAGGACTTTCGCAACCGCGAAGACATCACCGACCCGATCGTGCAGATCGATTGGGCGGGTGTCTATTGGCGGCGAACCTGAGCGCCATCCGGGAAATATGACCACCTGTCACACGCTGGTGGCAGCGCGAAGATGAATGAAGCGGAGAGTTTGATGTCCAGTTCGACCCGTAAGCCCGAGTTGTCGCCCCTCAAGCAAGCGCTCATCGCCCTCGAGGCGATGCAGGCGAAGCTCGACGCGGCGGAACGCCGGCGCGCCGAGCCGATTGCCATCGTCGGCATGGGCTGCCGGTTTCCGGCCGGGGCCAACAGCCCCGATCTTTTCTGGGATCGGTTGCGCGACGGCGTCAGCGGCATCACGGAAATTTCGGGGACCCGTTGGGATGTCGACGCCTACTTCGATGCCAATCCCGATGCGCCGGGAAAAATGTACACGCGCTGGGCGGGCATGCTCGATACGGTCGATCAGTTCGAGCCCCAGTTCTTCGGGATTGCCCCACGCGAAGCGGTGTACATGGATCCTCAGCAGCGATTGCTGCTGGAGGTGGCCTGGGAGGCGCTCGAGGATGCCGGACAGGCGCCCGATCGATTGCATGGAACCAAGACCGGCGTGTTCTTTGGCCTCTGCACCACTGACTACGCGACCATCCAGGGCGGCGATCGCGACCTGACCCGCCTCGACACCTATTCACAGTCGGGCCTGGCGCACTCCATGGCTTCGGGCCGCGTGTCGTACGTGCTCGGGCTCCACGGTCCAAGCATGACCATCGATACGGCGTGCTCGTCATCGCTTGTGGCGGTGCACCTCGCTTGCCAGAGTCTGCGCTCCGGCGAGTGCCGCGTGGCGCTGGCCGGCGGCGCTCATCTGATTCTCGCGCCCGATAACAGCGTCGCCTTTTCGCGCACGCGAATGTCGGCGGCGGATGGACGCTGCAAGACGTTCGACGCGGCCGCCGATGGCTTCGTCGAAGGCGAGGGTTGCGGGATCATCGTGCTCAAGCGCCTGTCGGACGCCGTGGCCGATCGCGATCGAGTTCTTGCCGTGGTCCGCGGATCGGCAGTCAACCAGGATGGTCCGAGCAGCGGCCTGACCGTGCCCAACGGCCCGGCCCAGGAAGCAGTGCTTCGCGAGGCGCTGGCCAACGCCGGCTTGCAGCCGGCCGACATCGACTACATCGAGGCGCATGGCACTGGAACGCCGCTGGGCGATCCGATCGAAGTGCAAGCCCTTGGCGCTGTGTTCGGCGAAGGCCGCGCGGCCGATCGCCCGCTGTTGCTTGGGTCGGTCAAGACCAACTTCGGGCACTTGCAAGCGTCGGCCGGCATTGCCGGTCTCATCAAGCTGGTCCTGGCGATGCAGCACGAGCAGGTGCCGCCGCACCTGAACTTCTCCGTGCCGAATCCCCACGTGCCGTGGGCGCAGTTGCCGGTCAAGGTGACGAGTGAAAGCACGCCGTGGACGGCCGGCGCGCGACTGCGAGCCGCGGGCGTCAGTTCGTTTGGTTTCAGCGGCACGAACGCGCACGTCGTGATTCAGGAAGCACCGCCGTCAGCGGACGAGCAGCGCGGGCCTGAAGCGTCCATGCACGTGCTGACCTTGTCGGCAAACAGCGAATCGGCGCTCGCCACACTGGCGGCGAGTTGGGGACAGGTGTTTGCCGAGGCCGACGAATCGTTGCTGGCCGATATTTGCTACACCTCGAATGCCGGCCGCGCGCACCTGGCGCA
>Ga0190271_10002814_pt1 | contig 10737 bp, 9 predicted proteins | sample Popmic356T_FD_133747 | JGI IMG/M metagenome (GOLD analysis project Ga0190271, IMG submission 133747) | Populus adjacent soil microbial communities from riparian zone of Weber River, Utah, USA - 356 T | ecosystem: Environmental > Terrestrial > Soil > Riparian zone | place: USA: Utah | collected...
CGCGAGATTGAAAACCTGATCGGCTCGAACTTTGCTGACACCCTCAACGGCGACGGCAACGCCAACCGCATCGAAGGCGGAGCCGGAGACGACGTGATTAACGGCGGCGCCGGCAACGACGTCATTGTCGGCGGCGGGTCGACCGATATCGAGACGCTGACCGGCGGACTGGGTGCGGACACATTCCTCTATCTCAGCCGCAACGACAGCCTCGCCGTCGGCTCGAGCCCGAGCGACTTCATCCTCGACTTCGAGGTCGGTCAGGACAAGCTCGACTTCAGCACACTCGGGATCAACGCCAACAACATCCTGATCCAGAACCAGACCTCGGGCGGGATCAACTCGTCGATCGTCACCGAGGATCTGAACGGCAATGGCCAGGCCGACACCGGCGAATTCGCTCTCGCCATCGTCATCAATGGCGCAGGCATTATGACGTTGCAGGACATGCTGCTCTGATTGCGGCAAAGCCACGTAGAATTATCCGAGAGCGCCCCGCCAGCCTTGGCGAGGCGCTCTCATTGCCTGCCTCCCCCTTAACCAGCGAATTTCCCCCCGGCGCATCATGCGGCCCGGTTCTGTTGCGCCAACGCAAGGGCGAAACAGTTCAAACAGTTTCAATGGCTTGCCCGGTCTTGCACCGGCTACGGGCGTTCTTGTGAACTTATCCCCCGGCTCAGCGGACTCATTCGTTGTGGATCGCGCATCTCCCGGGCTGGCTTCAGCGGCCGGGCACAATCGGAGGAGCTTGACTATGAAGATCGGGGCAATCGCCATAGCCGTGGCCGTCGCTTTGTTCGGACTGACGATCGGCCTGGGCAGCTGGTTCACCGTGGATCAGACCGAACGCGGCGTTCGCCTGCGCAACGGCGCCGTGGTCGGCGTCGCCCAGCCCGGTCTCGGCTTCAAGGTGCCGGTGATCGACACGGTCGAGAAGGTCAGTGTCCGCACGTCCACATGGACCTGGGACAAGATGAACTCCTACAGCTACGACCAGCAGCCGGCCGACCTGAAGATCAGCGTCACACTGCGCTGCGCGCCGGAAAAGGTCGCAGAACTCTATTCGCGCTTCGGCGGCCTTGACGCCGCGGTTCGCCAGGTGGTCAACCCGACCGTCAACCAGCAGGTGAAGATCGTGTTCGGCCGTTACACGGCGGTGCGCGCCATCCAGGAGCGCGGCCAGTTGAACGGCGCCATCCGCGACGCCATTGCCCTCGCGCTGAGGGACGACAGCATGATCGTCATCGAAAGCGTGCAGCTGGAGAACATAGAATTCAGCCACGCCTACCTGCAATCGATCGAGCAGCGCATGCTGGCCGAAGTGGAGGTGCAGAAGCTGCAGCAGAACGCGGAGCGCGAAAAGGTGCAGGCGCAGATCACCGTTACCCAGGCGACCGCGCGCGCGAACGCGGTGCGGGCCGAGGCACAAGCGCAGGCGGACGCCATCAAGCTCCGGGGCGACGCGGAAGCATCCGCCATCCGCGCAAGGGCGGAAGCGCTGGGCCAGAACCCCGGCCTCGTCTCGCTCGTGCAGGCTGAACGCTGGGACGGCAAGCTGCCCGCGACCATGGTGCCCGGCAGCGCCCTGCCGATGCTGAGCGTCGGCGGGCGATAAGCGACCGCCCGAGATTGTCCCCTCACCTCGTCCGATGCGCTATCATCGCATCGGACGAGCGGAGGACTTCTGCGTGGCCGTCGATCTGTTGAACATCAAGGGCCTCAACGAACTGGATGAAGGTCCGGTCGTGATGCTGAACCTGATGCGCTTTCGGGAGCACTCGCTCGATGGCGACGGTTCGGGCTGGGACGCGTACAAACGTTACGGTGCGCTCACCGTGCCGATGATCAAGGCACGCGGCGGCACCCTGATTTGGACCGGCGATGCGAAGGGTATCGCCCTCGGCGAACAGGATCGAGGCGCGTGGGACTACATCGCCCTCGTCTACTATCCGTCGGTCGCCGCATTTCTCGACATGATGACGTCGAAGGACTACGAGGAAAAATCCGATCCACACCTCATCAGCGGCTGCGCCGACCACCTGATCGTTTGCACGCGCGAGGCCTACAGCAAGCTCAAGCCCTGACTTGCAGGCTGTCACCAAACCGGCCATGTCGGAGACGCATTCGCATCGGCGCTGGAGGCGTGTTGTCTCGGCTCTGCGAGCGCCTGCATAATGCATTGACTACTGAACGACGCTCACGGGAGAAACGACGATGATGGTGCAGACGGTGACGGGCCCGATCCCGCTCGATCGGCTGGGTCGGACGCTGATGCACGAGCATCTGTTCATTGCCTTCGCCGGCGCAGAGTACGACCCGACGGCAAAGTTCGACCGCGCCGAATTCATCGCCGAGGCGGTCCGCCGGCTGGTGCAACTGCGCACCGAGCACGGCGTGCGCTCGTTCGTCGACCCCTGCCCGATCGAGCTCGGCCGCGACGTCACCATCATGAAGGAGATTTCGGAAAAGTCCGGGATGCATATCATCTGCACGACCGGCTTCTACTTCGAGGACATGGGCCTGCCGGTCTATTGGCGATCGCGCACGGTGGATGAGATCGCCGAGCTCTACATCCGCGAAATCACCCACGGCATCGGCGAGACCGGCATCAAGGCCGGCGCCATCAAGGTTGCGACCGGCGCACCGCGCGTGACCGAACTCGAGAAGAAGTTTCTGGCCGCCGCCTGCATCGCGCAGAAAGCGACCGGCGTGCCCATCATCACCCACACCCAGGACGGCTGCGCGGCGCCCGAACAGCAAAAGCTGTTCGCCGACGGTGGCGTCGAACCGCAGCGCTGCCTGATCGGCCATTGCTGCGGCAACGCCGATCCCGCCTATCATCGTCAGGTGGTCGAAGGCGGCACCTATATCGGCTTCGACCGCATCGGTCTCACACGCTTTCAACCGGACGAGGTCCGCGCCGAAAACCTTGCAAAACTGGTGAAGGACGGCTTTCGCGCGCAGATCATGATGAGCCAGGACCGGCATTGCGGCTGGCTCGGCAAGTTTCCGCGTCAGCTCACCGAGAAGGAACTGGCGACCATCGAGTACCTGAAGGGCCAAGGCCGTTATCCGCCGCCCTACACCTATATGTTCACCGACTTCATGCCGATGCTGCACGCCCGCGGCGTCAACCAGGCCGACATCGCCTCGATGCTGGAGGACAATCCGCGGAGATTCTTTGCGGGCGAAGCGATCCCGAAGGCATCAACCTAGGCGAGCCAGGGTACGCCACCTCAGGGTCTCACCCCGGGACATTCAGGTCGTTCACCGATACCCGGGAAGACTCCTTCGCGGTTAAAATGCGCTGTTCGTGAGAACAGTCGACGGGGTTCTGGCAAACATCGAGCCTGCACGTCGTCGCATCGTCTGCGTCGCAAGCGCAGCACACGCGACGGCGCGGCCGGCGCGATGCGCCGTCAGCCCTGCAGATTCTGCAAGGGGGTGCCGGTCCGCCGTGCACATCCCGAAACGGAGATCACCATGGCAAACGTCAAAACATTCGTGGCGACACTCGGTCTTGCCGGAGCAGTGCTGATACCTGTGTCGGCGTCGTTCGCGCAGCAGTATGTGCGCCAGGCAATTGTCGCGCCCGTCGTCGTCGATTGCTACTACGACATCGTGGGGACTTGCGGTTCGTACGGATACGTCAGCGGCAATGGCGCGTACGGCACCTCCCCGATCGAAGGGGGCCCCTATGCAGCGGTCGGTCTCGCAGCGCCAGCTTACACCGCACCTATCGCACCGAACCCCTATGGCTGGGGCCGCCTGAGCCCGACCGACCTGATCGGCGTTCACGGCGCAAACGCAAACTAGCGCTCGACAGCCACGGCGCCGTCCGCGCTCCGTCGTGGGCGGCGTACGTGTCTGCTACCAGACCAGCGCTTGAGCGCGCCCTGCGTCGAAAAGATTACGGACTCCCAGCCGTTTAGAGGCTAAAACAGCGTCAGCAAGCTTGCGCGAAAAGGACGCGGGCGGCCGGGAGGGAGACGTCTGTGGCGGACAGTGCTGCCGTTCGGGCAGATATCGGGCCGTTGGCTGGATCGTACGCGGCGAGCCAGCACGCCGCCCGTCTCCGGGCGGCCGGCCGGCGGCTTTGGTCCGCCGGACTGCTGGCGATCCTCGGCTTTCTGGTGCTCTACCCCGTCGCGATGCTGCTGTTGGGTGCGCTGACCAATACCAATCCAGTGGTCGACGGCTTTGGCGTTTACAACCTGTCGATCGCCAACTTCGTCGCCGTCCTCGCCAATCCCAATGTCCACGCCGCCCTTCTCAATACGCTGATCGCCTGCGGCGGCGGCACCGCGCTTGCCGTCATCATCGGCCTCGGCTTTTCCTGGATCGTCGTCCGCACCAACACCCCGTGCAAAGGTTTCATTGCCGCGGTGAGCCTCGTGCCGCTGTTCGTGCCGCCGTTGGTCGCAGCCGTCGCATGGTCGATCCTCGCCTCCCCCAAGTCGGGCCTGCTGAACACGCTTCTGGCATCGATCGGAATCGACTGGCGCTTCAACGTCTACTCGATGGCCGGAATGATCGTGATCTTCGGCGTCTACTATGCGCCTTACGTCTACATGTTCACGGCCTCGGCGCTGCGCAACATGGACCCGGCGCTGGAAGAGGCCGCCGAGATTTCCGGCGCAACCGCGCTGTCGACGCTGCTGACGGTGACGTTTCCGCTGATTGCGCCTGCGATCATTTCCGGCATGCTGCTTTCGTTCATCGTCATGCTTGGCATCTATGGAATTCCGGCGGTGCTCGGCACGCCGGGCGACATCCCGGTGCTGACGACCTACATCTTCAAGCTCACTGCCTGGTCGCCGCCGCTCTACTCGACCGCGGCTGCGGTCGCCATTCTCCTGATGGTGGTCACGGGGTTCCTCGTGTGGCTGCAACACCGCGTGGTCAGCTCCCGCAGCTACATAACCGTCGCCGGCAAGGCGTTCCGACCGGCAGTGATGAAGCTCGGCCGCTGGCGCTATTTCACGCTTGGACTCGCGATCGTCTACCTGTTCGTGGTCGTGGTGCTGCCGACGCTGGCGCTGATGGTGGCGGCGTTTCGAAAATTCATGTTCATCCGCTCGATCGAGAGCCTGTTCGACACGCGGCAATATTCGTTCATCCACTTCGAACGGCTGTTCGACAATCCGCTGGCGCTGCGCTCAATCGTCAACACCATGGAGGTCGGCTTCATCACCGCGTTGGTCGGCGGCGTGCTGGCGTTCGCGATCGGCTACACCATCCACCGCACCAAGCTGCCGGGACGCAAGAGCATCGACGTTATTTCGACCCTGCCGGTCGCAATCCCGGGGCTGGTCATCGGCGTCGCCTATCTCTGGGCCTGGATCGGCCTGCCGGGCGGTCTCTACGGCACGATCTGGATCCTGGCGCTGGCCTTCATTGCCCGCTTCATGCCGGACACGATCAAGGCGCTCTCGACATCGCTCCTGCAAATTCACCGCGAACTGGAGGAAGCCGCCTGGATCTGCGGCACCGGCATTCTGGGGACGATCCGCAAAATCGTGCTGCCGCTGGCGCGGCCCGGCGTGATCGCCGCGATGACGTTGCTGTTCATCCTGGCGATCCGTGAACTCGGCTCGTCGCTGTTCCTCTACACCAGCAAGACCATGGTGATGGCGGTGCTGCTGCTCGACTACTACGAGGGCGGCAACGTCGGCATCACCGCGGCCTTCAGCCTCGTGCAGACGGTCCTGCTCGGCGTGCTGATCGGATTTGCGCACTGGCTTTCGCGCGGCGGCACCGACAGCGGTGTCGGAAAGGCCGGTTGAACCTGAAATGGCAACCTTTGGAGGATCGTCATGAAGAAAACCATCATCACACGGCGACAGTTCGCTGCCGGAGCGGCAGCGGGCGTCGCGGCAGCCGTGCTCGGCCCCCGTCAGGCCGAGGCACAGGTCTACGGCTCGCCGGAACTGATCGAGGCGGCGAGGAAGGAAGGCCAGATGGTCTACTACACCGCCGACTTCACCGAACCGGAACAGGAGATCATCAAAGCGTTCAACAAGCGCTTCCCGTTCGTCAAGGTCGAGATGATCCGCGCACCGGGCGGCCAGCTCATCACTCGCATCAAGACCGAGGCCGCCGCCAACAAGCTTTCGGCCGACGTGGTCACGCATTCCGATCGCGGCCTGATGAAGGGCATCGCCGACCTGTTCCAGGACTACAAGCCGCCGAACGCCGACGCTTATCGCGACGACGTACTGGTCTCGCCGCAGCTCTGGCCGAAAACCACGCTCGGCTGGTCGATCGCCTACAACACGGAGCTGGAGAAGAACCCGCCGAAAAGCTGGATGGATCTTTGCAAGCCGCAATATGGGCCGAAGAAGATCGGACAGGTGATTGCGCCGTCCGGCGGCACGACCTGGACGCGCATCATGTTCGAGCGGCAGACCTTTGGCGACGACTACTGGAAAAAGCAGGCGGCGACCCAGCCGGTGCTCTATCCGTCCGGCGCGCCGACCTCCGACGCACTGGTGCGAGGCGAAATCTCGATCGGCGTGCTGCTCTACAACATCGCCTACATCAAGAAGCGTGACGGTGCGCCGGTGGACATCATCTTCCCCTCGGATGGCGTGCCGCTGAATTACTACGCAGCCGGTGTGCCAAAGACGGCGAAGAATCCGAACGCCGGCAAGCTGTTCCTCAACTGGTGCATGTCCGACGAAGGCCAGGCCTTCCACATCAAGGAGCTCGGCTACCTGACTGCGATGAAGAAGCCGCCGTTCAATCCGCCGGGCTACGATCCGGCGGTGATCAAGACCTGGTCGCCGAAGTTTTCGGAATACGAGTCCCTGCGCGACGGGTGGATCGAGGAATGGAACAAGACGTACGGGTATCGACAGTGAGGGGCTCGCGTTCGACCGTTACCCGTCATTCCGGGGCGCTCGCGCAGCGAGCGGACCCGGAACCCGGAGATCGGGAAGCTCTGAGTTCACCACATCGAGATTCCGGGTTCGCGCATCGTCGTTCGAAGAACGGCGTCGCTTCGCTCGCCGTTGGCGCGCCCCGTAATGACGGAGAGTACTCGGCGTCATGTCCGCAGAACTGAACGTCTCGCATCTGCGCAAGGTCTTCTCGATCGGCCGGCCGGCGGTCGACGACGTTAGCTTTCGCGCCGCCGCCGGCGAGATCGTCGTGCTGCTCGGGCCTTCGGGCTGCGGCAAGACGACGACCCTGCGCTGTGTCGCCGGCCTCGAGACAGCGACAAGCGGCGAGATCGCCATCGGGCGGGACATCGTGTCCGCGCCCGCGCGCGGCATGCTGGTGCCGCCGCGCCTGCGCAATGTCGGCATGGTGTTCCAGTCCTACGCGGTGTGGCCGCACATGACGGTGCGCCAGAACGTCGTCTACCCGCTGCGCCAGCGCAAGGTGCCGCGGGAGGATGCCAGCCGGAAAGTCGACGAAGTGCTCGAGCTCGTCGGCTTGACGGAGTACGCCGAGCGACCGGTGGTGTCGCTCTCGGGCGGGCAAATGCAGCGCGTGGCGCTGGCGCGCAGCCTCGTCTATCAGCCACAACTGCTGCTGCTCGACGAGCCGCTGTCAAACCTCGATGCGAAATTGCGCCTGCGGCTGCGCGACGATCTGCGCCGCATCATCAAGCAGACCGGCGTCACGGCGCTCTATGTGACGCACGACCAGGGCGAGGCGGTGGTGCTCGGCGACCGCATCGGCGTCATGCGCGATGGCAAGCTGCTGCAAATCGGCTCGCCGGACGAAATCTACAACCGCCCGGTGGACATGTTCGTTGCCAACTTCACCGGGGCCTCGAATGCGCTGCCGGGGCGCCTCGTGGACCGCAACGGCGAGTTCGGAACGATCGAGACGGCTTCCGGTGGCCGCCTGACGGCATGGCTGCCACCCGGCGTCACGGCCGGACACGACGTCAACGTCGCGTTGCGGCCCGAAAACATCCGGCTCGGTGTGCAAGGGTCCAGCGACCCCAATCACTTCATGGCCCGCGTCACCGGCCAGCGCTATCAGGGCACGCAGACGGTCTACGAACTGGCGACGCTCGGCGGCAAGCTGGAAGCGGTCGAACTCGGCACCAGCGTGCGCTATGCGGTCGGCAGCGATGTCGGCATCCAGCTGCCTCCTGCGCTCTGCTGGGCTTATTCCGCCCGGGACACAGCTCCGAGCGAGTAGCGTTCACGGGAGGCGTCCCCCAGGCGCTGGTTGCCGAACCGAGGCCGGGCCATGGGCCGGAGGGGCTTTGGCCGCCGCCTTTCAGGCCGATGCCCGTTGGCCAGTCTTTCGCTGCCGGATCAGAGCCTGCGTCCGCGTCTCGGTACGCTGCCTGCCTGATCGATGGAGGCTGATCGCTGCGGGCCGATCGCCTCGAACTGCGCCTTCTGCTCATCGCTCAGCGTTGCATAGAAATTGTCAAGTGCGATGCGCACCTGTGTCACGGCCTGCAGCATCGTGTCGAGCCGTCTGGCGATGGCGCCGAGGCGGATCGACGGCGTGACTGCATCACTCGGGTGGCACGAGGTCTGGAGCATCTGCGCAGCGCTGGCGTTGGCATCTTTGAGTGTGACAAGCTTCTCGCGTTGCGAATCCACCGGATGCAGCCTCGACTCGATCTCGTCTGCCGGCCATTGCAGCGCCGCAAGGTTTGCGCCATCGCAGCTCGCGGTGGGTGGTCGGTTGCGGCTCCGTACGGCGAGACGCCTGCGCTGATCTTCGCCGAGCGCATTGAGCGCAGCCTTCTGCTCGTCGTTGAGCAAGCCATAGAACTTGTCCAGCGGCGGCCGCACGGTGCCCACGGCCGCGATCATCGCCTCGATGCGTTGCTGCATGGACGCAAGCCGGCTCGGCGCTGTCAGAGATATTTTCGTTGGGCACGCCGCCTTGATGGACTGCGCGGCCGCAAGCGACGCCTTGCCGAAATCGTCGAGGGCGACCCGCTGCGCGTCGGTCGGCTCGACAGCCTGGTCGATCAGATCGATCGGCAGGCCGGCAATGTCGGGGTTGTCGTCACCGCACATCTGCGCCAGCGGATCGAGCACCGCATTTACATTGCGACGACCCGTCGGCAAGCGTTGCGGCATGTAGCGCGTCAGTTCATCGTAACCGTAGGGCGCGAACATGCCGGCGTAGATGTCGCCGTAGCCATAGCCCCAGAACGGCGAGCCGAAACCGTTGCCCCAGATCGCATAGTCGTGGATGTCATGGTAAGCGAACGGCCAGAACAGCGGTCCGACCCAGCCGTAACCGCCGTTGGCATGTTGCCACCATCCGCTTCCGCTGCGGCCATAAGCCCATCCTGCCATCGCCGCGCCGGCGGCAAACTGTGCGCGCCTGTACGGATTGAGCACAGGTGTGCGGGCAAGCGCCCGCGCGTTCAACGCCGGTCGCGGCCCCCCGGCTCGCATGCTCCGGACGGCGAATCCACGATTGCCCCTGAAGCCCGGTTGCGCAAACGACCGGATCGCCGCGCGTCGGCCGACGTGGCGCCCGCCACCGACATGCACGCGGCCGATGTGGCGCCCGCGATGGCCGCCTCCCCTGGCGTGATGGCCACCACCATGATGGCCGCCACCTCTCGCACCGTGGCCACCGCCGTGGCCGCCACCATGCCCGCCCTTCGCGAGGGCGAACCCACCGACCGACAGAACGATAGCGAGAACGAAGGCGGCAACCTTGATGCCGGCTTTTGCCATAAGAACCTCACGCCCGCTGGCCCGCGACGCAGGGTCGCGTGAGGAAACGCCTGTGCGAGGAAAGAGGTTCCGCTTCGACAACCGGGATCGCCGCGAAAAATGCCGCGTACCGCCCAGGTTAGCCCGGAAGTCCATCGGACGACAGCCGAACGGAGCATGCAGGAGCATCACTCCAGGGTGCTCGAGCAGCCGCATCAGTGCGGTGACGATGTCCTTGAAAGTGGTGCGGCCGAGAGGACTCGAACCTCCACGAGTTGCCCCACTAGCACCTCAAGCTAGCGCGTCTACCAATTCCGCCACGGCCGCAGGGGGATAGCACCGGTCAGAAGACCTGTGCCTGAGCAACGCGGCCCATGTAACAAATCGGGATTGGGGGGACAAGGGCCGGAAGGGGCCTATCTTGTGCCGGTTTCGCGCGGCAGCATGCGCTTGACTTCGACCGCGATGCGGTTGCGATTGACCACAACTGCGCCGGAGGCGACCGGCATGTTGTTGGCGAGCACCTTCACCTCGTCCATCTCGGTGGTATCGAGCTCGATGATGGCGCCGCGGCTGAGACGGAGTACCTGGTGCACGGGCATTGAAGTGGTGCCGAGCACCACCATGAGATCCACGGCGACTTTATCGAGGGTCGGCACTGGCACTCCACCACGCTTCAAAGCGCGCCACGCAAAAAAGATGCTGGTTTGAAGTGACCACGGTATGGTGAAGCAATGGTTAACCCACGCGACAGCCTTGATTTGACCCTTGGTCGCGAGGCCGGGACGCCGGCGGTTGAGTGGCGAATCGACGAAAGCCCGGTCGCGTACGGCGAAGCCGTGACGCTGATGGAGGCGCGCGCGGCGGCGATTGCCGCCGGCGAAGCCGCAGAACTCGTCTGGCTGCTGGAACACCCGCCCCTTTACACCGCCGGAACCAGTTCGAACCCGGCCGACCTGCTGGAGCAGCGCTTTCCGGTCTTCCAGACCGGCCGAGGCGGCCAGTTCACCTACCATGGACCCGGCCAGCGGGTCGCCTACGCCATGCTGGACCTGAAGCTGCGCAAGCCGGACGTTCGCGC
>Ga0190271_10002815_pt1 | contig 10734 bp, 14 predicted proteins | sample Popmic356T_FD_133747 | JGI IMG/M metagenome (GOLD analysis project Ga0190271, IMG submission 133747) | Populus adjacent soil microbial communities from riparian zone of Weber River, Utah, USA - 356 T | ecosystem: Environmental > Terrestrial > Soil > Riparian zone | place: USA: Utah | collected...
TGCTGAAGATGACGAGATACTACTAGCAAATTTTCATGCAGATCCTGATCCTAGCATTTTTAATTTTGTTTCAGTAGCAGCATATACAAATATGACTAATCCAGATGAATTTCTAGAGATATTCAAAAAGGAACTTAATACAACCAAGAAAGCAAATATAGAAGTTTTGGATATAAAAAAATATACCAATGTTAGAGGACAACCAACAATTTTGATAAAGACAATATATACTCCTATACAAACAGAATCTCTTTCAGATTTTGCTTCATCATCATCATCAAATGAAGTAACCTATATACTTTTTTATGAAGATAAAACTGGATATAAAATTACCTATTCGTTACCTACAGATATTGCATACAAATACCAAGATGATGTTTTTTCAATTGTATCTCAAATAAGAGATAATAAAATGTAATGGTCTATAACATATAGTATTAGAATACATATAATAAATTGATTAATCTATCACATTTTAATAGTCAGGTTCGTTCGTTCGTTAACATATTTAAATTAGACAGTTGAGAGTCTACTATATACGATTTTAGTGTTCAATATCAGTTTGATTGGTTGAAGTAATATAATAGAGTAATAGATTCATCAGTCCTGTTAACTTTAGGATATTTGATCTCCTCCTTCCACAAGAAATAGTGCAATCTTCTTTTTGTTGTAACGATAGTATTATACGCATATACGAATATCTTGATCCAATTGTATAAATGTTGTAGATCACAATTTTGTTCATTATTATTACTAGGATAGTAGTCATTTAAAGATTCTGGTCTATCCTTGAAATATTGTACTATCCCTTCAATAATACTCTTCTCTAAATGAGAATGCAATCTATGTTTCAAATGCAAAAAGCTACAGGCTTGAGGAGACCATGTAAACAAGATACAAAATAACCCCTCAATCAGTCTAAACTGTATGCCACCCATATTTGGGAATAAGAGCTCGAAGGAAGAAAGTTCTCTGCTACCAACGTATTTCTTTCATTTGAAATATGATTCTAGTATTCTTTGTGAAAGTGCTTACTATAAAATAAGCTACAATAACAATAACCTTATTTGTATTCCTTAAAATTGATATGAAGGAAATAAGTCTTTATATAAGACCAGAAGATTTTTCCAAGGTAGTTGGTATCCTTCGCAAAAATAATGTTGGTGGCATTACCTTTTTTGAAACAAATGGTTCTGGTAGAAAAAACATGAACCAGTTCCAGAAAGAGTTCGTATGTATATGACAGGGAAAATGGTCACTCCGGAATTTGTAAAAGGAACTAAAGTAGAAGTGATTGTACCTGATTCTTCGGCAGATCAAATTGTTGAAGACGTATTAAACAATTTAGGTACAGCCCATGGCATGATCTTTGTCAAAGATGTCTCTGGGGCATATGAAATTGGAAGTAAACTAAAAGGGGAAAGTGTATTAACTCCTAAATAAATTATTGTTATAAACATATTATTCTATAGATTAAACTTGGCTATGTTAATTTAGGGTAAACTTACCACTTCTTCTTCTAACTGATTAACAAACTAATGGTCCTTAGTAGATGTTGTATAATTATACATACATACAAAAAAAATTGTATCCAATTATATACATGAAATAGATTACATTCATTGTCTTTCTTTTGTAGGCTTGGGATAGTAATCATCAAAAGATGTATTTCTGTCTTCGAAGTATTGGCTGACCCTTTCTATAAGACTTTTCTCTAATTACAAAAATAAAATCAAAAATTATAGTCGAAAAACATTACTAGAATTTTTAAATAATAAAAGATCACGCATTTGTTTATTAAGTTTAAGTTTATCGACGAACTTTATGTAACTCTCCATATTGGAAATCGGCCAATCACTTCCATACAGTAAACGATGGGGCATATCAACATACTTTAATAATTCCTTTATTTTATATGTATAATATTTTTGATCATTTAATGTAAAATTTCCAATTACTAATCCTGAAATATCTGCATAGACATTTTTATTTTTGTATAGTATTTCTTGACAATCTAATAACCAAGGGTTTCCTATATGACACATAATAACAGTTAATTCCGGATTATCAACAGCTATATCGTCTATATTCAATGGATGGGCAAAGCGAACTTTGGATGTAGTGGAAAATGTATCTCCAGTATGAATCATAACAGGAACTTTATATTCTATACAAATATCATAAATTTTTTGATATTTTTTATCATATGGATAATAATATTCATATCCACAATATAGTTTTATACCTTTGATTAATCCATCTTTTAGCCATTCTTTACATTTTTTAAAGTATTCATTAGTGTGATTATCAATTGTAAATCCAGCTACTATTCCAAGCTTATAGTCTTTATTTTTTAAGATATCAATAATTTGAGATGTTGATGGTCTCTTACTATCAATTTTATAGGATGTTAAAATAAGGGAATAAGCAATATTGTTATTCCTCATAGTCTGTAGTAGATCTGTTAGTCTATCTTTTAATGATGGAATTCTTTTTCTCTTTTGAATATTACTGTAATAATTTAGGTGAACATGACAGTCTATAATTGGCATTATATGTTTTAATTATTTGAACTTAGAATTTATACGTTGAATCTATCTTATAGATTTATGAAATATTAATTTTTAGCATTATTATTATGGATATCTTAAACTATTTAAAATAATTATAAAACTCCTTTTTATGAAGGAGTACATGTCATCACAATTTAGATTTTGATAATTATTCTTTTATCATTAATAGTATTTTATATAATATATTGTAAAACTTAATAATAATATACATCCATTTTATCTAATACAAAAATACATAAGACTCTATTCTAGATTTAGATATATTTTTATTTTTTATTCGCAATATTTTTACAATTAGAATTAAATTTGGTTAATAATCTTATCAATTTTTATTAATATGACCGAATTATTACATTCTCATAATACAGGTGTTAAGGTTAGAAATACGATAAAAAGCGATATTCCAAAGATTATAGATCTAGACAAGCAATCTTTTCCATTTCTTGCACAATATGGTAAGTATGATGATAAAAAAGAGAAATAAAGTTAATTCAATATAATCTTGCTCGTAATTAGTATAATAATAATGGGACCTTATAATAGTTATAATATTGTAATATTAAATATTTTATTGTGTCTATATTAATTGAATCTAAATTTAAGATATCGGTTAAATCTTTTTTTACAGAGTGGGATTCGAACTCATAAGGTTCACTTGGGGGTTCTTGTTTTTATAATTTATTATTATCACACGCAGTCAAATGATTTTTAAATCGATAGATCAGTATTGTTGAAAAATTTCATAACAGTGCGGAGTGGATGGGATTTAAACCAATTACTGCTGTTTATTGAAGTATGGTAAAGATTAAGTCTTGCCTGCTTCTGTTCTAATATTAGTAATCAATTTTTATCTATGGAGTTCTGAAAGTTTCTTCACCTATAAGCATGATTTTTCCGATACATGGATCATAGACTTCTTTAAAATCCGTGGGTAAGCTAATCGTTCGTATTGCTGCGAATGCTTTAATACGAGCTGTGGGAAAGACATCTGCCATCTTGTTAGCTATTCCAAATATTGTGGCACCACGTGTTATAATATCATCTACTAATATTATATCATCTGATGACAGTGATAATATTTTTTGAATCTCAATGGAGTCATAATGTTGAGTAGCTTTCGGTCTGTTTTCAGATAAACTCGTTGCAGCTTTTTGGTAATGGCTTGATACGTCTAACACATTCCACTACAGATCTTCCAAGTTCTTGTTTAATCAATGCATTTGCCAAACGTTGAGGAACCCATAAAGTGCCAGGACGCATTAAAGAACTATTTGGAACAGGAACTAATATTGGATTATTTTGAAAGAAATGAGCGAAAGGTAAGGTTGTCATATCTTCCTTAACCATCTTAGAAATGAAGTCAGACATCAAAATAGGCGGGTTTGATACATATTCGTCATGTTTGAGCATTCATAGCTGTTCTCGACTCCCTATTAAAGTATGACATACCACGTGGCGAATAAGAAAGAAGAGAACCAAACTCAATGGTAGATAAATGCATATTATTTACGGAACATGCTATTTAGAATTCCAAGAGATGATGGTAGAGATTCAAGTATGTCAATCGGATCAGAAAGTTCCATCGCTCCATATTGGAGCATCTTCTGAGGCCATGTGACTTGATTATTATTCATGATAGATTTCCAGATATATAATGAGCGTCCTAATCTAAGAGATTCCCAGCCTTGATGTAGTGAACCACTTGTATCTTGAGCTTCCACAATTATTGTAGCATCTGAAATTAATGCCATTGTTCGATTTCGAACAACAAAATCCTTTGGTTGAGTAACATATCCTATTGGAAATTGAGAAATAGCGAGATGATTATACATGATTTCTTGCTGAAGTTTAAAGTTCTTTAGTGGATAGGTCTTATTCAATGGAGTCCCAAGCACTGCAATAGTTCGACCACCAGTTGCGATAGTTGCTTCATGAGCTGCTGTATCAATTCCTTCTGCAAGTCCACTAACAATCACGACTTCCTTCTTAACTAATTTTTTTGCAATTGTTGCACTGTCTCTAAGTCCTTCTGGTGAAGCTTTTCTAGATCCAACTATTGATACTCTCGGTCTTGGTAACGGTATTTGTATACTGCCTTTGACATACAGATTAGTAGGAGAAAACTTTTTTTCAACATCATTTAAAGGGCGACCAAGAAGACCTTCTACTGTAATGGATATTGGCCTTTCTTTAGCAGTCACCATATCTATTATTTTTGAATCAATCCCCTTTAACACTTTCGCCACCCTATTCTCTAAACATTGTAAATTTCTATATTTAGTTAGTATTCGCTATTATCAAGACCACTTTATCATCCAATCTATTAAATTAAAAATAGATTCTACTAGTTCTTGTCCTTTCTCAGTCATTTTATATTCTACTCTAGGTGGGATTTCATTATATGCATGTCTTTCTAGTATGCCATCTTTCTCTAGTTCTTTTAGTCTGCGAGCAAGAGTTTTACTACTGATACCTTTCATTAATTCTCTAAATTGTTTATATCTGACAGGATTAGTTGTGCAACATAAAGGAATTAGCATTTCAAACGTTCCTCTTTTTGTTATCAAATTTCGAAGTTTTTTAGTCTGCAACATCAGTTTTTGAGAATCGTATCCTTCGAAATTGCAACTATTATTATAGACAGGTAATTTGTTTACTTTTTGTCCCTTTGTTTCTCTCATTACACTTTGTGTAATATGGTCACCTTGACAATTTAAATAGTTTCCTTTGTAAACCTTAGTATGCAACAAAAAGGCTTGATCCAATCTTGAAATTAAGGGATAACAAGAATACTATAACAGTCCTTTTCGTATGTGTTGAAAATTCTGGAAGGAGTCAGATAGCGGAAGGATTTTTTAAAAAATATGCTCCAAAAGAATTCAAAGTTCAAAGTGCTGGGACAAAACCAATTTTACAAATCAATCCTATTGCAGTACAATCAATGAAAGAAATAGGAATAGATATCAGTACACAAAAATCTAAAGGACTAACAGATGAAATGATTAGAAATTCAGATCATATTGTGAACATGGGATGCATGGATAAAAGTTTCTGTCCAACAATATTTTTGCCAAAGGTTATAGAGTGGAATTTAGAAGATCCAAAAGGAAAAGCCATAGAAGAAGTTAGAGAGATTCGAAATGAAATAGAAAAAATGGTAAAAGAACTTGTTTCAGCAATTACAATTATTACTGAAAAATAGATTAGACAAGAATAAAAAAATTTTCTTTGCAGAACTAATTGGAACATTTCTAGTCATACTATTTGCAACTGGCTCAGTTGTATTAGATTCAAGATTAAATGGAACATTAGGCTTACCGTTTATAGCTATTGCTCCTGCTATTGCTGTCGCTATTGGAGTTTATCTATTTGGTAAAACATCAATGGCACATTTCAATCCGGCAGTTACAATAGGATTTTTAATATCAAAACATCTAGAAAGGAAAAAAAGGGTATTGTTGATTTATCTTTTGGCAGAAGTAATAGGGGGAATTATGGCAAGTATTTTTATTTTTGTTATTTTTGGTAATGTGGTAAATTTAGGTGCTAATGCTCCCAACTATCTTAACTATCCAATTTATGTTATTGTCGGGATTGAAATATTAGCATCTGCTTTAGTTATGTTAGTAATACTAATAGTAGTTTATACAAAAGGATTAAAGAGATTTGGAGGAATAGCAATAGGTGCGATAGTAGGTTTAGATATCTTTTTGTTTGGATTAATTTCTGGTGCTTCAATGAATCCTGCTCGTTCTTTGGCACCTGCTATTGTGTCTGGTTATTATATTGATTTATGGCTATATCTTACTGCTCCCTTTATAGGAACTACGATTATAGGGTTTCTGTTAAGGAAGAAATTTTATGAATAGTTTTAAATTACTTAATGTTTTAACTTCGGAATATATTTTATTGTTATTCAGAACAGACTTTAATCAATAGTCTTTTATTTGCAACTAGAGGCTTCATCAATGGCAGAATCGAAGAGACATATATTTTGTTGTCGATATTATCTGCAAAAGACAAAGAGGCTTTGGTTATTGATTTGTTGGAAAAATATGCAGGATCGATAGGTGTGATAATTACCATAATTATTTTTTGGTATGGAATACATAGAGAGAATGACAGATTATTAGAACAAAGAACCAAAGAAAAAGAAGAAGAAATAAAACAATTTAATGAACGAATATGTCGTATATGTAGCAGTATATATCATGAAATAGATGATCATAGATATATGCTTTGTAGTGATGAGTATAAATACAAGCAGAAAATTAATCCATGAGTAGTTGTATAATTGATTGTTAGTGATGTTAAGAGAAAATGATTCTGCCATCCCTGATAAATATATAGACCCAAAAGTAGTATTAGAATTTGATATAAATAACCAAGAATCAGGATTTGTACCATTTGGATAATTGTTAATCCAATCTTTCACATAGGGAAGAGAATCTATAAGAGGGATTGTTCTTGACCTAGTTTTACCTCCTATTATTACAACTTCTGCATATCGTTTACCATCATCTGTTATTTTAAATACAATATCTTTTATTTTCAGATTTAAAATTTCATGAGGTCTTGCAGACATATCATTTGCTAATGAATGATAACAACGATCACGGATACTTGGACAATATTTCAAAAAGATAGCATGTTCTCGTGCCTCCCAGAGATCAGAGGGCTTGTAAGAATTGATTTCTTTTTTAGGTAATTTTTTTACACCAATCATACAAGAAGGTGTCTCTCTTTTTCTTTGATCAGGTTCGTCTGGATTATATACCCATCTAAAAAATTTGTTTAATACTATTTGTCTGGTATTGTATGAGCCTATCCATTTTTGATAAGGATCATCTGATAGAGATTTTCTAAGGGTATTAAGAAAAGTTAGAATATCGTATTTTGTCATGTCTTTGAAAGATTTTTCATTTTGAAAATGATTTGATAACCAAACAAGTATCTTAATTTTACCTTCTTTTGTGGAATCTTTTATGTTTATTTCTGTTTGTTCTGCAATAATATAATTACAAATAGTTCTAGCATTTTCTATATTTTTCTTTGATAAATTAATAAGACTATTTTTAAAATATTGTTTTCGAAGTGATTTTGTAATTGACTCTATCTTTTTTACTAAATTATTTTCTTCATTTTCTTGAGTTATGAATTGTCTTGTTTTTTGTATATTAAGAGTCAAATTCATCATCTCCTTCTTCTTTCCTTGTTGTTTATCTAACGATAAGTATCTCGTATCAAATCTTATAACATTTTTGGAGGAACCCCCAAGATAAGCGCGGGGAGTGGGATTCGACTACAATACGTGTACTCGCGTAGTTACACATAACATTTAAAATAAAGAAAATATATAATAAAATATTATGAAGAGTAACTTAAACTTACCAGCAACTTTATCATCATCATTACCTTCTAATGGTATTAATAATAACGATTATTTAAAAAATAAAATTATCTCTATTACAAAATTTCAACGTCCTTATATCAAAAATACTTTAGATGAACTTGCTGAAAAAGATCCTGGAAATACTAATACTCTTTGTGATTATATTATTGCAGAACAAAATGAAATTAATATAAAGGAATCTACAAAAGAATGGACAACAAAAAATTTGTTATCTCTATTAAAATTTGTAGATAGTAAAAATTTCAAAGAAATAGCAAAACAAGATATCTTAGATTTCCTTAATAATAAAAGAAAACCAGAATCTATAGATCCAACTCATAAAAGTATTGGAACGTGGAATAATTTACAAATTTTATTCTTGAAGTTTTTTAGATGGTTATACAATCGTGAAGAACCAGATCCTAAAAGAAGAGGAACACCAGATTGTATGAAAGGAGTAAGACGATTACCTAGAAAGGAAAAATCATGTTATAAACCATCTGATTTATGGACCGTAGAAGAACATACAATATTTTTGAAATATTGTCCTTCGAAGAGAGACAGAGCTTTTCATGCAATGGCAAATGATACATCGGCAAGACCTCATGAATTATTGAATTTAAAAATTAAAGATATCAAATTCAAAATTACATCGGATGGAATACAGTATGCTGAACTATTAGTATCTGGTAAGACAAAACCTAGAACACTTCCACTTTTTTCATCTATTCCATATATCAAAGATTGGCTTTTAAATCATCCTACTACAGAGAATCCTGAATCATGGATCTTTATTTCACAACGTAACAATCAAAGTAATAATACTGTCGGTAGGAAATTAACCAGAGATGCTTTATTAAAACATTATAAAGAACAATATCGCAATGGATATTTTACTAAATTACTTAAAGATGAAACTGTTCCAGTAAATGATAAATCATATATAAAAAATATGTTGACTAAACCATGGAACCTATATGTACTTAGACATTCTGCATTAACGCAAAAATCTAAAATTCTTAAAGAGCATATACTAAGGGACCATGCTGGTTGGTCAGCTAGTAGTAAAATGCCACAAACTTACATACATTATTTTGGAACAGAATCTTCTAATTCTCTTTTAGAAGCATATGGCGTTATAAAACCTGAAGACAATGATCAGACAAACAAGTTATTAAAACCAAAATATTGTCCAAACTGTAATGAATCGAATAAACACGAAGCAAAATTATGTATTTCTTGTAAAATGGTATTATCATATGATTCTTACAATCAAACAGTAGAGAATGAGAACCAAATGAAAGATGCATTAGCTCAATTGTCTGATCAGGTGTTAATTTTGAATGAAAGAATTCAAAAATTAGAGAAAGATAAAAGTAGATAATTAATTTTAATCCAAAAAAGAGATTATTTAAGGATATTTGATCCTATCACATTTATTACATTTAAAATCCACTTTATCTTTGAAGGGATTATGCCATTTAACATAATTGTGATTGCATTTTTTTTGTTGTTCTTTTTTTTCTAAATATTTTTTTTCATCCTCTGTAAGTTTTTGCAACCAATTGGTATTTTTTCTCTAATTTTATCTAATGGATATTTCAAATTTGGATAAATACCAAAAAAAGCAGAATGTAATTCTGTTATACATTCTTTATCTAATATATTAGAACTTTCAATTAAATACTCTAAAAATACAGTCAGTTCATCTTCATCTGTATCTTCCGGAGATCTATTTTTAATAGCCTTGTTTGTAAGGCAGTTAAGATATTCAGCAATGTAGTCTTTGAATAGAGGTTGTAAGACTGGTATAAGTGTTGAAATTGCATCATCTAACCATCTTTCTAAGCTATAATTTATTATTTTATTATTAGTTATATTTGACGGTGCAATCATATTATCAGGATTCATAGATTCAATAATCGTATAAGTAACAAGAGCTCCTATTTTATTAGAGAAATTGAATAAAGCAGTACTAACTGAATCATCATCATCTAATTTATCTCTTATATTTTTTTCATTGTATTTGAAATAGGAACTATCTACTATAAAGTCAGAATTAATAAATATATTTCTTAAATATGCTTTGACAATTAAATCTGCAATGAGATCCTTTCTGCTATGTAATCTTGTTGATGCATAGTATTTTCCTTGTTTTGTATTTTCTCTTACGATAAATTTTTTTTTAACAAGTGGTTTCGTATAATTCCTTAAAGTTTTTCTATCTATTCCTATAGCTTTTGATAAATTCTTATGTGAAATCCCATCATTATTTTGAAGCAAAATAATTTCCATAATTTTCTTTTCGATAGTTCTCCTGCGATCATTTCTGGGAGTAGAGATTTCAGATCCTAAATGTGAATATTCCTCATTTACAAGGTCAAAAATATTGTCGCTCAATGAATCATAATGGGTAAGGTTACCCCATTTTAAATTATATTATATAGAATGTATTGTATGACTAATTCTGTAATAAATAATAGAAATTCTATAAAGAATGAAAATACTGAACTGCGTAGAGTCCAAGCTTATGCTGGAGAAAAAAGTTTGTTAATTGTTCTTCCGAAGGTTTTTGCTGAAAAACTGAAAATAACTAAAGGAGATTATTTGACTGTAAAATTAGATAATCAAACAATTATTGTTAACTGTTGTACTTACCGACATAGGTTACAATTTCATTTACCGACATAGGTAACACTTTCTAGTTCTGCTAGGAAGTGTATAATAAAAATAGAATTACAAACAAAATTTAATTTAATTCATGAAAAA
>Ga0190271_10002816_pt1 | contig 10731 bp, 10 predicted proteins | sample Popmic356T_FD_133747 | JGI IMG/M metagenome (GOLD analysis project Ga0190271, IMG submission 133747) | Populus adjacent soil microbial communities from riparian zone of Weber River, Utah, USA - 356 T | ecosystem: Environmental > Terrestrial > Soil > Riparian zone | place: USA: Utah | collected...
CGGTGTTCCTCACGGGCCGCACCTTGTTCGGTCCGCTCACCGTGGGTGTGGCCACCACGAATACGGATTCCTGGAGCCTGTGGCTGAGCGTCGGCCGACCGGTCGGACACGGGACGATCCTCGAGAGGGGCGTCTTCCGCTAGCATCTCCTGCTAGTTAGGCACCTGGCGCGGCGTGTATCCCTTCTCGAGCGCGGCGGCCCATTGCGTGTCCTGGCCGTAGACGTCGCGGCGGAAGTTCACGTGTCCCTGCGGATCCACCCAGGCGGTCCAGTAGGCGAGCAACACCGGCACCTTGGCAGGCAAGGTCACGTTCTGCGTTCGGCCCGCGTCGACCACGCGCCTGATCGTTTCGGCGTTCCAGCGCGAAGGATCGTTCAGCAGCAGCTCCGCGAGCTCGAGCGGCCGTTCGATGCGCACGCAGCCGGAGCTGAAGGCGCGATCCGACTCTTCGAACTTCGATTGCGAAGGCGTGTCGTGCAGGTACACGTTGTAGGAATTCGGAAACATGATCTTGACGCGGCCGAGCGCGTTCTTGGGTCCCGGGTCCTGGCGCAGCGTGTACGGGATATGCCCGCTCTTGTACTTCGACCAGTCGACGCTTGCCGGATCGACCACGTTGCCCTGCGCGTCGAGAACGTTGAGACCGCGGCGCGTGATCGATGCAGGATCGCGGCGCGCGTCCGGAAGAATGTCGTTCTTGATGATCCCGGGAGGAACGGTCCACGTGGGATTCAGCACCAGGTAGTCGATGGCGGAGCGAAACATCGGCGTGCGACGGTAGGTCTTGCCGACTTGCGCGCGCCCGTTCCACACCGTTTCCTGGCCGCGCACCAGGTAGACCCAGTACGCAGCGATGTTGACGATCACGAATTCATGCGGCAGCTCATGCAGCAGCACGCGCGCGCGGTCGAGATTGATGCGCAGCTGGCGGATGCGATCGTCCAGCGGAACGTTGAGCTCCTCGATCGTGCGCGCGCCTATCTTTCCGTCGGCCAGCAGACCCATCCTTGCCTGGAATCGCTGGACTGCGTCCCGCAATGTCGGGTCGTAGAGATCCGACGAGGAGACTTCGGCGGCATCGAGATCGCCGCTGATCGACAGGCGCGAGCGCAGTGAAATGACGCGCTCGTCGTGCGCGTCTGGCTCGATCGCCTTTCCCGACGCGACCGTGACCTTTTCAGCCGTGGCAGCCACTTGCCGATACCGCGCCAGCTCCTGCTTCAACGCCACGTACATGCGATGCGTCGGTTTCAGCTTCTCGACTTCCGCGTGGATGTCGCCGGTCGCCAGCGCGAGCTCGATTCTTTTCGGGACGTCGATTCCCTTGGGGCTGCCGGTGAAGTTCCAGTGCGCGTCGAACGATGCGGCATCCACTTTTCCGAACATGAGATGGTCGGCGACGCGCAGCAGCGCATCGGTGTGCAGGATCTCGTAGGCCGCGAGCGCCGAACTGTTGTCCTGGCCGCCGGCAGCGGCGGCCTCGGCCAGCTGATCGAGCAGTGGCATGTGGTAGTCGCGTGGATCGAGGCCGTCGGCCTCGGTGTCTTTCAGGGCCCGGCGCAGTTCGCTCGCCAATCTCGCATCGGTCCAGGCGGGACGAAACCCGCGCTGCGAATAGAACGCATAGAGGATGTTCGGATAGGCAATGGACGCGCCGTGAAACTCGAAGAGCCCCGACTCGGCCAGGGACTCGACTCTCGTCTGCAACTCCGAAGGAGTCGACACCGGTGGCGTCGTTTCGACGCCTTGCGCCTGCGCCAATTCGATACAGGCGCCTGCCACGACCAGGATCACTTGCAGGGTGACTGCGGACAGTTTTCGCATTGGCGCGGATGTTGAGGGTTTTGCGCCCCGCGGGTGATGGGCCCTTCATCTCATTGACTCTTCAGCACCACAATCCGGCAATAGTCGCCGTCGCTGCCCAGGGACGGCGCAAACAACCGTCGATTCACCGTGGCGCTAGAAAATTTCAGCATTTCCGTGTGACCACCTTCTCCTTTTTGCCGCATTGCGCCTGCTAGCTTTGACGCATCGCGATCAGTCGCGCGTTACGAGGGGCCAAGTCGAACGGAGTAGTTTGTGAAAACCAGGCCTGCGAAACATTTTCTCCTCGCCTCTGACTTCGATCAGACGCTGAGCTTCAACGACTCGGGCTTCGAGTTGAGCGAGTTGCTCGGTGTAACCAACTTCGAGCAGAAGGTCGCCGGCCTCTCGGCCAGCCACCTCGTGCAACAGGGCGGCGAACTCGCCTACCTGATCCGGCACGACCCCGAATTTCGCGGCGTGCGCCGCGAGCATCTCGTCGAAGCCGGACGGCGTGTGCGATTGAAGCAGGGCCTCGCGCCCTTCGTCGAGTTCCTCGAACGTGGCATCGACGGCAACCAGTTCTCGTTCTACGTGGTGTCGGCGGCGCCTCGCGAGGTCGTCGTCTCGGCCCTCGATGGCATCGTGCCCGCTGAACACATCTACGGCACGGAACTCGACTACGACCCGCATTCCGGCGAGGTGCGTTCGATCGGCCGCGTGCGTGCCGGCTACGGCAAGGTCGCGGTGTTGGACGAGCTCGGCAGCCGGCTCGGCGTCACCTCGGATCGCGTGATCTACGTGGGCGACGGCAGCTCCGATATTCACGTGATGCTCCACGTGAACAATGGCGACGGATTCACGATCGCGGTGTCCGAGAACCGTCAGCTGGCGCGCATCGCGCAGAGCACGGTGCTCAGCGACAACGCCAGCAGTGTGCTGGTGCCACTGCTCGACCAGGTGCTGGGTCTTCGCCCCGGAGAGATCCGGGCGCTGCTCGAATCGACGGGACTGGTGCTCGACGACTGGCAGCGCGCACGGACGGATCGTGTGCAGATTCGGGAGTGGACGCCGCTGGCGTCTGCGAGTTGAGGTGAACGCCATGACAGAAATTCTCGGTTGGGTAGCCACGGCGGTCTTCGTGGGTTCCTATTTCTTCACGCGACCCGCATTGCTTCGCGCCGCGCAAATGGTGGGCGCGACGCTGTGGATGGTTTACGGCGCGTTGATCGGCGCGACTCCCGTGGTAGTCGCCAACGGCCTGGTGTTTGCCGCCGCAGCATGGACGCTGCTGCGTGCGAGGCAACCGCTGCAGGCCTGAACCTCGAGCCTGTCGCGTTCCGCGTGGCTTACCATCGCGGCATGACTGACATCACGCTCATCGGACCCGGCGCCATCGGCGCGACGCTTTCGGCGTGGCTTTCGCGGGTTCCTGAACACCGCGTCGCGGTTGGCGTGCGCACGCCGTTCCGTTCCATCGTGCTGAACACACCAGGCGGCCGCATCGAGGCGACGCCCGAAGTGCTCACCGATCCCGCGCAGGCGCGCCCCGCCGACTGGGTGCTCGTCACCACCAAGGCCTACGACGCAGCACTCGCGGCGCGCTGGTTCGAGAAGAGTGTCGGCGAGCACACGCGTCTCGCCGTGATTCAGAACGGGGTCGAACATGTCGAGCGTTTCGCATCGTATGTCGACGCCGATCGCATCGTGCCCGTCATGATCGATTGTCCGGCGACTCGACATTCACCGGGCGAGGTGACTCAAGGCGGACCCATCCACATGGTCGTGCCCGCCGGCACCAATGGAGCCGCGTTCGTCGCGTTGTTTGCCGGTCTGCATCTCGATGTGCGTGAGACGCCGGACTTCGCCACCGCGGTCTGGAAGAAATTATGTCTCAACAGCGCCGGCGCAGTGTCCGCAGTGTTGCTCGAGCCCGCGGGCATTGCGTATCACGAAGGCGTTGCCGGGATCCTGCGCGCCATCGTGCTGGAGTGTGTCGCCGTGGGTCGTATGCGTGGAGCGGTGCTGGCCGATGAGATCGCGGACGAAATCGTCGAGCGCATGCGCCGCGGGCCTCGCGATGCCTCCAACTCGATGCTCGCCGACCGGCGCGCGGGGCGGCCCATGGAGATCGATGCGCGCAATGGAGTCATCGTCCGGTATGGCCGCGAGCACGGCGTTCCGACGCCAATGAATGCGCTCATGGTGGCGCTGCTGGAAGCTGCCCAAGACTGGCGGGCGGCGATACCCGCACGATCGACGACCTAAGGGTCGGCGGGCACACCTCGCCAATCTACTCTCTGTCATCACGAGCAAATCTGTGACTTGCTAGACAGCGAACCCCGATGCGCCGGCTAACAATATGTTGTCGGCGTAAATGGGTGCGCATATAGTTCGCGCGCCTCGCAATAGAAAAACACGATCTGAGGTCCAAATAATGAAGCTCCTTCCCGCGCTGTTGCTGGCGTCGCTGCTCGTTGGCTGCGCCGTTGAACCTGTTCCCAACAAACGTCCGCTCACCGCCGAGTCGATCCAGGCGATCGGCAAGGTGAAAGCGGCGCCTGCCGAAAACTTCAGGGGCGTTGAAAAGAGCTGGTTCATGACCGACAGCTCCCAGACCGGGGCGCAGTACGGCCTCATCGGCGCGCTGGTTTCGAGCGTGATGGACGCCATCATGAATGCCGGACCTGCCAAGCGTGCTCAGCAGGCCGCCAACGAAATCGCGGTACTGGTGCCCCCCGAAGCACTCAACGTGTCGCTGATGTTCCACCTGCAGGGCCAGATGCCGGCAGCCGGCGCGGCGACCACGGGAATTGCCATCAACGACGTGGCCATGACCCAGAAGCTGCTCGTGCCGCCGAAGCCGGTGAATGACGTGGTGGAAATCGCCACCTCGTACACATTGTCCGAAGACGCCAGCGCTTTCCGCTTCATCGCCAATGTCACCTACCAGAGCAGCACGCTCAAGTACGCGACGCCGTACACGTTCAAGGGTGCCGTCCCCAAGACCCAGCTTACGGGACCGCTCTACAGCAACACATTCTCATATCAGTCGGCGCAGTTGCCGATACCGACGCTGACCCCGGATCTCAAGACGCGCCTGGTCGCAACGATCCAGGACACCTACAAGACCGACACGGGTGCACCGCCGGCGCCGGACAGTCAGGACGGCAAAGCTCTCGCGAAAGAGCTCGAAGCCGCCCGTGACGACAAGCTCACCAAGGACGAGATCGCCATCTTCCTGACGCGCGCCTGGTTGGGTGACGGTGGCGCGATGCTCAAGCGCGAAATCGAGAACGCGCATGCGTTCGCCGCGAAGTTCATCGTTCACGATCTCAACTACATCGGCGTCCCGAGTGTCACGGGCAAGGACGAACTGGTGGAATCAACGACCGGCGGGCGCACCGTTCGCCGTGTCGGCGCAGGAGTTGAAGCAGGTTCCTACGCGTCCGCGCCGGGCGACCTGGTGTCGTTCACGACCTACGGCAACGCCAGCTCGATCTCCAAGGCGAGCGCCGAGAAGATTCAGAAACTGACGTCGCAGGCCCGCGCCGCGGCGGCCCCGAAAAAGAAGAAAGCCTGAGATGCCTCGATGCGTACTTGCCTGACGGTAATTTCAGGTCTTGCGGCGGTCATGCTCGGTGGTTGCGCAACCATCGAGTATGGTCCGCTCGACGGCGAAGCGACTCCGATGTACGGATATCGGGAGTCGCTCACTCGCGAGAGTGAATACATCCTGACGATCCAGGCGCTGGGCGGATCGCCGGAAACCGTGCATGCCATGTGGGATCGGCGTGCGCGTGAGTTGTGCGGCCATCCCGGATTCCAGAAAAAACTGTATCGCGCCGAGCGCCCCACGATGAATTACGGCTCGTCCGGCGGGATGCCCGGAAACATGGTCCTGGAAGGGTTTCTGTCCTGCGTCCCCGCGGCAACTGCCGCGGCCGCCGAGCCCGGTAGTTAGGATCGGCTCAGGCTTCCTGGCCGCCAATCCAGCTGCGGCGCACCTCGAGGTTGTCGTCGACGACCACGAGATCGGCGCGCTGGCCGCGGGCGATGCGGCCCATGCGGTCGCCTGCTCTGAGGAACTCGGCCGGATACGTGCTGGCCATGCGCAGGGCGCAGGGCAGTGAGACGTCCAGCATGTTCACCGTGTTCCGTACCGCGCCCGCCATGTCGAGATGCGCGCCCGCGAGCCGGCCTTCGTCATCGACGATCTTGTCGCCGTCCACGGTGATCAGCCGGCCCTGGATGCGGAACTCTTTCACATCGGCGCCCACGCTCGGCATCGCGTCGCTCACCAGCATGAAGCGGTCGAGCCGCTTGGCTCGCAAGGCGATCTTCAGCACTTCCGAATGCACGTGATAGCCGTCGACGATCAGTCCTGCCCAGCTCTCGGCGTGCGCCAGCGCCGCGCCCACGGCGCCGGGCTCGCGGTTTCCGAGCTGCGACATCGCATTGAACAGGTGCGTGAAACCGCGCACGCCCGCGGCGAGAGCCGGCTGCAATTCATCGTAGGTCGCGTTGGTGTGGCCGGCGGAGACGATGACGCCGGCGTCGGAAAGCGCGCGGACGATCGCGGGCGTGGTGCGCTCGGGCGCCAGCGTCACCATGGTCACCCCGCCGTGCGGCGTGATCAGCAGCTTCATCGCGTCCTCGTCCAGCGTGCGCAGCTTGCTGGCGTCGTGCACGCCGCGGCGTTCGTCGCTGAGAAACGGCCCTTCGATGTGAATGCCGAGAACGCCGGGCACACCGCGCGTGATGGCATCGCGCACCGCTTCGATGGCGCGCGCGACCACGGAGAGATCGTCGCTGATCAGCGTGGGCAGAAATGCCGTCGTGCCGTAGCGCCGGTGAGCATTGCCAATGGCCGCGATGGCCTCGACGCTGGGCTCGTCATTGAAGAGCACACCGCCGCCGCCGTTGACCTGCGTATCGATGAAGCCGGGCGTCAGCAGATGACCTTCGAGATCGATGGTTTGATCGGCGCCGACGATTTCGCGCGCGCCGACGATGGCCTCGATTCTCCCATCGCGCACCAGCAGGTTCCGCCCGGTCTCGATACCGGCATCCGTCAGCATTCGTCCGTTCCTGAACGCCAGCAACATCAGACGGTCTCGGTCACTTTGTTGAGATGCGGCGGCCGGTCGGGATCCAGGCCGCGCGCCAGCGCCAGCGCATTGGCCATCGCATAGAAAGATTGAATGGTGAGCAGCGGTTCGATCACGGGGTTCGCCACCACCGCGGGCAGCGACACGGCGCCGGTCGCGTCGGCTCCCGCCAGCAGCACGCGGGCACCGCGCGTGGCGAACTCGGCGGCCAGCTCCGCGATGCCGGCGCGAGTGTCGTCCCGCTGCGTGAACATGAGCACGGGAAATCCCGCGCGCACCAGCGCCATCGGACCGTGTTTGACCTCGGCGGAGCTGAACGCTTCGGCGTGGAGCCCGCAGGTTTCCTTGAGCTTGAGCGCCGCTTCCTGGGCGATACCCAGGCCATAGCCGCGAGCGACGACGAAGAGATTCACCGCCCCGCGCAGCGTTTCCACCGCCGGGCTCCAGTCGCACTTCCACGCGCGTGCCAGCAGCTCCGGGAGCTGCGGCAAGGCCGCCAGCAATTTGCGCTCCCCGGTCCAGTTTGCGAGCAGCTGCGCGATGCAGCTCAACGAGGCGATGTAGGACTTGGTCGCGGCCACGCTGGTTTCAGGTCCTGCGTACAGCGGCACGGCGACGTCCACGAGTTTCATGAGCGGCGAGTCGGGGGAGTTGCACAGCGCGACCGTGAGCGCGCCGCCTTCGCGCGCGTTGCGCGTGGCCGAAAGCAGATCCGGGCTCTTGCCTGACTGCGAAATGGCGATGAACAGGACGCCGTCGAGATCCGACTGTGCATCGTAGATCGAGCTCACCGAAGGCGCGGCCGAGGAGGTGAGCACGTGGGTGTGCGACTCGATGAGGTACTTCGCGTAGGTCGCCGCGTGATCGGAGCTGCCGCGCGCGCAGGTCACCACCGCGCGGGGCGGGTCGTTGCGCAGCCGCGCACCCAGGCCGCGCAGCAGCGATGCGTTGTGCGTGAGCTGCGCGCCCACCACCTGTGCACCTTCGGCCGCTTCGAGGAACATCCTTGTGGAGGGGTTCACGATGATGCGCTGAGCTCCGCCACGAAATCGTAGATGTCGCCGCGGTAGTAAGACTGCGAGAACTCCACCGCGCGCCCGTCCTTGAGATATCCGACCCGCGCCACCAACAACCCGGCGTCGCGTTCCTGCGCCTTGAGGAGCTTGGCCTGCTCGGCGGTCAGCAGTACGGCGCGCAGCCTCTGCAATGCCCGCACCGGGCGATTGCCGCTGAGTTCCAGCGCCTCGTACAGCGAAGTTTCCACGGCATCCAGCGACGGCAGGCAGTCACGCAGCACCGTGGCGTACTCGAGCGCCATGGGAGCGTCGTCAGCGTAACGAATGCGATGGAAACGATAAACCGGTGTGCCCGGGCTCGAGCGCAGAGTCAGCGATTCCTCGGGCGTGACGGTGCCTTCGGCGCGGTTCAGCCACACGCTGCGCGGCTCGCGGCCGCGCGCGCGCATGTCTTCGGAGAACGAGGTGAGCTTGGCGAAATTCTTTTCGACCCGGTTGCTCACGAAGGTGCCCGAGCCTTGTTTGCGGGTCAGCAGTCCTTCCTCGACCAGCTCTTCGATGGCCTTGCGCACGGTGATGCGCGACACCGAAAGCATGTCCGCGAGATCGCGCTCGGGCGGCAAAGCGTCGTCGGGGCCGATGACCCCGTTCTCGATGGCTTCGCGCAGCGCGCGTTGCAGTTGTTGATAGAGCGGCTGAGAACTCGATTCATCGAGCCGCGGAAGTACCTGCGACAGTGTAGGCAAGACGTTTTCCCCCTGGACCCATCAGAACCATGCCATTCGCATAGAACCAAAGCAATACCAATAAGAACCGAAGTGATGCACGTGCTTTATATAACGCACTGTTTTTAAGCCATAAACCACTCCATCCAGGAAGTGGTCCGCAAGAGACTGGTTTTTTTGAATCGATTGGTACTATATTGGACCCATATTGGTCTGCACGAAAACCAGATAGGGGAAACCGAGTTATGAGCACCAGAAGTTCGACGTTGATTGCCGCTGCCGTGTCGTTGGCCCTCGCGAAGCACGCAGCGCCCGCGTATTCACAGGAAGCCGCAACCGCCTCGAGCGAGGAGATTGAAACCGTCGTGGTCAGCGGTATTCGCGCCAGTCTCGGCAAGTCGCTCGAAGTCAAACGTGAGTCCCAGGCTGTCGTTGATGTTCTTACTTCTGAGGACGTGGGCAAGTTCCCTGACAAGAACGTGGCCGAAGCCCTGCAACGCGTCAGCGGGGTGAGCATCTCACGCGAGTTCGGCGAGGGCGAGCGCGTTTCGATCCGCGGCACGGCGCCGAATCTCAATCGCACTTTGTTAAATGGACACGCGATCGCCACTGCCGACTGGTTCGTCCTCGATCAACTCTCCGCTACTCGCAGCTTTAATTACCTGATGCTGCCCACCGAAGTAATCGGTTCGACGGAAGTCTACAAAGGGTCCCAGGCTGACATCGAGGAAGGCGGCATCGGCGGCACGGTGAACATCAAGACGCGCAATCCGCTCGATCTCCCGCAAGGCATGTTCACCGCTTCGCTCACCGGCTCCTACAGCGACCTCGCCGACAGCACCGATCCGCAGTTCGGAGCGTTGTGGAGCTGGAAGAACGACGCCAGCTCGGTGGGCGTGCTGCTCTCCGGCATCTACCAGGAGCGCAACCTGCGCCGCGACGGCATCGAGTTCCTGGGCTATTCCGACCGCGCGATCACCGACCAGGGCGGTGACGTGGCGGCCGTGCCCGATCTGCTCGGTTCGGCGCTGTTCGAGCAGGAGCGCGTGCGCACCGGCTTCAACTTCGGCGTGCAGTTCCGGCCGAACGATGCGGTGGATCTCAACCTCACCGGCCTGTATTCCAAGCTCGACGCCGACAACTTCAACCACAACTACATGGCGTGGTTCAGCAACATGTTCGGCGCCGGCGAGCAACCCACCAACACCACGGTGAATGCGGGCGGCACGCTTACCGGCGGCACGTTCGCCAACAGCGCCACCGGCTGGGGTGTGGTGTACGACGCCATCCTGCGCGACGCCGAGACCGAAACGCAGGGCCTCGACTTCGATGCCACGTTCCACAGCAGCGACACGGTGACCTGGCATACCAAGGTCGGCTACACCGAGGCCGAGGGCGCGACCAGCGCACAGCCGTTCTGGGAATCGCAGGCCCGCACCGGGTTCACCTGGGATTTCAGCCGCGGCGTGCCGGAAATCGATTTCACCAACATCACCGATACCACCGACCCCGCGTCGCTGCCGACACTGGGCTGGGCTTCGCACAACCAGTTCCTCAACGAAGACGAGGAGTTCTACGCCTACGGTGACGCGGAATTCGCCGTGGAAATGGGCGCGATCAGCGCATTCAGGTTCGGCGTGAAGTACACCGACCATCAGCGCGACGTGAACATCACCTACGGCCAGACGCGTGGCTTGCTGGGGCCCACGGGTTGCGACGGCGCCCCTTGTTCGCTGGCGTTTGCTGCGGGCGATGCGACACCGGGCGATTTCCTCGGCGACATCGCACGTCCGGGCACGGTGGATGCCTATCGACTGGTGTCCGAGGCGCGGCTGCGCGACATCTACGGCGCGCTCGACTTCATTCAATACGACCCCAGCGACCCGAACATCGTCGCCAACTGGCCTAACTTCCCGACGTACCACTTCGGGCCGCTCGAGAGCTTCACCGTCAACGAGAAGACGATGGGCGGTTTCGCCATGGCGAAATTGGAAGGCGAAGGTTTCCGCGGCAACCTGGGTGTTCGCATCGTGCAGACCCAGCAGACCTCCGAGGGCTGGGCGGTGGGAGTTCC
>Ga0190271_10002817_pt1 | contig 10727 bp, 8 predicted proteins | sample Popmic356T_FD_133747 | JGI IMG/M metagenome (GOLD analysis project Ga0190271, IMG submission 133747) | Populus adjacent soil microbial communities from riparian zone of Weber River, Utah, USA - 356 T | ecosystem: Environmental > Terrestrial > Soil > Riparian zone | place: USA: Utah | collected...
CACCACTCCTCCACGTCGAGTACACCACCGGTACCGGCGGGCCGACCAACCAGCCGCCGGTGGTCAACGCCGGCGCCGACCAGGCCATCACCCTGCCCGCCACGGCGTCCCTGGACGGCACCGTCACCGACGACGGCCTCCCGGCCTCCGGGTCGTTGACCAGCACCTGGTCACGGACCTCCGGCCCCGGCACCGCCAGCTTCGGCAACCCCAACGCGGTCGACACCACGGCCACCTTCTCCGCAGCCGGCACCTACGTGCTCCGGCTGACCGCCACCGACGGCACCTTGACCGCACAGGACGAGGTCACCGTCACCGTCAACCTGGCCACCCCCGGCAACACCCCACCGGTGGTCGACGCCGGACCCGACCAGGCCATCACCCTGCCCGCCACCGCAACGATGGCCGCGACGGTCACCGACGACGGGCTGCCCGCACCGGCAGGGTTGAGCTACCTGTGGGCCACCGAGTCGGGACCGGCAGGTGCTGTGTTCTCGAGCTCGACCGTGGAGGATCCCACAGCGACCTTCCCGGTGGCAGGTACCTACGTGCTCCGGCTCACCGCCAGCGACGGGCTGCTGACCGCCTCCGACACGGTCCAGGTCACTGTGCACCCTCCCACCGGCGGGGGCACGCCGCAGACACTCGACGTACGCGTGGCCACGGGGTCCGACGACGCCGAGCAGTCGACCGGGTCCGGCAAGAACGCGTTGACCAGCGACGACCTGGAGATCACCACCGACGGCAACACCGTCCAGCTGGTCGGCATCCGGTTCGCGAACCTGGCGATCCCCAGGAACGCCACGATCACCAACGCCTACCTGCAGTTCCGGGTCGACGGTGTCAGCACGGCGGCGACCTCGCTCACGATCCGAGCCGAGGACGGCGACAACACCCCCACCTACACCACCGCGCTGAACAACATCAGCTCCCGGGCAACCACCAGTGCCAGCGTGGGCTGGGTGCCGGCGCCCTGGCAGACCGTGGGCGCGGCCGGTGAAGCGCAGCGCACCCCCGCCCTCACGGCTCTGGTGCAGGCCGTGGTGAGCCGGGCCGGCTGGGCTCAGGGCAACGCGGTCGCGTTCCAGCTCTCCGGCAGCGGCATGCGCAAGGCCGTGGCGTTCGAGGGCGGCGCAGGCTTCGCGCCACTCCTCCATGTCGAGTACACGGTCCCCTGAGGAAAGCCTCCGGGTGCCGGGCGCCTCGTCACCCCAGATCACAGGTTTCCGGCGCCTTCTGCCAAACAAATGTTTCGAACCCCGCCGGATACCTCACAATCCTCCTATCCACCTGTCCAAGAATTTCTTATACACCTGTCCAAGTTTCTGCCGGGTCTCGCGGCGTCGGACGCAACAAACTGAATCGCTATTCAAGATTTCGATTGTTGGCACAGCACACTCCGTCAGCAGCCCGCCTCGACGGGTGAGAGACGCGGACCCCGCCTGGGGTCCTGAACGCCGTGGTCACCGCTGACGTCTCCCCCAGGTCGTGCGACGGGTGTACGTGGGGTACGCCGCTTGGCGGAGAACCCCAGGTCGCCCGGGGTGCCTTTGGGTCAATTTGAGGGTCAGAGAAGTCGTATCCGGGATTTCCGGGTTAGCATGCAGCGCAACGGGGATTGGCAAGGTATCTCGCCAACGATAAAAGAGTAGGGCGCCACGGGGGTTCCCAGCTTCATCAGTGGGAGGGGTAAGACCATGTTCAAAATCGGCATCCGGAAGGAACCGACCAGCACAGACAGCTCGACCACCATCACGGTCGAGGACTTCGAGGGAGCAGCAGCGCACCGGCTTCGGCACGACCTGCGCCAGCCGCTCGCGTCCATGACGATCCTGGTGGACAGTGTCATGTCCACCGAGAGCCTGCCACCGAGGGTGGAAGCCACCTTCGAGGAGATCCTGCGGGAGGCCCAGTGGATGGGTCGTCTGCTGAGGAGCGCTGAGGATGACCACGAACACGTTGCCGTGGTCGACCTCTCGAGGGCACTTGAAGGTCCCTGCGCGTCGATGCGGGGTTCCGCGCCGTACGACGTGGAGGTGACCGAGCAGGAGCGGACACCAGTGATCGTCGACCCGGTGGGCCTCGAACGGGCCATTCGCAACGTCGTGGACAACGCCAAGCGCGCGGTGTCCGACGGTGGGCGCGTCCAGGTTCGCGCGTGGCCCGAACACCGGCACGGACTCCTCGAGGTCGCTGACAGCGGCCCTGGTTTCGGGGGGCTCGCTCCTCGGCAGGGGCAGGGGCTCGTGGGTGTCCGGCGCTTCGTCGAACGCTTCGGTGGGGACCTGGCGTGCGGCACGTCCTCGCTCGGCGGGGCCCTGGTGACCATCCGGTTGCCGCTCGCGTTCGGTTGGTGAAGCCATGCGCATCGTCATGTGCGATGACAACCGGCTCCTCCTCGAGGCTCTCTCGAACGCCCTGGCACTCCAGGGCTTCACGGTGGAGGCGGCGACGTCGACTCCAGCTGAGGCGGTGGCCGCGGTCAGGCTGTACGACCCTGACATCCTGCTGATCGATCTGGGCTTCGAGGGTGCGGACGGGCTCACCGCGGCGCGCGAGGTGGCGCGCTCCCACCCCCGCACCCGGGTGGTCATCCTCACCGGCTCGGACGACCCGGAGTCGCTTCTCGAGGCCATGCGGATCGGGGTCGCCGGCTACGTGCGCAAGGACCAGCGTCTCGACGGCATCGTCACGGCTCTTCGGCAGGCCGCCGAGGGTGAGTCGGCGATCGACAAGACGTTGCTGCGGAAGCTCACCTCGGCTGCGCGCCCGCATTCTCGGCGCTCAGCAGTCGCGAGCCTGACCCAGCAGGAACGCGTGGTCCTCTGCTACCTGGCCGAGGGACTGCAGACCTATGAGATCGTGAGCCAGCTCGGGATCAGCACCAGCACCGTCCGCAGCCACATCCAGGCCATCTTGTCCAAGCTGGGCGTGCACACGCGCTTGCAGGCCGTGGCTCTCTACAACGCGACGGACCGGACCCCCCAAGTGGCGCGCGACCGATGAGCACGGCGTCGTGGACACGTCCGGTGCGCCTGGCGATGCTGCACCACCAACGCACCTGGGCCGAGACCGTCGAGGGTCTGTTGGGTGCGCGCTACGACGTCGAGGTGGTGGTCTCGCACACGGACTGGAACTGGGTCTGTGGCGCCGTGTCGCGAGGTGACGTGGACGTCGTGCTGGTCAGCCTGGGGGACGGCGGGTTCGAGCCCAGCCACGTCTCGCGGCTGAAGGAGGCGTGGCCCGGCATCGCCGTGGTCGTCGTCAGCGAGTCCAGCGACCCCGACCTCGTGACAGCCGCGGTTCGCGCTGGAGCGCGCGGGTGGTTGAGCCCCGCGACTTGTGCCCGCGAGCTGGTGCAGGGCCTCCACGCAGTCACGCACGGCCAGACCTGGCTACCGCCGTTGCTCACCACTGCGGTGCTCGACCGCCTGCTGACCGAGGAGCGGGTTCGCGGCGAGTCGCAGAGCTCGGTCGCGCGACTCTCGCCTCGCGAGCTCGAGATCCTCAACTGCCTCGCGGCCGGCATGACCCGCCGCGAGATCGGGGAGGGCTTCCACCTCTCCCAGCACACCGTGCGCACTCACATCAACCACATCCTGCGCAAGCTGGAAGTGCACTCGACCCTCGCGGCAGTGTCGATCGTCAACAAGGCACGGGTTCCCGGCACATCCGTCTGACCCGCCTGACCGACCGGGCACACGCGACAGATGGCCACCTGGCGTACGCCAAGTCGAACCCTTGGTCGATACGGAGCACTGCATCTACTTCCTAGATTGCAGGAGCGCCGGTCAGCCGGCCGCGACGAGGAGGCGTACATGACGCAGGGGGGCGACGTCGCTTTCACCCGACCCGTGGTCACACCGGAGGCTCGGGCCGCCGCTGGCCACTCGCTCGAGTCCGGTTGGTTGACCTCGGGGCCTGAGTGTGCGGCCTTCGAGGCCGAGTTCGCGACCTGGCTCGGGGCACGCGAGGCGGTGGCCGTGTCCTCGTGCACCGCGGCCATCGAGCTGTCCCTTCGGGCCATGCACCTGCGTCCAGGTTCGTTGGTGCTGGTGCCGGCGATCACGTTCTGCGGCGTCACCCAGGCGGTCCGGCACGCCGGTCACGTGCCAGTCGTGGTCGACGTGGACGCGGCCACCGCGTCGATGTCGGCGGAAACGGTCAGGCACGCGTCCAGAGCGGTCGGGGGTGCCGATGCCTTGGTGGTGCTTCACTACGCCGGTACCCCGGCTCCGGTCGACGAGCTGGCCGACGCCGCCGGCATCCCCCTCGCCAGGGTGGTCGAGGACGCCGCCCACGCGATCGGGACCTGGGCAGGCGGCCGCCGCACCGGGAGCGGCTCCCGGGCGGCGTGCTTCAGCTTCTACGCCACCAAGAACCTGCCGGTCGGTGAGGGCGGCATGGTCGCCACCGATGATCCCGAGCTTGCCGACACCATCCGCTCAGCCCGGCTGCACGGGATGTCCCGCGATGCCTGGCGTCGCTACGCACCGGGCGGCTCCTGGCGCTACGACGTGGTGGAGGACGGCATCAAGGCCAACCTGCCCGACGTGGCCGCCGCCGTGGGACGGGTGCACCTGCGGTGCGTCGACGAGTGGCAGGACCGCCGGACCGCCATCGCGAGGTCCTACGAGCGAGCGCTGGCCGCGGTGCCGGGGCTCGTCCTCCCCGAGGAACCAGTGGACGGGCGGCACGCCTGGCACCTGTACGTCGTCCGAGTCACCGACACAGCGGCGACGACCCGCGACGAGCTGTCCAACCGTCTCGCGCTCGACGGCATCGGCACCTCGGTGCACTTCATCCCGCTGCACCACCTGACCTACACACGGAAGACGACCGTCAGGCCGGTACCACTGTCCGGCGCGGACGCGGCCTTCTCCGAACTGCTGTCCCTCCCCATGTACCCAGCCCTCACCGACGACGAGGTGGACTTCGTCTGCTCGTCCGTGGCCCGAGTGCTGTCGCCGGCCCAGAACAGGGAGGTCCTCGCATGACCCTCGTCAACGGAACCCGCCTCATCACGAGCGATGTGGTCGAGCCGCCCCCGCCGGTACACCGCACCCTGATGCGGACACTGATCGTCGGGGCCGGGGAGGCCGGCCGCGCGCTCGCTCGTGACCTCACGGGTACACCCGACTTCGGTCTCGCACCTGTCGGCTTCCTCGACGACGATCCTGACTTCCCGCTTCCCGAGAGCATCCCTGTCCTCGGCACCCTCGCGGACCTCACTGACGTGGCCGTGCGGATGCAGATCGACGTCGTGGTCCTCGCCATCCCACGCCTGGACCCACAGGCCTTCCGAGCACTCGCGAGCAGTGCTGCCGCCGCAGGCGTGAGCGTCCGCTATCTCCCGTCCTTCGTGGCCGCCCTCGAGCGCACCGTGGTAGGGACCGACATGCGCTGGCTCGACGTGGGCGGCCTGCTGGGCCGTGACGAGATCCACGTGGTGAGCCCCGCCGCGGGCGCAGACATCACCGACCGGGTCGTCATGGTGACCGGTGCAGGCGGATCGATCGGCAGCGAGCTCTGCCGGCAGGCCTTCGGCTTCGGGCCACGCCGCCTCATCATGCTGGACCACGACGAGTCCAACCTCCACCGGCTCCAGCTCGAGCTGTGGGGCGAGGGCCTGCTCGAGAACGACGACTGCATCGTCGCCGACATCCGCGACCGCGAGCGCATCGACAGCCTGTTCGCCGAGATCAAGCCGGACCTGGTCTTCCACGCCGCTGCGCACAAGCACCTCCCGCTGCTCGAGAAGCACCCGTGCGAGGCCGTGAAGTCGAACGTGCGCGGCACCGAGAACGTGTTGTGGGCGGCCATCAAGCACGAGGCGGACAAGTTCATCCTGATCTCCACCGACAAAGCCGCCGACCCTTCCTCCGTGCTCGGTGCCACCAAGCGCCTTGCCGAGGTGCTCGTCCAGGAGGAGCGCGGGGGTGGGACCACCGTCGCTGCCGTCCGCTTCGGCAACGTGCTCGGCAGCCGGGGCTCGCTGCTGTCGGTGCTCGCCGAGCAGATCCGGAGCAACCTGCCGATCACCGTCACCCATCCGGACATGACCCGGTTCTTCATGACGATCGAGGAAGCAGCCGGCCTGGTCGTCGAGGCCGCCCACCTGGCCACCGACGGGGAGATCTTCGTCCTCGACATGGGCCAGCCTGTGCGCATCCTGGACATCGCCCGGTCGTTCGCCCAGCTCATGCACCGACCCGACATCGAGGTCCGGTTCACGGGCATGCGTCCGGGCGAGAAGCTGAACGAGTCGCTGTTCAGCGAGCACGAGCACCCGCTCCCCACTGAGCATCCTCGGATCTACCGGACGACCAGCGACCAGCGCGTCTTCGGTCTGCACCACCAGCTCCGCAGCCTGTACGACGCCGCCGCCCGCAACGACCCCGAGGCCGTCCGCGGCTTCCTGCGCCGGATCCTCCCGGACTACCACCCCAACACCCCGCCGGTGCCCGCTCAGTTCGGCGCCCCGTACCCCGATGACTACTGATGTCTGCTCCGCGACGCACGGCGACTGCGGACGACCTCGGTCGTCCTCACGAGCGTGTGCTCGACCTCCAGACGTTCCTGGTCGCTGATCGGCTCGAGGTCCTGGACATCGTCGCCGGCGTCGTGCCGGGAACCCGTCGTCTGCTCGTCGGTGACCCCGGCACAGCCCGGAAGACCCACCTGGTGGCGCTGGCGTCGAACGCCGCAGGGCGGACCGCGCTCGCGTCGGAGGTCCAACACCTCGACGAGCTCGCGATCCGGCTGCGTCCCGCCATCAGGGCCACCGTGCCCACGGTGGTGTCGGCAGTCTCGCTCGGCGAGGACCGCGGCGTGGTGCTCTCCGCGGTCGCGGGTGCGGGCCAGAGACGCCCGGGTCGCGCCCTGGGAAGCACTGCGGCGCACGCGACCGCGATCTACGAGTGGCTGACCGCGCTCTGGGAGGACACGGCGGGTCCCGACGGCCCGGTCGACCTGGGACGGGACGCTGTCGCGGTCCTGATGGCCACGGTCTGGCCCGGCGCGCACGAGACACTGACGATGCTCGACCGCTCACGATCCGCGGTAGCAGACTTCGCCACGGCGCGCACCTCGAGCCACGGGTGCCTGTGCCCGCGTCACGTGTGCATCAGCGACGGTTGGGTCGCCGGCGTCGACGACTGGGGGCTGGGCGACTCCCGCGGAGAACCGCTGCGTGACCTGGGGAACTGGGTCGTCACGTCCGCGGGCACCCGGATCGACGACGTCCTCGTGGGGCGATCCAGGGCGGGTCGCGCCTGGCGCGCTCTGGTGGCGGACGGACTGGCCTACTGGGAGATCCCGGAGGCGCTGTGGCGCGAGGTCCTGCTGCTCTGCCTCGCCGAGTCCGCCGTCGCGGCCCTGGACGAGGGCGACGCCACCGTCCTCGGCCTGCTCACCGAGATCGGCGCACGACTTTTCCACTCCGATGACAGAAGGGACGCGAGCTCATGAGGGCGATCGTGACAGGGGCCGCCGGATTCATCGGGTCGCACCTGTGTGCGCGGCTGCTGGACGCCGGCGACGAGGTGGTCGGGATCGACTGCTTCACGGACTACTACTCGCCGCGACGCAAGGAGCTCAACGTGGCGCCGCTGCTCAACCGACGCGGCTTCACGCTGACCCGGATGGACCTGGTCACGGCACCCCTGCCGTCGCTGCTCCAATCCGTCGACGTCGTCTACCACCTGGCCGGCCAGCCGGGCGTACGTGCCTCGTGGGGCAAGGAGTTCGTGCCCTACGTCGAGCGGAACGTCCTGGCCACCCAGCGCGTCCTCGAGGCCGCGAGCGACGTATCGCTCTGGAAGGTCGTCTACGCGTCCAGCTCGTCGGTGTACGGCAACGCGGAGACCTACCCGACGACCGAGGACCTCCGGCCGCAGCCCGTCTCTCCCTACGGCGTCACCAAGCTCGCTGCCGAGCACCTCTGCGAGCTCTACCGGCTCGGCGGCCTGCCGACGGTCTCCTTGCGGTTCTTCACCGTGTACGGACCGCGGCAGCGCCCGGACATGGCCTTCTCACGGCTGATCGACGCGGCCCACAGCGGCGAGCCCTTCTTGCTGTACGGCGACGGCGAGCAGAGCCGGGACTTCACCTACGTCGACGACGTCGTGAACGCCGTCCACCGGTCCGCCCTGTCACCGTGGACCGGGGTCGCCAACATCGGGGGCGGTTCCCGGACGACCATGAACGAGGTGATCGACATCGTGTCGGAGCTGGCGAAACCCGTCGAGGTGCTCAAGCTCCCCTCGCAGCGCGGCGACGTGCGGCACACCGCGGCGGACACCTCGGTGGCTCGCGAAGCCTTCGGGTACGAGCCAGTGGTCTCGTTGCGCGACGGCCTCGCGCGGATGGTCGAGGCGGCCCCGGCCCGCGTCGTCCAGGGGGTGTGAGCCGTGGTCTCGGTCTGGCCCTCCGTACCGCCGGGCCGGGTACCGGCCAGACGGCTGCCTCCGCAACCCGCACTCCCCCGGGTCAAGGTGCTGCACGTGATCACCCGGTTCATCGCCGGATCCGGTGGCAACACCTTGGTGTCGGCTGCCGGCATGGATCCCGACCGCTACGACACGTGGGTCGCCGGCATGCCGGGCGGCCCGCTCTGGGAGCAGGCCCGCGCGGCCGGAGTCGGCACGGTGGAGATCAGGCACATGCGCGAACGGATCTCGCCGTGGCACGACCTGATGGCCTGTCGCGAGCTGACCGCGCTGATCCGGCGTGAGCAATTCACCGTGGTGCACACCCACTGCTCCAAGGCCGGCCTGATCGCCCGGATCGCCGCGCGGCTGGCGGGCACCCCCGTCATCGTGCACACCTTCCACATCCTGGCGGCGCACGACGGCCTGTCGCCGGCGAGGCGCCGGGTCTATCTCGCCCTCGAACGGTTCGTGCGCGGGTTCGCCCACCACTACGTCGCGGTGGCGCCACGCCTGGCCCGCCAGGCCGTGGAACAGCGCGTCGCACCCCCCGGCCGCGTGAGTGTCGTCCCGTCCGCCGTGGACCTCTCCACCATCCCCGCCACCGAGTCCGTCGAGGTGCGGGCCGAGCTCGGCATCGCCGAGGGGGCCCGCGTCGTCGGCACGGTCGGTCGGCTGGTTCCGCAGAAGGCTCCCCTGGACTTCGTGAGGATGTGCGCGCTGGTCCGCCGTCAGGAGCCCGACACCGTGTTCGTGATGGTTGGTGACACCACCTTGGAGAGCGAAGGGCTCGAGAGAGAGACCCGACGTGAAGCGGACCGGCTCGGGGTGCCGATCCTGTTCACGGGATTCCGGGACGACGCCCCGCGGGTGGCCTCCACGTTCGATGTGTACGTCGTGCCCTCTCGTCACGAGGGGCTGGGTCGAGCGCTCACCGAGGCGATGGCCTCGGGCCGCCCGGTCGTTGCGACGGCGGTCAACGGGGTGCCCGACCTGGTGGAGCCCGGGGCCACCGGGCTCCTCGCGGATCCGGGCGACGTCGAAGGCCTCGCCGAGGCCACCTTGTGGATGCTGAGGCATCCGGTGGAGGCGGGGCAGATGGGCGAGCGTGGCCGGGAACGGGTTCGATCACACTTCGCCCCCGAGACCATGTGCAGCGCCCTCGATGACCTCTACTCAGGGCTGTTGGGCCTCCCGGCGTCCAGCCCGCCGGAGGAGCACACGGTGGCGCAGCATGCCCGCATCCAGCGGACGGCCTAGGCAAACACGACGTGGCGCGAGCGCGGAAGTAAGGTGCGTCACCGAAGACGCCTCGAGGAGAGGGAGTCACATGCGCAGGCGCCTAGCAGTCATCACGGCAGCACTGGCCATCGCCGCGGCAGCCGCGACGGTCGCCATCGTTCCCGCAGCCTCGGCACCGACGCGGGAGCCGGCCACGAGAACCATCAGCGGCGACGGCCCGAGGATCCCCACCAGCCAGAAGGCTGCTGAACCGAGGGCCTTTCCCGGCGCCCAGGGCTGGGGGACCGACACTCCCGGCGGTCGTGGCGGTCGCGTGATGATCGTGACGACTCTCGCCGACAGCGGGCCGGGCAGCTTCCGGCGTGCGGCGCTCGCCTCCGGACGACGCATCATCGTGTTCCGCGTCTCCGGGACGATCACCCTCGAGAGCGACATCGACCTCGTCGACCCCTACGTCACCATCGCGGGCCAGACCGCGCCTGGTGGCGGCATCACGCTCCGGTCCGATCCCTGCAACGGCAAGGGCGTCCTCGGGGTCTACACGCACGACGTGGTCATCCGTTACCTGCGGCTCCGGCCTGGTCCGCATCCGTGCGCGGGGCTCGGCGAGTCCTCGGACGGGCTCGTGGTCTACAAACCGGGCGCGCACCACGTGGTCATCGACCACTGCTCGATCTCGTGGGGCGTCGACGAGAACGTCTCGCTCTACGACGACGCCCACCACGTGACGTTCTCCTGGAACATCGTCTCCGAGGGCCTGGCCAACTCCACCCACGAGGAGGGGGAGCACTCCAAGGGTGCCCACCTCAGTGGCGAACGCACCTATGACATCAGCTTCCACCACAACCTCCTGGCCCACAACAACGACCGGAACCCGCAACCCACGAACCCCGGGTTCGCCGACGTCCGCAACAACGTCGTCTACAACTACGGCGAGAACGCTGCCTTGACCTCCAACAGCCATGGCCGGACACACTTCAACTTCGTCGGCAACTACTACAAGCCCGGACCCGACACCGACCTCGAGGAGTACGAGCTCGACGTCTACGGCGACAC
>Ga0190271_10002818_pt1 | contig 10724 bp, 13 predicted proteins | sample Popmic356T_FD_133747 | JGI IMG/M metagenome (GOLD analysis project Ga0190271, IMG submission 133747) | Populus adjacent soil microbial communities from riparian zone of Weber River, Utah, USA - 356 T | ecosystem: Environmental > Terrestrial > Soil > Riparian zone | place: USA: Utah | collected...
ACCAGAAGTGCGCCGAATGCGACCAGCCACGGCGACGCCGCGGGATTGCAGAAGGCGAGGAATACGATCGCCGCCATCAGCAGGATCTGCGACAGCACCAGCCAGCCGCGCCGCCGGCCGAGCAGCTTGGAGAGCACGGGCGCGTCGAGCGCGTCGACCACCGGCGCCCAGAGGAATTTGAGCGTGTAGGGCGTGCCGACCAGTGTGAACAGCCCGATGGTGCCGAGATCGACGCCGGACTGTCGCATCCAGACCGCCAGCGTCGAGCCAGAGAGCGCCAGTGGCAGCCCGGCGGAGAAGCCGAGCATCAGGATGACGAGAACGCGGGGCTTAAGATAGACGGCCAGCGCAGCGCGCCAACCCGGCTTTTCCGCCGCGGTAAGGTTCATGGATTGCTCGACTCGAGTTTGAACACGGGCGCTGCGATCACGTTCGACGCCTCTGCCGGCTCCTCGCCGCCGAACTCGACCTGGCTGATGCGGTCGCTGCGCTTCTCGATCTTCTCGATCGAGACCAGTGCCTGGCGGATGTCCTCGTTCGACTGGCTGAAATGACTTTGCAGCTTGCGCAGCCGGTCGCCGAGCAAGCGCACGTCCTTGGTCATGGCGCCGACCTCCTCGCGGATGCTGTCGGCCGCCTCGCGCATGCGGGCGTCTTTCTGGATCTGCTGGATCACCTGGATGGCGAGCATCAGCAACGTGGGCGACACCAGCATGACCTGAAGCCGGTAGGCCTTCTGCACCACGTCGTCGAAGCCGTCATGCAGCTCGGCGTAGACCGATTCCGACGGCACGAACATCAGCGCGATGTCTTGCGTCTCGCCGGCGATCAGGTAGCGGTCGGAAATGTCGGTGACGTGCTTCATCACGTCCTGACGCACCTGCCGCGCCGCGATCTCGCGCTGCGGCTCAGACTTGGCCTCGCGCAATGCGGTGACGGCCTCCAGCGGAAACTTGGCGTCGATCACCAACGGCCTCTGGTCGGGCAGGAACACCACGCAGTCCGGCCGCTTGCCGTTCTTGAGCGTGTGCTGGAATTCGTAAGCGCTTTTCGGCAATCCGTCCTGGATGATCGCTTCCATTCGGCCCTGGCCGAACGCGCCGCGGGTCTGCTTGTTGGACAGCACGTTCTGCAGCGACGTCACCTGAGAGGCGAGATCGGTGATGTTCTTCTGCGCGCTGTCGATCACCGCCAGCCGCTCGTTCAGCTTGGCCAGGTTCTCGACCGTGTGCTTGGTCGTGGTCTGCATCGACTCGCCGAGCCGGTGCGACACCGCGTCGAGCCGCTCGTTGACGTGCCGCGCCAGCTCGGTCTGACGATTGGCGATCACGTCGCCCATGGTCTTCACGAAGGTGCCGAGCTCGACGATGCGCTGGTCCGCCGCCGCCGTCGCGGCCACGAGCTCCGGGTCGGGTGCGGCGGTGCGCATCCGCATGACGAAAAAGCCGAACGCGGCGATGCCCAGCCCGACCAGCAGGCCGGTGGCGACAAGGAGAGCGGTTTCCATAAACTGTCTCTACGCGATTCGCTCGGCCGGCCTTGGCGCGGCTGGGGATTCTTCAAAAGAACAAATAGAGAACACATTGACCGCCCAAAGTCCAGCCCTTAAATCGCGGCCCATGACGGTGCGGGACATCCTCATCCTTCCGGACAAGCGGCTGCGGCAGGTTTCCAAGCCGGTCGCCAAGGTTGATGCTTCGGTCAAGAAGCTGGTCGAGGACATGTTCGACACCATGTACGACGCCCCCGGCATCGGGCTCGCTGCGATCCAGATCGGCGAGCCGAAGCGCGTCGTCACCATGGATCTCGCCAAGAAGGAGGGCGAGAAAAAGCCCCAGGTGTTCATCAACCCGGAGATCGTGGAGGAATCCGGCGAGCAGTCGGTCCACGAGGAGGGCTGCCTGTCGATCCCGGAATACTACGAGGAGGTCGAGCGGCCCGCGCAGGTGACGATGAAGTACCTCGATCTGGCCGGCAAGGAGCATGAGTTGAAGGCCACCGGCCTGCTCGCGGTCTGTATCCAGCACGAGATCGATCATCTCAACGGCGTGCTGTTCATCGACCACATTTCCAAGCTCAAGCGCGATCGCGTGGTCAAGAAATTCACCAAGGCGGCGAAGCAGGCGGCCAAGGACACGGTCAAAGAGTCCGGCAAGGCCGCGGCGAAGTGAAAATCTTTCTCGGCCTCATCCTTCGAGACGCGGCCTGTGGCCGCTCCTCAGGATGAGGCGGAGTTGGATTCAGCGGAACAGGGCCAATGTCACTACGCCTGATTTTCATGGGCACGCCGGAGTTCGCGGTACCGACCCTGCTCGCCATCGCGGGCCAGGGCCACGGCATCGCCGCGGTCTATACGCGCGCGCCGAAGCCAGCCGGCCGCCGCGGACTGGAACTGACGCCGTCGCCGGTCGAGCGCGAGGCGCGCCAGCTCGGGCTCAACGTGCTGACGCCGGCTTCGCTGAAGGGCGAGGCCGAGCACGCGGCGCTTACGGCACATGGCGCGGACGCCGCGGTGGTGATCGCCTATGGCCTGCTGCTGCCCAAGCCGGTGCTCGATGCGCCGCCGCTCGGCTGCTTCAACGTGCATGCGTCGCTGCTGCCGCGCTGGCGCGGCGCAGCGCCGATCCATCGCGCCGTCATGGCCGGCGATGCCGAAACCGGCGTTACCATCATGAAGATGGATGAAGGCCTCGACACCGGCGCCATGGCGATGGTGGAGCGGACGCCAATCGGCGCCGACGCGACGACCGGCCAGCTTCACGACGCGCTGGCGCGGTTGGGCGCCGGCCTGATGGTGCGCGCGCTCGGCGCGCTGGAGCGCGGCACGCTGCAACTGACCGCTCAGCCCGAGGCCGGCGTCACGTACGCCAAGAAGATCGACAAGGCGGAGACGCGGATCGACTGGGCGAAGCCGTGGCAGGCGGTACACGACCACATCCGCGGCCTGTCGCCGTTTCCCGGCGCGTGGTGCGAGTTGCCCGGCGCGGGCCGCGTCAAGATTCTGCGCAGCACGAAAGGCGAGGGTGGCGGTGCCGCCGGTACCGTTCTCGACGGCCGTCTTACCGTTGCCTGCGCCGAAGGCGCGCTGCGCATCGTCGAATTGCAGAAGGCCGGCAGCAAGGCGATGAACGCGGACGAATTCGTTCGCGGCACCCTGGTCGCCGCCGGAACCCGCCTGGCATGACCGCGCCGCTCATCAGGCCCGAGCGCGCCGAGGATGTGTCACAGGTTCACGCGCTGCTCAAGGCGGCGTTCGATGGTGCGGTCGAAGCCGACATGGTCGACAAGCTGCGCGGGTCCGGCGATCTCGTGCTGGCGCTGGTGGCGGACCAGCAAGGCATCGCCGGCTATGTCGCGTTCCCGCGGTTGAATCTCGATCTCGGCACCCGGACCGTGCCGGTGATCGGTCTCGCGCCGGCCGCCGTTGCGCCTGACCGCCAGCGCCGGGGCATCGGCAACGCGCTGATCCGCGCCGGCCTCGCCCGGCTGAAGGATCGCGGCGAGCGGCTGGTGTTCGTTCTTGGCCATCCGGCCTACTACGGCCGCTTCGGCTTCAAGGCGATGGACGGATTTGTCTCGCGCTGGGCCGGGCCGTACTTTCAGACCTTGATGCTCGCGCCGGACGCGCCGACATCGGGCAAGGTATCCTACCCGCAAGCCTTCGCCGATCTTTGAGCAACATGCCCCGCTACAAGATCACCATCGAATACGACGGCACGCCATTCGCCGGCTGGCAGTGGCAGGACAATGTGCCGTCGGTGCAGCGCGCGCTGACCGAGGCGATCGAAGCCTTCAGCGGCGAGAAGCCGACCTTGCAGGGCGCGGGCCGCACCGACGCCGGCGTCCACGCGCTCGGCCAGGTGGCGCATTTCGATCTCGTCAAGGAGCACACCACCGACACCGTGCGCGACGCGATCAACGCCCATCTTCGGCCGCATCCGGTCGCGGTGATCGCGGCTGAACTTGTGCCGGCGGGCTTCAACGCGCGCAGTTCCGCGGTGCGCCGACATTATCTTTACCGCATCGCCAACCGGCGGCCCGACTTGGCGCTCGACCGGTTGCGCGCCTGGCGGGTGCCGCGCCCGCTCGATGTCGCGGCGATGCACGCGGCGGCACAGCGGCTCGTCGGCAAGCACGACTTCACCACATTCCGTTCCACCGAATGCCAGGCCAAGTCGCCGGTCAAGACGCTGGACCAGCTCGATGTCACGCAATCCGGCGGCGAGGTTCACATCATCGCGGTGGCGCGCTCGTTCCTGCACAACCAGGTGCGCTCGATGGTGGGCTCGCTGGTGCCGGTCGGCGACGGCAAGTGGAATGCCGACGACGTGGCGCGCGCGCTGGAGGCGCGCGACCGCGCCGAATGCGGTCCGGTCGCGCCGCCCGAGGGGCTTTATCTGGTGCGGGTGGATTATTGAGTTTTACCCGGCTTTCTCCGCCGTCATGCCCGGCCTTGTGCCGGGCATCCACGCCCTGGATATTGGCTATGAAGACGTGGATGGCCGGGACAAGCGGCCATAGCTTTCGCCAGCGAGCAATATCAAAGGCCGAGCTTTTGGCGTTTGCGAGCGGCTGGCGTAAAGTTGCCGTCGACTACCAAATTGTCAAGAAACTCGACAATTTCTTGAAAACTTTCAAAGCTCTGAAAGGGCCGCAGTCGAAGCACTAAGTGGAGCACGCCAATGTGGATACTGATGTACGTCTTTTCCTACTCAGTCAGTCCGGCCGCTACAAACGACAGGGCGGAATGGAGACTCCTCCCAACCGTGGTGTTCCAGGAATTCTCGAATGAAAAGCGATGCAGGGCGGCCAAGTCGAAGCTTGAGGGCAGCTTAAAGGAAGCGGGAGCCAGGCTAAAAAGTGGTTTAGAAGACTTGAAGAGCATGGGTCAGGCTGACCCAAAGCAAATCATCATTGCCTTTAATGTGGAGTGCCTTCCGAAATGAAACGCGCGGTTGGCTCGCTGCTGGCTCACGAGCTGCGTAGAGGAATGCCGTGACCAGGGATGTTTCCCGGTTTCTAGCGCCGGACTTCCTATCGCTCACAATCGGCATCGTGGTCTATTTCGTGGGCGTTCTGACCACGCAGCGTGTGAGGTTTTTGCGAAATTTCGGTATTCCCGAACCAGTTAGTGGAGGGTTTATAGCGGTCGCTGTTATTTCGTTGATCTACTTTGTTTTCAATCTCGAAATTGGCTTCGACCTCACGACGCGCGACCGGTTGCTCGTGATTTTTTTTCGCTACCGTCGGCATCAATGCACGGCTCGCCGATCTTGTGGCGGGCGGCAGAACCTTGCTTGTTCTATGTGTGATCTCAGCGGTGTTTTTATTCATTCAGAATGTGGCCGGCACAGTTGGCGCGCTCGCCTTTGGGATGCCCTCTGCAGCGGGGGTGGTCATCGGCTCCTTAGCCTTGTCCGGCGGACATGGGACCACCATCGCTTGGGCCCCGCTCATTGCAACTGAGCACAATTTTCCTGCAGCGATGGAGACTGGCATCGCGGTGGCAACGCTTGGGATGATTATTTCCTGCGTGTTGGCCGGCCCACTCGCAAAATACCTTATCGAAAAGCATGGCCTACATCCTTCGTCGGCGAACCGAGAGCCAATCGAGCTAGCGCCAGAAGACGACAAAGCCCCAATAGACAAAATGGGAGTGATGCGGGCGATGCTCGTCGTTAACATCGCAGTCATTCTTGGCTATCTGGTGCACGACTGGATTTCCAACGCCACCACTTTAAAGGTGCCGCTGTTTGTGCCTTGCTTAATCATGGGCATTGTCCTGTCGAATACTTTTCCGAAACTCTTTCCCCGTTGGCATTGGCCAGCACGAACAGCGTCGCTCGATCTCATTTCAAGCTATTCGCTGTCAGTCTTCCTCGCCATGTCGCTCATGAGTATGCAACTTTGGACTTTGGCTAAGATTGCAGGACCGCTGCTTGTTATCGTGGGCATACAGACGCTGCTGGCAACGATATACATCTTGCTCGTGGTCTTTCCAGCACTTGGGAAGGACTATCAGGCTGCGGTGCTGAGCGCCGGATTCACAGGCATATCGCTTGGCTCAACGCCGACGGCCATCGCAACCATGACGGCGGTCACAAAACGCTATGGACCGTCGCCCAACGCCTTCATTATTCTGCCGCTGGTGTCGGCGTTGTTTACTAGTCTAGTCAATGTCGCCGCGATTACGTTTTTTCTATCCCTGTAAACAGCGAGTAAGGCGAGGTCGATCTGTGCACGGTCTATCGGCGCACTCACGGCCGAAGCAACGACCAAGTGCCCTGAATGTATATTCTGCAATGACTGCGGCTCGGAGATAGGACCATGGGCAAAGCGGCGGATAACGAGCGCCTAAGATTGCGAGCCATGTTCTTCAACACCTTGGCAGCGGCGTGCGTTATAACGGGCCTGTTCGTGCCGTATTTCGTTTTGTTGACCGCGTGGGGTCGAATGGTGGCTACGTTCGAATCTCTCGTTACCGGCGATTGGGTGCGCCTACACGGTTTAATGGTGGGCCTGTTCGCCACCGCAGTGGCTCTCCTACTTGGTTTTCTATTCCGGCGCACAGCCGACAAGATTGCGCAATCCATTCAAGACTAGTACTTAGAAGCGGACCTTCCGCCATGTCCGCTCGCATGTCTGCTTTCGGAACGACGGTGGCTGACCGAAAATCCGGTTGGCCAAATCGCCGGAAAACTTGAATGCTGTCAATTATCCCGCGCGGGAAATTAAGTCCGGCCATGACGTGGATCGAGCAGGACCAATGATTTCGCGTCGAAGCTTCCTCATCTCATCGCTGCTCGCCAGCGCCGCTGCGCCCGCCTTCGCGCAATCCTTCCCCGGCACGCTGATCCGCATCGTCGTCCCCGCCGCGCCCGGCGGCGGCACCGACATCCTGGCCCGCGCCATGAGCCAGCAGCTCGCGACGCTATGGGGCCAGACCGTCATCGTGGAGAACCGCTCCGGCGGCGGCGGGCTGATCGGCACGCGCCAGGCGATTGCCGCGGCGCCGGACGGCCACACGCTGCTGATGGCGGCGACCAGCGCCATTATGTCGCTCGCGGTGAGCAAGGACGAGCACCCGTTCGAGATCGCGCGCGATCTCGCGCCGGTCTCGCTGGTCTCCGCGCCGCCTTACATCCTGGTCGCGCACCCCGACGTGCCGGCGAAGAACGCCGCCGAGCTGATCGACTACGGCAAGAAGAACCAGGGCAAGCTGGCGTACGGTTCGTCCGGCTCGGGCGCGGCATCGCACCTTTCCGGCGCGCTGTTCGCGCAGATGGCCGGCATCGACATGCTGCACGTGCCCTACCGCGGCATGGGTCTCGCCGTGCCGGACCTGCTCGGCGGACGGGTTCAGTTGCTGTTCGCGCCGGCGATCACGGTGACGCCGCAGATCGCGGCGGGCACGCTGCGGATGATCGGCACCACGGGTGCGACGCGCTCCAGGCTATTCCTGGATTTTCCGACCATCGCGGAGAGCGGCCTGCCGGGCTACGACTCGCTCGGCTGGTTCGGCATGTTGGCGCCGAAGGACACGCCGGCCGCCGTGGTCGAGCGCATCAGCGCGGACATTCGCAAAGTGCTCGATTCTGAAGACCTGAAGAAGCGGCTGGCCGAGCAGGGCGCCGAGCCCGAGCCCAACACGCCGGCGCAGTTCCGGGATTTCGTCAACACCGACATCCGCAAGTGGATCGATCTGGCGCAGAAGGCGGGAATTAAATTGGGCGGGGGGTAGTCTCTCTATTGTCGTCCCCGCCTGCGCGGGGACGACAGCAACTCTCACCCGAAATACTTCTCCAAAATCCTGCGATACACCGCCGTCAGCGCGGTGAGGTCGGCGACCGGCACGCGCTCGTCGGCCGCGTGCATGGTGGTGCCGACCAGGCCGAACTCCACCACCGGGCAATAATCCTTGATGAAGCGCGCGTCCGACGTGCCGCCAGAGGTCGACAATTTCGGCTTGCGTCCGGTGGCCTCCACGATCGATCCGATCACGCGGTCGGTGAACTCGCCGGGCCCGGTGTAGAACACGTCGGCGTTCGAGGGCTCCCAGTCGATCCGCCAGCGCACCTTTCCGCCCGCCGCGGCGCCGGCTCGCTTTTCCACTAATGCCTTCAGCGACGCGTAGTCATGGCAGTCGTTGAAGCGGATGTTGAAGCGCGCGCGGGCCTCGCCGGGGATCAGGTTGACGGTGGGATTTCCAATATCGATGGACGTGAACTCCAGGTTCGATGGATCGAAATGGTCGCTGCCGTTGTCGAGCGGCTCGTCCATCAGCGCCGTCATCAGCTTGACCAGCCCGCGCACCGGGTTGTCGGCGCGCTGCGGGTAGGCGACGTGACCCTGTTTGCCGGTCACGACCAGCACGCCGTTCTGCGAGCCGCGCCGGCCAAGCTTGATGGTGTCGCCAAGCTCGGCGACGTTGCCGGGCTCGCCGAGAATACAGTGCGAGAATTTCTCGCCGCGCCCGGCCGCCCACTTGAGCAGCTTGATGGTGCCGTTGACCGCGATGCCTTCCTCGTCGCCGGTGATCAGGAACGAGATCGAGCCTTTGGGCTTGCCGCCGTTCGCCGCCAGATAGTCGAGCGTGGCGGCGAGCTTGCAGGCGATCGCGCCCTTCATGTCGACCGCGCCGCGGCCGAACAGCACCCCATCGGCGATGTCGCCGGCGAATGGGTCGTGCGACCAGCTCTTCGGATCGCCCGGCGGCACCACGTCGGTGTGTCCGGCGAACATGAGATGCGGCATGCCGGTGCCGATCCGCGCGTACAGGTTCTCGACATCGGCGGCGCCGGGCTCCGAGAAGGTCATGCGGTGCACGGCAAAGCCGGCGGCGCCGAGGATCGCGGCGAGATAGGCCAGCGCGCCGCCTTCGGCCGGCGTCACGGAGGGGCAGCGCAGCAGGTCGCGGGCGATGGCAATGGGATCGGGTTTGGTCATTGCCCCGGCTTAACAAAAAACCACGGTGCGTCCAACTCAACGGACCATGGCGCGCGGCGGCGCGGGCTGCGGCGCCAGCGGGTCGCCGCCGTATTGATTGCCGCCGATGGTGCCGCGCAGGAGGCCGAGCTCGACGATGGCCCAGATGTTGATGGCGAAGCTCACCACCATGAGGATCAAATTGAGGGTGCCGTTGTCGCCGAGTACATAAATGGCGATCAGGTTGATGGCGAGTGGCACGAGATAGAACACCGCGAGCCACCACGCGCTCTTGTCGCGGTCGTGCAGGCGCTTGATGCCGACCGCCAGTCCGGAAATCACCAGCGGGACATAGGCGATCAACGCGGCGACAAAAACTGAATCCATCGATGACGACACCGCCATCGTGATGCCGACCACGCCGAAGAAAAATACGATGTAAATCAAAGCAGCCAGCCAGAATTTTGCGCGGTTGATGCGGCCGGAAAAGCCGAATAACAAAACAAACGGGTTCATCGCTTGCCCATTCGCTGGCGGCGCCGTCCTCCCGCTCAGGACCGCCGCTAGGCCGCAACCAGCGGGTCGGGGCCGAAGCGGTTCGGCCCCAATGTGCCGCGCAGGCAGCCCATCTCGACGAGGGCCCAGATCAGGACGGCAAAGCCCAGGATGTAAACGATGCTGCCGCCGATCACGCCGCCAGCCGCCTCGGCGCCGATCCCGTAGAAGAATATGACGGCTCCGATGCCGAACAGCAGACTCGGCACCATATAGAACACCAGCAGCCACCAGCCTGATCTGTCCCGATCGTGGAGACGCTTGATGCCGACCGCGATGCTCGCAACCAGAACACCGATCGAGACGACGAGATTGAGGAGCTGGAACGCCGTCGCTTCGTCCGCAAAATAGCCGATGGTCGCCATGACCAGGCTGATAATGACGAAAATCAAGACCGCGAGCCAATACTTGCCGCGATTGATGCGGCCGCTGAAACCGAAAAAGAGCTGCCCGAAGTTCATCGCCGTCACTCCCCGCCGGTGATCCGCTGCAACTATGCGCCCGGTGGCCGGGGTCGCTCAATGGTCTTCCCGGGGGATCAGCGGGGACAACTGGGGATGGCTGCGATGCAGCTACGCTGGAGGCTTGTCGTCCGGCGGCTGTGAAATCGCGCCACCGGCATCGCGGCAGCGTCAGTCGCGCAACAACTCGTTGATGCTGGTCTTGGATCGCGTCTTCTCGTCGACCCGCTTCACGATCACCGCGCAATAGAGGTTCGGGCCCGGCTGGCCGTTCTTCAAAGGCTTGCCCGGCAAGGTGCCCGACACCACGACGGAGTAGGGCGGCACCTCGCCGCGCATCGTCTCGCCGGTCTCGCGGTCGATGATGGTGGTCGAGGCGCCGAGATAGACGCCCATCGAGAGCACCGAGCCTTCGCGCACCACCACGCCCTCGGCCACTTCGGCGCGCGCGCCGATGAAGCAGTTGTCCTCGACGATCACCGGGCCCGCCTGCAGCGGCTCGAGCACGCCGCCGATGCCGGCGCCGCCGGAGATGTGGCAGTTCTTGCCGATCTGCGCGCAGGAGCCGACCGTCGCCCAGGTGTCCACCATGGTGCCGCTGTCGACATACGCGCCGAGATTGACGAACGACGGCATCAGGATGACGTTCGGCGCGATGTAGGCGGAGCGGCGCACCACGCTGCCTGGCACTGCGCGGAAGCCAGCCTCCCTGAAGCGCGCGGCGTCCCAGCCTTCGAACTTGGTCGGCACCTTGTCCCACCACGTCGAGTTGCCGGCGGCGCC
>Ga0190271_10002819_pt1 | contig 10721 bp, 8 predicted proteins | sample Popmic356T_FD_133747 | JGI IMG/M metagenome (GOLD analysis project Ga0190271, IMG submission 133747) | Populus adjacent soil microbial communities from riparian zone of Weber River, Utah, USA - 356 T | ecosystem: Environmental > Terrestrial > Soil > Riparian zone | place: USA: Utah | collected...
CGTGGCTGTCACGTCGCGTCGGTGCCATGGCACGTCCGGGTGACCGGACCGTCCACGCCGAACCCACCCCCGTGCTCGGTGGGTCCGCGATGTTCATCGGCGTACTGGCCGGCGTCGGCGCGGCGGCTCTGTTGCCCGATCTCCGTGGTGTCTTCGACTCGCCCGGGAACATCCTGGGAGTGATCGGCGCGGCGTTCGTGATGTGGCTGACCGGTCTCATCGACGACGTCCGCGACCTGTCGGCACCGGCGAAGGTGGCCGGCATGGTGCTGTCGGGCTCGGTTCTCACGCTCGTCGGGCTCACCGTCATCTACTTCCGCGTCCCGTTCGTCGGCTTCACGGTTCTGCCTCCCGACCTGTCTGCGCTCGTGACGGTGCTGTGGGTCGTCGGAATGGCGAACGCCGTGAACCTGATCGACGGACTCGACGGGTTGGCAGCCGGGATCGTCGCCATCGCCGCGGCCGCCTTCTTCCTCTACGGCTGGCGCCTGCTCGACGTCGGCATCCTCGATCCGTCGAACGTCGGGCCGCTGGTCGCCATCGTGACGTGCGGGGTGTGCCTCGGGTTCCTGCCGTTCAACTTCAACCCGGCGAGCATCTTCATGGGCGACAGCGGCGCGCTGATGCTCGGGCTGCTGCTCGGCGCGTCCACGATCGCGGTCGGTGGTCAGTCCGACGATCCGTACTCCGGCCAGTCCTGGTTCTTCTTCGCGCCGCTGGTCATCCCGCTGCTCATCCTGGGCGTGCCGCTGCTCGACACGGTGTTCGCCGTGATCCGTCGGGCCCGGAAGCGAACGGGCGTGGCGACCGCCGACAAGCAGCACCTGCACCACCGCCTCATGGACCTGGGCCACGGCCACCGCCGGACGGTGGTGATCCTCTGGGCGTGGACCGCGCTGCTGTGCGGGTTCGTCCTCGTGCCCGTCTACACCAGCCGCGGGAACGGCATCGTCCCGATCGGGCTCGCCGCACTCGGCCTGTTGTTGTTCACGCTGTTCGCGCCGTCGATCCTGCGTCGCAGGGCGACGGCCCGCACCGCGTGACGGCCCGGGCGATGTCGTGACGGCTCTGCCGATGTGACGGCTCAGCCGATGTGACGGTTCAGCCGCCGTGACGGTTCTGCCGACGTGACGTGTCAGCCGATGGCGACCGTCTCGGTGTCGACGCCCGATCGCAACAGGTGACCGGGACGGGCACCGGTCGATTCGCCGTCGTGGACGACCTCGACGCCGCCGACGAAGACGCTGCGGACGCCCACCGATCCGGCGTAGAGCCGGCTCGTGGTTCCCGGCAGGTCGTGAACCATCGACAGCAGCTCCGACTCGACCACCTCCGGATCGACCAGGACGAGGTCGGCGTGGGCACCTTCGCGGATCTCACCGCGATCGGTCAGCCCGAACAACCGCGCCGGGGCCTGGGTCATCATCCGGACCGCGTCCTCGACCGAGGTGAGCTCGCGACCCCGGAGGCAGTCGGCGATGAACCGGGTGGTGTAGTTGGCCCCCTGCATGCGGTCGAGGTGAGCTCCAGCATCCGATCCGCCGAGCATGACCGCGGGATGCTGCCAGGCCTGTCGACGGAGCTCCCACGACTCGGGGTCGCTGTCGGTGGCGCCGGGCCAGAGCACCGTGCGGAGGTCGTCGGCGATCACGATGTCGAGCAGCGTGTCGAACGCCGTGGTCCCGCGCTCTGCCGCGATGTCGCCGACCCGACGACCGGTCAGTCCCTCGTTCTCCGCGGCGAACGTGTCGCCGATGACGTAGATGTGCCAACCCGTCAGCCGGGCGAAGACGCCGGCGTCGGGAGACGACGCCCGCTCCTCCATGAACCGGCGGGTCTCGGGATCGCGGAGCTTCTCGATCCTCTCCGGCACGGGCAGCGCCAGGATCGGACCCCAGTCCGGCATCATATTCAGGGCGCAGTAGTTCAGGAAGCTCATGTTCATGCCGACGATCACCGGCATCGTCAGGGCCACGACCCGAGCGCCGTCGGCGGCACACCGGTCCATCGCCTTGAGCTGGTTCTCGTAGCGCTCGGGTGCGTGGGAGTCGACGGTCAGCACGTTCCAGTTGAGTGGTCGACCGGCCGCCTTCGAGAAGCGGGTCATGAACCCGATCTCCTCCTCGTCGAACCCGTCGAGGCAGCCGTCGGACGCGAACTCGAGCGTCGTGCCTTCGTGGTCGCCGACCACACCGGCCAGCTCGAGAAGCTCGGCCTCGTCGGCCCAGCGCGACGCCACGGGCTCGCCGTCGCCGTCGGAGTGGGTGCGGGCCCGGGTGGTGGAGAAACCCAGCCCTCCGGCGCGGATGCTCTCGGCGAGCAGCTCCTTCATCGCTTCGAGCTGCTCAGGGGTGGCATCGCTGCCGACCGCGTCGGCCCCCATGACGCGGCGGCGCAACGCACAGTGGCCGACCAGGAAGCCCGCGTTGACGCCCAGGTTGCCCTCGAGCTTGCTCAGGTACTCCTCGAAGGTCTCCCAGTCCCAGTCCAGACCCTGTTCGAGGGCCGCCAGCGGCATTCCCTCGACCTTGGCCATCATCCGCCGGACGTAGTCCCCGTCACCGGGCGCCAGGGGAGCGAGGGTGAATCCGCAGTTGCCGCCGATGATCGTGGTGACGCCGTGCAGGTTCGACGGTGAAGCCGCCGGGTCCCACATGAGCTGAGCGTCGTAGTGGGTGTGGGGATCGATGAATCCCGGCGTGAGCATGAGGCCGGTTCCGTCGATCCGACGCTTCGCCTCCACCCCCGCGAGGTCACCGGGGCCGGCGACCCGGGCGATTCGACCGCCCTCGACGCCGACGTCGCCCGCCCGACCGGGCACGCCCGTCCCGTCGATGATGGTGACGTCGGAGATCACGAGATCCACGTGCCGGCCTCCCGGTGAATTGACGAGAATCTGACGCTCTGTCAGATTCTCTCATCGTGTCAGACAGATGACGGCCGCGGCAACGCTGCCATGGCCCTCAGGATCGACCGGTCGGTGAAGCCCTGTCGCTGTTGTCGGCGTTCGAACGTATTGCAGAATCGAGACCCCGCCGACGCACGGTCGGCGGAGTGAGTCTGGGGGATTGATGAAGAAGTGGCTGATGGCAATGCTCGCAGTGACGGCATTGCTGAGCGTGGCGTGTGGGGCCAAGAACAAGGAGACCACGGTCGAGAACGAGGGCGACTCCACCCCGACCACCGCCGTGGCTGGTCCCGAATCCGCCAAATGGGGTGACCTGGACTCACCGTGCGGCAAGGGGACCTACTCGATCCAGGCGGATCAGGCTGGCAAGGGTGCCGACAAGCTCTACATCGGGGTCGCCAGCGACAAGGGCAGCGAGATCCGGCCCGGTCTCAACAAGGAGATGTTCGACGGCTCGGTCGCCTTCGCACAGTGGTGCAACGACCAGGGTGGCATCGGAGGCCTCCAGATCGAACCGGTCGACATCGACGGCAAGCTGCTCTCGGTCGAACAGGCCATGGCCACGGCGTGCGCCGAGGTCTTCATGATGGTGGGTGGGGGATTCGCCCAGGACGACCTGGAGTTCTCGGGCAAGGACGGGTCCGACTTCCACAAGTGCGGCCTCGCCGACGTTCCCGGGTTCGCCGTTTCGGTGAAGAAGGCGAACTCCAACGGTCAGGTGCAGCCGATTCCGCATCCGGCCTACACCACGGGGACGACGTGGCTGCAGGACTTCAAGAAGGTGTACCCCGAGGAAGCGGAGAAGAGCTTCATCGTCTGGGGTGACCTGCCGTCGCTTCAGCTCATCCGAGACCAGTTCAAGGCCGGCGCCGCCGCAACCGACATCGAGGTCGTCGGTGACGAGGGATACCCGCCGGTCGGTGTGGCCGACTGGACGCCGTTGGCCCAGAAGGTCATCGAGTCGGGCGCCGGTTCGATGTACTTCGTCGGTGAGCCGACCAACCTGTCGAGCCTGCTCGCGAAGCTCAAGGAGCAGGGCTGGAAGGGCAAGGCCATCCTCGAGACCAACATGTACGACGCGACGCTGTTCTCCGCCGGGCCCAACGTGGCCGATGGTGCGGTGATCCGGACCGCGATCCACATGTTCGAGGAAGCGGACAAGTGGCCGGCGGTGAAGCAGTTCGAGGAGAACCTGAAGGCGCAGCTGCCCGACGGAAAGCAGGCGCTCCTCGGCATGCAGAGCACGTCGGCGTGGCTCCTGTTCGCCACCGCCGCCAACGACTGCGCCAAGGCGAACGACAACGTCCTCGAGCGCAACTGCGTCCTGAAGGCAGCTTCCGCGGTCAGCGACTGGACCGGCGGGGGCATCCACGGCACCACCGATCCGGCCGGGGGCGCCGATGCGATCCCACCCACCTGCAACACCCTGATCGAGGTGAAGGACGGCAAGTTCACCCGTCTGTACCCGAAGATCGGTGGCGACGACGACGACCTCGACGGCTTCCACTGCCCCGACGACGCCATCGCCAAGGTGCCCGAGGACTTCGGCCAGGGCGCCGTCGACCCGTCCCGCCCGATCTGATCCGAGGAACGGACCACCCCCGACGTCATGGACAAGTTCCTGACCTTCACCATCCTGGGCCTGTCCACTGCGGCGATCTACGCGGTGGCGGCGAGTGGTCTCGTCGTGACCTACACGACGTCGGGCATCTTCAACTTCGCCCACGGCGCCTTCTCGATGCTTGCCGCGTTCACCTACTGGCAGGTGCACGTCGAGTGGGGCGTTCCGGCGATCTGGTCGTTCCTCATCGTCGTCTTCCTGGCGGCCCCGGTCTTCGGGGCCGGGATCGAGCGCGTGATCATGCGCGGCATCGAGGGCGCGCCCGAAGTCGTGAAGATCGTCGTGACCGTGAGCCTCATGGTCGGCCTCCTCGGCCTTGCGCTCGTGCTCTGGCCGGCCGACCAGCCGCACACGGTGCCCCCGTTCTTCGCCGGTCACAGCGTCGAGTTCCTCGGCGTCGTCATCGGCTACCAACGGCTTCTCACCATGGGTGCCGCGATCGCGGTGGCTCTCGGGCTCCGAATCGTGTTGACCAAGACCCGGCTCGGCACCGCCATGCGCGCCGTGGTCGATGATCGTTCGCTGCTCGAGCTCAACGGCGGCCGACCGGGCCGGACCTCCGGGATGGCCTGGGCGCTCGGGGCGATGCTCGCCGCGCTGTCCGGTGTCCTCGTGGCCGCCGATCAGCCGCTCAGTGCCCCGGCGCTCACGCTCCTGGTCATCAACGCCTACGCGGTGGCCGTCGTCGGTCGGCTGCGCAGCCTGCCTCGCACGTTCCTCGGCGCCGTCATCCTCGGCCTGCTCGAGTCATACGCCGTCGGCTACATCAGCGGCTCGACCTCCGTCGGGCCCATCAGCCTCCAGACCTTCCGTACCGCCATCCCGGCGATCATGTTGTTCGTCGTGATCGTGATGCAGCCCGAGGCCCGCTTGCGGGCCCATGGCGTCACCCGGCCACGGCTGCCCCTGCCGGTCCCGTCGCAGCGTCTCGCGATCGGGGGCGGGATCGCGCTCATCGCGGCCACCGCGGCGTTCGGCTCGATGCTCCAGGTCGGTGACCTCGGCCTGGTCGTCAAGGCGTTCGGGTTCGCCATCGTCACCCTGTCCCTCGTCCCGCTGACGGGCTACGCCGGTCAGATCTCGCTGGCCCAGATGACGTTCACCGGAATCGGTGCGGTCGCGATGGCGACGTGGGGAGCGAACGGTTCACCGTTCTGGGTGCTGGTGTCGATCGTGATCTGTGCCGTGGTCGGCGCCGTCATCGCCCTCCCCGCGCTGCGACTGACGGGCATCTACCTGGCCCTCGCAACCGCGGCGTTCGCGTTGTTCTGCACGTCGATGTTCTTCAACCAGTCCGGGGTGATGCCGGGCGGCAGCGTCTCGGTGCCGGGCGTGAACTTCGGGTTCATCGAGATCACCAACGACTACCGCCAACTCGTGCTCTTCGCGGTGATGTTCGCGGTCATCGCCAACCTGTTGGTGGTGATGCGGCGTGGCTCGATGGGCCGGCGCCTGACCGCCATGAAGGACTCGCCCGTCGCGTGCGCGACGCTCGGCCTCAACATCACGGCCACCAAGGTCGGGGTGTTCGCCCTGTCCGCCGCGATCGCCGGAGCGGGGGGCGCCATGGCCGGCCGCACGTTCGTCACCGACGACTTCGCCCTCACGGCGTCGCTCCCGGTGACGATGCTGGCGGTCGTCGGTGGCATCGGCTCGATCGGCGGGGCGTTCTTCGGTGGAATCCTGCTGGGAACGTTCCCGATCGGCAGCACCGTGTTCGCGGCCAACGCGATCGGCATCTTCAAGATCGTGTCGCTCTCGATGACCGACGTGCTGGCGTTCGCGCCGGGCATGATCGGAATCAGCCTCGGTCGAGAGCCCGATGGTGCCGCTCCCCAGATCGCGGCCGGGTTCCGCGGCGTGCTTCGGTCCACCGCGTCGCTGGTCGTGTCCGTGGTCGCCGTCGCCGCCATGTGGGGTCTCGCCAAGGCCGACATGATCGACAAGTGGGGCATGTTCGCCGGCATCGTCGTGTTCGTCTTCTCCGCCGTGCCCCTCCTGCCGGTGGTGTTCGCGGGCTCGCGCTCCGATGGTCCCCGGATCGCCCCCATCCGACGCCTGCCGAGCCTGGCCTGGATGTTGGTCGCCGTCGCGATCGCCCTGGTCCTGCCGTGGGAGTCGATCACCGACTCAAACGGGTACCGGATCCTGTTGCTGGTGGGGCTCACGCTGCTGTCGGCCCGGGTGTCGGTCGGTCTGGTCGGTGTGGCACCCGAGGCGCTCGCCGCCCCCGCGCCGTCGCCGGACATGGTGGGAATCGAGTCGCCGCTCACCCGCGCCGACGCGATGGATGCCGCCCGTGGCCTCGGTTTCGACGAGGACGAGTTCGAGGCGCTCGTCGCCGCGCAGGCCGGGCCGATCCGGGCGGGTCGGTCGTGAGCCTGCTCGCCGTCAACCAACTGTCCGTCCGATTCGGCGGGCACCGGGCCCTCAACGAGGTCGATCTCGCGGTCGAAGCCGGGCAGGTGACCGGCCTGATCGGACCCAACGGCGCCGGCAAGACCACGCTGTTCAACGCGGTGTGCGGTGTGACCCCACCGACGTCGGGGTCCATCCGCCTGGCTGATCGTGACATCTCGGGTCTCGACACCTTCGAGCGGGCCCGCCGCGGCATCGGCCGGACGTTCCAGCGCCTCGAGGTGTTCTCGTCCCTCAGCGTCCGGGACAACGTGCTGGTGGGGCTCGAGATCCGTCGCGGCTGGTCGCGTCGGCACACCCCGGCGCCCCAGTTCCTCGCCCACTCGCGGGACCTCAAGCCGTCGGACGAGGTCGATCTCATCCTCGACCGGTTGGCCCTCCACGCGGTCGCCGACCAGCCCGTCGGATCGCTGCCCACCGGACAGGCCCGGTTGGTCGAGCTGGGTCGGGCGCTGGCGGCTCGGCCGACGATCCTGTTGCTCGACGAGCCCGCTTCGGGCCTCGACGAGAGCGAGACCGAGGCGTTCGGCAACCTCCTGATCGAACTGGCCCGAGCCGGGCTCGGGATCCTGCTGGTCGAGCACGATGTGGCACTCGTGATGCGCGTGTGCACCGACCTGTCGGTGCTCGACTTCGGCGAGATCATCGCCCACGGCCCGCCCGAGCGGATTCGGACCGACGAGGCGGTGCTGACCGCCTACCTCGGTGGTGGGGGAGACGGCACCCGGACCGGTTCGGCGCGTCGCAACGGCACGCGGGCGGCCGGTGGCCGTCCGAACGGGGCGCACGCGGCGGGGGGCCAGCCATGACCGATTCATTCGGCACGCCGTACGCGGCACCCCACCTCGACGAGGCCGAGCCGTTGCTCGCGCTCCACAACGTCCGAGCCGCGTACGGGACGATCGAGGTGCTGCACGGTGTCGACCTCGAGATCCCGCCGGCATCGGTGGTGGCGTTGTTGGGCCCGAACGGCGCCGGCAAGTCGACGACGCTGAAGGTCGCCTGCGGCCTGATGGTCCCGACCTCGGGCACGATCGAGGTCGCCGGTCGCGACGTCACGGGCGTGCGGCCCGACGAGTTGGCCCGCCGCGGCGTCACGACCATCCCCGAGGGCAAGGGCATCTTCCCGAACCTGACGGTGCGGGAGAACCTGTTGATGGCCACCTACTCCGGCCACTCGATGTCCGCCATCGAGGCTGTGGCGTACGAGCGGTTCCCCCGGTTGAGGGATCGTCGCACCCAGGTCGCGGGAACGCTGTCGGGCGGCGAACAGCAGATGCTCGCCATGGCCCGCGGGCTCGCCGTCGACCCGGCGATCCTGCTCCTCGACGAGCTGTCGATGGGACTCGCTCCGCTGGTGGTCGAAGAGCTCTATTCCATCGTGGCGCAGATCGCACGGGCCGGAACCTCGATCCTCGTGGTGGAGCAGTTCGCTCGCACGGTTCTCGGTGTCGCCGACCGGGCTGCGATCATGGTGAATGGCCAAATACGTCGGGTGGGCCACCCCGACGAGGTCGAAGAAGAATTGTCCGCTGCCTATCTGGGTGGGTGAGTACCTGTGAATGAGAACGATCGACGCGTCGAGCAGTTCAAGTCCGAGATCTCGGACCTGAAATTGCGGGGCGAATCCGGTGAAGGCGAGAAGCGATGGCTGATCGTCGGCATCGTGCTCGCGCTGGTGGGCATCGCGCTCGCCGTCTTCGGAGCCATCCAGGTCGGGGAGTACGGGGGTGACCCCGCGAACCAGCGCGCGTACATGGCCCAGGGCTCGTTCATGGGCCTCGCCCTGATCATCGTGGGCGCGGCGCTGTTCATCCGGTACTCGCTGGCGCGGTACATGCGATTCTGGCTCGTGCGGATGACGTACGAGAGTCGTGCGAACACCGACCGCCTCGTCGACGCGATCGAGCGCGCCGCGGGCCTCGACGTGGATCCGTCACTCGACACAATCGCCCCGCCGCAGCAGGTCGTCTACCCTGCCGGCACGCACAGTGGTCCGACGACCGCGGTACCGGGTCAGTCCGGGCCCGCCTGACGACCCGACGAACCTCCGGGATCACCGCTGGGGAGCGATCGCCTCGATCTCCAGAAATATTGCGGAAACCGGCCGTTCGATTTGCAGGTGTCCGACGGACACCCGTAGATTGCGAATTGATTCACAAGCTCCGTTGCGACCATACCGCGAGCGGATCGCGGCCCTCGGAACCTCTCAGGAACCCCAGCTACCGTGCCCATCAGCCCCGAATCAAAAGAGGATGCGACCCGCTCGCTGCAGCGCAGCTCGGGCTCGTTCGAACTCGTGCTCGCGCCGGTCATCACGGCGCTGCTCGGACTGTGGCTCGATCGCACGCTCGGCACCGTTCCCCTCTTCACCGTGCTGCTCGCCGTCTTCGGCTTCGCCGGTGCCGCGATCTCGGTGTACTACCAGTACAACCACCGCATGGATCGGCTCCGGGCCGAGTCACCGTGGCGGAACCGGTCATGACCGCCACAGCCGGTGACGGCATGTCGGTGCGCATCGATGGACCGGCCCCCGCGATGGCGGTCGCGGTCGACATGGCCAAGCGCAGCCTCTGGCTCCTCCCCGTCGCAGTGATGGTGTCGGCTGCCTTCTGGGGCATCAACGGCGTCGTGTCGACGATCTACGGCCTCGCCATCGTGGTCGTGAACTTCATCCTCGCCGCGTACCTGCTCGCCATCGGTGGCCGGATCTCGGCCGTCGCGATGGGTGCATTCGCGCTGTTCGGGTTCCTGATGCGCCTGGGCCTGATCTTCATCGCGGTGCTCCTCGTGCGCGGCGCCGACTGGGTCGAGTGGGTCCCGCTCGGTCTGACGATCGTCATCACCCACCTCGTGTTGCTGTTCTGGGAGATGCGACACATCTCGGCATCGCTCGCGTTCCCCGGCCTCGTTCCTGCCAAGGGCCAGAGCCTCAACCCGTTCCTTCCCGGCAACGCCACCCCGGCGCCGTCGGGTCCCACCCCGCCGCCTGCGCCGTCAGCGCCCTCCGACCTGTAAGGAGACTCTCGGATGCTCGGTTCGTTGCTCACCGGATCCACCATCTTCGGCCTCGAGTTCCCGCCGATCGGTGACATCGTCAAATGGCCTGCCGCCTTCGGCGAGGACACGCCGTTCGCGTTCAACAAGATCGCGCTGATCTCGATCATCGCCATGGTCGTCCCGGCGACGTTGTTCCTCCTGGCGGGTCGCAACGCCAAGCTGGTGCCCAAGGGCCTCCAGAACGTGGTCGAGACCTCGATCGACTTCATCGAGAAGCAGGTCGTCCTCCCCGGCATCGGCGTCGAAGGCATGCGCTACCTGCCGATGCTGATCTCGATGTTCTTCTTCATCTGGATCGGCAACCTCTTCGAGGTCATCCCGACGGCCCACATGCCGGCCAACGCCCGCATGGCCAACCCACTCGTTCTGGCGCTCACCGCCTGGGTGATGTTCATCGGGGTCGGCGTGAAGCACAACGGGATGAAGTACTTCAAGGACGCGCTGTTCCCGCCCGGCGTGCCGAAGGCGCTCTACCTCCTCGTGACGCCGATCGAGTTCCTCTCGACCTTCCTCATCCGGCCCTTCTCCCTCGCCGTCCGTCTCTTCGCCAACATGCTCGCCGGCCACATCCTGCTGGTGACCTTCAGCGTGTTGTGCATCACCCTCTGGTCGGCGAGCTTCCTGGCCGGCGTCCTGGTCCTGAGCTTCCCGATGCTGGTGGCCTTCACCGGCTTCGAGTTCATGGTCGCCTTCCTCCAGGCCTTCATCTTCAGC